>QLAH01000011.1_pt1 | contig 313122 bp, 276 predicted proteins | sample 4693081 | NCBI WGS metagenome assembly QLAH01 (sample SAMN09425401, study PRJNA476045) | Lake water metagenome, whole genome shotgun sequencing project. | reverse complement strand
CCACCTGGGCCGGGGTGGAAGCCACCCGCGTGCTGCAGGCCGAGGGCATCGACTGCAACCTGACGCTGATCTTCAACCCGACCCAGGCGCTGGCCTGTTCGGAGGCCGGTGCGTTCCTGATCTCGCCATTCGTCGGCCGCATCCTGGACTGGTACGTGGCCCACGGCCAGGCGCCAGCCAGCATCGACGAGGACCCGGGCGTGAGGTTCGTGCGCGGCGTGTACGCCGAGTTCAAGCGCCGCGGCTCGCCGACGGTGGTGATGGGCGCCTCGTTCCGCTCGACCGCGCAGATCGAGGCGCTGGCCGGCTGCGACCGCCTGACCATTTCCCCGGACCTGCTGGAAAAGCTCGACGCCGACCTGGGCGAGCTGCCGCGCAGGCTGGTGCCGGGCGCCGCCGAGGCGGTGGACGTCACGCCGATCGACCAGGCGCGGTTCGATGCGGACATGGCCGCCGACCCGATGGCCACCGAGAAGCTGGCCACCGGCATCGATGCCTTCGCCAAGGACCTGCAGGCGCTGCGCCAGCGCGTTGCCGACGAACTGGCCTGAGCCGGCGATGATGGCGATGCGCTCACGGCTCCCGCGCCTGCTCGCCACCGGCCGGTGCCTGCTGGCCAGCGCCTGTGCCACGCCGGCCGCGCGAGCCGGTGGCCGAGCTCGGCCCCTTCGTCGCCCTGCCGCAGCCGTTGCCGGCCGCGGCCTACTGATTCCCCGCAGGTTACGTTACCGGTTGCTCTCTCCCTCCCTCCGGTATCGCCACGACCGTGCCGCCATGGCACGGTCGTTTTTTTTTGCCGGGGAAGAACCGGGGGCCGTGTCGGATTCCCCGAGGCCACCGGCGTCAGGGGGAAAGTAGAGCATTCGACTCCGCCCGCAGGTTTTGCCGGGCTCCCGGTTTTACCGGTTTGATGGCGGAGCCAGCGGCCAGCGGCCGGCGGCCGCCGCCTCACTCAGGCGTTGCGGTTGTGGGCACGCAGCGCGCGCTGCTTCTCGCGGGCCCAGTCGCGGTCCTTGGCCGCATCGCGCTTGTCGTGGGCCTGCTTGCCCTTGGCCAGTGCGATTTCCAGCTTGATCCGGTTCTTGCTCCAGTACATCGCGGTCGGCACCAGCGTGTAGCCGTCGCGCTCCACCCGGCCGATGAGCTTGTCGATCTCGCGCCGGTGCAGGAGCAGCTTGCGCTGGCGCCGGTCCTCCGGAACGGTATGGGTGGATGCCTGGATCAATGGCGTGATCTGCGCGCCGATCAGGAAGATCTCGCCGTCCTTCACGTAGGCGTAGGCGTCGGTCATGTTGCCGCGCCCGGCGCGGATGGCCTTGATCTCCCAGCCCTGCAGCACCAGCCCGGCCTCGAAACGCTCCTCCAGGTGGTATTCATGGCGCGCGCGCTTGTTCAGCGCGATGGTTTTGTCGGCCTGCGCGTTCTTTGCTTTATCCTTACCGGGTTTCTTGCTCATTTCCGTATTGTCTCCGATTCGGAGGCTTTCCGAACATCCGTCCGTATCCCGCATGCCTATCATCCGCCGCAGCGCCCTGGTCGAACAGCCGGCCGAGCGCATGTTCGACCTGGTCAACGACGTTGCCGCCTATCCGCGGCGTTTCCGCTGGTGTGAAGCGGCGCAGATCCTGGAATCGGGCCCGGAGCGCCTGGTGGCACGCCTGGACCTGGGGCTGGGGTCGTTCCGCACCTGGTTCATGACCGAGAACACGCTGCAGCGCCCGGGCAGCATCGACATGCAGTTGAAGGACGGCCCGTTCAAGCGCCTGCATGGCCGCTGGCAGTTCCAGCCATTGTCCGACGCCGCCTGCAAGGTAAGCCTGGAGCTGGAGTTCGAGCCGACCTCGCGACTGCTCGGGCCGGCGCTGGCACTGGGCTTCCAGGGGCTGGCCGACCGCATGGTCAATGATTTCGTGCGCGTGGCCGAGCAGGGGGGCTGAGGGATGCGCGTGGAGGTGGTGCTGGCCTGGCCGGAGCGCTGCCTGCGGCGGGAGCTGGTGCTGCCGGAAGGGAGTACGGTCGCCGACGCCGTGGCGGAGGCGGCGCTGGATGCCGCTGGCGAATCCGTGGCCATGGCGGTGCATGGCGTACTGGCGCGGCCGCAGCAGGTGCTGCACGACGGCGACCGCGTCGAACTGCTCAGGCCACTGCTGGCCGACCCCAAGGAAAACCGCCGCCGGCGGGCGCGCGGCGGCGATTGATGCGGTGCGTGGCGCCTGGAATCAGCGGCCGCCGCGCTTCTTCTTGTCCTTGGGCAGGTTGCGGCCGAACTGGCGTACGCCTTCGCGCGCCAGCTCCGCGTCGTTGTTGGGGAAATAGTCGCCTTCCCAGCGGGTGACGCGGTCGTTCTCGAAGAACACGGTGAAGTTCTTCACCTCGGTCTTGCCCAGGCGGTTCACGCGCTGGCTGGAGGTGTAGTCCCAGCGCTGCGCATGGAACGGGTCGGGAATGGACGGCGTTCCCAGCAGCGCATTGACCTGCTGCTTGCTCTGGCCCGCCTGCAGTTGCGCGACGGACTTTTCTTGCAGCAGGTTGCCCTGGTAGATGGGCTGCTTGTAGATGATGCCGCAGCCGGTGGTGGACAGGGCGACAACGGCGATCAGCAGGAGGTTGCGCATTGGGACGGGCGAATGAGGAAATCCCGGCGATGATACACTCCCCGGCACCCAGCGCGATCTGACCGGAGGCAACTGGCGTCAAACCGCCAATGAACACGATGGCCATGGAATCCAACGACCTGCGCAAAGTCGGCCTCAAGGTGACGCATCCGCGGATGCGCATCCTCGCGCTGCTCGAGCAGAACACCCCCCACCACCACCTGACCGCAGAGGACATCTACCGGCAGCTGCTCGACTGCGGCGACGAGATCGGCCTGGCCACGGTGTACCGCGTGCTGACCCAGTTCGAGGCGGCCGGCCTGGTACTCAAGCACAATTTCGAAGGTGGGCAGGCGGTCTACGAGCTGGACCGTGGCGGTCACCACGACCACATGGTCGACGTGGACACCGGCAAGATCATCGAGTTCGAGAGCCGCGAGATCGAGGAACTGCAGAAAAGGATCGCGGCCGAGCACGGCTACGAGCTGGAAGAGCACTCGCTGGTGCTGTACGTGCGCAAGAAGCGACGCTGAGCCGCCCCGCACCGCCTGCATGAAGACACCGGCCTTGCGCCGGTGTTGTCGTTTCCAGGGGGGGGCTTCACGCCTTTCCAGCGCCCGGACAGGGGCAGGGGGAGGGCGCGGCGGGCAGGCCCCGGGTGGCATCCGCCGGCGCCGGGGCCGGGTAGCTGCCGGGGGCCGGCCTCAGGCTTCGGCCAGCAGTTTGCGGGCCGCGGCGCGGGCTTCCCTGCTGACTTCGGCGCCCCCGAGCATGCGTGCCAGTTCTTCCTCGCGACCCCTGGCGTCGAGCAGTTCCACCGCGCTCTGGGTCATGCCCTCCACCGGGGCCTTGCTGACCCGGTAATGGGCGTGGCCCTTGGAGGCGACCTGCGGCAGGTGGGTCACGCACAGCACCTGGCGGCGCTCGCCCAGGGCACGCAGCTTCTTGCCGACGATGTCGGCCACGGCACCGCCGATGCCCGAGTCGACCTCGTCGAACACCATGGTCGGCACCGCATCCAGGCCCAACGCCGCCACTTCGATGGCCAGCGAGATGCGCGACAGCTCGCCGCCGGAGGCGACCTTGCGCAGCGCCCTGGGCGGCTGCCCGGCGTTGGCGGCGACCAGGAACTCGAGCCGTTCGGCGCCATTCGGGTCGGGGCGCAACTGGGGTTGGGGTTCCAGCTCGATCAGGAACTGGCCGCCGCCCATGCCCAGCTCGCCGATCAGCGCGGTGGTGGTGTCCGACAGCGACCTGGCCGCGGTGGCGCGGCTGGCGGTAAGCAGGGCGGCCTGCGCCTGCCAGTGCGCGGCGGCCTTGTCGATCTCGCCCGCCAGCTGCGACAGCCGGGCGTCGGCGCCCCGCAGTTGTTCCAGCTCCGCGGCGATGCGCTCGCGGGTGGCCGCCAGCTCCTCCATCGACACCCGGTGCTTGCGCGCCAGGTCGTGCAGGCGGCCGAGCCGGCGCTCGATGTCCTCGAACGCCTCCGGGTCGCTGTCCAGGTCGTCCTGGACCCGGTCCAGCTGGGCCAGGGCTTCGTGCAGCTGGATGCCGGCGGCGTCGAGCATGCCGTCGATCTCGCCCAGCCGCGGGTCGTGCTGGCTGACCCGCGACAGCTCGTGCCGTACCTGCTGCAGCAGGCCGAGCAGGGACGGGCCGTCGTCGCCGTTGAGCGCGGCGCCGGCGTACTGGCAGGCTTCGATCAGCGCGGTGGAATGCGCCTGGCGGCGGTGGCTGGCGGCCAGCGCGGCCACCGCGGCCGGCTCCAGTTCCTCGCGCTGCAGCTCGCCGAGCTGGTGTTCCAGGAAGGCGATGCGGTCGGAGACGTCGCCCTGTTGCGACAGCGCGTCGCGCTCGTCGATCAGCGCCTGCCAGCGGCTGCTGGCGGCGCGTACCGCGGCGCGCTCGGCGTCGTTGCGGGCATAGGCATCGAGCAGGGCCAGCTGGCTGGGGCGCGACAGCAGCGCCTGCTGCTCGTGCTGGCCATGGATCTCGACCAGGAAGGCGGCCAGTTCGGCCAGCTGCGACACCGGCACCGGGCGGCCGTTGATGAAGGCGCGCGAGCCGCCGTCGGCGCGGATCACCCGGCGCAGCTGGCACTGCTCCTCGTCGTCGAGCTCGTTGTCCCGCAGCCAGCGGCGTGCGGGGGCCTGGTCGTCGAGGTCGAACTCGGCCGAAAGCTCGGCCCGGCTGGCGCCGTGGCGGACCACGCCGCTGTCGGCGCGCAGCCCGGACAGGAAGCCCAGGGCGTCGACCATCAGCGATTTGCCGGCGCCGGTTTCGCCGGAAACCACGGTCATGCCTGGCCCGAACTCCAGTTCGGTGGCGCGGACAACGGCGAAATCCTTGATCGAGAGATGTCTGAGCATGGTCGGCAGTGTGTGTGGCCGCGCAAAGCTAGCATGTGCATGCGGCGGGTCAATCCGGGAAGGGCGTTCCGGGCGTCACATTAATGCGCGCCGGTCGCACCGGGTGAGCCGGAGCCTTGAAACCCGGGGGGCAGCCCACATACGGGGGAGCAGGCAGGCGGCAGAACGACCGCCAGGGAACCGGAAATGAACCAAGACCACCCCGAATTCGAGACCGACAACAGCGCCGACGGCATGGCCGGGGCGCAGGACGCGCAGGTCCAGGCGCTGCGCGCCGAGATCGAGCAGCTCAAGGGCGAGTCGCTGCGCGAGCGCGCCGACCTGGAAAACCAGCGCAAGCGCGTGGCGCGCGACATCGAGCAGGCGCGCAAGTTCGCCAACGAGAAGCTGCTGGGCGAACTGCTGCCGGTGTTCGACAGCCTGGACGCCGGGCTGGCCGCCGCGGGCAGCGAGCCCAGCCCGCTGCGCGAAGGGCTGGAGCTGACCTACAAGCAGCTGCTCAAGGTCGCTGCCGACAACGGCCTGACCCTGCTCGACCCGGTGGGCCAGGCCTTCAATCCGGAGCACCACCAGGCCATCAGCCAGGTCGATGCCCCGGCCGGGACGGCCCCGGGCGCGGTGGTCACCGTGTTCCAGAAGGGCTACCTGCTCAACGAGCGCCTGCTGCGGCCGGCGCTGGTGGTGGTGGCCCGGGTCGACTGAACCCGGCCGGCTGGCCGCTGCCTTAACGCCGGCGGCCGGCGGCAAACAGCGTTCCGGGGGTGGCTTGAATGTCATCCGGCCATCCCCCACATCCCGTTCATACCCGGCGGCTGCCGGCACACGAATCCTCAGGAGTCCCCCATGGGCAAGATCATTGGTATCGACCTCGGCACCACCAACTCGTGCGTGGCGATCATGGACGGCGGCAAGGCCCGCGTCATCGAGAACTCGGAAGGCGACCGCACCACGCCTTCCATCGTCGCCTACACCAAGGACGGCGAAGTGCTGGTGGGCGCCTCGGCCAAGCGCCAGGCCGTCACCAATCCGAAGAACACCTTCTATGCGGTGAAGCGCCTGATCGGCCGCAAGTTCACCGACGGCGAGGTGCAGAAGGACATCGCCCACGTGCCGTACGGCATCCTGGCCCATGACAACGGCGACGCCTGGGTGCAGACCAGCGACGGCCGCAAGATGGCGCCGCAGGAAATCTCCGCCAAGGTGCTGGAGAAGATGAAGAAGACCGCCGAGGACTTCCTGGGCGAGAAGGTCACCGAGGCGGTCATCACCGTTCCGGCGTACTTCAACGACAGCCAGCGCCAGGCGACCAAGGACGCCGGCCGCATCGCCGGCCTGGACGTCAAGCGCATCATCAACGAGCCGACCGCCGCGGCCCTGGCCTACGGCCTGGACAAGGGCGACAACAAGGACCGCAAGATCGTCGTCTACGACCTGGGCGGCGGCACCTTCGACGTGTCGATCATCGAGATCGCCAACGTCGACGGCGAGAAGCAGTTCGAAGTGCTGGCCACCAACGGCGACACCTTCCTCGGCGGCGAAGACTTCGACAACCGCGTCATCGAGTACCTGGTGGACGAGTTCAACAAGGACCAGGGCATCGACCTGCGCAAGGACCCGCTGGCGCTGCAGCGCCTGAAGGACGCGGCCGAGCGCGCCAAGATCGAGCTGTCCAGCGCGCAGCAGACCGAGGTCAACCTGCCGTACGTCACCGCCGATGCGTCCGGCCCGAAGCACCTGAACATCAAGCTGACCCGCGCCAAGCTCGAAGCGCTGGTGGAAGACCTGATCAAGAAGTCGATCGAGCCGTGCCGCACCGCGTTGAACGATGCCGGCCTGCGTTCGAGCGACATCAACGAAGTGATCCTGGTCGGTGGCCAGACCCGCATGCCGAAGGTGCAGCAGGCGGTCAGCGAGTTCTTCGGCAAGGAGCCGCGCAAGGACGTCAACCCGGACGAGGCCGTGGCGCTGGGCGCCGCGATCCAGGGCGGCGTGCTGGGCGGCGACGTCAAGGACGTGCTGCTGCTGGACGTGACCCCGCTGTCGCTGGGCATCGAGACCCTGGGCGGCGTGTTCACCAAGATCATCGAGAAGAACACCACCATCCCGACCAAGGCCTCGCAGGTGTTCTCCACCGCCGAGGACAACCAGTCGGCGGTGACCGTGCACGTGCTGCAGGGCGAGCGCGAACAGGCCCGCTACAACAAGTCGCTGGCCAAGTTCGACCTGACCGGCATCGAGCCGGCGCCGCGTGGCCTGCCGCAGGTCGAGGTGTCCTTCGACATCGACGCCAACGGCATCCTGCACGTCTCGGCCAAGGACAAGAAGACCAACAAGGAGCAGAAGGTCGAGATCAAGGCCGGCTCGGGCCTGTCCGAGGACGAGATCAACCGCATGGTCGCCGACGCCGAGGCGCACCGCGAGGAAGACAAGAAGTTCCAGGAACTGGTGCAGGCGCGCAACCAGGCCGACGGCCTGATCCACGCCACCCGCAGCGCCATCACCGAGCACGGCAGCAAGGTCGGCGGCGATGTCATCGGCAAGGTGGAAGCGGCCCTGGCCGACCTGGAAACCGCGATGAAGGGCGACGACAAGGCGCAGATCGAGGCGCGTTCCAAGGCGCTGGAGGAAGCCGGCCAGTCGCTGTACGCCGCCGCTTCGGCCGGCGAGCAGGGCGCCCCGTCGCAGGGTGCCGGCGCCACGGGCACGCCGAACGACGACGTGGTCGATGCCGAGTTCACCGAGGTCAAGGACGACAAGAAGTCCTGACGTCCAGTGCCCCTCTCCCTGCGTGGAGAGGGGTTGGGGTGAGGGTTCGGGAACGCATCGCGGTCCCGGGCCCTTGTCGCATCAACGAACCCCCGCCGCAGCCCTCCCCTGGAGGGGGAGGGAGAGGTAAAGCATGAGCAAGCGCGATTACTACGAAGTACTGGGTGTCTCCCGCGACGCCGGCGACGAGGAGCTGAAGAAGGCCTACCGTCGCTGCGCGATGAAGCACCACCCGGACCGCAATCCGGGTGATGCCGCGGCCGAGGCCGCCTTCAAGGAGTGCAAGGAGGCCTACGAGGTCCTGTCCGACGGCAACAAGCGGCGCATGTACGACGCCCACGGCCACGCCGCGTTCGAACACGGCATGGGCGGCATGGGCGGCGGCCCCGGTGGCCCGGACATGGGCGACATCTTCGGCGACATCTTCGGCAACATCTTCGGGGGCGGCGGTGGCGCCCGCCAGGCCCGTCGCGGCGCCGACGTCGGCTACGTGATGGAACTGGACCTGGAAGAGGCGGTGGCCGGCGTGGAGCGCCGCATCGAGATCCCGACCCTGGTCGAATGCGGCGACTGCGATGGCAGCGGCTCCGAGGACGGCAAGGTCGAGACCTGCAACGTCTGCGGCGGCCGCGGCCAGGTCCGCATGCAGCGCGGGATATTCGCCATGCAGCAGGCCTGCCACAACTGCGGCGGCCGTGGCCAGATCGTCGCCCGCCCGTGCAGGACGTGCCATGGCAACGGCCGCGTCGAGGAAGACAAGGTGCTGTCGGTCAAGGTGCCTGCCGGCGTCGATACCGGCGACCGCATCCGCCTGCAGGGCGAGGGCGAGGCCGGCCCGGCCGGTACCCCGCCGGGCGACCTGTACGTGGAAGTGCGCGTGCGCGAGCATCCGATCTTCACCCGCGATGGCGACGACCTGCACTGCGAGGTGCCGATCCGCATTTCGCAGGCGGCGCTGGGCGACGCCGTGCGCGTGGCCACGCTGGGCGGCGAGGCGGAGATCCGCATTCCCGCCGAGACCCAGACCGGCAAGCTGTTCCGCCTGCGCGGCAAGGGCGTCCGCTCGGTGCGCAGCCGTACCGAGGGCGACCTGTACTGCCGCATCGTGGTGGAAACGCCGGTCAACCTGACCGCCGAGCAGCGCCGGCTGCTGGAGCAGTTCGAGGCCACCTTCGGCGGCGAGGAGGCGCGCAAGCATTCGCCCAAGTCGGCCACCTTCCTGGATGGCGTCAAGGGCTTCTGGGACCGCATGACCTCGTCCTGACCCGGCGCGATCGATGCAATGCGATCACGAAGCCGCAGCCTGCTGCGGCTTCGTCGTTTCCGGCATTTGGTTGCGTGCGCATCCATGCCGCCGGCCGCGGTTTGCGCAGGCGTAGAATGCGGCGATGAACGACGTCGACCACAGCCATCTCGTGCACGGTCGCCGGCAACGCCCGGACGGGCCCTCGCCGGTGGACGTGATTTCCGTACAGTCGCAGCTGGTCTACGGCCATGCCGGCAACAGCGCGGCAGTGCCGCCGCTGCGCGCGCTGGGCCTGCGCGTGGCGGAGATTCCCACCACCCTGCTCAGCAATGCGCCGTTCTATGCGACGCTGCGCGGCCGCGTGCTGCCGGCAGACTGGTTCGCCGAACTGCTGCAGGGGGCCAGCGAGCGCGGCCTGCCGCAGCGCGCCGGTGCGCTGGTGTCCGGCTATTTCGGCAGCGTGGCCAACGGCGCGGCGTTCGCCGACTGGCTGGATGCGGTGCTGCCGTCCTGCCCGGGCCTGCGCTACTGCCTGGACCCGGTGATCGGCGATACCCACACCGGCCCCTATGTCGAGCCGGGGCTGGAGCGCATCTTCGCCGAGCGGCTGCTGCCGCATGCCTGGCTTGTTACCCCCAATGCCTTCGAGCTGGGGCGCCTTACCGGCATGCCGGCGCTGCAGCAGGACGATGCCATCGCCGCTTCGCGCGTGCTGCTCGAGCGTGGCCCGCAGTGGGTGATCGCGCATTCGGTGTCCGGGGTGCCGGGCGAACTGGTGACGCTGGCGATCGGCCGCGAGGAAGTCTGGCGCTGGGCATCGCCGCACCTGCCGGTGGACGTGGCCGGCACCGGTGACGTGCTGATGTCGCTGCTGGTGGCGTTCCTGCTCAAGGGCCATCGCTTCGAGGATGCGGTGGGGCGTGCCATCGCCGGCGTGCATGCCGCGCTGGAGGCGACGCTGGCGCATGGCGTGGAGGAGTTCGACGTATTGGCGGCGGCGCCGGCGGCGCTGGGCACGCCGCACCGCTTCCGCGCCGAGCGGCTGGCGTGAGCGCAGTGCAGGCGCCGGTCGTCGGCATCGTCGGCAGCGGTGGCGCCTATGGCCGCTGGCTGCGGGGGTTCTTCCAGTCGCGCATGGGGCTGGAGGTGATCGGCCATGATCCGGTCGACGCCGCTTCGCAGACGCCGGAACAACTGCTCGAGCGCGCCGACGTGTTGTTGTTCTCGGCGCCGATCCGGCATACGCCGGCACTGATCGACGCGTACGCGCGGCGTTCGGATGGGCGCGAACGCGGCAGGCTGTGGCTGGACGTGACCTCGATCAAGAGCGCGCCGATGGCGGCGATGCTGCGGTCGCAGGCGTCCGTGGCCGGGCTGCATCCGATGACCGCGCCGCCCAAGGCGCCCACGCTCAAGGGCCGGGTGATGGTGGTCTGCGAGGCGCGCGTGCAGCCGCACTGGCAACCGTGGTTGCAACGCCTGTATGCCGCGCTGGAGGCCGAGTGCGTGCCGGCCACGCCCGAGCACCACGACCGGGTGATGGCGCTGGTGCAGGCGATGGTGCATGCCAGCCACCTGGCCCAGGCCGGCGTACTGCGCGGTTACGCGCCGCTGCTCGGCGAGCTGCAGGCACTGATGCCGTACCGCTCGACCGCCTTCGAGCTGGATGCGGCGGTGATCTCGCGCATCCTGTCGCTCAACCCGGCGATCTACGAAGACATCCAGTTCGGCAATCCGCACGCGGGCGAGGTGCTCGATCGCCTGCTGGAGCAGCTGCAGCAACTGCGCGCGCAGCTGGCCGATGGCAGCGACGCGGCGCGGGCGGCCTTCCGCAGGCAGTTCCTCGACGACAACCGCCAGGCGGTGGGCGAGCAGGCGCTGCGCGATGGCAACTACAGCTTCGAGCGCCTGGGCTACCTGCTGGCCGACCTGACCGACACGCGCGCGATGAGCGTGCACCTGCCCGAGGATCGAGCCGGTTCGCTGCGCGAGCTGCTGCATGTATTCGAACGGCATGGCATCAGCCTGTCCTCGATCCACTCCTCGCGTACGCCCGGCGGCGAAGTGCATTTCCGCATGGGCTTTGCCCAGCGCTATGCGCCGGAAGTGCTGGAAGCGGCCGCGCGCGAAATCGACCACAGCGGCATCGGCCGGGTACTGGATCGCTGAGCCGGCGTCATCCACAGCGGGTGTGGATGACCTGCGCACAAGCCTGTGGATGAACGCCGGCAGCCCTTGCGGCGCAAGGCTGTCAAGATGGATGGCGAAATATTGACCGGGCATCGCCCGCGTCGCGGCGATGGCATCGGATGTGGCCGCGCGGACCACGAATGCGCGCGCGCCGGCCTGGCCGTCGTCGCCATGCGCATTCATCCACAGCGGGTGTGGATGACCTGCGCACAAGCCTGTGGATGAACGCCGGCAGCCGTTGCGGCACAAGGCTGTCAAGATGGCTGGTCAATTATTGGCCAGGCGGATGCGCGCAGCGGCGGCGATGCCAGCGGGTACGGCGGCAAGGCTGGCGTGCGGGCGGCAGTCGCGTGCGGGTCGCTGCCGCCGGCTGTTCAGATGTGCAGCCGCACCTGTCCGTCGAAGGTGACGAATTCGCGCGCGTTGCGCCGCAGGTGGCGGCCATCGTCCAGTTCATAACGCGGCGTGGTGTCGCCGTTGCCGGCGCTTCCGGGCTCGGGAACGAACTCGATGATGATGCGGCTCTCACCGTTGCTGTCGGTGGCGGGGAACTGGCGGAACGACATCGGCAACCTCCTGCGTGGCATGCAACCCGGTACGTCCGGGCCAGCCTGCATCGGCACGCGTTAGCGCGGCGTCGTCAGTCGATGAACTGCAGCCGCGCCAGCTCCGCGTACAGGCCGCCCTCGCGCAGCAGCTGCTCGTGGGTGCCCTGCGCGACGATGCGGCCATGGTCCATCACCACGATGCGGTCGGCCTTGAGCACGGTGGCCAGGCGATGCGCGATCACCAGCGTGGTGCGGCCGGCCATCAGCCGTTCCAGCGCCTGCTGCACCGCGCGCTCGCTCTGCGCGTCCAGCGCGCTGGTGGCTTCGTCCAGCAGCAGGATCGGCGCGTCCTTGAGCAGCGCGCGGGCGATGGCGATGCGCTGCTGCTGGCCGCCGGACAGGCGCGCGCCGCGCTCGCCCAGTTCGCTGGCATAGCCCTCGGGCAGGGCACGGATGAAGTCGTCGGCCTCGGCGGCGCGGGCGGCGGCGTACACCTCCTCGTCGCTGGCCTGCAGGCGTCCGTAGCGGATGTTCTCGGCGGCACTGGAGGCGAACAGGGCCGGTTGCTGCGGCACCAGCGCGATGCGTTCGCGCAGCGCCGCCGGTTCGGCCTGGCGCAGGTCGATGCCGTCGATGCTGATGGTCCCCGCCTCGGGGTCGTGGAAGCGCAGCAGCAGCGACAGCACCGTGCTCTTGCCGGCGCCCGAGGGGCCGACCAGGGCCACGGTCTCGCCCGGCCGTACGTGCAGGGTGAAGCCATCCAGCGCCGGGTGCCCGGGGCGCTGCGGGTAGTGGAAGACCACGTCCTGGAAGCGGATGTCGCCGCGCAACGGTGTGGGCAGCGCCTGCGGCACGGCCGGCGCGCGCACGCCGGGGCGTTCCTGCAGCAGTTCGGCGATGCGGCCCATGCCGCCGGCAGCGCGCTGCAGTTCGTTCCAGACCTCGGCGAGCGCGCCGACCGAGCCGCCGCCGATCAGCGCATAGAACACGAACTGGCCCAGCTCGCCCTTGCTGATGCGCCCGGCGATCACGTCGTGCGCGCCGGACCACAGCACCAGCACCACCGCGCCGAACACCAGGGTGATGACGATGGCGGTAACCAGCGACTGGGTGCGGATACGCCCGCGTGCGGTGGCCACCGCCACCGCCACCGCGTCGGCGAAGCGGCCGGTCTCGTAGCCTTCGCGCGCATGCGCCTGTACGGTGCGGACCGCGCCGAGGGTCTCGCTGGCGAGGTTGTTGGCATCGGCGACGCGGTCCTGGCTGGCGCGCGAGGCCTTCTCCAGCCGGCGTGCGCCGAAGATGATCGGCAGGACCGCCAGTGGAATGCCGACCAAAGTGAAGGCGGCCAGGCGCGGGCTGGTGACGAACAGCATCGCCAGGCTGCCGACCACGGTGACGGTGCTGCGCAGCGCCACCGACATGCTGCTGCCGACCACGCTGCGCAGCAGTTCGCTGTCGGCCGACAACCGCGAGACCAGTTCGCCGCTGCGGTTGCGGTCGTGGAACTGCGCATCCAGCGCGATCAGGTGCGCGTAGAGCTGGCGCCGCAGGTCGGCCACCACCTTCTCGCCCAGCAGCGATACGAAGAAAAAGCGCGCGGCGCTCGCCACGGCCAGCACCACCACCACCGCGAACACCAGCAGGAACACCTGGTCGATGTTGCTGCCGTTGCTGAAGCCGTCGTCGATCATGCGCCGGAACGCGACCGGGAAACTCAGCGTGGCCACCGAGGCCACCGCCAGTGCCACCAGCCAGGCGGTGAACAGCCCCATGTGGCGGCGCACGAACGGCCACAGCGCCCGCAGCGTGCCCAGCCGTGCCTTGGCGGAAGAAGAGGGAGCGACGGCGGTATCGGTCATGGGCGTGGCAGTGGGAAGGGAAAGGGCGGTGCCGGCATCAGCCGTCGGCGTCGAGCCAGCGCACCCTGTCACGGGTGGCGTCGCGCAGGTGGGTTTTCAAGCCGTCCACGCGCTCGGCGGGCAGTTCGATGGCCAGTTGCGCGCCGTGCTCGTCGAATGCCTCGCCCAGCTTGTCCGCCGCGTGCGTGGCCAGTTGCGTGTACACGGTGCCGAGTTCGTCGAACGGGCAGGCCAGCCGCAACCGGCACATCGCCACCAGCGGCAGGCGCGGCGCCAGCCGCAGGCATTCGGCCGCGGTTCCGCCGTAGGCGCGCACCAGGCCGCCGGCGCCGAGCTTGATGCCGCCGTACCAGCGGGTCACCACCACCGCGACGCGGTCGTAGCCCTGGCCATCGATCGCGGCCAGGATCGGACGACCGGCGGTGCCGGCCGGCTCGCCGTCGTCGCTGGAGCGGTACTCGTTGCCGCAGCGGTATGCCCAGCAGTTGTGGGTGGCATCGGCCACCGAGACCGCGGCGACGAAGGACAGCGCATCGGCCGCGTTGCCGATCGGCATGGCCTGGGCAAGAAAACGGCTGTGCTTGATCTCCAGCAGGTGGCTGGCGGGCGCGGCGAGGGTATCGGGCATCGCCCCCATTCTAGGCCGCTGGCCGCGGGTTTGCCGCTCCGGCCCGGTGCGTTAGTCGCGGCCGTGGGCCCGCTGCCGCTCAGTTTCCCAGCAGCGGCCGCAGATCGCGCGGGATGCGGGCTTCCGGGTAGGTTTGCACGAAGCGCTCCAGGCTGGCACGTGCGCTGTCCAGGTCGCCTTCGGCGCGACGCGCGCGGATGCGCTCCAGCCATTGCCGGCGTGGAAGCTGCGCGTCCGCATCGGCCGGTGCGACCGGCATGACCTCGATGCGTGCCTGTTCGCGCAGCGCGGATGCGGAGGCGCGCACCTGTGCATCGGCGGGTGCTGCCGCAGGGGCGGCGCGCATGCGCATCTCCGGCTGTGCCGCGGCCTGCTCCACGGCAACGGGTGCCGGTTCCAGCGTGTAGGTGGGTGCGGCAGGTTCCGGCGCGGTTGTCGCTGCCGCTGCCGGCGTGGGCGCACCTGGCGGCGGAGGGGGGGCGGGTGCGACCGGTACGTGCGCCGGCGGCGCTGCGGCGCGGGGGGACGCTGCCGGTTTCCGGGCGGGGGTGTCGGCGTGAGACTGGATGGGCGCCGCCGCCGGTGCGGGGATGGAGGGCGGTGGCGCGGGTATCGACGCCGCCGCTGCAGACGCGTCGCGCGCATCCGCAGCGGCCGTTGGGGGTGGCAGCGTGGCCGCGGGCAGCGCTGGCGGTGCAGGCCGCAATTGCCAGGCCAGGCCGACAACCAGCACCAGCGACGCGGCGACGGCCAGCGACGACACCAGTCCGCGGCGCCAGCCGCGCCGCGTCGGGCCGGTGCCGATGCTGAACGTGGCCGGCGGCGCGGAGGGGCGCGGGGCCGGCGCGGATGCGGCGGGTTCGCGCGCGAGCGCGGCGATGGCCGCATCGATCCGCGCCGACGGCGCGATGCCTGCGGCGGGACGGCCCAGCAGCCGTGCCAGTTCGCGCTCTTCGGGAGTCAGGGGTTCGGACGTGTTCATTCGCTCAACCTCGCGCGCAGCTTGTCCATCGCATAGCGCAGCCGCGACTTGACGGTTTCCCGGCCCACGCCGGTGATCTGCCCGATCTCCTCCAGGCTCAGTTCCTGCTCCAGGCGCAGGATCAGGACTTCCTGCTGCTCCTGCGGCAATTCGGCCATGGCCTGGCGCAGCCGCAGCCGCTCGTCCTGCTCGTCGGCCAGCAGTTCCGGGGTGCAGGCGTCGGCCAGGCGCGCGGTGCGCTGGTCGGCATCGTCCGGGGCGGCGGGCCGGTGCCGCGCCGCGCGCCAGTGGTCGTTCAGGCGGTTGTGGGCGATGCGGAACAGCCAGGTGGCGAAGCTCGCCTCCGGCTTCCAGCGCGAGCGGGCCAGGATCATCCGCTGCCACACGTCCTGGAACAGTTCCTCGGCCAGCGAGCGGTCGCGCAGCTGGCTCAGCAGGTAGTGGAACAGCCGCGCGCGATGGCGCGCATACAGCTCGGCGAAGGCCTCGCCGTCGCCTTCGGCGTAGGCCAGCATCAGCGCTTCGTCGGTCGGGGCTTGGAGGGCGGTATCCACGGGGCCAGCCTAAGCGCTCGCCACGCCACTGCCTAGTCGCCGCCGGACAGGGGCCGGCGCGGGTTCAGCCAATCCCGGGGCGCGCGCACCGGAGGCGGGGGTTGCGGCATTATGCTGCGACAGGGGCGTTCCGGAGTGCCGGAACCCGGAACACGCATGGAGACCATGTCCCACAGCCAACTCGACGTACATGCCGGCAACGGCCGCGTGGACACCGATTCGCCCACCAACCGCGTGGTGGCGACGCTGCACGGCCTGCTGCCGCAGGGCAGCGCCGTGGCCTTGGCCTGGGACGATGCGGTGCTCGGGCAGGGCGATTGCGTCGGCCCGGGGGCCGATGGATTGCGCGGGGCGGTGCGCGGGTTGCTGGCCGGTGCGCCATTGGCGGATGGCCTGCGGCAGCCGCTGGTGGAACGCTGGACCGATGGTGACGAGGGTGCCCGCATCGTGGTGCTGGCCGAGATCGATGCCAGCTTCTCCGAGGCACAGCGGCAGGCCTGGCTGGGTACCGCGCACGCCCTGGTCGCGGCGGTGCTGGTGTCGTTGCGGCAGGGCGTGCAGATCGAACAGCTCGAACGCGCCAAGCGCCTGCAGCGGGCCCTGTTCGAGATCGCCGACCTCGCCGGCAGCGACCTGGAAATGCCGCAGATGCTGGCCCAGTTCCACCGCATCCTGTGCACGCTGATGTACGCGGACAACTGCTACATCGTCGAATGCGACGAGCACCAGAGCAGCCTGCGCTTCCTGTACTTCGCGGACAACCTGGACAACTTCGCGCCGCATCCGGAGCAGCGTTTCCGCTTCGAGGAAATGCAGGACAGCCTGACCTTCGCGGTACTGCGCCTGGGCAAGACGATGCATGGCCCCTCGCGCGAGCTGCTGCAGGTGCTGGACCGGCAGCATTCGGTGCACATCGGCCCGGACAGCACCGACTGGCTGGGCGTGCCGATGTGGCGCGACGGTGCCGTGTGCGGCGCGATCGTGGTGCAGAGTTACGAGAGTGGCGTGCAGTACGGCGACGAGGACCGGGCCGTGCTCAATTTCGTGGCCAAGCACATCCTGACCGCGATGGACCGGCGCCAGGCGCACGTGCAGCTGGAGCAGCACGTGCAGCGGCGCACGCTGGAACTGGAACGGGCCAATGCCAGCCTGCAGGAGGAGATCCAGGAACGGCGGCGCGCCGAGGCGCTGCAGGCGGCGCTGTTCAATGTCTCGGAACTGGCTATGAACTGCGGCAGCCAGGCAGTGTTCCATGCCGAAGTGCACCGGGTGATCGGCGGCCTGCTGGACGCCAGCAACTTCTACATCGCGCTGGTCAACGAACAGGGCGACGGGCTGGATTTCGTCTATTCGGTGGACGAGTTCAACCGGGTGCGCGCCTCGCGCGCGTTCAGCGGCGGCCTGACCGAGTACACCATCCGCAGCGGCCAGCCGCTGCTGGCGACCCGCGCGGAGATCGACCAGCTGATCGCGCGCGGCGACGTCCGCGAGTTCGGTGCCAAGTCGTATTGCTGGCTGGGTGTTCCGCTGTTCAGTGACGACGAAGTGGTGGGCGTGATCGCGGTGCAAAGCTACAGCCCGCAGGTCAGCTTCACCGCGCACGACCAGCGGCTGCTGGCGTTCGTGGCACGCAACATAGGCAACAGCCTTGCGCGGCAGCGCGACCGCAACCGCCTGCTGCAGGCGCATGCCGAGCTGGAGCGGCGCGTGGCCGAGCGCACCCGCGAATTGGGCGAGGTCAACCAGAAGCTGCTGGCACAGATCGGCGAACGCATGCGCGTGGAGCAGCGCCTGACCCACCTGGCGATGCACGACGTGCTGACCGGCCTGCCCAACCGCCTGCAGTTGCTGGAAAAGCTGGAAGAAGCCATCGAGCACGCGCAACTGGGCATGGGCCCGTTGTTCGCGCTGCTGTTCCTGGACCTGGACCGCTTCAAGTGGGTCAACGACAGCATTGGCCACGCCGCCGGCGACCGCATGCTGGTGGAGGTGGCGCAGCGCCTGGTCGGCATGCTGCGCAGCGACGACGTGGTGGCGCGCCTGGGCGGCGACGAGTTCGCGCTGCTGGTGCGCTGCGACGGCGCCAAGAGCGCGATGGAGGTGGGCCGCCGGCTGCTGCGCTCGCTGGAACATTCGATGTGGGTCGACGGGCGCGAGCTGTTTCCCTCCGGCAGCATCGGCATCGCACTGTGGAGCCCGCGCTATACGTCAGGGGCCGAACTGCTGCGCGACGCCGATGCCGCGATGTACCGGGCCAAGGGCATGGGCCAGGACCGCTGCATGCTGTTCGACGAGGCCATGCGCGAGCAGTCGCTGCAGAGCCTGGAACTGGAAGCGGACCTGCGCCGGGCCATCATCAACAACGATTTCCTGCCGTTCTACCAGCCCATCGTGTCGCTGGCCGACGGCAGCGTGGTCGGCCACGAGGCGCTGCTGCGCTGGCAGCACGAAGGCAGGGGGCTGCTGCTGCCGGGCGAGTTCATCTCGCTGGGCGAGGAAAGCGGCCTGATCGAACAGGTGGACTGGCTGATCTACGAGCAGGTGGTGCGCGACCTGGCCGGTACCGCCTCGGGCTACGTTTCGGTGAATGTCTCGCCGCGCCACTTCCGCTCGTCCGAGTTCGCCACGCGCCTTTTCGGGCTGCTGGATGCGGCCGGCGCCGACCCGGGCCGGCTGCGGGTGGAGATCACCGAGATGGCGCTGCTGGAGGATGCCCCGCGCACGCTGCGCACGCTCTACCAGCTGCGCGAGCGCGGTATCGTGGTGCAGCTGGATGACTTCGGTACCGGCTATTCGGCGCTGTCCTACCTGCACCGGTTTCCGATCAGTGCGCTGAAGATCGACCGCAGCTTCGTGGCCGGGTTGCACGCCGACAATGGCAAGAGCACGCAGGCGCTGGTCGAGGGCGTGGTGTCACTGGCGCGGACCCTCGGCATCGAGACCATCGGCGAGGGCGTGGAGGACGAACGCCAGCTGCGCACCCTGTTCGAGATGGGCTGCAACTTCGGCCAGGGCTATCTGCTGGGCCACCCGATGCCACGCGAAGTGACGCTGCACAAGACGGAGTGAGCCGCCGTTCGTCGCGGGGCGGATACCGCGCCAGGGATGGGACGAGGCGCCGTCGATGCCGCGCCAGGCAGGGGAGGAGGCGCCAGCGAAGTCCGCCGCGTCGCCACGCGCCAATAGGCTTGCCGCAACGCCGCGCGCCAGTGGACTTACCGCAACGCCGCGCGCAGTTTTTCGTCGAACCGCGCCCTGCTGGAAGTGAGGCGCCGTTGATGCCTGCCGCGTCGCCACGCGCCAGTGGACTTGCCGCAACGCCGCGCGCAGTTTTTCGTCGAACCGCGCCAGGCAGGGAAGGAGGCGCCAGCGAAGTCCACCGCGTCGCCACGCGCCAATGGACTTACCGCAACGCCGCGCGCAGTTTTTCGTCGAACCACTTCTCCGCCTGCGCCGGCGAATACGCGCGCATCCAGGCCAGCATCTGCCCGGCGTCCTCGCCGTACCACAGGTCCTGGCGCTGCTCGGGGTGCAGGAAGCGCTCTTCCACCATGTGGTCGATCATGCCGATCAGCTGCGCGTAGAAGCCATCGACGTCGAGGAACGCGCAGGGCTTCTTGCCGATGCCGAGCTGGCGCCAGGTCAGCATCTCGAAGATTTCCTCCGCGGTGCCGAAGCCGCCGGGCAGGGCGACGAAGGCATCGGACAGGTCGAACATGCGCGATTTGCGCTCGTGCATGGAGCCGACGATTTCCAGCGTGGTCACGCCCTGGTGCGCGACTTCCATGTCCACCAGGTGCTGCGGGATCACGCCGGTGACCTCACCGCCGGCGGCCAGCACGCCATCGGCTACCGCGCCCATCAGCCCGGTGCGGCCGCCACCGTAGATCAGGCGCAGGCCTTCATGGGCGATACGCGTGCCCAGTGCGGTGGCACGCTCGATGTACAGGGGGTTGGCGCCGGGGTTGGAGCCGCAGTAGACGCAGATGGATTTCATGGAGGTTCCTGCTGGAGGTGTGCGGATCGTGCCGATGCACAGGGCGCGATCTGGGGAATGCAAAAGCAAGAAGGCTCCGCCGGGGCGGAGCCTTCTCGGTCAGGCCGGTGTCGCTCAGTTGGCCTTGTGGATGGCGCGCTTGCTGACCGCCATCGCCGCGTCGTGGATCACTTCCGACAGCGACGGGTGGGCGTGGCAGATGCGGGCCAGGTCATCGGCCGAGCCGCTGAACTCCATGGTCAGCACGCCTTCGTGCACCAGTTCGGAGACATTGGCGCCGACCAGGTGCATGCCCAGCACGCGGTCGGTTTCGGCGTGGGCCAGCACCTTGACGAAGCCGGCCGGCTCGACCATCGCCACGGCACGGCCGTTGGCGGCGAACGGGAAGCTGCCGGCCTTGTACGGGATGCCCTCGGCCTTGAGCTGGGCTTCGGTCTTGCCGACCCAGGCCAGTTCCGGCTCGGTGTAGATGACCCACGGGATGGTGTCGAAATTGACATGGCCCGGCAGGCCGGCGATCAGCTCGGCAACCGCGATGCCTTCCTCGAAGCCCTTGTGCGCCAGCATCGGGCCGCGCACGCAGTCGCCGACCGCCCAGACGCCGTCGACGCCGGTGTGGCAGTGTTCGTCGACCACGATCTGGCCGCGCTCGTTGACCTGCACGCCGGTGCCATCGGCCAGCAGGCCCTTGGTCGCGGCGCGGCGGCCCACGGCCACCAGCAGCTTGTCGACGGTCAGGGTCTTCTCGCCTTCACCATCGGTGTAGGTGACCACCACTTCCTTCTTCTTGCCCTTGCCGGTCACGTCGGTCTTGCTGACCTTGGCGCCGAGCTTGATGTCCAGGCCCTGCTTCTTGAACTCGCGCGCGGCGACCTTGGCCACTTCGGCATCGGCGGCGGCCAGGAACTCCGGCAGCGCCTCGAGGATGGTCACTTCGGCGCCCAGGCGCTTCCACACGCTGCCCAGTTCCAGGCCGATCACGCCGGCGCCGATCACCGCCAGGCGGCCCGGCACTTCGGTGAAGTCCAGCGCGCCGACGTTGTCGACGATGGTTTCGCCGTCGAACTTGGCGAACGGCAGTTCGATCGAATCCGAGCCGGCCGCGATGATGACGTTGGTGCCCTTCAGCTCGACCTCGGTGCCGTCATGCTGCTTGACCTTGACGACGTTGCCGGCCTGCAGCTGGCCGAAGCCGTAGTAGGCGGCGACCTTGTTGGCCTTGAACAGCTGGGCGATGCCACCGGTGAACTGCTTCACGATGGCGTCCTTGCGGCCGACCATCTTCTCGACGTCCATCTTGGCGTCCTTGAAGCTGATGCCGTGGTCGCCAAAGATGTGGCCCATGTTCCAGTACTGGCGCGAGGAATCCAGCAGTGCCTTGGACGGGATGCAGCCCACGCGCAGGCAGGTGCCGCCCAGTGCCGGCTTGCCGTCCTTGCCCAGCGCCGCGTCGATGCAGGCGGTCTTCAGGCCCAGCTGGGCGGCGCGGATGGCGGCGTGGTAGCCGGCCGGGCCGGCACCGATGACGACGACGTCGAATTGTTCAGCCATTTGAGGTTCCTTGGTGCTTTCCTTCGGCTTCGGGGGCGAAGCCGGTGGCGCGGGGCGCCGGGGAAGGGGCGGGCGCTGGGCCGGCCCCGGAGCGACCGACCCCTCCGCTGGGGGAGGGGTCGGCGGGTCTTACAGACCGAACAGCATGCGGCCCGGGTTTTCCAGCTGGTTCTTGATGTCCACCAGGAACTGCACCGCGTCCTTGCCGTCGATGATGCGGTGGTCGTAGGACAGCGCGATGTACATCATCGGCGCGATCACGACCTGGCCGTTCTCGGCGATCGGGCGCTCCTTGATCGTGTGCATGCCGAGGATGGCGCTCTGCGGCGGGTTGACGATCGGGGTCGACATCAGCGAGCCGAAGGTGCCGCCGTTGGTGACGGTGAAGGTGCCGCCCTGCAGGTCGTCCAGGGCCAGCTTGCCGTCACGCGCCTTCTTGGCGTAGTCGGCGATGCCCTGCTCGATCTCGGCGAAGGACATGCGCTCGACGTTGCGCAGCACCGGGGTCACCAGGCCCTTGTCGGTGGACACGGCGATGGAGATGTCCGAATAGCCGTGGTAGATGATGTCGTCGCCGTCGACCGAGGCGTTGACCAGCGGGAAGCGCTGCAGCGCGTTGGCAGCGGCCTTCACGAAGAAGCTCATGAAGCCCAGCTTGATGCCGTGGGCCTTCTGGAACTCGTCCTGCAGTTCCTTGCGCGCGGCCGAGACCTTGGCCAGGTTGACTTCGTTGAACGAAGTCAGCATGGCGATGGATTCCTTGGACTGCATCAGGCGCTCGGCGATGCGCTTGCGCATGCGGGTCATCGGCACGCGTTCTTCCGGACGCGCGCCACCGGCCTTGCCGACGCCGCCGTTGCGGGCGAAGTTGACGATGTCTTCCTTGGTCACCGCGCCATGACGGCCGGTGCCGGCGACATCGGCCGGGTTCACGCCTTCGGTGATGGCCGAGAAGCGGGCGCCCGGCGGCAGGCTGTCGGCGGCCGACCTGGCGGCCGGGGCCGGCGCGGCGGCGGCAGCAGCCGGGGCCGGGGCCGCAGCCGCAGCCTTCGGTGCCTCGGCGGCAGCCGGGGCCGGAGCGGCGGCAACCGCGCCTTCCTCGATGATCGCCACGACCTGGCTGCTGGTCACGGTGGCGCCTTCGGCGAACTTGATCTCCTTGATCACGCCATCGACCGGCGACGGGACCTCGAGTACGACCTTGTCGGTTTCCAGGTCAAGCAGGTTTTCGTCGCGCTTGACCGCGTCGCCGACCTTCTTGTGCCAGGTGGCGATGGTGCCGTCAGCGACGGATTCGGGCAGTACCGGGGCTTTGACTTCGGTGGCCATGCAGGGGCTTCCTGGTTCGTATTCTTCGTGAAAGGGGGAGAGTTATTCAGCGAACTGGTCGTTGAAGGGATTGACCAGCGCATCGGCAAGCAGCTGCTGCAGTTCGCGCAGGTGGTCGGCCATGTGGCCGACGGCCGGCGACGGCGAACGCGGACGGCCAGCGTAGTGCAGGTTCTGGCCGTCGGCCAGGCAGGCCTGCAGGTGGTGGCGGATCTGGTACCAGGCACCCTGGTTCATCGGCTCCTCCTGGCACCACACCACGTCCGCGGCCTTGCCGTACTTGTTCAGTTCGGCGGCCAGCAGCGTGCGCGGGAACGGGTACAGCTGCTCCACGCGGATGATGGCCACGTCGTCCTGGCCGCGCTTGGTCTGGTCTTCCAGCAGGTCGTAGTAGACCTTGCCCGAGCACAGCACCACGCGCTTGACCTTCTTGGCGTCGGCGTTGGCGTCGCCGATCAGGTGCTGGAATTCGCCATTGGCCAGCTCGTCCAGGGTCGAGACCGCCAGCTTGTGGCGCAGCAGCGACTTGGGCGACATCACCACCAGCGGCTTGCGGGTGGTCATGCACAGCTGGCGGCGCAGCATGTGGAACGCCTGGGCCGGGGTCGACGGCACGCAGACCAGCATGTTCTCCAGCGCGCACAGCTGCAGGAAGCGCTCCAGGCGCGCCGAGCTGTGTTCCGGGCCCTGGCCTTCGTAGCCGTGCGGCAGCAGCAGGGTCAGGCCGGAGATGCGGCCCCACTTGGCCTCGCCGGAGGCGATGAACTGGTCGATCACCACCTGGGCGCCGTTGGCGAAGTCGCCGAACTGGCCTTCCCAGATGCACAGCGTGTTCGGATCGGTGGTGGAGAAGCCGTATTCATAGGCCATCACCGCTTCCTCGCTGAGCAGCGAATCGATGATGGTGGCCTGCTCCGGCGACTGCACCAGCTGGCGCAGCGGCAGGTAATAGGCGTCGGTCTTCTGGTCGTGCAGGATCGCGTGGCGGTGGGTGAAGGTGCCACGGCCGACGTCCTGGCCGACCAGGCGCAGGCCATGGCCCTGGTCGAGCAGGGTGGCGTAGGCCAGGTTTTCGGCAAAGCCCCAGTCGCCCGGGATCTCGCCGGCGGCCATCCTGCGGCGGTCGTCATAGACCTTGGCCACGCGCGAGTGCAGTTCCACGCCCTCGGGGATGGTGTTGATCAGCTTGGCCAGGCGGGCCAGCTCGGTCATCGGCACCTGGGTGCTGACCGGGTCGGACAGCTTGCCGGCCAGCAGCTTCGGCCAGTCCACGTACAGCTTGCTGGTCGGCGGGGTCTTCTCGACCTGCGCCAGCTCGGTGGTGACTTCGCCCGAATCGAGCTTGTCGCGGTAGGCATCGACCAGCGCCTTGCCGCCGTTGGCGGGGATCACGCCGGCGGCCTCGAGCTTCTCGGCATACAGCTCGCGGGTGGTCTTGTGCTTGCGGATCACCTGGTACATCAGCGGCTGGGTGATCGCCGGCTCGTCGGCCTCGTTGTGGCCCCAGCGGCGGTAGCACACCAGGTCGATCACGACGTCCTTGTGGAACTGCTGGCGGAAGTCGTAGGCCAGCTGCGCGGCGAACACCACCGCTTCCGGGTCGTCACCGTTCACGTGCAGGACCGGCGCGCCGACCATCTTGGCGATGTCGGTGCAGTACAGGGTCGAGCGCGAGTCGTCGCGGTTGGAGGTGGTGAAGCCGACCTGGTTGTTGATGACGATGTGCACGGTGCCGCCGACGGCGAAGCCGCGTGCCTGCGACATCTGGAACAGCTCCATCACCACGCCCTGGCCGGCGAACGCGGCGTCGCCGTGGATCAGGATCGGCATGACCTGCTTGCGCGCGGCGTCGCCGCGGCGTTCCTGGCGCGAACGCACCGAGCCGGCGACCACCGGGTCGACGATCTCCAGGTGCGACGGGTTGAACGCCAGCGCCAGGTGCACCGGGCCACCGGCGGTGGCGACGTCGGCCGAGAAGCCCATGTGGTACTTCACGTCGCCGGCGACGGCACGGTCGTCGTGCTCGAAGCGGCCTTCGAATTCGTCGAACAGCTTGCGCGGGTTCTTGCCCAGGGTGTTGACCAGCACGTTCAGGCGGCCGCGGTGGGCCATGCCGATCACCACGTCCTTGACGCCGTCCTTGCCGGCGCCGCGGATCACCGTGTCCATCATCGGGATCAGCGAGTCGCCGCCTTCCAGCGAGAAGCGCTTCTGGCCGACGTACTTGGTGTGCAGGTAGCGTTCCAGGCCCTCGGCGGCGGTCAGGCGCTCGAGCGTGCGGCGCTGGGTGTCGGCATCGAGGTTGTAGTTGCCGCCGGCGTTTTCCAGGCGCTGGTACAGCCACTGGCGCTGGTCGACTTCGGCGATGTACATGAACTCGGCGCCGATGGAGCCGGTATAGGTCGCCTTCAGGCGCGCCAGCAGGTCGCGCAGCTTCATGCGCGGCTGGCCGCCGACGCCGCCGGTGCTGAACTCGTCGTTGAGGTCGGCATCGGACAGGTGGTGGAAGGCAAGGCCCAGGTCGGGCGGGTTGACCGGCGGGGTCAGGCCCAGCGGGTCGAGCTGCGCGCCGAGGTGGCCGCGCGAGCGGTAGGCGGTGATCAGGCGTCCGACGTTGCGCTCGCGCTCGTCGCCGCCGCCGCTGCCGGCCACGGCGCTGGAGGCGTTGCGACCGGCCTCGGCGATGTGGGCGATGACGGCCGAATGCGGGACATCACCTGCCTCGCGGCCCTTGAAACCGTCGAAGTAGGACTTCCATTTGGGGTCCACACTGTCCGGGGAGACGAGGTACTGCTCGTACAGGTCCTCGATATAGGAGGCGTTGCCGCCGGCGAGTTGCGATGACTGCGCAAACTGCTTCAGGAGATTGTCCACGATGGAGGGTCGGATTCGCTTGTGGGGTATGGCTTCTGGAACCGGCGGGGACCTTGCAGCAGGGCGCCGCGCGGGCGTGATGAAACCGCTGAATTATACCCTCGCGGGGACAGGAAGGGGCACACACGCTGTCCCCCGGGTTAATGTCGGGCCATGCGTTGACCGCGCCCGACAGGGCTCAGATGCCGAGCGTCCGGAACCCTTCGCAGACCGTTGCCGCGTCCCATGCGCGCTGGAACAGCGCGTCCTGCTGGCGGGCCGGTGCGGGCATGTCCAGGCACAGCTCGCCCTCGAAGCGGTCACCCATTGGACGAAAGTAGCAGTCGCCGTTGTCATTGATGACGCTGGCCGGCGCCAGCGACGGGTCGCCCGGGTCCGCTGGCAGGCGCAGCGCGAATACGGTGGGCAGTCGCTGCAACAGTGCCAGCAGCGCCGTGGGCATGGCCGCGGGTTCGCCATCGTGGAGCAGTACCAGGGCCTGCTTGTCGTGGCGCCGGGTGGCGAAGTGGCGCAGCGCCTGCAGCACCGCCGGTTGCGCGAGCAGCGCGGTATCGCCGCCGCGGCAGCCGAGCAGGAGCCTGCGGCGGGCGCGGTGGATCACCGTCGCCATGGCTGCCTCGGCCTGGTCGGCATCCTGCACGCGCATGGCGCCGTCCATGCGGCGGCGCATGGTCTGGTGGACGATGCCGGCCTCGGTGAATGGCGCGCCCTCGGGCAGGAAGCCGTTGCGGGCATAGAAATCGCGGGCGTGGACCTGGGCATGCAGGGTCACCTCGCCCCAGCCGCGGCGTGCCGCTTCCGCCACCAGCGCCTGCAGCAGCGCCTCGCCGACGCCCTTGCCGCGCCATCCGGCCAGTACCGCCATGCGGCCGATGCGATGCTGCGGCGTCAGCCGGCCGGTGCCGATGGCGTGGCCATCGGCATCCAGCGCCAGGACATGGTGGCTGAGCGGGTCCAGGTCGTCGCTTTCCAGCGCGGCCGGGACCTGCTGCTCGTCGACGAACACGGCGCGGCGCACGCCATGCAGCAGGGCCTGCCGCGTGGCGTAGTCGGCCGCCTCCACATGGAACGCCGCCGGCGTCATGCCGCCGGGCCGTCCTCGTCGTCGCCGTCGTCGCAGATCACCACGACCTCGACGCCTTCCTCGTTCACCTGCACGGTGTCGATGGCGCCGCTGGCCGGCTCGCCTTCGCCGGCCTGGGCGTACTCGAACACCTCGATTTCCAGCTCCGGTGCGTCGGCTTCGTCGTCGAACGCGTCATCGAACGCTTCCTCCATGACGTCGAGCGCGTCCTGCTCGGCCTGCATCGCCGCCAGGGTCTCGGCGTCGAGCAACTGGTAGTGGCCGCCGGCAAGCAGTTCCATCACCGCGCTGCGGCCCTTGGCCGACAGCTTGCGGAACAGCGGTGCATCGATCCGTTCGGCCGCGGCCAGGCCCTGCGCGTCCTTGACCGGCAACGGGAAGGCATGGCCGCTGCTGTACAGCACGGCACCGCGGGTGGCGCGACGCCAGGCCAGCCGCGCCCACGGATGGCGCTCGAGCAGGCCACCCTCGTCCAGCACCCCGTCCACCTCCGCGGGGGCGGGCGGGGCCTGCGAGGGCAGGATGTCGCCGGCGGCGCGGTAGGTGGTGATGAAGCGGCCGAACCAGTCGCCCAGGCGGTCGGGGTCGTTCATGCGCAGCGCATTGAGCGCGGTGACCACGCGCTTCATCGCCGCCGCGTCGATCTCGTTGGGGTCTTCCGGCAGCTTCAGGTCCGGGTCCTGGTAGCGGATGGCCTCGTCGGCGTCGGCCACCAGGTCATCCAGCCAGTCGCTGATCAGCTCGGCCGAGGACGGCGCGCGCATGCCGAAGGAGAACGTCAGGCAGGGATCTTCGGCGACGCCGTGGTGCGGCACGTTCGGCGGCAGGTACAGCATGTCGCCCGGTTCCAGCACCCAGTCGTGGGTCGGCTTGAACTTGCGCAGCAGCTTCAGTTCGACGTCGGGGCGGAAATCCAGCGGCGGGCGCTTGCCCCTGGTCGATTCGCTGGCGTCGATCTGCCAGCGGCGGTGGCCGTGGGCCTGCAGCAGGAACACGTCGTACTGGTCGACATGGGCGCCGACCGAGCCGCCGGTGGCGGCGAAGCTGATCATCACGTCGTCCATGCGCCAGCGTGGCAGGAAGTTGAAGTGCTCGATCAGCGCGCGCACGTCCGGGTCCCATTTGTCCACGTCCTGCACCAGCAGGGTCCAGTCGTGGTCGGGCATGCCCGGGAAATCCTCTTCGCGGAACGGGCCGTTGCGCAGCGTCCAGCCGTCGGTGGCGCGGTCGTGGGTGACCAGGCGCGCCAGCGAGCCTTCTTCGCAGGCCAGTCCGGCCAGGTCTTCGGGCATCACCGGGGTCTGGAAATCCGGGAACGCGCCACGGATCAGCAGCGGGCGCTTCTGCCAGTAGTCGCGCAGGAAGCGCTCGGCGGGCATGCCCAGCGGATGGCGGGCGCTGGCCCTGATCTCGAGGGGCAGGGGGGAAGAGGTCTTTTTCATCGCGCGCAATACCATTGGAAACGGGGGCGGCGGTGTCCGCCGACGGAAACCGCATTGTCACCCAGTCGCCGCCGACGCGCCTAGCGCCGCCGGATGCGGGGCCGGCAGCGGCGGCGACGCAGCACCGTCCTGGAGCAGGCGCTCCAGCATCGCCGCCGGGCAGGGGGGGCTGAAACCGTAGCCCTGGGCCAGTGGGCAGCCTTCGGCGCGCAGGAACTCCAGGTGCCGGGGGTGCTCGACGCCCTCGGCCACCACCTCCAGGCCGAGGCTGTGGCCGAGGCCGATGATGGCGCGGCTGATCACCTCCAGCTCGGCGTCGCCGGGCAGGCCGGCGATGAAGCTCTTGTCGATCTTCAGCATGTGCAGCGGGAAGCGCTTGAGGTAACCCAGCGACGAATAACCCGTGCCGAAGTCGTCCAGCGCCAGCCGCACGCCGAGCGCGGCCAGGCCCCGCAGCGCGCCCAGGGTGGCGTTGCTGTCCTGCATCAGGTGGGTCTCGGTGATTTCCAGCACCAAGCTGGCTGCGGCCAGTCCGGTGTCATCGAGGATGGCGACCACCCGCGCGACGAAATCGTCCTGCTGCAGCTGGCGCCGGGACAGGTTGACCGAGCAGTACAGGTGCCGGTGCCCGGCCAGCTGCCAGGCCCGCGTCTGCCGGCAGGCCTCGCGCAGCACCCAGTCGCCGACCTGGACGATTTCCCCGGATTCCTCCAGCGAGGGGATGAACTCCAGTGGGGGGACCAGACGCCCGTCGTGGCGCCAGCGCAGCAGCGCCTCGACCCCGACCATCGGCGGGTCGTGCGCGTCCAGGCGGTGGATCGGCTGGTAGTGCAGCACGAACTCGCCGCGTGCCAGCGCCTGGCCCAGCGCGCTCTCCAGCTCCAGCTGGCGCTGCGCGCTGGCCTGCAGCCCGGCGCTGTAGTGGGCGAACTGGGCCTTGCCGGCCTGCTTGGCCTGGTGCAGGGCAAGGTCGGCGGCCTGCAGGGCGTCGTTCAGGTCGGCGCTGGCCTGCAGGGTGGCGATGCCGATGCTGGCGTTGACCACCAGGGTGCGGTCGTCCACGCGCATCGGCTGGTGCAGGTGGCCGAGGATGCGTTGGGCGACCTGTTCGGCGCGCCCGGCGCTGCCGGGGTCGGCCAGCAGCACCACGAATTCGTCGCCGCCGAAGCGGAACAGGTGGTCGTCGGCGCGCAGGCATTGCGCGAGCCGGCGGCCGACCTCGACCAGCACGCCGTCGCCGAACAGGTGGCCGAAGCTGTCGTTGATGAGCTTGAAGCGGTCCAGGTCGATGAACAGCACCGCGGCCTGGCCGTTGCCGGTTTCGTGCAGCTGGCGCTGGGTGTGCAGGAGCAGTTCGTCCAGGCGCAGGCGGTTGGCCAGCCCGGTCAACGGATCGTGGCGGGCGGCGTGGTGCAGCTGGTGCTCGACGGCCTTGCGCCGGCTGATGTCGCTCTGCGAGCCGGTGATGCGCAGTTGCCCGTCGCGTTCGGCCTCGGCCACGCCGCGGCTGAGCACCCACAGCCAGTCGCCATTGCGGCAGCGGATGCGGTATTCGTGGTGGATCCAGTGCGATTCGCCGTGCAGGTGCGCATTGATGGCCTGGTGCAGGCCGGACAGGTCATCGGGGTGGACGCGGGAAAACCAGGCGTCGCTGGTCTGGCCGAGGTGGCGCCGCTCCAGCCCGATCATCTCGGCCCAGCGTTCGGAGACGTAGAGCGTGTCCGCGCCCGGGTGCCAGTCCCAGATCCCGTCATGGGCGCCGCGCAGGGCGCGCGCGAAGCGGGTCTCGCTGTCCTCCAGCGCCTTGCGCTGGGCGGCGCTGTACGTGTCGATGGCCAGGGTCATGTCGAAGAACACCGCCTTGAGCAGGCTGGAAAACAGCTGCGCGTCGGCGCCCTGGCCGCACAGCGGGGCCAGCATCTGTTCCAGGTACAGCCGGTAGGCGGCCAGGTACCACTTCAGTTCGACCCCGTTGATGTGGTGGATCAGGCCGATGCGCAGGCGGTTGTCGAGGTAGTCGCGGTCGTAGGGCCCCTGCCACAGCCGCTGGTAGTACTCCAGCTGCCGTTGCTTGAGCCGGTGCACGGTGCCGGTGTCGCCGAGCAGCGCGGCCGGGGCGGGAAAGTCGTCGAGATGGCGGTAGAGCCGCTCGATGAAGGCGGCCTGCGCACCGGCCATGCGCGCGGCGTTCTCGTTCAGGCGCTGCGCATCGTCCTGCCGCCATTCCAGCAGGCGGCCGCGTTCGCTGATCTCTGCCTGCTCCAGGCCAATGCGCCGCATCAGCTCCTGCAGTGTGTCGACGGCACCCATGGTTTCCTCTTGCGTTGAAGGCCAGCATGAAAAAAGCGCCGTGGCGGCCGTCCCGTCGGGAACGGCCGTCGCAGCGCTTCGTCTTGCAGGCCCGTGCGTCCTGCCCGGCAAAGCGGGTCCGCGCGCGGCGCGGCACCCGGGTCAAGCGGCGCCTGCCAGGTCCTCCAGCAGGCGGGTAAGGCGTTGCCGCAGCTGCCCCATCTCGCGCGAGCGGAAGGCGTGCCGGCTGCGCTCCAGGGTTTCGATGGCCTCGTACAGCGTGGCCTGGACCTGTCCGCTGGGTCCCAGCGGATCGGGATCGAGCCAACGGCACAGCGGCGCGCGGTCGCAGTCGCAGCTCTGCTGGATGACCTCGGCCTCGCCGGTCTCGGCCAGGAGCGTGCGCAGCCGCGTGGCCAGCCCCGGGTCAGTGCAGATGATCCGGGCCATGCCGCATTCCTGTGGTGGGGGACGCGGGCAGCGCCGCGGGCGCGGCGTCCGGTTCCGGATCGGGCCGGACGCGTCCGGCGCCGGGCGTGGGGTGGAGCATGCTCGACATCTGTTCCTGTTCCATGTTTGCGTGAAAAGCTTCCATCGTTTCCCGGCATGCGGGCATCCTCTCACCATGCCATCGCCGGTGCCGCGCGGGGTACCTCCATCGCGGCGTCCGGCGGCGGGGCAGCCAGCCGGAAGCGGGCCGCGGCGTGCGCCAGGCGGGTGGCCTCGCGCTCCATGTCATGGGTGGCGCATCCGGTTTCCTGCACCAGCTGCGCATTCTGCTGCGTGCTCCTGTCCATCTGCGCGATGGTCTGGTTGAGCTGCGCGATGCCCGCACTCTGTTCGCGCGAGGCGGTCGATATCTCGGCCGTGAGGGCGGTGACATGCTGCACCGAGGACACGATGTCGATCATGGTGCGGCGCGCCCTCTCCACCAGCGCCGAGCCGTCGGCGACCCTGTCCACCGAGTTGCCGATCAGGTCCTTGATCTCATGGGCGGCGATGGCCGAGCGCTGCGCCAGCGTGCGTACCTCGGCGGCGACCACGGCAAAGCCACGCCCGCTGTCGCCGGCGCGGGCGGCCTCGACCGCCGCGTTCAGGGCCAGGATGTTGGTCTGGAAGGCGATGCCGTCGATCACCCCGATGATCTCGCCGATCCTGCGCGAGGCGGTTTCGATGGCGCGCATGGTCAGCACCACCTCGTCGACCACCTGGCCGCCCTGGCGGGCGACCGTCGCGGCGCCCTCGGCCAGCTGGCTGGCGTGGTGCGCCGCCCCGGCATTGTCGCCGATGGTGGCGGTGAGCCGGTCCATCGAGGCGGCCGCCTCGCGCAGCGTGGCCGCCTGCCGCTCGGTGCGCGCCGACAGTTCGTCGTTGCCGGCGGCGATGCGGGTGGCGGCCGCCGAGATGTGGTCGGCCGATTGCTGGATGCCGGCGACGATGGCGGCCAGTTGTTCGGCGGTGGCGTTGGCATCGGTCTTCATCTGCCCGAAAACCCCCTCGAAATCGCGGGTGATGCGGCGGCCCAGGTCGCCGCGGGACAACGCCGACAGCAGCTGGCGCATTTCGTCGGCGCTTTCGGCGGTGGCGTCGAGCAGTCGGTTCACGCCCCGCGACAGGCGTCCCATCAGGCCGGTCTCGCCGGTGGCGTGCAGGCGCTGGTCCAGCCGGCCCTGCGCGGCGCCATCGATGATCGTGGCAATGTCGTGCTCCATGCGGGCTTCGGCGGTGCGGTCGTGCCATTCGACGACGAAGCCGTGGCGCTGGCCGTCGCCGTCGACCATCGGCGTGACGTTCAGGCTGAAATGCGCCTCGCCGATCTGGATGCGCCCGGAATGGGTGCCGTCGAGCGTATCGAGCAGGGCGCGGATACGCGCCGGATCACGGTGGAAGCAGTGGATGCTGGCGCCGATCAGGCGCTCGGGATCGAAGTCGGGAAAGGCCTTGAGCAGCTCCCCGCGCTGGTTGCGCAGGATCGCGATGACGGCCTGGTTTGCGTAGACGATGTGATGCTCGCGGTCGGCGATCATCATGCCGGTGCGCAGCGCGCACAGCGCGGCCTCGACATGGAAGCCGGCGGGGGCGGTGCCTGCCGCGACGGGTGCCGGCGTGGTCGCCGGCGGCTCCTCGTGGGCAGGCTGGCGCACCGCCGCACCGGAACGCCGCAGCCGCACGGCGACCATGCAGGCGAACCCCGCCATGGCTGCGGCCCAGGCGATGTGCGGCCATGCCACCGTGGCGGCCGGCTGCAATGCCAACTGCGGCAGCAGCAGGCCCGTCGCCGCCAGCGCCAGCGGCACCCAGTCGCGATAGCACAGCAGCATGGCAACGACGGCCAGGCCGCCGGCATCGCCCAGGGCGGGCGGGGCGGCGGCCAGCGCCGCCGCCAGTGCCAGTGCGATTGCCAGGCGGCTGCGCCGGCTGCCGGGCGACCGCCAGGCCTGGAACCCGGCGAACCCGGCCGTGGGCAGGCATGCCGCCACGAACAGGGCCCAGCTGCCCGAATCCAGTGCATGGGCCAGCGCCGCCATCCCCAGCAGCGCCAGCATCAGCAGGAACAGCCGGTCCGCCTCGATGGCCTCCGCATCCCGCGTCCGCGATGTCTCGACAGCACCCATGAATCCCCCCTGTTGAAAACCTGGGCATTAAAAAAGCGCCATGACAGCCACCCCGGGGGAGTGGCTGTCATGGCGCTTCGTCTTGCAGGCCCGTGCGTCCTGCCCGGCAAAGCCGGTCACCGCGGCTGGCGGTACCTCAACCGCGCTTTTCTACACGATTGGCGGCGATTGTTCCAGACGTCGGCCGCGTGCCGGCGGCAGGCCGGCGTGGGGGGAGGGGGCGCCGCCGGGCGGGGCCGGCAGTGGCGATGGCCCCGGCGGATACGACAACGGCCAGGCGCTGGCCTGGCCGTTGTACGCGCGGCGAACCCCGGATGCCCGGGGGATATCGGCCGGGCCGGGGTCAGATCGCCCGGGCCAGCTGCGCGGCCAGGCCGGCGTAGCCGCCGGGGGTGAGCTCGCGCAGGCGCTGCTTGGCATCGGCCGGCAGGTCCAGCGATTCGATGAAGCCGCGCATCGATTCGGCGGTGATGCCCTGGCCGCGCGTCAACGCCTTGAGCTGCTCGTACGGATTGGGCAGGCCGTGGCGGCGCATCACCGTCTGCACGGCTTCGGCCAGGACTTCCCAGGCCGCGTCCAGATCGGCGTCCAGGCGCTGCGGGTTCACCTCCAGCTTGCCCAGGCCCTTGGCCAGCGATTCCAGCGCCACCTGGGTGTGGCCGAACGCGGTGCCCAGCGCGCGCAGCACGGTGGAGTCGGTCAGGTCGCGCTGCCAGCGGCTGATCGGCAGCTTGGCGCTGAAGTGCTCGAACAGCGCGTTGGCGACGCCGAAGTTGCCCTCGGCGTTCTCGAAGTCGATCGGGTTGACCTTGTGCGGCATGGTCGAGGAGCCGACTTCGCCTTCCTTGAGCTTCTGCTTGAAATAGCCCAGCGAGACATAGCCCCAGATGTCGCGGGCCAGGTCGATCAGGATGGTGTTGGCGCGGCGCGTGGCATCGCCGATCTCGGCGACGTTGTCATGCGGTTCGATCTGGGTGGTGTAGGGGTTGAACACCAGGCCCAGCGAGGTGACGAAGCGTTCGGCGAAGGCCGGCCAGTCCACGTCCGGGTACGACACGAGGTGGGCGTTGTAGTTGCCCACCGCGCCGTTGATCTTGCCGGTCAGCTCGACCGCGCCGATCTGGCGGATCTGCCGCTCCAGGCGCGCGACGACATTGGCCACTTCCTTGCCCAGCGTGGTCGGCGAGGCGGTCTGGCCGTGGGTGCGCGAGAGCATCGGCTGCGCGGCCTGGGCGTGGGCCAGCTGGCGCAGCGAGGCGGCGATGCCCTGCAGGGTCGGCAGCAGCACCTGGCTGCGCGCCTCGGCCAGCATCAGCCCGTAGGACAGGTTGTTGATGTCCTCGCTGGTGCAGGCGAAATGCACGAACTCCAGCGCCGGCGCCAGTTCGGCATCGTCCTTGAGCCGCTCCTTGATGAAGTACTCCACCGCCTTGACGTCGTGGTTGGTGGTGCGCTCGATGTCCTTGACGCGGGCGGCGTCGGTCACCGAGAAACCATCGGCCAGTGCGCGCAGGCGTGCCTTGGCGGCGTCGGAAAAGCCGGCCAGCTCGCCGATGCCGGGCTCGGCGGCCAGCGCCAGCAGCCACTCGATCTCCACCTTCACCCGCGCGCGGATCAGGCCGTACTCGGAGAAGATCGGGCGCAGCGCGTCGACCTTGGACGCATAGCGGCCGTCGAGCGGTGACAGGGCGAGCAGGGCGGCTTCCGGGCGGGACGTTTCGGTCATGTCGGCGGGCAGGGGCTGGGACGGGGGCGCATATTCTACGGCCTGCGTGGAGCGGCCGCCCGCGGCGCCGGTCCAGGCGCCGCGCGCACCCCGGCGTGCGTGCGCGCGGCGTATCCTCGGGCCCTTCCTTGGGCAATGGCTGGGAGAATGCCGATGAGCGGGAAATACCGGATCGAACACGACAGCATGGGCGAGCTGCAGGTGCCGGCCGGGGCCTTGTGGGGCGCGCAGACCCAGCGCGCCGTGGAGAACTTCCCGGTATCGGGGCAGCGCATGCCGCGCGCCTTCATCCGCGCGCTGGGGCTGATCAAGGCCAGTGCCGCCGAGGTCAACACCGGGCTCGGGCTGCTGCCCAAGGGCGTGGGCCGGGCGATCCGCGCGGCGGCGCTGGACGTGGCCGCCGGCGGCCATGACGCGCATTTCCCGATCGATGTCTACCAGACCGGCTCGGGCACGTCCTCGAACATGAACGCCAACGAGGTGATCGCCACGCTGGCCAACCAGGGCGGCAAGGCCGGCAAGACCCGCGTGCACCCCAACGACCACGTCAACCTCGGCCAGAGTTCCAACGACGTGATTCCCACCGCCATCCGGGTCTCGGCGCAACTGCAGACGGTGGAGACGCTGCTGCCGGCGCTCAGGCACCTGCGCCGCACCATCGACCGGCGCGGGCGCGCGCTGGGCAAGGTGGTCAAGACCGGGCGCACCCACCTGATGGACGCGATGCCGCTGACTTTCGCGCAGGAGTTCGGCGCGTGGTCGGCGCAGCTGGAATCGGCGCAGGGGCGCATCGAGGACGCCCTGAAACGGCTGCGCCGGCTGCCGCTGGGCGGCACCGCGATCGGCACCGGCATCAACGCCGATCCACGCTTTGGCGGCAAGGTGGCGCGCGCGCTGTCGGCCGCGACCGGCACCCGCTTCGAGAGCGCACAGAACAAGTTCGAAGGGCTGGCCGCGCAGGACGATGCGGTGGAACTGTCCGGCCAGTTCAACGCGCTGGCGGTGGCGCTGATCAAGATCGCCAACGACCTGCGCTGGATGAACTCGGGGCCGCTGGCCGGGCTGGGCGAGGTCGAGCTGCCGGCCCTGCAGCCGGGCAGTTCGATCATGCCGGGCAAGGTCAACCCGGTGATCCCGGAGGCGACGGTGATGGCCGCCGCGCAGGTGATCGGCCACCACACCGCGATCACCGTGGCCGGGCAGACCGGCAACTTCCAGTTGAACGTGGCGCTGCCGCTGATCGCGGCCAACCTGCTCGACTCGATCCAGCTGCTGTCCAGCGTGATGACCCTGCTGGCCGACAAGGTGTTCGCCGGGCTGGTGGTCAAGCAGGAACGGGTGCGCGAAGCACTGGCGCGCAACCCGATCCTGGTGACCGCGCTCAACCCGATCATCGGTTACGAGAAGGCCGCGGCCATCGCCAAGCGCGCCTACCGGGAGCAGCGTCCGGTACTGGAGATCGCCCGCGAGGACAGCGGCCTGCCGGAAGCGGAGCTCAGGCGCCTGCTGGACCCGGCGGCGTTGACCCGCGGCGGCATCCACGACCATTGATGCGCTGGCTGGTTTGCGCCGCCGTGCGGCGGCGCGGACTGGCGGGCCGGTACCGCGGGCGGCCGTGGCGTGGTGCGCGGGCGGTCAGCGCAGTGCGCGCGGATTGGCCAGCGCTTCGCTGTACTGCTTGAACTCGGGAATGCGCTCGGCCAGGTCAGGCGGGAACGGGGTCTGCCCGGCGGGCACGTCCAGCGGGATGGTGCGGCCGCTGGCATCGGCCGGCGCGGTCGATTCGGTCAACGTGTTCTGGCGCAGGATCTGCAGCTTGACGAAGCTGGTCCGCAGCAGTTCGCGCTGCCCGTCGTCGAGCGGAATCTCGATGTCGTCCACGCGCAGCCTGCCATCGGGCAGGATGTCCAGGTTCGGGTACGGCGCGCGCCGCACCGACACCACGTTGGCGCCCACTTCCATCTTCGGCTTGCTGCGCTCGGCGCGGTGGGCGGTGTACTGCTCGCGGTCGCCGCAACCGGCGACGGTGGCGATGCAGGCCAGCAGGAGGGACAGCAGCAGCTTGTTCATGGCGGGGTGCAACGGTACGGCGGGGGAGCGGCGATTCTACCGCTCCCCCGCCGCGGGCGGTCAGCGCGTGGTCACCCGGCCGTCGCGGCATTCATCGATGTCGCTCTGGTCCATCCTGGCGTAGGGCTTGAACTCGGGGATGGCCGCGGCCAGCCGCTGCTGGGTGGCGAGCATCGCCGGCAGCTGGTCGCAGATCCGGGTCGCGCTCTGCTCAAGCTTCCTGGCCTCGGCCTCGATCCGCTTCTCGATCTGCTCGGTGTCGCCGGACAGGACACCCTTGAGCGCCTCGCCGGCGGCGCGCACGCCGAGGTTGGCGCCCTGCACGCCGATCTCGATGCCGGCCTCGGCCACCTGGACGACCTGGGCGCGGTATTCCAGCAGGAGCTTGCGCTGGCTCTCGTCGATTGCGATCGCGCGGCCGTCGATCAGCAGGTCGCCGGTGGGCGAGATCTCGACCTTGGCGCCGCCGTCGCTGGAAATGCTGATGTTCTTCTCGGTGATTTCCTTGCGTGCGCGGTTGGTCGCTTCACGTACTTTCTGGCCGATGCTGGCTTCGCCCAGCGGGTCGTCGGCCTGGGGGCGTTCGCCGCAGGCGGCCAGCGGCAGGCACAGCAGCAGCGCGAACAGGGGGGCTTTGAGCGTTTTCATGTGGGTGCTTCCGTGGCAGGCGGGAAGGGAAATGGGATCAACGCTTTTTCGGCAGTTCCACGGCACCGCGGATGCCTGAGTGGTCGACCGAGCCGCTGCCGGTGTGCCGTACCCGCAGGCTGCCGGCATCGCGCACGCGCAGGTCGCCCGAGCCGATGCTGGCGATGTCGACGTTGCCCTGCACGTCGCGCAGTTCCAGGTCGCCCGAGCCGATGCTGCCGATACTGGCATCGCCGCGCACGCCGCCGACGCGGACATCGCCGGAGCCGATCGAGACCACGTGCAGCGCGCCGACGTTGTCCAGCTCGATGTCGCCCGAGCCGACCGCGGCCGTGGCCAACGCCTTGATGTCGCGCGCCTTCACGTCGCCGGAGCCGACGTCGGCGCTCATCGCCTGGGCGCCACTGAGCGAGGCATCGCCGGATCCGACCTTGAGCTGCACCATCATCGTGTCGGGCAGGGTGCCGGCGATGTCCAGCCAGGCGTAGCTGGAGCCGAAGCTGATGTTCATCCCGCGGCTCTCGCGCTGCAGGCGGACCACGAGCTTGTCGCCGACCTTTTCCTGGGTGAGCGACAGCTGGCCGAGCAGGTCCTGGCTGGAAGCGCAGGCGCGGCCGGACAGCGCGGCGCGGGCAGCGGGCGATGCCTGCAGCCTGAGGTCGTGGCTGTTGACCTCGAACACCACCGCCTTGACGCCGGCCAGGTCCAGGTCCATTGCCTGGGGCTGGCTGAACTTGCAGTGGTCGTCGGCCAGGGCCACGCCGGGCAGCAGGGCCAGGGCGAGCAGCAGGGGCTTGATCGTCGTGTGCTTGATGTTCATCGGGTTCCTCGGGATCACGGCAGGCAGGAAAGGGAGCTCAGGTGTCGTCGCGGCGCTGGCGCAGCCAGATCGCCGCGGCGATGAACACGGCGCCGACCACCACGCCGACCCACAGCTCGGGGTTGGCCAGGCCGGCCAGCTGCACGCTGGGCGAGAAGCCGTTGAGCATCGACTTGACCGACTCGCCGGTAGGCGTGGGGCTGCGGTAGGCCAGCTCGATGCCCGGGGTGGCGCTGAGCAGCAGGCGGCTGACCACGTGGCCCCAGAACCAGCCGCTGTTCAGGCCGAACAGCTTCATCACGTCGAACCAGCTGACGATGACACCGGCGAACACCGGCAGCATCACCGCCCACAGGAACGGCTTGCTGCGGGCCCAGGCCGAGCACAGCAGCAGCCAGCCGGCGGTGGGCATCGCCCACAGGGCGTAGACCGGGATCCATGCCAGGTGGCTGGCGGCGATCGAGAACGGGTTGGACGAGGCCCAGATCAGGGTGAGCGGGTTGCCGCCGTGGAACAGCACCACCAGGCTGATCATGATCATGAAGCCGAACATGGTGATGATGGCCGCGACCACCGCCAGCAGCGGGGCGATGACCAGCGCGCCGACCAGCTTGGACAGCACCGTCTGCGTATCGGAGATCGGCATCGATTTCCAGAACAGCACGCTGCGGTCGCGGCGGTCGTCGTACAGCGCGCCCAGGCAATAGAAGAACACCACGAACGCCAGGGTGATGAACGGCCATGCCGAGCTGAGCAGCAGGGTCATGTTCATGCCCTCGCCGAACTTGGCCATGTCCGCCGGGGTCATGTGCTGGGTCAGCATGCCAAGGTCCAGGCCGTTGACCTGGATGCCGTTGATGTGCAGGTCGCCCTTCTCGGCGGCGCGGCGGGCGGCGATCAGGCCGGCGACGATCGCCATCAGCGACAGCAGCAGCGAGATGCCGCCGGCCACCAGCGGCGCACGCAGGAAGCCGCCGCGGTTTTCCCAGTATTCGCGCTTGAGCAGCCACTTGAACCTGCCCAGCGGGGTGATGTGATGGACGGCGTTCATGCGTAGGTTCCCTTCATGATGGCCACGAACAGGTCGGCAAGGCCGGGGTTGCGGGTTTCGCCCAGGGCGTCGAGCTGGTTGCGGTCGGCGCCGTCGTAGAGCAGCACGGTCTTGCCGAACGGCAGCGAACGCTCGTCTATGGGCGCCAGCTCGCGCGCGGCCTGCAGGGTGTCGGCCGACGCCAGCAGCTCGACGTAGCGCTCGGATACGCTCTCCATGTCGGCCGAGAGCACGATCCTGCCGTCGCGGATGAACAGCACGTCGGTGAGGATGTGCTCGATCTCCTCGACCTGGTGGGTGGTGACGATGATCGTCTTCTGCTCGTCGAAGTAGTCCTCCAGCAGGCGCTGGTAGAACTCCTTGCGGTAGAGGATGTCCAGGCCCAGGGTCGGCTCGTCCAGCACCAGCACGCGCGCGTCGATGGCCATCACCAGCGCCAGGTGCAGCTGCACCACCATGCCCTTGGACATCTCGCTCACCCGCTGCTTCGGCTGCAGCTTGGTGTTGGCGAGGAAGCGCTCGCAGCGGGCGCGGTCGAAGCGCGGATGCACGCCGGCGACGAAATCGATGGCTTCCTTGACCCGGATCCAGCGCGGCAGCACCGCCACGTCGGCGATGAAGCACACATCGTTCATCAACGCGTTGCGCTGGGTGCGCGGGTCCATGCCGAGCACGCGCAGGTCGCCCTCGACCGCAGTCAGCCCGAGCAGCGCCTTGAGCGCGGTGGTCTTGCCTGCGCCGTTGGGGCCGATCAGGCCGACGATGCGGCCCGGGGCGATGGTGAAACTGGTGTTGTCCAGTGCCGGCTTCTGCTTGTAGGCCTTGCGCAGGCCCTGGGCGGAAACGACGGCTTCGACGGCGGCATTCATGGTGTGGTCCCCGGTGGCAGCAGATCTTCCAAGGTCAGGCCCAGGCGCTGGATGCGTTCCAGTACGCCGGGCCACTCTTCATTGAGAAAACGGTCGCGCTCGCTGCCGCGCAGTTTGCGCGCGGCTTCCTCGGTCATGAACATGCCCAGGCCGCGGCGCTTCTCGACCAGGTTCTCGTCGGCCAGTTCCTGGTAGGCGCGCGAGACCGTGATCGGGTTCAACTGGTACTCGGCCGCCACCTGGCGTACCGAGGGCAGGGCGTCACCCGGCTTGATGACCCCGTCCAGCATCATCGCGATCACGCGATCCTTCAGCTGGCGGTAGATGGGAGCGCCATCGCTCCACTGGATATCGCTCATGGTCAGCTCCGTGGGTTCAGCGACTGTGCGAATGAGAAGTAGGGCAGGGAAAGGCTGGTCCGCATCCGCCGGATCGGGCGCTTCTTTTCCTGCGCGTTGGCCTCCTGCTCTTCGCCGGTGGTCCCGGCGGCATAATCCTGGACCTGGCCACGGCCGGCAGGCAGGGACAGCGTGCAACCGATCAGCAACAACGTGCCGGCAGCGGTCAGTGCCGGGAGAAGATGTCGGTGGTGCCTTCGGCTCATGGCGGTCCCCCTGTGTAGGGTGGCTGGTGTTGTATGCAACTATAACACCGACACGCCGACATGCAACTCCCCTGTAACCCAACTGATGGCCTAGTCTGCGCACGCCGCCGCCACACCCCCCAGGAGAACTCCGATGTCGATCCGCAAGTGTCTGATTGGAATTATTTTTTCCCTGTCCGTAGCAAGCGCGGCCGGTGCCGCCGATGGCGCGTTGCTGGATCGCGACTACCGGCCGCTGGCCGGAAAGGACCCGGTGAACCTGAACCGCGAGTACGGCGGCAAGGTGCTGCTGGTGGTGAACACCGCCTCCAAGTGCGGCTACACCCCGCAGTACGAGGGGCTGGAGGCCCTGCACCAGGCGCTTGCCGGGCGTGGGTTCTCGGTGCTGGGCTTTCCCTCCAACGACTTCAAGGGCCAGGAGCCGGGCAGCGAGGCGGAGATCCAGGAATTCTGCACGCTGACCTACGGGGTGAAGTTCCCGATGTTCCAGAAAGTGCACGTGACCGGCGCGGAGGCCACCCCGCTGTACCGTGACCTCACCCGCCTGACCGGCGTGGCGCCGGGCTGGAACTTCCACAAGTACCTGATATCGCGCGATGGCCGGGTGGTGGCGCAGTTCCCCAGCAAGGTGCGGCCGGACGACCCGGAACTGCGCGCGGCGATCGAGCGCGAACTCGCGCGGCCGGTGCCGGGCCGCCGCTGATGCGCGCGGCGGCGCACCGCCTCGACATCGCCGGTGCGCGTGCGACAATGGCGCCCTTCGCGCCGATGCCGGCGTCTGTTCACTTCCAGGAAAGCAGCGAATGAAGATGGGAAAGCGCGGCGCCGTGGCGTCGCTGATGATTCTGGCGTTGGCGGTCCCCGCGGCCGTGATCGCGCAACAACCTGCCGCCCCGGCGGCCACCAAGGAGAAGTCCGTTTTGACCTCGGAACGTGAAAAGATCGGCTATGCCATCGGCGTGGACGTCGCCAGTTCGTTCGAACCCATCGCCTCGGAAGTCGACGTCGCCGCGCTGCGCCGTGCCGTGGAGAACGCCTTCGCCGGCGGCCAGCCACTGCTGTCGCAGGAAGAAGCGCAGAAGACCGATCAGGCGCTGCGCATGGCGATGATGATCCGTTCCGGCCAGCAGGTTCCGGGCATGGCGCCGGGCAGCCAGCCGCCGGCGGTGGACCGCGAGAAGGTCGGCCTGATGCTGGGCAGCTACGCGGTCGGCCCGTCGCTGGCGCCGATCCGTGGCGACATCGACCTGGACTCGGTGTTCCAGGCCATCGGCACGATCTTCGCCAAGGGCACGCCGCTGATGGACCGCCAGCAGGCGCAGGCCACGCTGCAGGCGTTCAGCACCGCCAAGCAGGCCGCCGCCGCCGGCAAGAACCGCGAGGAAGGCAATGCGTTCCTGGCCAAGAACAAGACCCAGCCGGGCGTGGTGACCACCGCCTCGGGCCTGCAGTACCAGGTGCTGCGCGCCGGCAGCGGCGAGCGCCCGGTGGCCACCAGCCGCGTGCGCGTGAACTATGAAGGCAAGCTGCTCGACGGCACCGTGTTCGACAGCAGCTACCAGCGCGGCCAGCCGGCCGATTTCGGCCTGAACCAGGTGATCAAGGGCTGGACCGAAGGCGTGTCGCTGATGCCGGTCGGCTCCAAGTACCGCTTCTGGGTCCCGTCGGAACTGGCCTATGGCAGCAACGGTACCCCGGGCGGCCCGATCGGGCCGGACGCGACGCTGACCTTCGACGTCGAGCTGCTGGGCGTCCTGCAGTAAATCCCACGGAGCCACTGCACCCATGCGCGTTGCGATTTTCGGTACCGGCTACGTCGGACTCGTCACCGGGACCTGCCTGGCCGAGGTAGGGCACGACGTGGTCTGCGTCGACATCGACCAGGCCAAGGTCGATGGCCTGAACCGGGGCGTCATCCCGATCTACGAGCCGGGACTGGAACCGATGGTCAAGGCCAACCATGCCGCGTCGCGGCTGGCCTTCACCACCGACGCCGCCAGCGCGATCGCGCATGGGCAGGTGGTCTTCATCGCGGTCGGCACGCCGCCGGACGAGGACGGCAGCGCCGACCTGCAGTACGTGCTGGCCGTGGCCCGCACCATCGGCCGGCACCTGCAGGTGCCGACCGTGGTGGTCAACAAGTCGACGGTGCCGGTGGGCACCGCCGACAAGGTGCGCGCGGCGATCGCCGAAGAGCTGGCCGCGCGTGGCGTCGAGATCGCCTTCGACGTGGTTTCCAACCCCGAATTCCTCAAGGAGGGCGATGCGGTGGCCGACTGCATGCGCCCGGACCGCATCATCATCGGTGCGGCCAGCGACGCGCCGGTGGCGGTGATGCGCCGCCTGTACGCGCCGTTCAACCGCAACCACGACCGCGTGGTGGAAATGGACGTGCGTTCGGCCGAACTGACCAAGTACGCGGCCAACGCGATGCTGGCGACCAAGATTTCGTTCATGAACGAGATCGCCAACATCGCCGAGCGCGTCGGCGCGGACATCGAGCACGTCCGCCAGGGCATCGGCTCGGACCCGCGCATCGGCTGGCACTTCATCTACCCCGGCGCCGGCTATGGCGGCTCGTGCTTCCCCAAGGACGTGCAGGCGCTGGCCCGCACCGCCGCGCAGTACGGCCATGCGCCCCTTCTGCTGCAGGCCGTGGAAGCGGTGAACGAGGCGCAGAAGGGACACCTGTTCGAACTGGTCCAGCGTCATTACGACCGTGGCGAGGACGAAGGCGTGCGCGGCAAGACCTTCGCGGTGTGGGGGCTGGCGTTCAAGCCCAACACCGACGACATGCGCGAAGCCTCCAGCCGCCGCCTGCTGGCGCAGCTGTGGGAGGCCGGCGCGCAGGTACGCGCCTACGACCCGGAGGCGATGCACGAAGCGCGCCGCGTCTTCGGCGAGCGCGACGACCTGGTGCTGTGCGACTCCGCGTTCGAAGCGCTGGAAGGCGCCGATGCGCTGATCGTGGTCACCGAATGGAAGCAGTTCCGCAGCCCGGACTTCGCCCGCATCCGCCAGGCACTGGGCGACGCGGTGGTGTTCGACGGGCGCAACCTGTACGACCCGCGCGAGATCGAAGCGGCGGGGCTGGCCTACTACGGCATCGGCCGGGGGCGCTCCCTGCATGTCTGACCTGCTGCCGAGCGCCCGCGAACAGGCACTGGAAGAGCGCCTGATCGAACTTGAAATGCGCGTGTCCTTCCAGGAACAGGCGCTGGCCGAACTGAGTGAAGCCCTGGCCGATGCGCGCATGCAGGGCAGCCGCAACGCCGACGTGCTGCGCGTGCTGCTCGAGGACCTGGGCAAGGTGCGCAACGCGCTGAACGCCTCCGATCCGGCGAGCGAACCGCCGCCCCCGCACTACTGATACGACGTACTCCACGCATGAGCGACACTCTCCGCGACCAGCTCCTGGGGCTGGGTTTCAAACCCGCGCCCGAACCCGAGCGCAAGCCCGAGCGCAAACCCGATACCCGCCGCGACGGCCGCCCGCAGGGCCGGCCGGCGCAGGCCCGTCCGCAGGCTGGCAACACGCCCGGCAACAAGCCCGGCCATGCCGGCAGGCCGGCGCACGGCCCCAAGGCCGCGCACAGCGGCCCGCAGGGGCAGCGCAAGCCGCGCTCGCAGGAAGACATCGACCTGGCCAAGGCGTATGCGATCCGCGCGCAGCGCGAGAAGGACGAACGCATCGAAGCCGAGCGGCAGAAGCAGGAAGAAGCCCGCCTGCGCCGCGAAGCCAAGGCCCGGCTGGACGAACTGATCAAGGACAAGGGCCTCAACGACCCGGCTGCCGACATCGCCCGCCATTTCCCCTACGGCGGCAAGATCAAGCGCATCTACGTCACCGCCGACCAGCTCAAGGCGCTCAATGCCGGGCAGCTGGGCGTGCTGCAGCAGAACGGCCGCTACCTGCTGGTGACCGCCGAACTGCTGGCCGAGGCCGAGCGCATCTTCGCCCCGGCCGTGGCGCTGAAGGTCGATCCCGACGCGCCGGCCGAGGACGACCCCTACGCCGACCCCATGTACCAGGTGCCCGACGACCTGGTCTGGTAAGCCCGCAGGTGCGGGGCTTGCCCGCACCCTGCCGGTCGCGATGTGCGCAGGCGCGCCCCGGTCCTGACGGGGCATTTCCCGGCGAGGCCGGTCGCGGCGGAGGCCGCTGCTACTTGCGTCGTTCCGGCACGAAGCAGAACGCGATCACCGCGCCGGCCAGGGCAAAGCAGCCGCCGGCGATGAAGGCCACCCTGCCATCGCCGAACGGCCACAGCTGGCCGGCGATCAGCGCGCCGAGCACGCCGCCCAGGCCCGACGAGAACCCATAGAACAGCCCCTGGCCGTGGCCGTTGAGGTTGCCCGGGAAGTAGCGCGCCAGCAGCTGCATCGCCGAGGCGAAGAACGCGGCGAAGCCCAGGCAGTGGGTGGCCTGCGCCACCAGCATCACCGGCAGGTTCTCCGGCCACAGCGCGGTGGCCCACCAGCGCAGCGCGGCGCTGGCCATGGAGATGATCAGCAGCCAGCTGGCATCCCAGCGCCGGAAGAAGCCGGCGATCAGGAAGAACACCGCCACCTCGAACACCACGCCCACGGTCCACATCAGGCCCAGCAGCGAGGTGCTGTAGCCATGCTGGTCCATGTACAGCGAGAAGAACGTGTAGTACGGCCCGAACGAGAGCTGCTCGAGGAACGCGGCGATGAAGAACGCCAGCACCGGTGGCCGCCGCACGATCGACCAGAAACCCTGCACGTGCGCGGCATGGGTGCCGACATGGCGGGCATAGCGGTTGACGAAGGACGCGCCGGTCATCAGCACGAACAGCGGCAGCATCAGCCATGGCAGCAGGCCGGCGCCGTGGCGTTCGATGATCCAGCCGAACAGCGTGACCACGGCGATGAAGCCCAGCGAGCCCCACACCCGGATCATGCCGTAGCGATGGCTGTCGCTGCCCAGGTGGGTGAGGGTGATGGACTCGAACTGCGGCATCACCGCGTTGTAGAAAAAGCAGAATCCGACCATCACCGCGTACAGCATCCATGTCGGCTGCGGCAGCAGGAAACCGGTGAAGCTGAGCACGGTCAACACGCAGCCGATGCGCAGCCAATGGATCGGGCGCGGCGATACCGCCGCCAGCGAGGTCCAGGTGCTGGGCGCGACCACCCGGGTGGCGTACCACAGGCTCATCATCACGCTGATCGCGGTCACGCCCATGCCGCGCGACTGCAGGTACAGGCTCCAGTACGGGGTGAACGCGCCCAGTGCGGCGTAATAGAAGAAATAGAAGCTGGACAGCCGGGCGACGGGAACCGTTGGCTGCAGCGTGGTCGGGGAGGTCATGAACGGGCGCGCGGGCGCGGAAAGCAGGGCGCCTATTGTGCGCCCTGCGCCGCGCTTCGTCCCGTCGAAGGCGTGCCGTCGCCTGCCCGCCGGGAACGGGGCCGCAGCGGCTGCGCCCGCATCGTGGGCGACGGGGGATCAGCGGGCGGCTTCGGCGTTCCAGGCCGCGACCCGGGCGCGGACCCCGGCGAGCATGGCATCCAGCGCGGCACGGTCGTACACGACCCCGCGCATCACCACCGTGTCGATGCCGCGGGTGGCGCCGATGTCCTGCAGCGGGTTGCGTTCGAGCAGTACCAGGTCGGCGGCCCTGCCGGCGGCGATGGCACCGTAGCGGTCGAGCCTGCCGAACCAGGCCGGGCCGTTGCGGGTGGCCGTGGCCAGTGCCTGCGCGGGCGTCAGCCCGTGGCGGACATACAGCGCCAGCTCGTTGTGCAGGCCGATGCCGGGATAGTTGTACGAATTGAGGAAGCCGGCGTCGGTGCCGGCCATGATGCGCACGCCGGCCTCCTGCAGCAGCGGCAGCACCGCCGCGACCCGGGCATGGCGCGCATGGCGCGCCTGGATCTGTTCGGGCGTGGCGCTGGCGGCGCGCTCCACGCGCCAGGCGTAGGTCCTGCGCAGGCCCGGGCCGATGTAGGCCAGGTACGGGTCGTCAGCGTGCGTTTCGCTGTCGAGGAAGCTGAGGATCCGGCTGCCGTCGAGCGTGGGCGTGACCGCGACCCCGCGTTCGGCGAAACGGCGATAGGCGGCCATCGCGGTGGCGCGGTCGAAGCCTTCGTGCAGGCGGCGGCTGGCTTCGGCGCGGTCGATGCGGCCGGCGGCGAAATCGGCGGCGATCGCCGCCTCGTCCGGGATCCCGGCCTGGAACGCGTAGTCCAGGTGTTCGATGGAACTGATGCCGGCATCGACGGCCTGGCCGACGGTCAAGGCCATCGGGATATGGCCGGAGGTGCGCAGGCCGCGCTTCTTCGCTTCGGACAGCGCGTACAGGAACAGCTCCGGCTTGAGCGTGCTGTCGGTGATCTTGACGAAATCCACCCGGTCGCGCTGCTCGCGGTCCAGCGCGGCGTCCACGCCGGCCTCGTCGCCGGCTTCCAGGGTGCCCTTCCACACCGGTGCGATGCCCTCGATCTTGGCGCCGGAGGTGAACAGCTGCGGCCCGAACAACTGGCCGTTGGCGATCTGTGCGCGCCACGCCAGCACCTGCCCGGGCAGGTCGCCGGACGCGTCGCGCACGCTGGTGATGCCGTGGGCGACGTACAGCGGCAACAACGCCTTGTTTTCTTCGACCAGCGCCGGGCCGCCGCCGAAGTGCACGTGCATGTCCCACAGCCCCGGAATCAGGTAGCGGCCGCGTGCGTCGACGGTCCTGCGCGCACGCCACTGCCCGGCCAGCGTCGCGTCCTCGCCCACCGCGACGATGTCCGCGCCGCGGATCACCACGGCCTGGCCGGGCAGGGTGCGGGCGTGCTCGACATCGACGAGGGTGGCGTGGCGGACCAGTACATCGGCGTCCTGGCGCGCCGCCAGCGCGGGTGACGCCAGCGCCAGCAGCGAGGAAAGGGCGAGGCAGAGCGTGGTTTTCATTGGGCAGGTTCCAGTGGCGCGCGGCGGGCCGCACGACGGGCAGGGGAGACCGGTGGATACCGGCCGGTCACGTGGCGGGGATCGGCACACCCAGGCGGTGACGGCCGGGCATGGCCTGTCCCGGTCGGCATCGCGTGCGGGGTGCCCGTGAGGGGCGCGGGCCGGTGTTTGCGTGCGGTCCGGGTCGATGCTACAAGCCGTTGCCTCCATCCAGAAATGAAATGTGTCGATGGAAAACAGTCCGAAATCGAATAGGGTGCTGTTCGACCTCGACCTGCTGCGTGCCCTGCTGACGGTGGCCGACTGCGGCAGCTTCACCGCCGCCGCCGCGCGCCTGCATTCCACCCAGTCGACGATCAGCCAGAAGGTGCGGCGGCTGGAGGAACTGGCCGGGCACCGCCTGCTCGACCGCGGCGTGCGCGACGCGCGTCCCACCGATACCGGCGAGACCGTGCTGGGCTATGCGCGGCGCCTGCTGGCATTGAACGAGGAACTGGGCGAGGCGTTGTCCGGCGCGCACGTGGCTACCACCCTGCGGCTGGGCGTACCGGAGGATTTCGCCGGCGGCCGGACCACGCACCTGCTGGCCGACTTCAGCCGGCGCCACCCGCGGGTGAAGCTGGAGGTGAGCAGTGGCCTGAGCCGCGCGCTGGCCGAGGGCTACGACCGCGGCGAACTGGACCTGGCGCTGGTCAAGCAGCGCCGCGGCAGCCGCGAGGCGTTTGCCCGCTGGCCCGAGCCGATGCGCTGGATCGACAGCGCGGCCAGCCCCGCGTTCGCGCTGGACCCGGTGCCGCTGGTGGCGTTCCCGCCACGCGGCCTGTACCGCGAGGACATGATCGACGCGATCGAGGCGCTGGGCCGGCGCTGGCGCATCAGCTTCACCAGCTCCAGTCTCGGCGGCATCCAAGCGGCGGTCGCCGATGGCCTCGGCATCAGCCTGCTGCCGGCGCGCACGGTGACGCCGGCGCACGTCGTGCTGGGCGCGGAAAGCGGCCTGCCGGAGATCGACAGCATCGAGCTGGCGATCCTGATGCGGCCCTCGGCCGACCCCGAGGTGCGGGTGTTGGCCGACATGCTGGTGGAGATGCTGGGCCAGTCGCGCGGCTGAGGCGCGGCCGGATCAGGACGCGGTAGCGTCGAGTGCCCATTGGCCGCGGCGGACGATGCGCCGGCGGCATGGCACCCCGGCCACCGCGGCCGCGGCATTGGGTGCATCCAGCACCAGGAAGGTGGCCTCGTTGCCGACTGCCAGGCCATGGCCCTGCAGGCCGATCACGCGCGCGCCGGCGCCGCTGGCCATTTCCAGTGCCATGCACAGTTCCTCGTCGGCGTGGAATCCGCAGCGGTAGCCGAGCAGCATGGCCCGTTGCAGCATGTCGCCGTTGCCATAGGGCCACCAGGCGTCGCGGATGTTGTCGTTGCCCAGGAACACCTCCACGCCGGCCGCGCGCAGATACCGCACCGGCGGGAACGGGCGGTCGCCCGGGGCGTTGGTCATGATCGCCACGCCGGCATCGGCGAGCGTCGTGGCGATGCGCTCCAGCTGTGCCTGGCCGACCTCACCCAGCGCATAGGCGTGGCTGACCGCAACCCGCCCCTGCATGCCCAGGGCGCGGCTGCGTTCGGCGATGCGCCGCAACTGTTCGATGCCGCCCAGGCCGGGTTCGTGCAGATGGATGTCGACCTTGGCGGCGTAGCGCCCGGCGATGCCGAAGACCACGTCGAGCTGGCCCGTGCTGTCGCCATCGAGCGTGTCCGGGTCGATGCCGCCGACCACCTGCGCGCCTTCGCGCATCGTCGCATCCAGCACCTGTGCGGTGCCGGGGCAGGACAGCACCCCGGCCTGCGGGAACGCGACCAGCTCGATGTCGACGGTGCCGCGCCAGCGTTCGCGCACCGCGTTCACCGCGTGCAGGTTGTCCAGCCCGGTGGTGGCGTCGACGTCGACATGGCTGCGCATCGCCACCGTGCCGAACCCGGCCGCCTGCGCCACCAGCGCGTCGGCGCGTTCGACGATGGAGGGCGATACCGCCAGCTCCTGCTTTTCGATGGCCAGGCGCTCGCGCAGGGTGCGTGCGGGGCGATGCGGATGCCAGCGGTCGCCGACGAAACTCTTGTCCAGGTGGATATGGCCATCGACCAGGCCCGGCAGCACCAGCTGCCCGCCCAGGTCGATCTGTTGCACGCCGTCAATACGTGGCAGGGCCGGTCCGATGGCGGCGAAACGGCCGCTGGCGACGGCCAGCTCCAGCGGCGCACCGTCGGCACCGACGGCGTTGGTGAACAGGTGGTCGAACATGGCGGTGTCGTGGGCGATGGCTCGGGGCCGCCACCATAGGCCCGCGGCCGACGCACCGGAAATGAAGTATCGCGATGGGGGCCATTCGGCCCGGCACTGGCCGGCCGCCGGGGCCGCGGGTCAGGGCATGCCTGCCCATCGACGGCCATGCGCGCTGCCATCAGCGCCGCGCGGAGACACTCACTCCCGGGCGTGGTCGGCGCCGTGGGACAACCGGGGCGCCGAGCGCGCCGCCACGTGCGCGGCGCCGACACCGCCCGCGAGCTGCCTGCTCATTCGGGGTCGTAGTCCAGGTTCGATGCCAGCCACCGCTCGGCCTGCGCGCGGTCCACGCCCTTGCGCCGCGCATAGTCGGCCACCTGCTCCCGCGACACCCGCCCGACCACGAAGTACTGGCTCTGCGGATGGCTGAAGTAATAGCCCGACACCGCCGCGGTGGGCAGCATGGCGAAGCTCTCGGTCAGCGACATGCCGATGCCTTCGGCGCCGAGCAGGGCGAACAGCGTGCGCTTCTCGCTGTGTTCCGGGCAGGCCGGGTAGCCGGGCGCGGGACGGATGCCGACGTAGCGCTCGGCGATCAGCGCCTCGTTGTCCAGCGCCTCGTCGGCCGCATAGCCCCAGTACCCGGTGCGCACGCGATGGTGCAGGCGCTCGGCCAGCGCCTCGGCCAGGCGGTCGGCCAGGGCCTTGAGCAGGATCGCGTTGTAGTCGTCGTGGTCGGCCTCGAAGCGCGCCACGTGCGGCTCGATGCCGATGCCGGCGGTGACCGCGAAGGCACCGATCCAGTCCTGCCTGCCGCTGTCTTCCGGGGCGATGAAGTCGGCCAGGCAGAAGTCCGGGCGCTCGGCCGGCTTGTCCACCTGCTGGCGCAGGAAGTGCAGGGTGGCCTGGCCGTCGGGCAGCGATACCACCACGTCGTCGCCGCGGCTGTTCGCCGGCCACAGCCCGAACACGGCACGCGCGGTCAGCCATTTTTCCTTGATGATCGTGTCCAGCATCGCGCGCGCGTCGCGGTACAGCGCGCTGGCCTGGGCGCCGACGATCTCGTCGTCGAGGATCGCCGGGAACTTGCCGGCCAGCTCCCAGGCGCTGAAGAACGGGCTCCAGTCCAGGAACGGCAGCAGGTCCTGCAGCGGCCAGTCCTCGAACACATGCAGGCCCGGCTGCGCCGGTACCGGTGGCGCGTACTGCGCCCAGTCGCAGCTGAAGCGCTGGCCGCGCGCATGTTCCAGCGAGACCAGGCGCTTGGCGTCGCCGCGGTTGCGGTGGCGCTGGCGGATGTCGGCGTAATCGGCATCGTTGGCTGCCACGAACGCGCCGCGCAGCTCCTGCGAGATCAGCGACTGCGCCACGCCCACCGCGCGCGAGGCGTCCTTCACCCACACCGTGGGCGCGCTGTAGTGCGGGTCGATCTTCAGCGCGGTGTGCGCGCGCGAGGTGGTGGCGCCGCCGATCAGCAGCGGCGTGCTGAAGCCCTGGCGCTGCATCTCGCGGGCGACATGGCTCATCTCCTCCAGCGAGGGCGTGATCAGCCCGGACAGGCCGATCAGGTCGGCGTTCTCGGCGCGCGCGGTGTCCAGGATCTTCTGCGCCGGGACCATCACGCCCAGGTCGATCACCTCGAAGTTGTTGCAGGCCAGGACCACGCCGACGATGTTCTTGCCGATGTCGTGCACGTCGCCCTTGACCGTGGCCATGACGATCTTGCCGTTGCTCTTGCCGGCGTCGCCGGTGCGCAGCTTCTCGGCCTCGATGAAGGGCAGCAGGTAGGCCACCGCCTTCTTCATCACCCGTGCCGATTTGACCACCTGCGGCAGGAACATCTTGCCGGCGCCGAACAGGTCGCCGACCACGTTCATGCCGTCCATCAGCGGGCCTTCGATCACGTCCAGCGGCCGGCTGGCCTGCTGCCGCGCTTCCTCGGTGTCCTCCTCGACCCAGCTGTCCAGGCCATGCACCAGCGCGTGCGCCAGCCGCTCGCGCACCGGCTTGCGGCGCCAGGCCAGGTCCTCGGCCTTCTTCTCGCCCTTTCTGCCCTTGTAGCGCTCGGCGATCTCCAGCAGGCGCTCGGTGCCGTCGCGGCGGCGGTTGAGGATCACGTCCTCCACGCGCTCGCGCAGTTCCGGTTCCAGTTCGTCGTAGATCGGCAGCGCGCCGGCGTTGACGATGCCCATGTCCATGCCCGCGCGGATGGCGTGGTACAGGAACACCGCGTGGATCGCCTGGCGCACGGTCTCGTTGCCGCGGAAGGAGAACGAGACGTTGGACACGCCGCCGGACACGTGGCAGTGCGGCAGCGTGCGCTTGATGATGCGGGTGGCTTCGATGAAGTCCACCGCATAGTTGTCGTGTTCCTCGATGCCGGTGGCGACGGCGAAGATGTTCGGGTCGAAGATGATGTCCTGCGGCGGGAAGCCGACCTGCTCGACCAGGATGCGGTAGGCGCGGGTGCAGATTTCAACCTTGCGCGCGCAGGTGTCGGCCTGGCCGTCCTCGTCGAAGGCCATCACCACCGCGGCGGCGCCATAGCGGCGCACCAGCCGGGCGTGCTCGATGAACGCCGCTTCGCCCTCCTTGAGCGAGATCGAGTTGACCACGCTCTTGCCCTGCAGGCACTTCAGCCCGGCCTCGATCACGCTCCACCTGGACGAATCGACCATCACCGGGATGCGCGCGATGTCCGGCTCGGACATGATCAGGTTGAGGAAGCGGGTCATCGCTTTCTCGGAGTCGATCAGGCCCTCGTCCATGTTGACGTCCAGGATCTGCGCGCCGCTGGCGACCTGCTGGCGCGCCACCTCCACCGCTTCCTCGTAGCGCTCTTCCTTGATCAGCTTGCGGAACTGCGCGCTGCCGGTGACGTTGGTGCGTTCGCCGACGTTGACGAACAGCAGGTCCGGGGTGATGACCAGCGGTTCCAGGCCGGACAGGCGGGTATATGGCAGGGTGTTCATGCGGCCTGCTCCCGGGCCTGCGGCAGGGCCCGCGGCGGCACCCCGGCCACGGCCTCGGCGATCGCCTTGATGTGCGCAGGAGTAGTGCCGCAGCAGCCGCCGACCAGGTTCAGCAGCCCGGAGGTGGCGAACTCCTTCAGCGTGGCGGCCATTTCCTCCGGCGTCTCGTCGTACTCGCCGAAGGCGTTGGGCAGGCCGGCGTTGGGGTGGGCGCTGACGTAGCCGTCCGATACCTGCGCCAGCGTCTCCACGTGCGGACGCATGTCGCTGGCGCCCAGCGCGCAGTTGAAGCCGATCGACAGTGGCTGGCCGTGCGCGACCGAAGCGTGGAAGGCCTCGGCGGTCTGCCCGGACAGGGTGCGGCCGGAGGCGTCGGTGATGGTGCCGGAGATCATCACCGGCAGGCGCCCGCCCCGCGCGTCGAAGGCCTCCTCGATGGCGAACAGCGCGGCCTTGGCGTTGAGCGTGTCGAAAATGGTCTCCACCATCAGCGTGTCGGCACCGCCGTCGATCAGGCCGTCGATGGCCTCGCGGTAGGTCGCACGCAGTTCATCGAAGCTGGTGTTGCGGAAGCCCGGGTCGTTGACGTCGGGGCTGATCGAGGCGGTGCGGCTGGTCGGGCCGAGCACGCCGATCACGAAGCGCGGCTTGTCCGGGGTCTTCGCCTCGACGGCGTCGCAGCATTGCCGCGCCACCTGCGCGCCGGCCTTGTTCAGTTCGTACACCAGGTGCTGCAGGTGGTAGTCGGCCTGGCTTACCGAGGTGGCGTTGAAGGTATTGGTCTCGACCAGGTCGGCGCCGGCCTCCAGGTAAGCGGTGTGGATGCCGGCGATGATGTCCGGCCGGGTCAGCAGCAACAGGTCGTTGTTGCCCTTCAGGTCATGGCCGCAGCCGGGGCCATGCACGTGGGCGCTGTCGAAACCCTCCACGAAGCGCTGCCCGCGGTAGTCGTCCTCTTCCAGGCCGTGGCGCTGGATCATCGTGCCCATGGCGCCGTCGATGACCAGGATGCGCCGGGCGAGGGCGTGCAGCAGCTTGGCGACGCGTTCGGGATGGAGCCAGGGGAGGGCGTGCATGGGCGGACCGTGGGCTGGAATCGGGGAGGGGGTGGGTGCGCCGGCTCAGGGGCGGTGGGCGATCAGCGAGATCACCTCGAAATGCGGCGGGCGCTTCTCGCGGGTGACGGTCTCCAGGCTGGACACCTCCAGCCCGGCCTTTTCGACGAACCTGCGCAGCTCCTTGCCGGTGAAGCCGAGGTTGACGTGGCCGTAGGCTTCCACCGCGGCCTTGTGCTCGTGGCGGGCCAGGCTGCACAGCATCAGCCGCCCGCCCGGGCGCAGCACCCGCGCGCCTTCGGCCACCGCCTTGGACGGGTGGCTGGCGTAGGTGAGGGCGTGCATCAGCACCACCAGGTCGAAGCTGCCGTCCTCGAACGGCAGCTGGTGCATGTCGCCCTCGCGCACTTCCACGTTGGGCAGCTTGCGCAGGCGCTCGCTGGCCGCGGCGACCACGCGCGCGCTGGTGTCGATGCAGACATAGCGCTGCGCGTGCGGGGCCAACAGTTCGGCCAGCACGCCGTCGCCGGAGGCGATGTCGAGCACGTCGCCGGTTTCCAGCAGCGGCAGCGCGCTGCGTGCCAGCGCTTCCCAGGTGCGTCCGGGCGAGTAGTGGCGTTCCATGTCGCCGGCCACGCTGTCGGCCCAGTTCTGGTCGGCCGCGCGCATCGCCAGCACCGACGGCACCCGCTCGGCGTCCTGGCGCAGCAGCGGGTCGTCGCTGCCGTTGCTCAGCGCATGCCACAATGCGCGCTGCGCCGGATCCAGCGCGGCCTCGTCGAAGCGGTAGTAGGCCGACACCCCGGCGCGGCGGTCGCGGACCAGCCCGGCTTCCTTCAGGCGGGCCAGGTGGGTGGACACGCGCGGCTGCGCCAGCGTGGTGATGGCCGACAGCTCGGCCACGGTCAGCTCTTCCTGTTCCAGCAGCGTCAGCAGGCGCACGCGGGTGGCGTCGGCGAACACCTTCAGGCGGGTCGACCAGTCTTCCAGATCCATAAATATCTACCTATCGAGATAGAGAGATATTTTGCTGCTGCGGCGCGGCAGGGTCAAGGCGCGGCCTGCGTGGGCGGGTGAACGGGTGCGCAGGTCGACGTGAATGGTGGTGCCCACCCAGCGCCGTCTGCCGCGGCTGGCCCCCTCTTTGCCGATCACGGCAACAGTTACAATCGCAACTTCGTAATGCCCTGGGAGGGGTGCAGTGGATTTCAGCTTTTCCGACGAACAACTGATGCTGCAGGATGTCGCCCGCCGCATCGCCCAAGAGAAGATCGGCCCCAGCGCCGAGCACCACGATGCCACCGGCGAATATCCGCTGGAGAACATCCGCCTGCTCGGCGAGAACGGCCTGATGGGCATCGAGGTACCCGTCGAGTACGGCGGCGCGGGCATGGACCCGGTGTCCAGCGTGCTGGCGATCATCGAGGTGTCCGCCGCCGATGCCGCGCACGCAACCATCATGTCGGTCAACAACTCGCTGTTCTGCAACGCCGTGCTCAGCCACGGCAGCGAGGAACAGAAGCAGCTGTACGTGCGCGCGATCGCCGAGGGCCGCGAGATCGGCGCCTTCGCCCTGACCGAATCGCAGTCCGGCTCCGACGCCACCGCCATGCGCTGCCGCGCGGTCAAGCAGGCCGACGGTACCTATGTGATCAACGGCCAGAAGAGCTGGATCACCTCCGGCCCGGTGGCACGCTACATCGTGCTGTTCGCGATGACCGACCCGTCGCAGAGCGCGCGCGGCATCACCGCCTTCATGATCGACACCACCCGCCCGGGCTTCGGCCGCGGCAAGACCGAGCCCAAGCTCGGTGTGCGCGCCTCGGCCACCTGCGAGATCGAGTTCCAGGACTACGTGGCCCGCGCCGAGGACGTGATCGGTGCCGAGGGGCAGGGCTTCAAGATCGCCATGGGCCTGCTCGACTCCGGCCGCATCGGCATCGCCGCGCAGGCGGTGGGCATCGCCCGCGCCGCCTACGAGGCGTCGCTGGCTTACGTGCGCGAGCGCAAGTCCTTCGGCGCGCCGATCGGCAGCTTCCAGATGATCCAGGCCAAGATCGCCGACATGAAGTGCAAGCTGGACGCGGCGCTGCTGCTGACCCTGCGCGCGGCCTGGACCAAGGCCCAGGGCAAGCGCTTCTCCACCGAAGCCGCGGTCGCCAAGCTCACCGCCTCGGAAGCGGCGATGTGGATCGCCCACCAGGCCGTGCAGGTCCACGGCGGCATGGGTTATTCCAGGGAAATGCCGCTGGAGCGCTACTTCCGCGACGCCAAGATCACCGAGATCTACGAAGGCACCAGCGAGATCCAGCGCCTGGTCATCGCCCGCAACGAAACCGGCGTGCGCTGAATCCCGTTATCTCGTTGGGTCCCGCAGGTACTGCGCGTCACATTGGCGGGGGCGCGGCGTGGAGCGGGGTCCGAAACGAGGGCAGCCGCAGGCCAACGTCCTCCGCAGCGTTGGCAAGATCCTCCACCTGAGAAGAAGAGATCAAGAGCCCCGGCATCGCCGGGGCTTTGTCGTTGCGCACCGCCAAGGACAGTGACGACTCACATGCCTGGAAAGCACAACCCGGGCCACGCGGTGGTCGTACGTTTCCAATGGCACTGGGTTGTCGGCAGGTGCCTCATGCACGCCAGTCGCAAACTGTGTTGCATCCCTTTCTGGAGTGATGGCGTTTCTTGCATTTAACGAATATTGAACCGAATGTGGCGGACTGGTTGCAGATTGCACAGGTGACGCAGGTCATAAACCGCGAATTTCATTCAATTTCATTTTCTGTTTCTTTTCAGGAAGTTGATCGGATCCCGGTCGTTTCAGCCGATTCAACTGGCGATATTCCCTTGAGTTCACCCGAGACTGCTGCAAGCCTGTTTGCACCCTCGATGCACGCTGTGGTTCCCAATGAAGATGCGCTGGAAGTGGAAGCCACGGTCCTGAACAAGGACATTGGTTTTGTCAGGCCCGGTCAGCCTGTAACGCTGAAACTGGAGAGCGTCCCATACACACGTTACGGCTATCTGGAAGACACGGTGGAAACCGTGTCGCACGATGCCGCGCAGGACGAGCACTTGGGTCTGGTGTTTCCGGCACGGGTCCGGTTGAACAAGAGCGCGCTGATGGTCGATGGGGTGACGGTATCGCTGACACCGGGCATGAGCCTGAGTGCGGAGATCAAGACCGGCAAGCGGCGGTTGATCGACTACGTGCTCAGCCCGTTGCAGCGACATGGTGGCGAGGCATTCCGGGAGAAATAGGCAATGGAACAATGGGCGGTAATGAGGAACGAGGGCGCCGCACGCGCGCTTTGTGCTGGACGAGCGCCTGCGCATCGTCGCCGTTGTGCCGTGGACCGGGGATGCCGCATGGCATGGGACACAAATAGTGGAGGCGCTGAATGTCCTGCCAGTGGAGGTCCCGGAAACGCCGGCTCCGGTCCTGGTCGTGCCGCGCATTTTTGAGACGGTGCTGTGCCGCGAGTTGATCGGTCACTACAAGCGTCTGGGAGGCGAGTCATCCGAATGAAATTCTGATTCATTCAGCGGACGTACTGGGGTGGATGAGGTCAGTTAAAAATAAAACTCGACTCTTATTACTGCTTTTTGCTGGGGGTGCAATTCGTGTCGGGTATAAGTCTGCGTGCGGAAATTAAGGTCGGTAAAAGAATACTGATTGATTACTTGTTCGGCCTGTCGCAAAACATGACGGCGAGGCCTTCAAGGGAATATGAGAGGGGGTCGGGCTGCATTGACGATGAGTGGTGAATAAAGAGAGCCTCTCACAAGCGCTGTGACGAGCGGGAATGTATTTTCTTGTTTTAATTGGAGTGTTGAAATGAGGGGGGGCGACCAGGTTGCGATTAATAGTTTCCTTCGGTTTCTTTCTATTGGCTCTGCCACTTTCTTGTGCCGTAATGAATTACGATGGCCTGTGTGTAGTGCGTGCAGAGCGGATGAGTGATGCGCGCATGATTAATATTGCGATCACGCAGCTGCTCGATAGTATGCGGCCACCCGATAGTCTATGGGTAGAGCAAGGAGGGAGGCTTGTGGAAGTGGAGATGCCTGCGAATGAGGTGTCGTATGCGGACGTTTCTGAATTTCTTCAGTTGAATCCAAACTGTTGCCGCATTTCTATGGAGGTTCCTGCTCTGGGGTGGTCTGCCGGTTTCGCGGATCGTATATCGGGACGTTTGGCTGGATACGTATTGATTAGATATAGAGACCGGCCCGGAATGGAGGGGCGTTGGAGAGAAGCCCATGTTGCTGTCACTAATTGTGGGCGCGCGTGGGATGGTATCTAATTTTAAATTGTGAATTCGTTAATGATTTGGTCATGCGTGGTCTTTTATCACAGAGAGAGATAAATGGTATGGCGCTTACAGTAGAGCAAATAACCAATCTTTATCTTTATGGAAAGGATGGTCGCCCAGATGATCTTAATTAGGATGCGAGCCATGGGATTGACTGCTGTTGTATTGGCTGTCCTTATGATATCTGGGGGAGTAGGGGCGACCGATCAGGGCTTCTGTTGGCAGAAAGGCATAGTGTTGGCATCCGAGTACAAAATAGATGCTGCGATTCACAGTGTACTGGCCTCTTACCCGTCGGTTCTAGAATCCTTCCGCCCCACTGGGCAAGGCATCGGCATGGTGTCATATAGAAAGCCAAAGCGAGCGATTGCCTACCAAGACATCAGTGAATTTAAGTGCATGAATCCAGATTGCTGTGCGTTAGTAGTGCATGATCGTGAAGGATGGACTCCCTCAGTTTTTCAGAGGGTTACAGGACAGGTCTCTAGCTTGGTTATGGTTGGGTATCAGGTTCGGCACAGGGAGGGGGGTGATGTTGTGGCTACAACTCACGAAGATTTTATTCCAGTCTCAAATTGTGGAACTACCTTAAGATCTTAATGGAGAAAAATCATGGCATGGGCCGGCCAGCCTTTCGTAGACATCCGGTTGCCATAATTGACGGCATTGATCGAGGTGTTTATGGGCAACAACAAGCAATACACGGATGAGTTCCGTACCGAAGCGGTGAGGTAGGTGATCGAGCGTGGCTTCACGGTGGTGGACGTCGCCTCCCGTATCGGGATTCTCAAGCACACGTTGAATGGCAGGGTGCAGGCGGCCAGGAAGATGGTAGCGGCCCCTGGAGCCACGGACGCGCCATGCGATTCGGCCGAGATCCGCCGACTCAAGGCCGAGCTGCGGCGAGTGACCGAGGAGCGTGACATCCTAGAAACAGCCGCCGTGTACTTTGCCAAGGGGTAAGGGCGAAGTATGCGTTCATGCGTGCGCACGCCCGTGAGTTCCGGCTGTTGGCGATGTACCGGGTGCTGGGCGCGCAACGCAGCGGCTACTACGCCTGGCTGCGCCATGGCGGCAGTGTTCGTGAGCGCGAAGATCGGTGCCTGCTGGGGCTGATCAAACACTACTGGCTGGCCAGTGGCACGGTGTGTGGCTATCGCAAGACCACCCTGGACCTGCGTGAGGCCGGCGAGCACTGCCCCCGGCATCGCGTCTTGCGGTTGATGATGGCAGAAGGTATGCGTGCCCAGGTCGGCTATGGCCGCAAGCCGCGTTATCGCGGAGGATCCCTGGGCGTGGTGACCAACGTGCTCAACCGGGATTTCGCACCAGAGGCACCGAACAAGGTCTGGGTCACGGACGTCACCTATATCCGGACCTGCGAGGGCTGGCTGTTCCTGGCGGCGGTGATGGATCTGTACTCGCGGCAGATCGTCGGCTGGGCGACGGGGCCGACGATGACCAGTGATCTGGTACTGCAGGCGCTGGTGGCGGCTTGGCGGCGCAAACCGGGCCCAGGTGTGCTGGTGCATTCGGATCAGGGCTGTCAGTTCACCAGCAGCGACTGGCAGTCGTTCCTGAAAGCGCACCGGATGGTGCCGAGCATGAGCCGCCGCGGGAACTGCCACGACAATGCCGTGGCCGAGAGCTTCTTCAGCGTTTTGAAGAAGGAGCGGATCAAGCGGCGGATCTACCCGACACGCGCCATGGCTGCCCCGGACGTGTTCGACTACATCGAGATGTTCTACAACCCGATCCACCGGCATGGTGCCGCTGGCGGTGTGTCACCAGTAGAGTTTGAAAGGCGCTACGCGCAGAGCGGCAACTGAGTGTCTACAGAACTCTGGCCGGTCCACCTCTACTTCCGATTGACTCGGAAAAACAGAAGGCGCTTCAGAGGGGCCTAGGCGTGCAAATATAAGGGCGGAGACCATATAACCGCCAATGCCCCGGGTTTCGGGGCATTGGCATATTAAACATGACCTTCATTCGAGCGCGGCGGACCTGATCGGATAAGGCCCCACCCGACTACCCTGGCCGGCCTAGCGATCTAAGATGCGTTCTGATCGCTCTCGTCAAATAATCTGGACACCTTCGCCATCCAACTTAGCGATGGCGGTACTCGCTTGTCTGGTCAAACTCAGCGACGTCGTCTGCATCCGGCCTCACCGGATTCGTAAGTGTGTGCTCCGGCAAATGGCGGCGTCCTCCACAGAATCCGGTCAGTCGTCCGGCTAAGAAGTGCGCAACCGAGAAAACTTGACACCCATCTGGGTGGGCTGATATACCCGCCTCCAAGTAATGGTTGCCGTCCAGGAAATGACGTGTCATCAGAACTGTTCCGCAGGGAAGTATTAGATGCCAAACGCACCAGCTGGCTAGGCAGTATTTCGCTAGTGCAGCCAATACGGCTCTGGATCCTGACGGTGGCAGCAATCGTCGTTGTGCTGGCGATCACCCTTTTCCTCACCTTCGGCACCTATACCAGGCGCTCGCATGTTGTAGGGCAGCTGGTACCCGACTTGGGCTTGTCTACCATAGTTGCGCCAACTGCAGGCGTCGTGGGTCACCTTTATCAGGACGAAGGCGCTCAGGTAGGCACGGGCACTCCCCTTGCTAGGATTGATGTACCACGGGTCACGGCATCGGGCGTTGATGCGTTGACGGTGATTCGTCAGGGTCTGCAAACCCGTAACGATAGTCTGGTGGCGTTGGGGCGTTCACAAGTGGCGCAGATAGATGCGCAGATGGCGAGCTCGACACGCCAGTTGGCTGCCGCCCGCCGCGAACTGGTTCAGATCGAAAATGAAATCGCCAGTCGTCGCGAACAGGTCCGCCTCGGTAACGAGACCGTAGCCCGTTACAAGAGCGTGGCCGACCAGGGGTACGTCAGTCAGATATCGCTAGCTCAGCAACAGCAATCGATGCTGGATTTGCTCAATGCTCAGCAGGCACTGGAACGCCAGGCCACGACCTTGCGGCGGAATATCGCCCAGTTGGAACAGACGGAACGCGAGCTGCCGGCACAACGAGACGCGGTGGTGGCTGCCACGCGCCGCGATTTGGCATCACTGGATCAGGAGCGCGTGCAACAAGAGGCGGATGGAGAATTGCGCATCGATGCACCGGTGGGTGGTCTAGTTGCCAGTCGTTTGACGGAACCGGGTCAAGCCGTGCAGGCGGGCCAGCCACTGATGACATTGCTGCCTTCGAATTCAAAGTTGCAGGCTCAGCTGTTGGTGCCCAGTCGTGCAGTTGGTTTCGTCGAGCCTGGCGACAGGGTATTGCTTCGGTACCAGGCATATCCGTACCAGAAGTTCGGCCGCTACCAAGGCCATGTGGTGCGGATAAGCCGCAGCGCATTGAGTTCGGGTGAACTAGGTGCGCTGGTCGGCAATGCGGAAGCGGGCGAGCCCTTCTATCGCATCACGGTGTCGTTGTCACAGCAATCAGTGACAGCCTATGGCAAGCCAGAACCATTGAAGCCGGGGATGTTGGTGGATGCGGACATCCTAGGCGAGAAGCGGCGACTGATCGAATGGTTGTTCGAGCCTCTGTATTCACTCAACGGAAAGATGAGTGATGGTTGATTTTCGCCAGTAAAAAGGATTGCTGGGTGTATTCCCAGTCCTATGCGCGAAGGAATCGCGTAAATCTCGGAGCATGCCGTTCCGACTAACCAACCAAGTGAGGGTGCTATATGAGCAGCGAACAAAAGCGCATCATGGGCTATCAATTTGCACGTGAGTTGTCGCGTGAGGAACTGGAAAAAGTTTCTGGTGGTTTGAAGGCTGATACAAAGACCAAAGTGTGTACAGGTGATGACAACCACTGTACTTCAGACACCGGAACCGGCGATCACTAAGCCTGCAATTCTTCAAAGGAAGGCCCAAGTATTGGGCCTTCCTACTTTCGAATATCTACATAACGCCTATGATGATCCTAATTGTTTCACTGCGGCATGACGTTCATAGCCTGTGCGTAGCATATTCCTTGGCCAAGATCGGGCATCGCGTACTCATATGGACAGAGCCGAACGAAGCAGGCACGGTAACTGCTAGTGTTGGGTTTGGCACGGATGGAGCCAATCTTTCAACTTGCGGGCAGACTTTCGCGCCAGAATCAATTGACGTGGTGTGGATGCGGCGGCATGCAAAGATTTTCTCCCCTCCTTGGGTGGTCCCTGAAGACAACGATTTTGTGATTCAAGAATCGAATGCATTTTTTCGATGGCTTTGGGGTAGTATTGCCACCAAAGCAAAATGGCTCCACTCGTTGACCGGCCATATGTCTGCGGAAATGAAAATGCTGCAAATACAAGCAGCTCAGCAGACTGGTTTGCCGATACCGGAAACCCTGTTTAGCAATGATCCGGATGCGATTCGTGCCTTCATTAGGGAAAATGAAAGGTTTGGTGGATCGATCTACAAAACATTTTACCCTATGGCTTGGGATGAGCCGGAATACATAAAGCCAGTCCACACCACGTTGGTTACAGAAGCCGACTTCACGGACGACGAGAAAATCCGTGCCGTACCAGGGATATATCAAAGAAGGATAAATAAAGCTTTCGAAGTCAGATCTACTTTCTTTGGGGCAAGGGAAAGAAGTGTAAAAATCGACTCTCAAATAGCACCGGATGGCGCAGTGGACTGGCGCGACATTGATTCCATTGACGGTTACCTGTCCGAATACGCGCTCCCTCCGGACTTGAGAGAGAAGTGTATTTCGTATATGCAACATTTAGGGATAGAGATTGCATGCTTTGATTTCATCGTCACTCCATCTGGCGAGCATGTGTTTCTGGAGACAAATCAGCAAGGGCAGTTCCTGTGGATTGAGCAAGCACAGCCCTCCATCCCTATGTTGAAAGAAATTTGCTGTCTTTTGCTTGGGGCAACTCCTCTTACGTCTTCAGAGTGGACGAAGCTAGATATCGTTTCACTCCAGGACCTGGAGTGTGATGTGATCTTCCAAAGCATGCGGTCGTCACTTCGAGAATCGGGATTCCTCGATACGGGGGCATACTTCGATGCGCGCTAAAAAAATTTATCTGACACTGAATGCGGCCATCGGGATTGCGACCTCCTTTCTTGCAAATGGAAGCCCTGTTGCTACAGAAGGGCACTCGGTTTCTGTATTTGAATCCATGATGAGTGAAGATAATAGAACATCATGCATCGACTTCGACGGGCGAACAAACGGCATTCGATTTGAGTTGAGTGGAGTAGATGATGAAGCCGTCAGGAATCTATTTTCTCGAATCGATATTGATGTGAGTGCGATTGGCTTCGCCACTCTTGCCGACGAGATGAGTAGGCGCAGCGGAGAAGCGGAGGAATACGGCAGTCTCCCTGAAGCATCTGGCAAAAATACTGTAAAAAGTGGCCGTGATTCCATCGAGGCCGACATGGCCATTAACGAAGCACGGAATGACATTGGGCTTGTTTCAATCGAGGTCGAGAGGCAGGTCTACCATGACTTCGTGCACCTGGGATTGGATCCCGTCGCAGATCTTGTTGATGCACGCTCAATCTATGAATGCCATCTATCCAACCCCCAAAGTAGTGCCAAGCGTGACCTGCGTGAGCGCATATCTGCATCAAATGCAGCCAGATCTGCGTGGCAGAAAGATGGTTTTTCAACTGATAGCGCATCCTTCTTGGATGCAAAGACACAAGATGCGAACGGAAGTGAGTGGGTTCGAAAGTTTTTGCGAGAACAAAGTTATCGAAATGGTGCAGGCTTGGGGCGTCGTGACCTTCACGACATCTTCCTTCTCGTCCAGCATTCAGGGGATTTGCAGCTGATGATAGAGGCCCTTCCCTGGGTAGCAAATTGGATGATCGAGGGAAAAATGAGCGGATCAAACTATGCCCTTATGGTCGATAGGATTGCCATTTTCAAAGGTATGGAGCAAGTTTACGGCACTCAAGGAAGAGGAAATGATGGACGCGTAACTCCAGAAAAAATGCGCGATCCAGCCAAAGTTGACGTGAGGCGATCATTGATGCGAATGCGTTCACTGAAGGAATACTATCGTGCATTGAATAGCTGATTTCTGAATATTTTGCACTCCGGCCTTAATTCAATACTATAAAGTGCGCGGAAGCGACTTCAGCAGAAAGGAAGCATGAAGCTATTGATGCAATCCGAAGCGACTGAATGCGGCCTGGCATCACTGGCCATGGTTGCCGATGCGTACGGCCTAGGCATCGGGTTGCCGGAAATGCGCCGCCGTTTCCCGCTTTCGCTGAAGGGTGCCAAACTCAGTCAATTGATCCATGTTGCCCAGCAGCTTGGATTTTCCACTCGTCCATTGCGGGTGGATATGGAATATCTTGGGCAACTCAAGTTGCCGTGCGTGTTGCATTGGGATCTGAACCATTTCGTCGTGTTGGCTAAAGTTGGAAAGTCGAGAGTTACCATCCTTGATCCAGCCATCGGCGAACGCAGATTGTTGCTCTCCGAGGTCTCCGACCACTTCACCGGTGTGGCGCTGGAACTGGCACCCACCGCTGAGTTCAAGTCGCAAAAGGCTGCGCCCGCCGTCACTGCCCGGCAGTTGACCGGCCCTGTACACGGGTTGTGGCGCGCATTGGCGCAGATTCTGTTGCTGTCGGTGGCCTTGCAGGCTTTCGTTGTCCTTGCACCTTTCTTCATGCAATGGGTCGTGGACCAGGTGCTGGTCTCCGCCGACAAGGATCTGCTGACCGTACTAGGGCTGGGGTTCGGCTTGGCGTTGCTGCTGCAGATCGGCATCACTCTGCTGCGTGGCTGGTCGGTGGTGTACCTGTCGTCGCGATTGGGCCTGCAATGGATGGGCAATGTGTTCGCCCATCTGCTGAAACTACCGCTGGATTTCTTTGAGAAGCGCCACCTGGGCGACATAACCTCACGAATGTCTTCGGTGCAGGCCATCCAGAAGACCCTGACCACCAGTTTTGTGGAGGCCTTGATCGACGGATTGATGGCCATTGTCACCTTCGGCCTGATGCTGCTCTACAGTTGGAAATTGGCCTTGGTTACCCTTTTGACCGTGGTGCTGTACATGGTCATCCGCGCCGTCGCCTTCCGACCCATCCGCGACCGCACCGAGCAGCAACTGATAGCTGGAGCCAGGCAGGAAAGCCATTTGCTGGAATCCCTGCGCGGCATGCAGTGCGTTAAGGTGGCCGGGCAAGAATCCCACCGCCAATCGACCTACGACAACCTGATGGCCGACACCGTCAATCAGGATATCCGGCTGGCTCGCATGGGCTTGGGTTTCAACTGTGCCAGCCAGTTGGTGTTCGGCGTTGAACGCATCGCCGTGATTTGGATTGGCGCGACGCTTGCGCTGCAGAACGTGTTTTCGGTCGGCATGCTGATCGCCTACTTGGCCTACAAGGATCAGTTTGCCCAGCGCATGGGAGCGCTGATAGACAAGTGGGTAGAGTTCCGCATGCTGCACCTGCATGGGGAGCGCTTGGCTGACATCGTGCTGACACCGCCGGAGGAAGTGCTGGATAGGCCGGAGGCTTTGCCGCCGGCCAATACCCGCATCGTGGTGGAAAATCTGTCGTTCCGGTACGCCGATGGCGAGCCGTGGGTGCTGAAGGATTGCAGCTTTAGCGTGGAGCCTGGCGAGTCGGTCGCCATTATCGGGGCATCAGGGTGCGGCAAGACCACCTTGGTCAAACTGATGCTGGGCCTGTTGCCGCCGACCACAGGCAGCGTCAGCGTCGGCGGCCATGATCTGCACAAGATAGGTCCGCGCAATGTGCGCGCCATCATTGCCGCGGTGATGCAGGACGATCAGCTGTTTGCCGGCAGCATTGCCGACAACATCAGTTTTTTCGATCCCGACTTCGATCAGGAGCGTATCGAAGCGGCCGCTCGGCTGGCGGCGGTGCACGATGAAATCGTCGCCATGCCGATGGGCTACCACAGCCTGATTGGCGATATGGGCAGTTCGCTGTCGGGCGGGCAGAAACAGCGGATCATTCTTGCCCGCGCACTCTATCGCGATCCCAAACTACTGCTTCTGGACGAGGCGACCAGCCATCTGGACGTGAAGAAGGAACGGCTAGTCAACGACGCGGTGAAAGCCTTGAAATTGACTAAGGTCATTGTGGCTCATCGCCCCGAAACCATCGCCAGCGCGGACCGCGTGCTGGTCATGGAGCAAGGGCGGATTGTTCATGAAATGCGACCGCAAGCTCAAAACCAACCGTAGTTGGCTGAAACTGTCGCCTAACGTCAAAGCGGCCTGATATGGAACTGGACCGGCCAGCCTTTCGTAGACATCCGGTTGCCATAATTGAGGGCATTGATCGAGGTGTTTATGGGCAACAACAAGCAATACACGGATGAGTTCCTTGCCAAGCGGGGAGGCAGGTGATCGAGCGTGGCTTCACTGTGGTGGACGTCGCCTCCCAGATCGGGATCCCAAAGCACACGTTGTATGGCTGGGTACAGGCGGCCAGGAAGACGGTGCCGGTCGCTGGAGCCACGGTTGCGCCGAGCGACTCAGCCGAGATCCGCCGGCTCAATACCGAGCTGCGGCGGGTGACCGAGGAGCGCGACATTCTAATAATGAGCCGCCGCGTACTTTGCCAAGGGGTAAGGGCGAAGTACGCGTTCATGCGTGCGCACGCCCGTGAGTTCCGGATGGTGGCGATGTGCCGGGTCTAGGGCGTGCAACGCAGCGACTACTACGCCTGGCTGCGCCATGGCGGCAGTGTACGTGAGCGCGAAGATCAGCGCCTGCTGGGGTTGATCAAGCACTACTGGCTAGCCAGCGGCACGGTGTGTGGCTATCGCAAGATCACCCTGGACCTGCGTGAGGCCGGCGAGCACTGCCGCCGGCACCGCGTCTTGCGGTTGATGAAGGCAGAAGGTATGCGTGCCCAGGTCGGCTATGGCCGTAAGCCGCGTTGTCGCGGAGGCTCTGTGGGCTTGGTGACCAACGTGCTCAACCGGGATTTCGCACCAGAGGCACCGAACACGGTCTGGGTCACGGACATCACCTATATCCGGGCCTGCGAGGGCTGGCTGTTCCTGGCGGTGGTGATGGATCTGTACTCGCGGCAGATCGTAGGCTGGGCGACGGGGCCGACGATGACCAGTGATCTGGTACTGCAGGCGCTGGTGTCGGCGGCTTGGCGGCGCAAGCCGGGCCCAGGTGTGCTGGTGCATTCGGATCAGGGCTGTCAGTTCACCAGCAGCGACTGGCAGTCGTTCCTGAAAGCGCACCGGATGTTGCCGAGTAAGAGCCGCCGCGGGAACTGCCACGACAATGCCGTGGCCGAGAGCTTCTTCAGCGTCTTGAAGAAGGAGCGGATCAAGCGGCGGATCTACCCGACACGCGCCATGGCTGCCCCGGACGTGTTCGATTACATCGATATGTTCTACAACCCGATCCGCCGGTATGGTTCCGCTGGCGGTGTGTCACCGGTAGAGTTTGAAAGGCAATACGCGCAGAGCGGCAACTGAGTGTCTACAGAAATCTGGCCCGTCCATTTCCTCATTTTGATCTGTTCAAAAAGTGGAATTCAGTTCTTGGTGTCACTATTGGATAGATTGGATGGTGTGAAATCAAATGGATGATTTAAATGGAGGTTGTCATGGCTGATATGGGGAAATTCATGCTGGCCCCAATTTTTCAGACTCATGCTTTGCATGTATCAAGAGGCAGTGCGGGAGAGGTGGTTCGTCTTGGATTTTCTGGTTTGATCAGAAGAGGAGGAGGTTGTGTGCGCGAGAAGAGAAATAATAGATTGATATGCCTCGTTGCTCTGGTTGGCGTATTGCTAATGGCCGGGTGCGACAGGGCAAGTGTGAAATGGTCGGAAGAGGTTCGGCTTGCGGATGGGAAAATGATTGTGGTTGCTCGGACTGCACAAGGGAGGACGTACTCGGAGCTTGGTGGTACCGGAGGTTGGAGGGATCCCGTGGAGATGTCGATTGCGATCACCAAAGCACCGGGCGATATCAAATTGCCACCCGAATGGCGGGGCACCTACGTGCCGGTGCTTCTTGATTACGACGACTCCGACAAATCATGGTCAATAGTGACGACCTTCTATTACTGCGATACGTGGCATGCACTCGGGAGGCCGATACCCCCCTACATTGAGTACCGATCAGTAAACGGTGTCCATTGGCAACGTGTGCCGCTTGAGGAAAGGCTTATTGATAGGAAGGCAAACATGTTGACGGGGCCTAGTACGGACGGAGAGCCAAGCTTCGTGACAGTTGAGGAGAAAGAAAGGATTCAGCTTCGCGCTGGATTTAAATATCGGCGAATTCTCCGCAGATGGGGTGGCGCGGAAGGAAATAGTTGCAATTTCTAGTTAACTGAAAGGGGGGTGTGGCTGCCAACAATGAGTATGCACAGTTGGCAACGTATGTGTATGCACGACCAGATGCGAATCGCACCGTATTGAATGGGGGTGGGGAAAATAGCTCGGAGAGAGGGCGATGGTTGGGGGTTTTCTGCGATTTCAAGCAATCCAGGGAAGGTGTTCAGTACGACTGGGCATTCGCTTGGTGGCGGGCTGGCTTCAGTGATTGCATTCTTTCTGGATACTTCTGCAACGGTATATCGTCGACAACAGCGGCGGCGGCACCGACTGGATCCTGTTCAACTCCAGCAGCAAGAGCATCGACCGCACGCGCCTGAGCTTCCATCAGGATGGCGATGACCTGCTGATCCGCGTTGACGGCGATTCCACCCAACAGGTGCGCATGTACAAGCACTTCGACGCCAGCGGCAATTACGCCATCGACTATGCGCAACCCTCCGATGGCTACGGCATCTCTGCCGCAAGCATCAGCGCTATGTTGACCCCCTTGTCGGGTACCCAGTCCATTGCGGCCCCCATGGCCCAGGGCGGTGCAGAGGCCATGCGGCAGATCTCCATGCCGAACCCGGCGCATACCTCGTTGGCGAAGGGAACGATTGGGAGCGGCTCGGAGCGGGAAGGCAATGGGATCTGGGGCTATGTGCCCCATCGTCCAACCCGCGACGCCGAGGAGGTCCTGGGCTTTGATCCGCGTGCGTCAGGCTTGTCTTCTGATGGTATGGACGTGTCACGGCGGACCGTGCCGTGGCTGCCGTTGATGTGGGACGACGCGGTATCGCCTTCGTCCTTGGAGGCGGAAGGCCGTCCGGGCATATCCGACGCAGGCCGGCCGGCGATGCCTTTCGAGATGGATTGGCAGGAGATTCCGGGCAGCTTGAGGATGCCAACGCCGATCATCCGGGAGGCGTTCATCACCCGGACGGGAGAGCTTCAACTCCTGGTCGACGCGATGGCGGGTTACGGCGATGCCGTGCAGTCTGAGCAGAGCATGCCGGAGACAGAGCCGTTCGCTCTGGGTATGCATGGTGTCCCGAGGTCCGCATTCAATCCGGGTCTCAGGCATCACGCCATGTCTGCGATACAGATGATGTAGCCGAAAACCACTCGATTGAGCAGCTTCGAGAAGAGACCCGGGTAAACGCGGGTCTCTTTTTTCTGTGGAGCGGCGAAGAAAGCCGCCATGTATGAGTGCGCACATGGTTGCACGCAGCGGGACTGCGACCGGAAGGTCGCACGGCGCTTTCCCTGAACGACGAAGCCCCGGTATTGCCGGGGCTTCGTCGCTTGCGGGGTGCCGGAGCGGCAGGCCGGATCAGCGATCCTGCTGCACCGTACGCACCTTGTGCTGCTCGATGAACTGCCTGGACGGCTCGTCCAGCTTGTCGCCGAGCACGCGGCGCACGGTGACGAAGAACAGCGGGATCAGCAGCACGCCGATGACGGTGGCGAACAGCATGCCGCCGATGACGCCGGTACCCAGCGAGTGGCGGGCGTTGGCGCCGGCGCCGGTGGAGATGGCCATCGGCAGCACGCCCAGGATGAACGCGAACGAGGTCATCAGGATCGGCCGGAAGCGCAGGTGCGCCGCTTCGATCGCGGCCTCGCGCAACGTCTTGCCGGCGGCGCGCTGTTCCACCGCGAACTCCACGATCAGGATCGCGTTCTTCGCGGCCAGGCCAATGACCGTCACCATGCCGATCTTGAAGTACAGGTCGTTGGGCAGGCCGCGCAGCAGCGAGAACACCACCGCGCCGAGGATGCCGACCGGCACCACCAGCAGCACCGAGACCGGGATCGACCAGCTTTCGTACAGCGCGGCCAGGCACAGGAACACCACCACCACAGACAGCACCATCAGCAGCGCCGCGGCGTTGCCGGCCAGGATTTCCTGGTAGGACATGCCGCTCCAGTCGTAGCCGAAGCCGTTGGGCAGGTCGTTGCGCACCAGGTTCTCCATGGTCGCCATCGCCTGGCCGGAGCTGCCGCCCGGGGCCGGCGAGCCGACGATGTTCACCGCCGAGTAGCCGTTGTAGCGGCTCAGCGCCGGCGGCGCGTAGATCCACTCGGACTTCACCACCGTGCTGAGCGGGATCATCGAGCGCTGGCCGTCGGCGTCCTTGCTCAGCGAGCTGGGCACGTAGTAGCTGCGCAGCGATTCGGGACCGGTGCGGTAGGCGGCATCGGCCTGCATGTTCACGCGCTTGATGCGGCCGCCGTAGAAGAAGTCGTTGACGTACACCGGCGCCAGCATCATCTGGATCGCGGTGTAGACGTCGTTGACCGACACGCCCATGGCCTGGGCCTGCACGCGGTCCACCTTGAGCTGCAACTGCGGCGAATTCTCGAGAGTGTTGGGGCGCACGCCGACCAGCGACTTGTCGGCCGATGCCGCGCCGATGAGGGTGTTGCGCGCCTCCATCAGGGCATCCTGGCCGGCGCCGGCGCGGTCCTGCAGCCACATGTCGAAACCACCGAACTGGCCCAGGCCCTGCACGGTGGGCAGGTTGACGAAGAACACCTGCGCGTCCTTGATGCCGACGAACGCCTTGCCGTTCATCTTCTGGATGAACTCCGGCGCGGTCTCCTTGCGCGCGTCCCAGTCCTTGAGGCGGATGAAGGCCATGCCGACGTTCTCGCCGGAGCCGATGAAGCTGAAGCCGGTGACCTGCATCATGCCCTCGAAGGACGGATCGTCCTTCATCATCCCCAGCAACTGGTCGAACACCACCGAGGTGCGGGTCTTGGTCGCGCCCGGCGGCAACTGCACGATGGCCAGCGCATAGCCCTGGTCCTCTTCCGGCAGGAAGCTGCCGGGCAGGCGGGTGAACAGGAAGCCGCACAGCACCAGCAGCAGCGCGAACACCATCAGCCAGCGCGGACTGTGGCGGATGACGCTGCCGACGCTGCCGACATAGCTTTTTTCCAGCTTGCCGTAATAGGTGTTGAAGGTGCGGTAGATCCAGTTCGGCCTGTCGTTGTGGGTCGGCTTGAGGAAGGCCGCGCACAGTGCCGGGGTGAAGCTCAGCGCCAGCAGCGCCGAGAAGCCCATCGACATGGCGATGGTCAGCGCGAACTGCTTGTAGATCTCGCCCGAGGCGCCGGGCTGCATGGCGCTGGGAATGAACACCGCGGCCAGCACCACGGTGATCGCCACCACCGCGCCGGTGATCTGGCCCATCGCCTTCTGCGTGGCCGGCTTGGGGTCGAGCTTTTCCTCGCTCATGATGCGTTCGACGTTCTCGATCACCACGATCGCGTCGTCGACCACGATGCCGATCGCCAGCACCATCGCGAACAGGGTCAACTGGTTGATGGTGAAGCCGATCGCCAGCATGCCCATGAAGGTGCCGAGCAGGGCCACCGGGATGACCAGGGTGGGGATGATCGTCGCGCGGAAGTTCTGCAGGAAGATCAGCATCACCAGGAACACCAGCACGACGGCTTCCACCAGCGTGTTGACCACCTCCTTGATGGAGATGTTGACGAAGGTGGTGCTGTCGAACGGGGTGAACCAGCTCACCCCCGGCGGGAAGCTGGGGGCGAGGTCATCCATCTTGGCGCGTACCGCCTTGGACACGTCCAGGGCATTGGCGCCGGGCAGCAGCTGGATGGCGAAGGCGGCCACCGGCTTGCCGTTGTAGCGGGTGTCGAAGCCGTAGTTGGAGGCGCCGAAGGCGACGCTTGCCACGTCCTTGAGGCGCACCACGCTGCCGTCGGCGTTCGCCCGCAGGATGGTGTTCTCGAACTCCTCCGGCGAGCTGTAGCGGCCCTCGGCGGCGACGGTGGCGGTGAACGCCTGGCCGTTCGGGGCGGGATCGCCGCCAACCGAACCGGCGGCGAACTGCAGGTTCTGGGTGCCGATGGCGTTGTACACGTCGGTGGCCGATAGGTGGTAGCCCTGCAGCTTCTCCGGGTTGAGCCAGATGCGCATGGCGTACTCGGAACCGAACTGCTGGGTACTGCCGACGCCCGGCACGCGCGAGATCTGGTCGAGCACGCGCGAACCGACGATGTCGTTGAGCGCGTCGCGGTCCACCGAGCCGTCGTCCGAGCGCACGCCGATGGCCATCAGGAAGCCGGCGTTGGCCTTGGCCACCACCACGCCCTGCTTGGTCACTTCCGACGGCAGCCGCGGGGTCGCCAGCGCGACCTTGTTCTGCACCTGCACCTGGGCGATGTCCGGGTCGGTGCCGCTGTCGAACGTCAGGGTGATGGAGACGCGGCCGGTCGAGGACGAGGACGAGCTGAAATAGACCAGGTTGTCGATGCCGGTCAGCTGCTGCTCGATCACCTGGGTGACCGATTTCTCCGCGGTGGCGGCACTGGCGCCGGGGTAGGTGGCGCTGACGGTGACCTGCGGCGGGGCGACGCTGGGGTAGGACTCCACGCCCAGGTTGAGGATCGAGATCACGCCGCCGAGCGAGATCAGGATGGCCACCACCCAGGCGAATACCGGGTGGTCGATGAAGAATTTAGGCATGGCGGGTTCCCGTTTCCCTTACTTGGCCGGAGCCGGCGCGGCGGCGGGCTTGGCGGCGGGCTGGGCCGCGGCCGGCTGCCACGGCGAGGGCTTGGCCGGCGCGCCTTCCTTGACCTTCTGCACGCCCGAGACGATGACCTTGTCGCCGCCGGCCAGGCCGGAGGAGACCAGCCAGCTGCCGTTCTGCTGGCCGTCCAGCACCACGTCCTTGCGGACCACGTTGCCGTCGCTGCCCACGACCAGCACATAGCCACCGCGGGTGTCGCGCAGTACCGCCTGCTGCGGGATCAGGAAGGCGTTCTTGCGCTCTCCCAAGTTGGCCTTGAAGCTGACGAACGAGCCCGGCAGCAGGGTGCGTTCGGGGTTGGGCAGCTGCGCGCGCAGCGAGACCGCGCCGGTGGCCGGGTCGACCGTGGTGGCCGAGAAGTCCAGCGTGCCCTGGTGGGTGTACGGGGTGCCGTCGGGCAGGTTCACCTGCACCGTGGTCCTGCCGTCGCCGGCCAGGGCCACCGCGCCCTTGTCCTGGGCGGCACGCAGCGCGCTCAGTTCGTCGGCGGTCATCGAGAAGTTGACGTACAGCGGGTCGACCTGGTCGACGGTGGTCAGCAGGGTCGCCTCGCCCTGTCCGACCAGCGCGCCCTCGGTCACCTGCTGCTTGCCGGCCACGCCGGCGATGGGCGAGGTGACGTTGGCATAGCCCAGATTGATGCGGGCGGTGGCCACGGCGGCCTGCGCCTGCTGCACGGACGCGGCGGTGGTGCGTTCGGCGGCCTCGGCGTTGTCCAGGTCGGACTTGGACACGTAGCTCTGCGGCGCCAGCGAGCGCGCGCGCTCGGCGGTGGTCCTGGCGTTGGCATGGCTGGCACGGGCCGCGGCCAGCGCCGCTTCGGCCGAGGCCAGCGAGGCACGCAGCGGCGCCGGGTCGATCTGGAACAGCAACTGGCCTTCCTTCACCGCGCTGCCTTCCTCGTAGGCGCGCTTGAGCAGCACCCCGGAAACCCGCGCGCGCACATCGGCCGAGCGGAACGGCGACAGCCGGCCGACCAGTTCCCGCTGCAGCGGCAGGGTCTGCGCCTTGGCTTCGATGACACCGACGTCCGGCGGCGGCGGGGCGGCCTGTTCCTGGGGCTTCTTGCAGGCGGTCAGGCCCAGGGCCAGGGCGCCGGTAAGGGCGAGGATGCGGAGCGGGGAGGTCATCGTGAAACTCCGGAGGTTGTTTAGCGAGTGCCGGGGATGCCGGCCGGCGGCGCCGGGAAGGCGCGCAGGAAGGCATCAACGGCGAATTCGGCCCACCGGCGGCGCAACTCGGGGACGTCGCGGTAGGGGGCGTGGAACCGTTGTCGTTCGAAATCCTGGCCAGCGATCATGCTTATTAACATTTCAGCCATGAAATGCGCATCGTCATGGATGATGCGGCCGCGGGCCATCTCGGTTCGCATCCATTCAGCCAACTGGTCGCGCAGGACATCGGCGCTGTCGTGGTAAAGCGCGCGCGCTTCCTCGCGGAATTCCAGAGTGCCGCTGGCGATCACCTGCGCGGCCTGGCGGACACGCGGCTGGTTGCGGTGTTCCAGATAGTGCACGGCGAAATCCAACAGTACCTCACGCAATGGGCGCTCGTCGCCAGCGGCCAGCGGGGCGGCGGCGACGCTGGCATGCCGCCGCATCGCCAGGCTGAGCAGTTCGCGCTTGCTGCCGTAGCGGCTGTAGAGGGTCTGTTTGGAGCAGCCCACGTAGGCGGCCACCGCGTCCATGCTCAGGTGCATGCCCTGGGTTGCCAGCAGCTCGCGCACGGCGTCGAAAACGCGCTGGTCGCGCGCCTCGGCAGGCGTGGGTCGGGAGGGGGTGGGATGCACGATTTGGACTATACCGTCCAGTTTACAATTGGTAAAGCGGCGCGAAAACGGGTTTTTCCAGGCCAGGTGCGGTTCGTCCGGAAAAACCCGGAACGCATCATTTTGTTGTTTTAAAACAATGCGTTGCATTGGTTATCGGGGGTGTTTGGAGGGGGTGATTGCGGCCCTGCAACAATGCTCTTCGAATGGCGGGGGCTACAATCGCGCCTCCCCAGGAGCCCACTGAAAGCTCAACCATGAAATCGCAAAACAACGCTGCCAAGTCCGCAAAAACAAAATCCCAACCGGCTGCCAAGCAGAGTGTTTCCGAGGCCGGCCTGTCCCTGGAGCCGGTTTTTGCGGCTTTGCGCAAGCGTTACCCCGCCGCGGCCCAGGCCCAGGCGGTCGCCTTCGCTTCGGCGTTCTACAAGCGCATGGAGACTGATGAATTCGGCGCGCACCGCGCCGAGGACTGGGCGGCGCTGGCCGCCGGCATGCTGGAGTTCGCCCGCGTGCGCAAGCCGGGCAAGGCCAATGTCCGCGTGTTCAACCCGGGCCTGAAGACCGACGGCTGGGAAACCGCCCACACCGTGCTGCAGATCGTCAACGACGACATGCCGTTCCTGGTGGACACGGTGTCGCTGGCGCTGGCCGACATGGGCGTTGGCGTGCACGTGCTGGGCCACCCGGTGATCGCGCTGGGTCGCGACAAGGCCGGCAAGCTCACCGCCGTGGGCGAAGGCGCGCTTGAATCGGTGATGCTGCTGGAGATCGACCGGCAGCCGGCCGACGCCATGGAAGCAGTGGCCAGGCGCGTGAACGAGGCGCTGGAAGACGTGCGCGCCATCGTCAAGGACTGGGAGCCGATGCGCGACAAGGCGCTGGCCCTGGCCGACGACCTGGGCCAGCGCACCCTGCCGGTGAGCGACGAGTCGCGCCAGGAGGCACAGGAGTTCCTGCGCTGGGCCGCGGACAACCATTTCACCTTCTTCGGCTACCGTGAATACAAGGTCGAGAAGCAGGGCCGCGAGGACGTGCTGGCGGCGCAGAACGGCACCGGCCTGGGCCTGATGCGCGGCAAGGACACCTCGGTGGCGCGCCCGGTCAAGGGGCTGGCGGCGCAGGGCCTGAACACCACCAGCGGCCTGACCGACGCGCTGATCCTGACCAAGACCAACGCCCGCTCGCGGATCCACCGCGGCGGCTACATGGATTACATCGGCGTGCTGGAATTCGACGCCAAGGGCCGCATCATCGGCGAGCAGCGCTTCCTCGGCCTGTTCACCTCCAGCGCCTACAACCGCCGCCCGTGGGAAATCCCGCTGGTGCGCCAGCGCTACGAGAACGTGATGAAGCGCTCGGGCCTGAGCCCGTCCAGCCACAGCGGCAAGGCGCTGCGCCACATCCTCGAATCGCTGCCGCGCGAGGAGCTGTTCCAGTCCAGCGAGGACGAGCTGTTCCGCACCGCGATCGGCGTGCTGGGCCTGCAGGAGCGCGTGCGCAGCCGCCTGTTCCTGCGCCGCGACAAGTTCAGCCGCTTCATTTCCGCGCTGGTGTTCCTGCCGCGCGAACGCTTCAACACCGACGTGCGCCTGCGCATCGAGGGCCTGCTGCGCGATGCGCTGCAGGGTGAGTACGTGGATTCCAGCGTGGTGCTGGGCGACTCGCCGCTGGCGCAGGTGCACCTGATCGTGCGCCCGAAGGCCGGGCAGAGCCTGGACCTGGACACCGACGGCCTGGAGAAGCGCCTGGCCCACGTGCTGCGCAACTGGCAGGACGACCTGCGCGAGGCGCTGGTCGGCCGCCACGGCGAAAGCGAAGGCCTGCGCATCGCCTCGCGCATCGGCAAGGCGCTGCCGGCCGGCTACATCGAGGACTCCAGCGCCGAGATCGCCGCCGCCGATGTGGTCCAGCTCGATGCGCTGACCGGTCCGGACGACCTGCGCCTGAGCCTGCAGACCATCCACCGCGAAGGTGCCGATGGCCTGCGCATGAAGCTGTACCGCCAGCTCAAGGACATCCCGCTGTCCGACGTGCTGCCGATGATGGAGAACATGGGCCTGCGCGTGATCGCCGAGCGCCCCTACCGGCTGATGGTGGACGACGCGCCGGTCTACGTGCAGGACTTCGAGGTCGAATCGACCGTCGGCGCGATCGACGCGACCGCCGCCAGCGCGGCCTTCGCCGAGGCCTTTGCCCGGGTGTGGCACGGCGAGGCCGAGAACGACGGCTTCAACCGCCTGGTGCTGGCCACCGGCCTGGACTGGCGCCAGGTCTCGATGCTGCGCGGCTACTGCAAGTACCTGCTGCAGATCGGCGTGCCGTTCTCGCAGGCCTACGTCGAAGGCACCTTCAACCGCTACCCGCTGCTGGCGCGGCTGATCGTGGAGCTGTTCGAAGCCCGCTTCGACCCGGCACCGGCCACCGACAAGGCCACGGCCGATGCGCAGCTGGCGCAGTTCAAGGCGCTGGCCGGCGGCGATGCCGCCACCATCAAGCTGCTCGAGGGCGTGGTCAAGGCGCGCGGCGGCAGCCGCGACGCGCGCATGGCACTGGTCCACGACACCCTGGTCAAGCTGCTGGACGGCGTGTCCAGCCTGGACGAGGACCGCATCCTGCGCAGCTTCATCGGCGTGATCCAGGCCACCCTGCGCACCAGCTACTACATGCCGCGCAAGGACGGCCTGCGCGCCGACGGCGGCCCGGCCGACTACATCAGCTTCAAGTTCGATGCCGCCAAGGTGCCGGACCTGCCCAAGCCGCGTCCGTACCGCGAGATCTTCGTGTGCGGCCCGCGCGTGGAAGGCACCCACCTGCGCTTCGGCCCGGTGGCCCGTGGCGGCCTGCGCTGGTCCGACCGCCGCGAGGATTTCCGCACCGAGGTGCTGGGCCTGGTCAAGGCGCAGATGGTGAAGAACACGGTGATCGTGCCGGTCGGCTCCAAGGGCGGCTTCTACGCCAAGCAGCTGCCGGATCCGGCGCTGGACCGCGATGCATGGTTCGCCGAGGGCGTGGCCTGCTACAAGCGCTTCATCAACGGCCTGCTGGACATCACCGACAACATCGTCGGCAACAAGATCGTGCCGCCGCAGGGCGTGGTGCGCCACGACCAGGACGATCCGTACCTAGTGGTCGCCGCCGACAAGGGCACCGCGACGTTCTCCGACACCGCCAACGGCATCGCCCGCGCGCACGGCTTCTGGCTGGACGACGCCTTCGCCTCGGGCGGCTCGGTGGGCTATGACCACAAGGGCATGGGCATCACCGCGCGCGGTGCGTGGGAGTCGGTCAAGCGCCACTTCCGCGCGCTGGGCCGCGACTGCCAGAAGCAGGACTTCACCGTGGTCGGCATCGGCGACATGTCCGGCGACGTGTTCGGCAACGGCATGCTGCTGTCCGAGCACATCCGCCTGGTGTGCGCGTTCGACCACCGCCACATCTTCCTCGATCCGAACCCGGTGGCGGCGTCGTCCTTCAAGGAACGCGCGCGCATGTTCAAGGTGCCGCGTTCGAGCTGGGCGGACTACGATGCCAAGCTGATCAGCAAGGGCGGCGGCGTGTACCCGCGCTCGCTCAAGTCGATCGAGATCACCCCGCAGGTGCGCGAGGCGCTGGGCATCGACGCCGGCATCAAGTCGATGACCCCGACCGATCTGATCAACGCCGCGCTCAAGGCGCCGGTGGACCTGGTGTGGAACGGCGGCATCGGCACCTACGTGAAGTCGGCCAGCGAGAGCAACGCCGACGTCGGCGACCGCGCCAACAACGGCCTGCGCGTCAATGGCGGCGAGCTGCGCTGCAAGATCGTGGGCGAGGGCGGCAACCTGGGCATGACCCAGCTCGGCCGCATCGAGGCCGCGCACAACGGCGTGCTGCTCAACACCGACTTCATCGACAACTCCGCCGGCGTTGATACCTCCGACCACGAGGTCAACATCAAGATCCTGCTCAACGACGTGGTGCGGGCCAAGAAGCTCACCGTCGAACAGCGCAACAAGCTGCTGGCGTCGATGACCGACGAGGTCGCCGGGCTGGTGCTGATGGACAACTACCGCCAGAACCAGGCCATCAGCCTGATGGAGCGGATGAGCGTCAAGCGCCTGGGCTCCAAGCAGCACTTCATCCGCACGCTGGAGCGGCAGGGCCTGCTCGACCGCCAGATCGAGTTCCTGCCCTCCGACGCCGAGCTGTCCGCGCGCAAGGTGCGTGGCCAGGGCCTGACCCGTCCGGAACTGGCGGTGCTGCTGTCCTATTCCAAGATCGTCGCCTTCCAGCAGCTGCTGGAGTCGGACATCCCGGAAGATCCGTACCTGTCCAAGGAGCTGCTGCGCTACTTCCCGCAGCCGCTGCAGAAGAAGTACGCCGACGCGATGAACGGCCACCGCCTGAAGCGCGAGATCATCGCCACCGCGGTGACCAACCAGACCATCAACCGCATGGGCGCCACCTTCCTGATGCGCATGCAGGAAGACACCGGCCGCAGCGTGGCCGAGGTCGCCAAGGCCTACACCATCAGCCGCGAGACGCTGGATGCGCGCGCGCTGTGGACGCAGATCGACGCGCTCGATGGCACCCTGCCCGAGGCCGTGCAGGTCGATGCCCTGGAAGTGATCTGGAAGCTGCAGCGTTCGTTCGTGCGCTGGCTGCTGAACCGTCCGGGCGCGATGCCGGGCATCACCGCCGCGGTCGAGCGCTACCAGGGGCCGTTCAACGACATCCGCGTCGCTTCGGGCGTGCTGCCGGATTCGCAGCGCCCTGCCTACGAGGCCAGCGTCAAGCAGTGGAAGGAGAAGGGCCTGCCGGCGGCACTGGCGCAGCAGCTGTCCGAGCTGCAGTTCCTGGAGCCGGCGTTCGACATCATCGAGCTGGCCCGCACCCGCAAGCTCAAGCCGGTGGACGTGTCCAAGGTCCACTTCCGCCTGGGCGAAGCCCTGCAGATGCCGTGGCTGTTCGAGCAGATCGACGCGCTGGAGGTCAACGGCCGCTGGCACGCGGTCGCCCGTGGCGTGCTGCGCGACGAACTGGCCGCGCACCAGCGCAACCTGGCCGGCCAGGTGCTGTCGATGAAGGGTGGCAGCGCCGAGGCCAAGGTCGCCGCGTGGCTGGGCCGCGACGACAGCAGCCTGCGCTTCACCCTGGCGATGCTGGCCGAACTGGCCGAGCAGAAGACACTGGACTACCCGACCGTCTCGGTCGCGGTGCAGCGCCTGGGCCAGCTGGCGGCGCACGGGGTTTGAATCCCGTGGTCGGGCCGGTTCTACCGGCCCGACCCGCCAGTCCGCGGCGCGAACTTTTGGCACCGCCCTCGGGCTTGCCTGTCCCCGCGGCTGTCGCCGCGCCCCCTTGCACAAAGGGGGCTTTGCTCCAGAAAGATGGCAGGGGGGCCGACCACGGGTCGGCATCTGCCGGACAAAGCACCGCGGCCAGGGCCGCTCCTGTGAAAGCAACGGATGTTGCGGCAGGAGCGGCCCTGGCCGCGGTGCTTTCCGGCTTCCTGCTCCCGGCAAAGGCAGGGTTCGCGATTGCGGGTTATCCTCGGTAATCCTCACCGCAACCGACGATGGCCATGTCCCCCCGCATCGCCTTTCTCGCCAGCAGTACCGACACCGCGCAGCAGGCCCGCGAAGGCCTGGCCGCGCGCTATGGCGACCACGCCCCGGATGCGGCCGACGTGCTGTGCCCGCTGGGCGGCGATGGCTTCATGCTGCAGACGCTGCACCGCTTCGGCAGCATGGGCAAGCCGGTGTTCGGCATGAAGCTGGGCACGGTCGGGTTCCTGATGAACCACCATCGCGACGACGACCTGCTGCACCGGCTGTCGCAGGCGGAGCCGGCTCACCTGCGCCCGCTGGAGATGATCGCGCGCACCGAATCCGGCACCACGGTCGGCTCGCTGGCCTACAACGACGTGTCGATGCTGCGGCAGACGCGGCAGGCGGCGCATATCGGCATCGACCTCAACGGCCAGCAGCGCGTGGAGGAGCTGATCTGCGACGGCGTGCTGGTCTCCACCCCGGCCGGCAGCACCGCCTACAATTACTCGGCGCACGGGCCGATCCTGCCGCTGGGTTCGAACACCATCGCGCTGACGCCGCTGGCACCGTACCGGCCGCGGCGCTGGCGCGGGGCCATCCTCAAGGCCGAGACCGAAGTGCGCTTCCGGGTGCTGGACCCCTACAAGCGGCCGGTCAGCGTCACCGCCGACTCGCACGAGACCCGCGACGTGGTGGAAGTCACCATCCGCGAGTCGCGCGAACGCCAGGTGACGCTGCTGTTCGACCCCGAGCACAATCTGGAAGAACGCATCCTCAGCGAACAGTTCATGTTCTGAGCGGGTGCGCGGGCAACAACGCCGGCAACGGCAAGGCAATGGATCAGGAACATGGGTGACAACACTCCCAGGCTGTTGACGGTGGCAGTGACCTCGCGGGCGCTGTTCGACCTCGAGGAAGGGCATGCGCTGTTCGAGCGCGAGGGCGTGGAGGCCTACGCCGCATACCAGCGCGAGCACGAGGACGACGTGCTCAAACCGGGGGTCGCCTTCCCGGTGGTGCGCAAGCTGCTGGCGCTGAACGAGGGCGCTCCCATGGAGACGCCGCGGGTGGAGGTGATCCTGCTCTCGCGCAACTCGGCCGATACCGGGCTGCGCATCTTCAATTCGATCCAGCACTACGGCCTGGGCATCGTGCGCGCGACCTTCACCGCCGGCGAGCCGACCTGGCCGTACGTCAAGCCGTTCGGTACCGACCTGTTCCTGTCCGCCAACCCGGAATCGGTGCGGCGCGCGCTGGTGCACGGCATCGCCGCGGCCACCATCCTGCCGCGTGGTCCCGGCGAGGTATCCGCGGCGGCGGCCACCGACACCGGGCGGCCGCCGGCGCAGCTGCGCATCGCCTTCGATGGCGACGCGGTGATCTTCGGCGACGAGGGCGAGCGCATCTCGCGCGAACACGGCGTGGAAGCCTTCGGCCGCCACGAGCGCGAGAACGCGCACGCGCCGCTCAGCGGCGGGCCGTTCCGCAGCTTCCTGTCGGCCCTGCACGCGTTGCAGGCCGCGTTCCCGGCCGGCGAGGAGGCGCCGATCCGCACCGCGCTGGTCACCGCGCGCTCGGCGCCGGCGCATGAACGGGTGATCCGCACCCTGCGCGAGTGGGGCGTGCGCCTGGACGAGGCGTTGTTCCTCGGCGGACGCCACAAGGGGCCGTTCCTGGAAGCCTTCGGCGCCGACATCTTCTTCGACGACTCCCAGCACAACATCGACAGCGCCCGCCAGCACCACAGCGTCGCCGCCGGTCATGTGCCGCACGGTATCGCCAACGCCGACCGCGCCGGATGAGCGGCGGCGGAGGCGCGCACGTGCGCCGTACCTGGCGGCACGTGGAGCTGCAGTTCCAGGGCGACGTCACCCAGACCCGGATGTCGCGCTGGTTCCCGCAGCGCCTGCACGTCGGTTACACCCGCACCATGCTCGCCGCGCTGTGGCTGCATCCGGCACCGCGGCGCATCGGCATCATCGGGCTCGGCGGCGGTGCGCAGGCCAAGTTCTGCCATCGCCATCTGCCGCAGGCAGGAATCGAGGTGGCCGAGAACAATGCCGAGGTGATCGCGCTGCGCGATGCGTTCCGCATCCCGGCCGACGACGCGCGGCTTCACGTGGCGTGCGTCGATGGCGCGCGCTGGCTGCGTGGCCAGCGCGGCCGCTTCGACCTGCTGCTGCTCGACGCCTACGATGCGCAGGGCATTCCCGCTGCGCTGTCCACCCAGGCGTTCTATGACGATTGCCGCGCCGCGCTGGGCGCCGACGGGGTCATGGCCAGCAACCTCTACGACACCGACACCCGCGCGCACCTGACGCGGCTGCGGCGCAGCTTCGACGGGCGCGTGCTGAAGCTGGACGAGCCGGGCATGAGCAACAAGGTCGCGATCGCGTGGAACGGCGCGCCGCATCCGGCGCCGGTCGATGCCGCACTTGCGGCGCTGCCATGGGCGGCACGGGGGCAGCTGCGGGCCGGTTTCCGGCGGCTGTCGCAGGCCTGGGCACGGTCCACGCCGCACTGAGTTCCGGGCTGGCGGATGCCCGGCCGGCAGCCGGCGCGCCGGTCACGATGTGGTGCGTGCCTGGCGCCCGAGGCTGAACCGCGGCCAGCACCGGATTTGCTTTGCGCGCGCCAAGCCTCTACCGTGGTCGCGCTGAATGACAAGGGTCACCTTGAATCGTGGCCCGATGCTGTAGAGGTTGCCTTCTACACTGTTGCACCCGCTTCTCAATTCTCCTTGGAATCAGCGTCCTGCCGCCAAGCGCGGCGCCCATCCGCAACAAGGAGCATTGAAATGTCCCAGTCCCAAACCGGTACCGTGAAGTGGTTCAACGACGCCAAGGGTTTTGGTTTCATCACCCAGGACGGCGGCGGTGAAGACCTGTTCGTCCACTTCCGTTCGATCGAATCGTCCGGCTTCAAGTCGCTGCAGGAAGGCCAGAAGGTCACCTACGTGGCGGTGAAGGGCCAGAAGGGCATGCAGGCCGACCAGGTCCGCGTGGTCTGAACTGACCGGCAATCGCCGTGATCGGAAAGCCCGGCCTCGTGCCGGGCTTTTTCGTTGCGGCCGTGCGTGGCGCGCAGGCGCTACAGGGTGATAGCCGCCCGCACCCGGCAGGCGCAGGCGTGGGCGGTAAGCATGCGGCCGTCGGTCTTTACCCGTGCCCGCTGGCTGGCGGGTGCCGCCAGGGCACCGGCGCGCCAGTGGCGCATCCGTGCCACACCCGCGCGTCGGCGTGGCATGGCGTCCGGCGATCCCGCCCTGAAGTGCGGTGCCAGGCCCTACACGGGCTGCGCGGAGCTGACTATGGCCGTCAGGAGCGTCAGGATGTGGATGCCGGCGGGTCGGCCGGACAAGTTGCCTGGGTGCCGTTGGGGGCGCGCTTCCTGGCGAGCTTCTCGTCCTTCTGCTTCTTCTTGGCCAGCTCGCGCTGGCGTTTCTCGTATGAGTAATTGATCTTGGCCAAGTTCGTTGTCCGTCGGGGGAGGGGAGGTCAGGTCTTTTCCGGGGTGCGCTCGGCGACCGCCGGCTTGCCGCCACGGCCGGACGGTTTCGGACTCTCGACCTTGCCGCGCAGCGGGGTGTTGCCGAGCGTTTCTATCTTTCCGCCGGCGCGGTCGAACGCGGCCAGGTCCTCGGCAATGCGCTCACGGGTCAAGGGCCCTGATGCGGACGGACCGGCGAAGGCCGACGATGTTTTCCTCGGTGCGATGGAACCGGATTTGCGCGGTGTACTCATGTGCTCTCCTCATGCCAGTGTCGATTCGATGGTGCGGCTTCCGGAGCGCGCGTATGCCGCGCGCACCGAGCGGCAGCAGGGCCCGCCCATGGCGAAGGATCTGCAGACCGCCGGCCGGCTTGCATGGATCCGGCAGTTCATCCGTTGCCCGTCCACGGCCACGCACCAGCCCTCCGGATCGCGGGCCATGACCCGCAGCCCGTGGAGCCGGGTGGTCATGTGCGCGGGCACGTCGTCTTCGCTGTCCAGCACTACGGTCAGGCGGCAGCAGACCGCGTCGCAGGACGTGCAGTGGACGCTGGCAGCGGCCTGCCTGGATGACGGGTTCAGGCCCCGTCTCCACGCAGGTCGTGTGCTGCCGGCGCCCTTGCGGGCAGGTGCCTGGCGACGCCGATGCCGGGCCGGCGTGATGCCGGTGTTTCGCGGGTGCAATGTGCGGTCATGGAGACTCCCGTTGAGCGGCCGCCCGGAAGCACCGGAGCGGATGACGCAGGAAAGGGAGCGGAGCGGGCAACTGCCTGGGCGGCTGCGCGGAACGCGCGGGGCAGGCATTGCCTGCCCGGCCATGCTACCACCTTGCGGCTGGGCCGGTTTCATGTACCGTGCCGTTTCCGGCATGCGCTGGATCGATCGCGTCCGCGATCGATGCGCAGCGACGGCGAACGCAGTCCACCGGCAACGCCGCCCGCGCGCTGTCTGGGGTGCCAAGGCCCGGCGCCCCGGGACGGCGCGGCAGGGGACTCAGTGCGGGGCGTCCAGGGGCAGGGTGATGTCGGTCAGGCGCCAGTGCAGCCCCTGGCGGGACAGCACGAAAACCACGCTGCCGCCGTCGTCGAGCGGCCGGGTAGCGGTGAAGCGCGACAGCGATTCGTAGCGCCCGCGTGCGCCCTGCAGGGGGCGGGCCGGTGCGGGCGGGCCCCAGGTATCGCCGTCGGCGGTGTCGCCAGTGGCGCGCTTCCACACGCCATGCCCCTGCAGCAGCGCGGAGATGCCGGCGGGGGTGACCATCACGTCCACCGCCGCGCCGGTCAGGCGGCCGGCCACGCCCAGCGCCATGACGCCGAGCAGGCTGGACTGCATGTCGCTGCCGGCGCGCCGCACCAGCTGGTCGTCGAGTTGCGCCTTGAGGTTGATCCGCAACGCCGGGAAATCGACATGCCGGGCAAGTCGCGCGGCGTCGCGCTGTTCGATCGCCTCGGAGATGCCGCGGATCGCCAGCCAGGGGCCGGCGGCCACATAGGCGGCGAGCAGCACCAGCAGCAGGGCGATGGTCGGCAGCAGCCATTTCTTCATCGTCGCGCTCCGTGTCTCAGGCCGGCCGTTCGGGGTGGGATTCGGCCCAGCGCCGCAGCAGCACCAGGGTCTCGGCCCAGGCCTGGCTGCAGAAGCCGAGGAACTCGCTGTCCGGGTCCCAGCCCAGGTGGCGGAACTCGAGCACCGTCATCGGTTCGCCCTCATGCGGCAGGCCGCGCCAGGCGCCGGGACTGGCGCGGCGCGACAGTTCGAAGCGGATCTCGGTGCCGGTCCACGCCGAGGCCGGGCTCTGTACCGGGTGCCGGCTGATCACCTCCCAGCGCACGCAGTGCGCGGAGGTTTCCAGCACCTTCATGGCAACCACGCCATGCGCCGGCCCCGGGTTGTGGCTGAGCACGGCGTCGCCGTCGATCACGCTGGCGGTGTGGGCGACCCACCAGCGCCCCAGTCCCTGCGCGGTGGCCAGGCCGGCGTGTACGGTGGCCAGCGGTGCGTCGATCCAGATCTGGTGATGGATGGCGGCCATGGCGGCGGCTCCGTCGGGCGTTGCCCGCTAGGGTGCCGCAAATCCACCGGCGTGGCGTGAATCCCGGCGTGTGCTCAGAACTCCAGGTCCAGCGCCGCGCACAGGTAATCGACGAACGGCCCCAGCGCGGCGAGGTCGGCGGCCAGGCTCTGGCGCAGCCGCGGGCCGGTCATGAGCGTGTCGTCCAACTGGCGCCACAGCACCCAGTTGCGATGCTTGAGGTCGTCGATGAACTCGAAATCGGCCGGGAACCCACGCGGTGCGCGCACCAGTTTCTCGCTGGTTTCGAACGCGTAGCGGCGGCGCGTGGCCGGCGCATGCGCGGCTGCCTTCCAGCTGCCGGGGTTGTCGAAGATGAACTGGCGGATGCGGCGTTGCGTATCCGGCTCCGGGTGCCAGATGCCGGCACCCACGAAGCTTTCGCCCGGTGCCAGGTGGATGTAATACGACGGCGCCGGCACCTGCTTGCGGCGCTCATGGAACAGGCGCGCGCCCTGCCAGGTCTTGTACGGCGTCTTGTCGTTGGAGAAGCGCGAGTCGCGGTAGATGCGGAACAACGAGCCGCCGACGGTGCGCGGGTCGGCACGGAAATGCGCGCTGACCTGCGCCAGGTCCGGTTGCAGGTCGGCGATCAGGCGCAGGAACGGCTGCCGCACGTGTTCCTCGTACTCGTGCTTGTGCTCGGCGAACCACGGCTTCTCGTTGTGGCGGGCGAGTCCGCGCAGGAAGGTGAAACTGGCGTCGCTGAAGTATCGGCTCATAGCGATTGCTGCAGGTTCTGGCCCCACTGGTCCAGTGCATCGAGCAGGTCCAGCGCGGCGGGGTTGTCGTGGTGTTCGGTACGCAGGGCAAGAACCTGCGCGAAGTAATCGGGCAGGGTCTGTTCGCCGAGCCCGGGGCTGTCCAGCAGGCGCTGGCGGCGATAGCCGTCCCAGCGCGTGCGCTCGCCGGCGTCCAGGGTCTGCGGGTGGTTGCGTGCGCGATAGCGGAACAACAGCTCCGGCAGGCGCGGGTCGCGGAAGCTGTCGGCCATCTGCGCCAGCGCCTCGGGCGGGCAGGCGCGCACGCGCGCCAGCTGTGCCCGGTCACCCTCGGCCAGGAAGCCGTCGTACAGCGCGCCATCGGGATCGGGCGGACCCTCGGCCGGACGCTCGCGGGCGAATACCCGGCGCATCTTCTCGGCCAGCGCCGGGCCGTGTGCGCGCAACTGCGCGGCGCGTGACTCGGTCGCCACCGGGTCGATGCCCAGGCGCTCGAAGTCGGGCGCGCGCAGATGATTCCAGGCCACCAGCGCCGGCACCTTGTTCAGGTGCACTTCCTTGAGCGGAATGCGCTGCTGGCCTTCGGGCAGGTCGGCGGCGCGGGTGTACAGCCGCTGCGCGATCTCCTCCACGGACAGGTCGAGCAGCATCTGCGGATCGCCGTCCAGGTCGAACACGATCACCCGGTTGCCGATGTGCGGGTGGGTCGCCAGCGGCAGCACCGGCGCCGCGCACAGGCGACTGGCGGGGTAGCGCATCGAAATGTGCAGCGCCGGCTGCATCGCCACCACGTCCAGCAGGCTGGCGGCGAAGCGCTTGTCGCGCAGCTTCAGCGCGTAGTCCCACATGCGCGGCTGCGCCTGCCGGAACGCGCGGGCCATGCCGATGGTGGCGTACACGTCGGACAGCGCCTCATGCGCATCGCCCTGGCGCACGCCGTTGGCCAGCGCCAGATGCTCGAGCTTGAACGAGGTGGCGCCATCCTCGCGCTGCGGCCAGTGGATGCCCTCAGGGCGCAGCGCGTGCACCAGCCGCAGCATGTCCAGCAGGTCCCAGCGCGAATTGCCGCCGCGCCACTCGCGCTCGTACGGATCGAAGAAGTTGCGGAACAGGCCGTGGCGGACGAATTCGTCGTCGAAGCGCAGCGTGTTGTAGCCCAGCGTGCAGGTCTGCGGACGCGCCATCAGTTCGTTGATGCGCGCGAACGCCTCGGCTTCGCCCAGGCCCTCGGCCAGCGCGTGCTGCGGGGTGATGCCGGTGATCAGGGTGGCGATGGGCGAGGGCAGCAGGTCGTCGGCCGGCCTGACGAAGAAGCTCACCGGCTCCTCCACCACCTGCAGCTGCGCATCGGTGCGCACCGCGGCGAACTGCGCGATGCGGGTGCGGCGCGGGTCCTGGCCGAAGGTCTCGAGGTCGTAGAACAGGAAGGTGTCGGGCATGGGCGGTTACCGTGGCTGCGATGCCGGTGCGATGGGGCGCTGGCAGATGCGTGCCATCAGTGCGCGCCCTCCAGTACCGGCAGCTGGGCGAGGATGGTGTGCTCCAGCGCGGGCCAGTCGATGCCGGCCAGGCTGGCATGGCCGGCGGTGGCCTCGGCCAGGATCCGCTGCTGCAGCCGGGTGCGTTCCAGCGCCAGCGCATACGGCGTGTGCAGGAAGGTCACCATGGTGTAGTGCGGCACGAAGCGCGTCGGCCAGCGCCGCTGCAACTCCTGCTCCAGCTCGCGCTGCAGCAGGAAGGCCGGGTCGGCGACGCGGTGGCGCATCTCCAGGTAGTTGTCCAGTGCCATCTGCTGGATCGCCGCGGCGTTGGGCTTGCGCTCGCTCTCGAACGCGGCGAACGCCTGCGCGGTGTCCGGGTGCGCCTCCAGCAGTTCCGCCAGTGCGACGCAGTCCTCGAAGGCGCAGTTCATGCCCTGGCCGTGGAACGGCACCATCGCGTGCGCGGCGTCGCCCAGCAGCACCGCCTTGCCGCCCAGGTGCCAGCGTTCCAGGTACAGGGTGCCCAGCAGCCCGGGTGGGTGCTGCTCCCAATCCCGGCGCAGGTGCGGGATCAGCGGCAGCGCATCGGCGAACTCGCGGGCGAACAACGCCTCGGCCTCGGCGCCGCTGCGTACGCTGGAGAAACCCGGGTCACCCTCGTTGGGCAGGAACAGGGTGACGGTGAAGGTGCCTTCGTCGTTGGGCAGGGCGATGCACATGTAGCGGCCGCGTGGCCAGATGTGCAGGGCGTTGGCCTCGATTTGGAAGCCGCCATCGGTGCCGGGCGGGATCTCCAGCTCCTTGTAGGAGTGGTCCAGGAACTCGGTGCGCTCGCCCAGCGGCGACTTGCGGTTCATCGCCGCGCGCAGCGCCGAACCGGCGCCGTCGGCGCCGACCAGCGGGGTGTCGAAGTGGATGTCGTGCGGGCTGTCGTCGCGGTCGTCGATGAAGCGCGCATAGCCGGCATCGAAATCCACCGTATGCAGGCGGCGGTGGAAATGGAAGCGTGCGCCGGCGTCCTCGGCCAGCTGCAGCAGGGTGACGTTGAGGTCCTTGCGGTGCACCGACCAGATCACTTCGCTGTCGTCGCGGCCGTAGCGCTGCAGTTGCGGCGGGCCGCCATCGCGCGGGTGCACCATGCGCCCGCGCATCATCACCGTGCGCGCCATCACCGCGTCCTCGACGCCGGCATGGCGCAGCGCGTTGCGGCCGCGCTCGGCCAGCGCCAGGTTGATCGAACGGCCGCTTTCGTAGTCGGCCACCCGCGGATCGCCACGGCGCTCGTAGACGGTGACGCGCCAGCCGCGGCGGGAGAGCAGGATGGCGAGCAGCGAGCCGGCCAGGCCGGCGCCGATCAGGGTCAGGTGACGCGGGGGGGAAGGGTTCAATTCAGTGTTTCCGGTGGATCAGGGGCCGGCCCAGGCTTCCACTTCCTCGACGAAGCGCAGCACGTCGCGGTAGCGGTTGTACATCGGGGTCGGGGAAATGCGGATCACGTCGGGTTCGCGCCAGTCGCCGAGCACGCCGACCGACTGCAGGTACTCGAACAGCGAGCGTCCGTGTTCGCGCCCGCCGGCCACGCGCAGCGACAGCTGGCAGCCGCGCCGCTCCGGCTCGGCGGGGGTGATGATCTGCAGCACGCTGGACAGGCGCGCGCGTACCAGCGTTTCCAGGTAGCCGGTCAGCCGCAGCGACTTGGCCCGCAGCGCCTGCATGCCGGCCTGGTCGAACAGCTCCAGCGACGCGCGCAGCGGCGCCAGTCCCAGTACCGGCGGATTGCTCAACTGCCATCCTTCGGCGCCGAGCTCGGGTACGAACTCCGGGGCCATGCGGAAGCGCGTGGCCTGCTCGTGGCCCCACCAGCCGGCGAAGCGCGGCAGGGTGGTGTCACGGGCATGGCGCTCATGCACGAAGCAGCCGGCGACCGCGCCCGGGCCGCCGTTGAGATACTTGTAGTGGCACCACACCGCGAAGTCGGGGGCCACGTCATGCAGCGCCAGCGGCATGTTGCCGACCGAATGGGCGAGGTCGAAACCGATATTGGCGCCGTGCGCGCGCGCCAGCCGGGTGATCGCGTCCAGGTCGAATGCCTGGCCGGTGCGGTACTGCACGCCCGGCCACAGCACCAGCGCCACCCGCCGGCCGTGCTCGGCCAATGCCTGCTCGACCGCGGCCATCGACAGCGTGCCGTTGGTCTGGTCCGGCTGCACTTCGATCAGGTCGGTGGCCGGGTCGAAACCGTGGAAGCGGATCTGCGCTTCGACCGCGTGGCGGTCGGTGGGAAACGCGCCGGCTTCCATCAGGATCGCCGGGCGCTCGCGGGTCGGCCGGTAGAAGCTGACCATCATCAGGTGCAGGTTCACGCTCAGCGTGTTCATCGCCACCACTTCCACCGGCTGCGCGCCGACCACGCGGGCCAGCGCGTCGCGCACCAGGCGGTGGTAGTTCATCCAGTGGGTCGGGCCGGTGAAATGGCCTTCGACCGCGATGCGCGCCCACAGGTCCATCACCTCCTGCACCATCGCCTGCGCGCCGCGCGGCTGCAGGCCGAGCGAGTTGCCGACGAAGTAGGCCTGGTCGGCCCCCTGGTGTTGCGGGAACAGGAACTGGCCGCGCAGGTGGCGCAGCGGATCGGCGGCATCGAGCGCAGTGGCGTGGGCCGGGGACAGGAGTTCGTTCATCGGGGCGCGCGCATTGAAAACGTGCTCGCAGTGTACCGCCCGGCCGCGGGACACGGTTGCAACCCCGGCAGTGGCCGCGCTCGTCGTGCGCGCCGGCCGTTCAGTCCTGCGCGGCGGGCAGCGGATGCAGCGCGCCGCATGCCCCGCAGGTGCGGTGCGCCAGCGAGGAATGGAAGCGGTCGAACACCTTGGGCAGGTCGGTCTCGATGTTGCCCAGGTGGAAGAACTCCTGGTACAGCTTGTGGTTGCACTGCTCGCAATGCCAGGCCACGCCGTCGAGCTCGTGCGGCAGGCGCTTGCGCTCGACCACCAGGCCGATGCCGCCGGGCGGGCGCCGCGGCGAATGCGGCACCCGCGGCGGCAGCAGGAAGATCTCGCCGGCGCGGATCGGGATATCGCGTACCGCGCCGTCCTCCTGCACCTTGAGCACCATCTCGCCCTCGAGCTGGTAGAACCACTCCGGGCCTTCGTCGTAGTGGAAGTCGGTGCGCGCGTTGGGGCCGCCGACCACCATGACGATGAAGTCGCCGTTGTCGATCATCCTGTTGCCCACCGGCGGCTTGAGCAGGTGGCGGTTGTCCTCGATCCAGGCGTGCAGGTTGATGGGCGCGGCGAGCATGGTCGGTTCCGGTCGGTCAGTCGCGCCGGCCCTGGCGCGGTACGAAGGCCAGGGCGTTCTCGTAGGCCTGCTTCAGGTCTTCGGACGCGCCCACGTCGATCCCCATCTCGCTGACGCGGCCGTCCTTGAGGCTGTACACCCAGCCGTGCACCATCAGCTTCTGGCCGCGGGCCCAGGCGTCTTCGACGATGGTCGAGCGGCACAGGTTGGCGACCTGCTCGATCACGTTCAGTTCGCACAGGCGCGCATGCTTGAGCTCGTCGTCCTCGATCGCATCGAGGATCGCCGCGTGCTTCTGCACCACGTCGCCGACATGGCGCAGCCAGTTGTCGGCCAGGCCGACGCGGGTGTTGTGCAGGCAGGCGTGGACGCCGCCGCAGCCATAGTGGCCGACGATCAGGATGTGCTTCACCTTGAGCTGGTCGACCGCGTACTGGACCACGCTCAGGCAGTTCAGGTCGCTGTGCGCCACCACGTTGGCGACGTTGCGGTGCACGAACACCTCGCCCGGCGCCATGCCGATGATCTGGTTGGCTGGCACGCGTGAATCGGAGCAGCCGATCCACAGGTATTCCGGGTGCTGCTGCTTGGCCAGATGCTGGAAGAACTCGGGGTCTTCCCGGGCGATCCGGTCGGCCCATTCGCGGTTGTTCTGCAGCAGCTTGTGGATGTCTTTCATCTCGGGTGTCCCTGACGTTGATGGGTAGGAAGGCGCGGCCGCGGTGGCCGCGTTGTCGGGAATCGGGGCGCTCAGTCGCCGGTGGCGGCCTGCTCGCGGTGCCGGCGCATCCACTGCGCCAGCTCATGGGAAGCGGGGTCCGGCAGCCGTTCCAGTGCGGCGATCACCGCCTGCTGGTTGGCGTCGGGATGGTTCTGGCTCAGTTTCAGCTTGATCTGGACCTGTTCGACGTGGAAGCGGAAGCCGACGATGCCGCGCAGCTGGCGGCGCTGCTCGTCGCGCTCCGGTTCGAAGCGCCAGGCCTGGCCGACCGCGGCCTCGAACCGCTCGCTGAGCGCGCCGACCAGCGCGGCCAGCGCGTCCTCGCCGTCGAAGGGTTCCAGGTGGCCGCGCAGTTCGGCGCTGGCGTAGTTCCAGGTCGGCACCCGCGCGGCGCTGTCCTTGTCCGGGTACCAGCTGGCCGACACATAACCGTGCGGGCCATCGACCAGCACCTTGGCCGCGCCGGTATCGCGCGCCTGCGGGTTCGCCCGGGCCCAGTGGCCGCGCAACTCGATGCGTTCGCCGTCGCGCCGGTACAGCACCGGCAGCCGGGTCAGTTCGGGCAGGCCGTCGGCGCCTGTGGTCAGCAGCGTGACGAACGGATCGCGCTCCAGCAGGCGATCCAGCCAGACCAGATCATGCTCGGCGAAGGCGCGCGGGGTGAACATCGGCCGCTCAGGCGCGCCCACCCAGTGACTGCACCATGCGTCCGCGCAGTCCGGCGTCGCTGGCCGCCTGCGGCGGCTGCACCTCGTGCAGCGAGAAGCCACGCGCCAGCGCATCTTCCTCGTCCAGCCCGTCCCAGGCGACGAATTCGGCGTCGAACAGCTGCGCGCGCGCGGTGTCTTCGCTGTCATAGCTCAGGGTGTTGCCGTCACTGTCCAGCACCTCGGCGGTACCGGCCGGGCGCACGCGCAGGCGCGCCCAGACCAGGGTGGTGCCGAGGCTGGCCAGCCACCACTGGTCGGCGCAGGTGTCGATGTCGTTCATTTCAGTACCAGGGAATAGAGCCAGAGCAGGCCGGCCATGCCCAGCCCGGCCCAGATCACCCACATGGCGATCCGCGCCGGTGTGGCCAGGCCGCTGAGCGCACGGTCGTCGAGCGCGCGGTAACCGCCGCCGACCAGCCAGCGCAGCGCACTGCCGTCGAGGAAGGCGAAGTCGCCGAAGCCGGCGGCGACCGCCGGGTGGCGGTCGCGGACATGCACCAGGGTGAGTGGCCAGAAGATCAGGAATGCGCTGAACCCGGCGATGGCCACGCCGACGAAGCACAGGGCCAGGAACAGGGTCATGGCCGGCGCGGGAACGGGGAGGCGGACAACGAGGGAAGGGCGTACCGCTGCGCCGGTCTGGCTGTTGTTCGTTCCTCGTTCCTCATCATTCCTTCCTCGTTGTCAGAATTCCGCCGAGCCCGGCGCGCGCGGGTAGGGGATGGCGTCGCGGATGTTGGACAGGCCGCAGACATATACCACCAGCCGCTCGAAGCCCAGCCCGAAGCCGGCGTGCGGCACCGAACCGTAGCGACGGAAGTCGCGGTACCACTGGTAGTGCTCCGGATCCAGGCCGAACTGCGCCATGCGCGCGTCGAGGATGTCCAGGCGTTCCTCGCGCTGGCTGCCGCCGATGATCTCGCCGATGCCCGGGGCCAGCACGTCCATCGCCGCAACGGTCTTGCCGTCGTCGTTCAGGCGCATGTAGAAGGCCTTGATGTGCTCGGGGTAGTTGGTCACCACCACCGGGCGGCCGACATGCTCCTCGGTCAGCCAGCGCTCGTGCTCGGTCTGCAGGTCCAGGCCCCACTCGACCGGGTAGTCGAACTTCCTGCCCGACTTCTGCAGCAGGCTGACCGCATCGGTGTACTCGATGCGCTCGAACGGCGCGTTGACGAACGTCTCCAGGCGGGTGATGGCGTCCTTCTGCACGCGCTCGGCGATGAAGGCCATGTCGTCGGCGCGCTCGTCGAGCACGGCGCGGAACAGGTACTTCAGGAAGTCCTCGGCCACGCGCGCGTCCTCGGCCAGGTCGGCGAAGGCGATCTCCGGCTCCACCATCCAGAACTCGGCCAGGTGGCGGGTGGTGTGGCTGTTCTCGGCACGGAAGGTCGGGCCGAAGGTGTAGACCTTGCTCAGTGCCAGGCAGTAGGCCTCGACGTTGAGCTGGCCGGACACGGTCAGGAAGGTCTCCTTGCCAAAGAAGTCGCGGCTGAAGTCGATGCCGCCGTTCTCGCCGCGCGGCAGGTTGGCCATGTCCAGGGTGGAGACGCGGAACATCTGCCCGGCGCCCTCGGCATCGGACGTGGTGATGATCGGCGTGCTGATCCAGTAGTAGCCGTTCTCGTGGAAGTAGCGGTGCACGGCCTTGGCCAGGCAGTCGCGGATGCGGGTGACGGCGCCGAACAGGTTGGTGCGCGGGCGCAGGTGCGCCACTTCGCGCAGGAACTCGGGCGACATCGGCTTGGGCTGGATCGGATAGGTCAGCGGGTCCTCGACCCAGCCGACGATCTCCAGGCCCTGGCCCTGGATCTCGAAGCTCTGGCCCTTGCCCTGCGACTTGACCAGCCTGCCGGTGGCGATGACCGAGCAGCCCGGGGTCAGGCGCTTGATATCGTCGAAATTGGCCAGCGCGTCGGTGGCCACGACCTGGATCGGGGCGAAGCCGGAGCCGTCGCTGACATTGACGAAGGCCAGCCCGTTGGAGGCACGGACCGTGCGAACCCAACCGCGAACCGTGACTTCTCCGCCTTCCGGGATCTTCCCGGCCAGGGCGTGCGCAACGCTGACCACCGTCATGACTTGAATCCTCTGCTGATCGACTCGATCTGTGAACACGGAATTCTAGCGGCTGCGCGGCCGGACAGGCGAGGGATCCGCCATCCGGGGCCGGTACAGCCGGGTTTTCCTATAATCGCCCCGCAATCCCCGGAGTCGCATGCCCATGGCCATCCATCTCACTCCCGTCGCCTTCGCCCGCGTCCAGCGCTTCGTCGAGCAGACCCCCGGCGCGCTGGGCCTGCGTTTCGGCGTGACCCGCACCGGCTGCTCCGGCTGGGGCCATACCACCGACCTGGCGCGCGAACAGCGCGAGGACGACACCGTGTTCGAGCAGGACGGCGTGCGCATCTTCGTCGACGCCGAGAGCCTGGCGCTGGTGGACGGCACCGAGATCGATTTCGGCAAGCAGGGCCTGAGCGAGACCTTTTTGTTCAGGAACCCGAACGCCACCGCCGAGTGCGGGTGCGGCGAGAGCTTCACCACCGACGAAACCCACCGCTGAGGCCATTGCCCGCCTGGCCGGTGCCTGGCGCCGGCCTACCGGCGGTGCGCGGCCACGGCGCGCCGGGCGGCTGGCAGGTCCGGGTGGAAGGCTGTCCGGCACGGGGTGGCTTGCCCGCAGGCCGGGGGCGGTGGATAATGCGCGGCTCCCTGCGCCTCCGGTGCGGGGGTCCTTGCCCCACCGCGTTGCGTGCGGGGGGCTGTCCGGCCCGACAGGGCTACATCCGAAAGGTAGAAAAACATGAGTCGTCATTACGAAGTCGTGTTCCTGGTCCACCCGGACCAGAGCGAACAGGTCCCGGCCATGGTCGAGCGCTACAAGGCGCTGGTCGAGGGCGGCAACGGCAAGATCCACCGCCTGGAAGACTGGGGCCGCCGCCAGCTGGCGTACCCGATCCAGAACCTGGTCAAGGCCCACTATGTTCTGATGAACATCGAAGCCGACCAGTCGGTGCTGAACGAACTGACCGAAAGCTTCCGTTTCAACGACGCCGTGCTGCGCAACCTGGTCATCAAGCGTGACGAGGCCGAGACCGAGCAGTCGCTGATCATGAAGAGCAAGGACGAGAAGGGCGACAAGCCCGAGCGTGGCGAGCGCCGTCGTCGTGACGACGAAGAAGCTGCCAATTCCAACAATGAAGAAGCCGGCGACGACGCCGCCTCTGCCGAATAAGGAGTCAGCTCATGTCCAAGTTCTTCCGTCGCCGCAAGTTCTGCAAGTTCACGGCTGAAGGTGTGAAGGAGATCGACTACAAGGATCTCAACACCCTGCGCCAGTACCTGACCGAGAACGGCAAGATCGTGCCGAGCCGCGTCACCGGCACCAAGTCCAAGTACCAGCGCCAGCTGTCCACGGCGGTCAAGCGCGCCCGTTTCCTGGCGCTGATCCCGTACACGGACAACCACGACGTCTGATACGTCCAACCGTCCATTCGGACAGCAAGCGTTGCGGTGTCCCTCGCGGGACATCGCTAACGAATAACGGAGCAAGAAAATGAAGCTGATTCTGCTGCAGAAGGTGACCAACCTGGGCAACCTGGGTGACCTGGTCGACGTGAAGCCAGGCTACGGCCGCAACTTCCTGGTGCCGCACGGCAAGGCCGTGCCGGCCACCGAAGCCAACGTTGCCGCCTTCGAGGCCAAGCGCGCCGAGTACGAGGCCAAGGCCAAGGCGTCGCATGACGATGCCGAAGCCCGCGCCGCCAAGTTCGCCGACGCCAGCGTCACCATCGGTGCCCACGCCTCGACCGAAGGCAAGCTGTACGGCTCGGTCGGCCCGCGCGACATCGCCGAAGCCTTCACCGCTGCCGGCCTGCCGCTGGAGAAGAGCGAAGTCATCCTCGGCGAGGGCGCTTTCCGTGCCGTCGGCGAGTACGACGTCCTGATCAAGCTGCACGCCGACGTGGAAGTCACCGTCAAGGTCATCGTCGAAGCCGACGCCTGATCCCTGCGGTTCAAGCTGTACCTGGAACGGGCGCCGCAAGGCGCCCGTTCTTTTTGCCCCTCCCCGGGCCCCGGCGGCCCGCCGCCGGGCACCCCCGCGCCACGGCGGAAGAGGGGCTTATACTCCCCGCAGACTGCTGTTCCCAAGCCCTGATCCCCCGCAGAACCCACGGTGCCGCCCCCGGCCCGGCACTGGAACCTTGCCTGCCCCATGCGTCTATCCACGATCAAGCTCTCCGGTTTCAAGTCGTTCGTCGATCCCACGACGCTGCACCTGCCGACCAACATGACCGGCGTGGTCGGGCCCAACGGCTGCGGCAAGTCCAACATCATCGATGCGGTGCGCTGGGTGATGGGTGAGAGCTCGGCCAGCCGCCTGCGCGGCGACTCGCTGACCGACGTGATCTTCTCCGGTTCGGCCGGGCGCAAGCCGGTGTCGCAGGCCACGGTCGAGCTGATCTTCGACAACACCGACCACACCATTGCCGGCGAGTACGCCTCGTTCAACGAGATCTCGGTCAAGCGCACGGTCAGCCGCGACGGCAGCAGCAACTACTACCTCAACGGCACCAAGTGCCGGCGCCGCGACATCACCGACCTGTTCCTCGGCACCGGGCTGGGCCCGCGCAGCTACTCGATCATCGAGCAGGGCATGATCAGCCAGATCATCGAGGCGCGCCCGGAAGACCTGCGCGTCTACCTGGAAGAGGCCGCCGGCATCTCCAAGTACAAGGAGCGCCGCAAGGAGACCGAGACCCGCATCCGCCACACCCGCGAGAACCTGGACCGCCTGAACGACCTGCGCGAGGAGATCGGCAAGCAGCTCGAACACCTGCGCCGGCAGGCGCGCCAGGCCGAGCAGTACCAGGCGCTGCAGGAAGAGCGCCGGGTCAAGGATGCCGAATGGAAGGCGCTGGAGTACCGCGGGCTGGACGCGCGCCTGGGCGGCCTGCGCGAAGCGCTGGCACGCGAGGAAACCCGGCTGCAGCAGCTGGTGGCCGAGCAGCGCGAGGCCGAGAGCCGCATCGAAACCGGGCGCGTGCGCCGCGAGGAAGCCGCCGAAACGCTGTCCCGCGCACAGGCCGATGTCTACCAGGTCGGCAGCACCCTGGCGCGGCTTGAACAGCAGATCCAGCACCAGCGCGAGATGGCGCAGCGCCTGCACAAGGCGCGCGACGAGACCCGCCAGGCCCTGGCCGAGCTGGGCCAGCACATCAGTGGCGACGAAGCGCGGCTGATGGTGCTGCGCGAGGCGGTGGAGAACGCCGAACCGCAGCTGGAACAGCTGCAGGAAGAAAACGAATTCCGCCAGGAAGGGCTGCGCGAGGCCGAGGCCGCGCTGCACGACTGGCAGCAGCGCTGGGAAGCGCACAACCGCAACACATCCGAAGCCACGCGCTCGGGCGAGGTGGAGCGCACCCGCGTCGATTATCTCGACCGGCAGATCCTGGAGGCCGACCGCCGCCGCGAGGCGCTGGCGGCCGAGCGCGCCGGGCTCGACGTCGAGGCCCTGGCCGAGGCGTTCGAGCAACTGCAGCTGCAGCACGAATCGCAGGCCGCGGTGCTGGACGAGCTGAACGAGCAGGTGGAGCTGCGCAAGGAGGGCGCGGCGACGTTGCAGGAACGGCAGCGCACCAGCCAGGCCGAACTGGCCGAGGTACGCAAGCAGGCACAGGCCGCGCGCGGCCGCCTGTCCTCGCTGGAAACCCTGCAGCAGGCCGCGCTGGGCCAGGAACAGGGCGCCGCGGTGGCCTGGCTGAAGGCGCACGGGCTCGACTCGGCCGCACGCGTGGGCGAACGCATCAGCGTCGAAAGCGGCTGGGAAAACGCGGTGGAAAGCGCACTGGGCCAGCTGATCGAGGGCGTGCTGGTCGAGGCCCCCGAAGCGCTGGTCGATGCGCTGGGCGAACTGGGCGAAGGCCGCATCGCGCTGGTGTCCGGCGCCGAGGGCAGCGCCGACTTCGCACCGACCTCGCTGGCCGCGCGCGTGCAGGGCCCGCTGGCGATCCGCCGGCTGCTGGCGCGCCTGCATGGCGCGCCGGACCTGGCCGCCGCACGTGAGCTGCAGCAACGGCTGGACGACGGCGATTCGGTCATCACCCGCAACGGCGAGCGCCTGGGCGAGGGCTGGGTGCGGGTGTCGCGGCAGGGGGCGGCCAAGCAGGGCGCGCTGCTGCGCGAGCGCGAGATCGTCACCCTGCGCGGGCAGATCGAGGAACTGCAGGAGCGCGAGGGCGAGCTCGAACGCCAGCTCGGCGCGTTCCGCGAACAGTTGCTGGCGGCCGAGCAGCAGCGCGAGGAAGCGCAGCGGGCGCTGTACCAGGCGCATCGCAGCGTGTCCGAGCTGGCCGGGCAGGTGCAGAGCCAGCGTGGCCGGCTGGAATCGGCGCGTACGCGCATCGAGCGCATCGAGGCCGAGCTTGCGCAGTTGCTGGAAGCGCTGGACGCCAGCCGCGAGCAGGTCGGCGAGGCCCGCGTGCGCCTGGAGGACGCCGTTTCCAGCATGGGCGACCTGGAGACCACGCGGCAGGCGCTGGAGGGCGAGCGTCGCCAGCTGACCGAGGCCCGCGACCTGGCCCGCGACGCGGCGCGCAACGTGCGCGACAGCATGCATGCGCTGGCGCTCACGCTGGAGTCGCAACGCGCGCAGATCGCCTCGCTGTCGCAGTCGCTGGAGCGCATGAGCACCCAGCGCGGGCAGCTGGATTCGCGCCTGGGCGAGCTGCATTCGCAGCTGGACCAGGGCGACACGCCGGTGCAGGCGCTGGAGGCCGAACACCAGAACGCCCTGGCCGAGCGCGTGCGCGTGGACCGGGTGCTGGCCGAGGCGCGCGCGCATCTGGATGGCATCGATGCCGAACTGCGCACGCTGGAGCAGACCCGCCACCAGCGCGACGAGCAGGCCCTGGCGCAGCGCGAGCGCATTTCCCAGCGCAGGCTCGACCAGCAGGCGCTGGTGCTCAGCGCCGAGCAGCTGCAGGCGGCCGTGGAGAAGGCCGGCTTCGTGCTGGAGGACGTGGTCAATACCCTGCCGGAGGACGCGCGCATCGGCGAATGGGAGCAGGCGGTGCAGCAGATCGATGCGCGCATGCGCCGGCTGGAGCCGGTCAACCTCGCCGCCATCCACGAATACGGCGAGGCCTCGCAGCGTTCGGAATACCTGGAATCGCAGAACGTGGACCTGACCACCGCGCTGGAAACGCTGGAAGAGGCGATCCGCAAGATCGACCGCGAGACCCGCGGCCGCTTCAAGGACACCTTCGACCGCGTCAACGCCGGTGTCCAGGCGCTGTATCCGCGCCTGTTCGGTGGCGGCCATGCCTACCTTGAGCTGACCGGCGAGGACCTGCTCGATACCGGCGTGACCATCATGGCGCGCCCGCCCGGCAAGCGCGTATCGAGCATCTCGCTGCTGTCCGGCGGCGAGAAGGCGATGACCGCGGTGGCCCTTGTGTTCGCCATCTTCCAGCTCAACCCGGCGCCGTTCTGCCTGCTCGACGAGGTGGACGCGCCGCTGGACGAGGCCAACGTCGGCCGCCTGGCCAACATGGTCAAGGAAATGAGCGAGAAGGTGCAGTTCCTGTTCGTCAGCCACAACAAGGCGACGATGGAGGCCGCGCACCAGCTCTCCGGCGTCACCATGCGCGAGCCGGGCGTCAGCCGCCTGGTCAGCGTGGACCTGGAAGAGGCGGCGCGTTTGGCGGGCGCGGCCTGACGTGCCATTCTAGTTACCTGAACGAACCAGCCGGAGAACCTATCGAATGTCCGACACGGCACTGTTGCGTATCGGCATCCTTGCCGCCGGACTGCTGCTGATCGCGGCGATCCTCCTGTTCGGACGGCCCCGGAAGCCGGCGCAGGGCAAGCGCCGCGAACCGGCCGAGAGCGGCGAGCGGCCACGGCGCGAGCCGGTGCTGGGCGCGGGCGAGGAGGCGGGCGAGGGCCTCGCCGGGGCCGAGGCGGGCGAGGTGGCAGCCCAGCAGGAACTGGGGTTGCCGGACGTGGAAGCGCCAGGCAGCGAACTGGGCAAGCGCGCCACCCAGGATTTCGACAAGATCGTCTCGCTCTACGTGGCCGCACGCGCCGGGTTGTCGCTGCGCGGCGAGGACATCGTGGTCGCCGCGGAGAAGACCGGGCTGGTGTTCGGCTACATGAACGTGTTCCACCGCATGGTCGAAGGCCATCCCGAGCGCGGGCCGATCTTCAGCATGGCCAGCATCATGAAGCCGGGCAGTTTCGACATGGCCCACATCCGCGAGATGGAAACCCCGGCCATCGCCTTCTTCCTGACCCTGCCGGCGCCGATGACCGCGCTCGATGCCTGGGAGAAGATGCTGCCCACCGTGCAGCGCATGGCCGAGCTGCTCGACGGCGTGGTCCTGGACGACAGCCGCAACGCGCTGGGGCGCCAGCGCATCGCCCACATCCGCGACGAACTGCGGGCCTACGACCGCCAGCACCAGGCGCCACCGCTGACCAAGCCGCCGCGCTGGTGAGCGTGGGATTGGGGTCTGGGTAATTCTTGGTCAAAAGCCCCCTTGGATAGGGGGCTTCTCATTTTTGTTTCGTCCTGATCTCTGTCACGGACTGTTGGCGTGACGTCGGGCATAAAGTCTGAATATGAACACCGAATCCTCTGCAAAAGATCGAATCCTCGAATTGCGTCGGCAGCTCAAGGAGGAGAATTACCGCTACTACGTGCTCGATGAGCCTGTGATTACGGATTTTGAGTACGACGAGATGCTCCGAGAGCTTGAGCGACTCGAGACGGCTTATCCCCATCTTGTAACAAAGGATTCGCCGACGCAAAGAGTGGGTGCGCCGGTTGATGGGCTGAATGCGGTCAAGCATCGTGTCCCTATGCTCTCGCTAAGCAATGCTTTTTCGGAAGAAGAGGTTGTTGCATTTGATGAGCGCGTTAGAGCTCTGTTGTCTCTGCCTGCGGGTGAGGAGGTTCAGTACTCTGCAGAGCTAAAGTTCGATGGCTTGGCGATCAGTCTCGTCTACGAGGATGGCGTCCTTTCTCAGGCGATAACTCGTGGCGACGGGCTTGAGGGTGAAGACGTTACGCATACAGTTAGAGGTGTGGCTGACGTCCCTCTTAGTCTTCGTGGCTCGGGCGTTTTTCCAGATTTGATTGAGGTGCGAGGGGAAGTCTATATGCCTCGCTACAGCTTCGAGAATTTCAACAAGCACGCTCTGCTTGAAGGACGCAAGACTCTGGCAAATCCCAGAAACGCCGCTGCTGGCGCTGTGCGGCAGTTGGATCCAAAAGAGGCTCGAAAGCGGCGTTTGAAGTTCTTCGCGTACGGCGGAGTCGATATTGAGGATCTTACCCTTACTAGAACTCAGTCGGATGTTCTGCAAGCTCTTCGAGACTTTGGATTTCCCGTCGCAAAGCAAACTACCGTCGTGTTGGGTGCGCGCGGCTGCTTGAGCTTCTTCAGGAAGATCGGAGAGCTTCGCGACAGCCTGCCGTACGATATTGACGGTGTTGTCTACAAAGTGGATCGATCAGACTGGCGTGACCGAATTGGCTTCGTCGCCCGCGCGCCGCGCTGGGCCATCGCCCACAAGTTCCCGGCGCAGGAGCAGACCACCACGGTCGAGGCGATCGAGATCCAGATCGGCCGCACCGGCGCCGCCACGCCGGTGGCGCGCCTGCAGCCGGTGCAGGTGGCCGGGGTGACCGTCACCAACGCCACCCTGCACAACGCCGACCAGATCGCGCGGCTGGACGTGCGCGTGGGCGACAGCGTCATCGTGCGCCGCGCCGGCGACGTGATCCCCGAAGTGGTGAGCGTCATCCCCGGGCGCCGCCCGCCCGGCGCGCTGCCGTGGACGATGCCGCCGGCGTGCCCGGTATGCGGTGCCGAGATCGTGCGCGAGGAGGGGGCGGCGGTTTGGCGCTGCTCGGGCGAGCTGAGCTGCCCGGCGCAGCGCAAGGAGGCCATCGCCCATTTCGCCTCGCGCCGCGCGATGGACATCGACGGGCTCGGCGACAGGTACATCGAAATCCTGGTCGACGCCGGCATCGTGCGCGGCGTGGCCGATCTGTACCGGCTGCAGCGCGACACCCTGCTGCTGCTCAAGCTGGCGCTGGACGCGGCCGATCCCGCGGCGCTGGCCAACGGCATCGCCCCGCACCTGCCGGCCGAGGGCAGCGGTGAATGGCTCAAGGCGCTGCTGCGCCTGGATGGCAACGATCCGCGATGGCGCGCGCAGGCGCTGGCGTTGCCGGCACGCTTCGAGTGGAACCCGAAGAAGATCGCCACCCGCTGGGCCGACAACCTGATCGCGGCCATCGACGCCAGCCGCACCACCACGCTGGAGCGGCTGCTGTTCGCGCTGGGCATCGAGCATGTCGGCGAGAGCACCGCCAAGGCGCTGGCGCAGTGGTTCGGCGACCTGGAACTGATCCGCCAGCTGCCGTGGCCGCTGTTCAAGCGCGTGCCCGATATCGGCGGCGAGGTGGCGCGCTCGCTGGGTCATTTCTTCGAGCAGGAAGGCAACCAGCAGGCGATCGACGCGCTGCTGCAGGTCGGGCGGGTACGCATCGGCGACGTCCACCCGCCGTCGCCGCGGCTGCGCGAAGGGCTGGACCTGGCGCAACTGCTGGTCGAAGCCGAGATTCCGGGCATCACCCGGCTGCGCGCGGAGAAACTGGTGGCGGCGCTGCCGTCGGTGCAGCAGATCCTGGACGCCGAGCCGCAGCATCTGCTTGCCGCCGGCCTGCCAGAGGACACCGCGCACGGCCTGGCGCAGTGGCTGGACAGCGACAACCACGGGCAATTGCTGCTCAGGGGCGAGGCGCAGATGCAGCGCCTGCTGGAACTGGCCCCGGTGGCGGCCGCGCAGCCGGCCGGGCCGCTGGACGGCCAGACCGTGGTGCTGACCGGTACGCTGTCGGCGCTGACCCGCGACGCCGCCAAGGCGCGGCTGGAAGCGCTGGGCGCCAAGGTCGCCGGCAGCGTTTCGAAGAAGACCGCCTTCGTGGTTGCCGGCAGCGAGGCCGGCTCCAAACTGGACAAGGCCACCGAACTGGGCGTGGAGGTGTGGGACGAACCGCGCCTGCTCGCCTTCCTCACCGAACACGGACAACACCCATGAACCTGCGTTTCCGCCTCGCCACGCCCGAGGATTTCCCGCATCTGCTCGCCATGGTGCGCGCGTTCTATGCCGAGGACCAGATCGCCTACGACGCGGCGCTGGTCGAGCCCGGCCTGCGTACGCTGCTGGCCGAGCCGGCCTGCGGCGCGGCCCTGCTGCTGGAGGGCGACGATGTGGCCGAGGCCGGCTACATCACCCTGGGCTGGTGCTTCAGCGTGGAGCAGGGCGGTCGCTTCGTGCTGCTCGACGAACTGTACCTGGCCCCTGCCGCGCGTGGCCGCGGCTGGGGGCGGCAGGCGCTGGCGCTGGCGCGCGACTGGGCGATCGTCGAGGGCGCCAGCGTGATGCGGCTGGAAGTGAACCACCACAATGCCAGGGCCAAGGCGCTGTACCTGTCGGCCGGCTACCGCGACGACGAGCGCGACATCCTGACCCTGCCGCTGGCGGTGTCGCCGGCGGGCCTGCATCCGTGATCGAGGCGCTGCGCCGGCGCGCGCGCCTGAACGCGCTGATCCGCGATTTCTTCGCGCGCCGCGAGGTGCTGGAAGTGGAAACGCCGATCCTGTCCGCGGCCGGCAACACCGAGCCCAACATCGAGGGTTTCCAGACCCGCTTCAGCGGCCATGTCGATGCGGGTTCGGCGGTGCGCTGGCTGCGCACCTCGCCGGAGTATCCGCTCAAGCGGCTGCTCGCCGCCGGCGTCGGCGACTGCTACGAGCTCGGCCGGGTGTTCCGCAACGGCGAGGCCGGCGGCCGCCACAACCCCGAGTTCACCATGCTCGAGTGGTACCGCGTCGGCTGGGATCACCATCGCCTGGTCGAGGAGACGGTGGAACTGGTGCGTGCGGCGCTGGCGATGGTCGGGCGCGAGGCGGCGCTGCAGGTAATGACCTACCGCGAGCTGTTCGTCGGCACGCTGGGCGTGGATCCATTCAGCGCCGACGAGGCGCAGCTGCGTGCGCCACTGGCCGGCGTCGGCATCACTGCCGACGGCCTCACCCGCGACGACTGGCTCGACCTGCTGATGACCCACCGCATCCAGCCGCACTTCCCCGTCGACCGCATCACCGTGATCCATGACTGGCCGGCCACGCAGGCCGCGCTGGCGCGCATCCGCCCGGGCCAGCCGCCGCTGGCCGAGCGTTTCGAGCTCTATCTGGGCGCGGTGGAACTGGCCAACGGCTACCACGAGCTGAACGATGCGGTGGAACAGCGCCAGCGCTTCCAGCGCGACCTGGCGGTGCGTGCCGCGCGCGGTGACGTGCAGCCGCCGCTGGACGAGCCGTTCCTGGCGGCATTGCCGGGGTTGCCGCGCTGCGCCGGCGTGGCGGTGGGCGTGGACCGGCTGTTGATGGCGCTGGCCGGGACCGGCCGCATCGCCGACGTGCTGGCCTTCGATTTCGCCAGCGCCTGAGCGCCTTTCCCGCACCGGCGGGCCCGTGAAACGGGCGGCGATCGCTGCCCGTGCACCGCTGCCCGCGCGGCATGCCGCGCACGCACGTATTGCCTGCGCACCGCCGATGATGCTCTGATCATGCCTGCGGACGCAGCGTCTGTGCCGGCGGCGTCCATCGGATTGCAGGGTGGGAAGGTCTGATGAAAGGTGTGTGCGGCCTGTTGCCAACGCTGTGGCTGTTGCCGATGCCGGCCTTGGCGGGGCAGGACGGCGCGACGCCGGCGGAGACCCCGGTGGTGCGTTGCGAATCGGACGAGGGTACGCGCCAGCGCTGCGCGATGGACGTCTCGCGCGGCGTGCAGCTGGTGCGCCAGCTTTCCACCCAGAGCTGCATCCGCGAGACCAGCTGGGGCATGGACGAGCAGGGCATCTGGGTCAGCCGCGGCTGCCGCGCCGAGTTCGCTCCCGAACAGCCTGCGCCCGGGCAGCGCCTGGTGCGGCGCATGGTGCGCTGCGAATCCAAGGGCCGCACCGTGACCTGCCCGGTACTGCTGCGCGGCGCGCCGGTACGCCTGATCCGCCAGCAGTCGCTGCTGCCCTGCCGCGAAGGGCGCACCTGGGGATACGGGCGCAACGAGATCTGGGTGAGCCGCGGCTGCCAGGGGCAGTTCGAAGTGGGCGCCGAGGACGGCTCCGGGTTCGTGGATGTTCCGCGCCAGGTCATCTGCGAATCCAAGAGCGAGATGCGCCGGGAGTGCGGGGTCAGCGTCGAGCGCAAGGTCACGCTGGTCCGGCAGCTGTCCAATGCGCCCTGCGAGGAAGGGCGCAGCTGGGGCTGGGACCGTGCCGGCGTCTGGGTGGACAAGGGCTGCCGCGCCGAGTTTTCCGCCGACTGACGGCGGCCCCGTACAATGGCGCGATGAACGACAACCACGCCATCGATTACGCCCGTTACGACCATATCCGCCCGATCCGCTGGACCGGCGATGCACTGGAGCTGCTGGACCAGCGCAAGCTGCCGTTCGTCGTCGAGCACGTGCTGTGCAGCGACAGCGACGCGGTCGCCGCGGCCATCCATGCGCTCACCGTGCGCGGTGCGCCGGCGATCGGCATCGCCGCGGCCTGGGGCGTGGTGCTGGCCGCGCGGGGGCTCGATGCCGGCGACGGCGCCGCCGCGCTGCAGGCGCTGGAACCGGCGATGGCGCGGCTCAATGCCGCGCGCCCGACCGCGGTCAACCTGGCCTGGGCGCTGGCGCGCATGCGCGGTGTTCTGGCCGCCGCGGGCAGCGACTGGAAGCAGGTGCTGGCGCTGGAAGCGCAGGCCATTGCCGACGAGGATCTCGCTGCCAACCGCCACATGGGCGAGCGGGGCGCGGGCCTGATCGCGCCGGGCAGCGGCGTGCTGACCCACTGCAACACCGGCTCGCTGGCCACCGCCGGCTTCGGCACCGCGCTGGGCGTGATCCGTGCCGGCGTCGCCCAAGGCCGCATCGCCCGGGTGTTCGCCGGCGAAACCCGGCCATGGCTGCAGGGCGCGCGCCTGACCGTGTGGGAACTGCAGCAGGATGGCATCGATGCGACCCTGGTCGCCGACTCGGCGGCATCGCACCTGATGAAGACCGGCGCGGTGCAGTGGGTGGTGGTCGGCGCCGACCGCATCTGCGCCAACGGCGATACCGCCAACAAGATCGGCACCTACCAGCTGGCCATCGCCGCGCGCCACCACGGCGTGAAGTTCATGGTGGTGGCGCCGTCCTCGACCGTGGACATGGGCACCGCGCATGGCGACGCGATCGAGATCGAGCAGCGCGATCCGGGCGAACTGTTCGGCGTCGGTGGCGTGCGCACCGTGGCCGAGGGCATCCAGGCCTGGAACCCGGTGTTCGACGTGACCCCGGGCAGCCTGATCGACGCCATCGTGACCGAAAAGGGCGTGATCCTGGACCCGGACGCCGCGGCCATGCAGGCGGCTTTCGGCGGCTGAACCCGGGCCCGGGCCCGGTACCGGCGCCGGTATCTGCGCGGCGGTTCGTGGAAACCGCCGCCCACCCCCGCGGACAGCGGCTAAGTCCCTGATTTGCTCCGTTAAAAGTGCTGCTTCCCGAGGCGGCAGACGGCGCCGTGTGGTAAACTCGGCTACTTGAATCGGACTTGTGCCGGGACCGCCCACAAAGGCCGTCGGCGCTGCTCCGGACCGCTACCAGAATACGGAATCCGAATGGCAGAAACCGCCAAGGAAATCATCCAGGTCAACCTGGAAGACGAGATGCGCAAGAGCTACCTCGATTACGCCATGAGCGTGATCGTGGGGCGCGCGCTCCCCGACGCCCGCGACGGCCTCAAGCCGGTCCATCGCCGCGTCCTCTACGCGATGCAGGAGCTTGGCGCGCACGCCAACAAGCCGTATTACAAGTCGGCGCGTATCGTCGGTGACGTCATCGGCAAGTACCACCCGCACGGCGACAGCGCGGTCTACGACACGCTGGTGCGCATGGCGCAGCCGTTCTCGCTGCGCTACATGCAGATCGACGGCCAGGGCAACTTCGGTTCGGTCGATGGCGACAGCCCGGCGGCGATGCGTTACACCGAATCGCGCCTGTCGCGGATCAGCCACGAGATGCTGGCCGACATCGACAAGGAAACCGTCGATTTCCAGCCCAACTACGACGAGAAGGAGCTGGAGCCGACGGTCCTGCCGACGCGCTTCCCGAACCTGCTGGTCAACGGCTCGGCCGGCATCGCGGTGGGCATGGCCACCAACATCCCGCCGCACAACCTGACCGAGAGCATCAATGCCTGCATCGCGCTGATCGATAACCCGTCGATCGACGTGGACGGGTTGATGGAGTACATCCCCGGCCCTGACTTCCCGACCGCCGGCATCATCAACGGTACCGCCGGCATCATCGCCGGCTACCGCACCGGCCGTGGCCGCGTCCGCATCCGCGCCAAGGCCGATATCGAAGTGGCCGACAACGGCCGCGAGTCGATCATCGTCACCGAGATTCCCTACCAGGTGAACAAGGCGCGGCTGATCGAGAAGATCGCCGAGCTGGTGAAGGAAAAGAAGCTCGAGGGCATCAGCGAGCTGCGCGACGAGTCCGACAAGGACGGCATGCGCATCTACATCGAGGTCAAGCGCGGCGAATCGGCCGAGGTCGTGCTGAACAACCTGTACCAGCAGACCCAGATGGAGTCGGTGTTCGGCATCAACATGGTGGCGCTGGTCGACGGCCGCCCGAAGCTGCTGAACCTCAAGGAGATGCTGGAGGCGTTCGTCCGCCACCGCCGCGAGGTCGTCACCCGCCGCACCATCTTCGAACTGCGCAAGGCGCGCGCCCGTGCGCACGTGCTGGAAGGCCTGACCGTCGCGCTGGCCAACATCGACGAGATGATCGAACTGATCAAGACCTCGTCCAACCCCGCCGAGGCCAAGGAGCGGATGCTCGCCAAGGTGTGGGAGCCGGGCCTGGTCGGCGCGCTGCTGGGCGCCGCCGGGGCCGAGGCCTCGCGTCCGGAGGACCTGCCCCGCGGCATCGGCCTGGTCGATGGCCGCTACCAGCTGTCCGACGTGCAGGCCACCCAGATCCTGGAAATGCGCCTGCACCGCCTCACCGGGCTGGAGCAGGACAAGCTCACCGAGGAATACAGGCAGCTGCTGGACGTGATCGCCGGGCTGATCCACATCCTGGAAAACCCCGACCGGCTGCTGCAGGTGATCCGCGAGGAGCTGGAGAGCGTGCGCGCCGAGTACGGCGACGAACGCCGTACCGAGATCCGCCACAGCGAGGAAGACCTGGACATCCTCGACCTGATCGCGCCGGAGGACGTGGTGGTGACGCTGTCGCGCGCCGGTTACGTCAAGCGCCAGCCGGTATCGGCGTACCGCGCGCAGAAGCGCGGCGGCCGCGGCCGCAGCGCGGCGGCGACCAAGGACGAGGATTCGATCGAGCAGCTGTGGCTGGTCAACACCCATGACACGCTGCTGACGTTCACCAGTTCCGGCAAGGTGTTCTGGCTGCCGGTGTACCAGTTGCCGGAGGCCGGCTCCAACGCGCGCGGGCGCCCGATCATCAACTGGATCGCACTGGAGAACGGCGAGCGCGTGCAGGCGGTGCTGCCGGTGCGCGAGTACGACGACAACCACTTCGTGTTCTTCGCCACCCGCAACGGCACGGTGAAGAAGACCCCGCTGAGCGAATTCGCGTTCCGCCTGGCGCGCGGCAAGATCGCCATCAACCTCGACGAGGGCGATGCGCTGGTCGGCGTCGGCCTGACCGATGGCGAGCGCGACATCCTGCTGTTCGCCTCCAACGGCAAGACCGTGCGCTTCGGCGAGGACCGCGTGCGGTCGATGGGCCGGACCGCCACCGGCGTGCGCGGCATCAAGATGGCCAAGGGCGAGGAAGTGGTCAGCCTGATTGTGGCCGAAAGCGCCGGTGGCGCCGAGGACGAGAACGAGGACGACACCGGTGCCGAGGACATGCCGGTCGACGCCGGCGAGATCATCGAGTCGGCCGACGATGCGGGCGTGCAGTACATCCTTACCGCCACCGAGAATGGCTACGGCAAGCGCACGCCGCTGGCCGACTACCCGCGCAAGGGTCGTGGCACGCAGGGCGTGATCGGCATCCAGACCAGCGAGCGCAACGGCAAGCTGGTCAGCGCGGTGCTGCTGGGCACGGGCGACGAGGTGCTGCTGATCTCCGATGGCGGCACCCTGGTGCGTACCCGCGGTTCGGAAATCTCGCGCGTGGGCCGCAACACCCAGGGCGTGACCCTGATCCGCCTGTCCAAGGGCGAGAAGCTGCAGGCGGTCGAACGCCTGGATGCCTCGCTGCAGTCGGGCGACGATGCCGACGAGGATGTGGCGTCCGGGGATGCGGAGCCGGCCGTGGCGCCGCCGCAAAGCTGAAAGGCAGCGGTTCGCGTTGAGTGAAAGCGCCGGCGCAAGCCGGCGTTTTTTTTTTACGCTCGTCCATGCGCCGGGTCCCCGGGGAATCGCCAGGCGTGCTTGCGGGCGCGGCCCTGTCTGCCGGCGATGCGCGCGGTGGGGTGAGGGCAGGCGGCGGGCCTGTGGTCGCGGTCGTGGCGTTTGGAAACGCAAAAAAAAACAGCAGGCAAAGCCTGCTGTTCGGTGTAATGGCGCGCCCGGAGAGATTCGAACTCCCGACCGCCTGGTTCGTAGCCAGGTACTCTATCCAACTGAGCTACGGGCGCGTTTTACCTTTATTGTTCTGACGGGGAACGCTGCTGGTGCAGTGTTCCAAACTGGCGCGCCCGGAGAGATTCGAACTCCCGACCGCCTGGTTCGTAGCCAGGTACTCTATCCAACTGAGCTACGGGCGCGTCGTCAGGAGCGGAATTATGCGGATATGACGCGCATGCGTCAACGCTTTTGTGAAATTTTCCTATAACGATGCTGATGCCAGCGCATCGGCGACGATGGCCGGCGATTTCATCCAGCTGAAGTGGTCGGCAGGCGCGCCCAGTTCGTCGCCGGACAGGATCCGCAGCGTCGCCGGCGCGGCCGGCATCTTGGACAACAGGTGGCGCATGGAGCCGGCCGGGGCGAGCCAGTCGGCGTCGAACAGCAGCGCCTGCACCGGCAGCGCGAGGGCATGCATCGCCGCATCCAGGTCGACCGCCAGCCCTGCCGCGGCGTAGTGCCCGCTGAGGCCGACCCGGGCCCAGTCGTGGATCAGGCTGCGTGCCTCGGTGCCGCCGAAGCCGAGCCGGCGCCCGGGCAGCGCCCCGCGCCGTTGCGCCAGCCAGGGCAGGAAGCGATAGGCCGGTGGCAACAGCCAGCGCCGCGGCGCGGGAAAGCCCTGCCACCACGGGGTGCCGCTGGCGACCAGCCAGAGCGCGGCGAAGGCGTCCGGATGCAGGCCGGCATGGCAGCACGCCAGTTGTCCGCCGAGGCTGTGCCCGCCCAGCCGCAGCGCGAGGCCGGGCAGCGCCGAACGGACCGCTGCCTCGGCGGCAGGCAGGTCATGCTGCAGCAGCTCGCGGTAACCCCAGTCGCCGTTCCTGCCGGCGCGCAGGCTGCTGCTGCCGTTGCCACGCCATTCATGCACGAACACGGCGGTGCCGCGCCCCGCCAGGGCGTCGGCCAGCGGCAGGTAATGGCGCGCGGCCACGCCCAGTGCGGGCAGCCACAGCACCGCCTCACGGGGCTGCGATGGCAGGTGGGCGAGCAGCTGGAAGCGGTGTCCGTCCGCCGCCGCGACGTCGAGGACGGAGTGCGCGCTCATGCCGGGCCGGCCGCGCTGAAGTGATCCAGCACCATGACCTCGCCGCGCCCCGGCTGGTAGCCGTTGCGCAGGCCGCGCGCCACGTAGTCGATGGCGGCCCCGCAGGCATTGGGCAGCGACAGCCCGCGGCACAACTGCGCGGCGATGGCCGCGGCCAGGGTGCAGCCGGTGCCGTGCGCATCCACCGGCAGCCGGGCGTGGCTGAATTCCTCGCCGGTGACGCCATCGAAATAGCGGTCGATCACGCGCGGGCCTTCATCCAGGTGCCCGCCCTTGAGCAGGACCGCCCCGGCGCCGAGCCCGAGCAGCGCGGCGGCGGCGTCTTCGGCCTCGGCGGCATTGCCGATGCGGCGCCCGAGCAGCAGCTCGGCCTCGGGGGTGTTCGGGGTGAGCAGCGTGGCCAGGGGCAGCAGGCGCTCGCGCAGCGCGCGCAGCGCGCTGGCTTCCAGCAGGCGGGCGCCGCTGGTGGCGACCATCACCGGGTCCAGCACCACCTGCGGCGGGCGGTGCGTTTCCAGTACGTCGGCGACCAGGTGGATGACGTCGGCGTTGGCGAGCATGCCGAGCTTGACCGCGTGGATGTCGAAATCCTCGAAGCAGGCATCGAGCTGGGCCTGCAGGAACTCCAGCGGCGGCACGTGCACGGCGATGACACCGCGGGTGTTCTGCGCGGTCAGCGCGGCGATCGCGGACAGGCCATGCACGCGATGCGCGGCGAAGGCCTTGAGGTCGGCCTGGATGCCGGCACCGCCGCCCGAATCGGAGCCGGCGATGGTCAGGGCGGAAACGGGTGTGGAAGGCGTCATGGCACGATTGTGCCGTGTTTGGCCTGCTGCTGCCGTCAGGGGGCGGTGTACAGGCGCTGGGACAGCCGGTAGATGATGTAGGTAGCACCGGTGCAGCCGGTCAGCAGCGCCGGTGCGAGCAGCGCGTCGTAGCCGTAGCGCTGGAACAGCCAGGCGCCGATGACGCCGCCGGCCAGGAAGCCGCTGATGATCAGCCCGCTGAGCGTCAATCGTCGCATCTGCAGCGGCAAGCCGCGCAGCAGGTGGCCCAGGCCGATGCCCAGGTCGGTGAACATGCCGCTGAGATGGGTGGTGCGCACCACCGCGCCGCTGAAGGTGGTGACCATGGCGTTCTGCAGGCCGCAGGCCATGGCCGCGGCCAGCGCGCCCCAGATCTGCTGCTGCTTGAACAGCGGGATCGCCACCAGCAGCAACAGCGATTCGACGGTCAGCACCACGCCGTAGCGACGGCCCAGCCGCAACGTGCCGTCCTGCACGATGAGCCCGCTCAGCATCGCTCCCAGCGAGAACGCGATCAGCATCCCCCACAGGTGCGCGACGCTGCGCCAGTCGTGCTGCACCAGCGCCATGCCGAGCTGGCTGGTGGTGCCGGTGAGGTGGCTGACCGCCTGGTGTTCGAAACCGAGGAAGCCGACCACGTTGACCATGCCGGCCACGCAGGACAGCGCGATCGCGCCGATCCATACCCAACGGGGGAGCTGTATGCCCATGGCGTTGACGGTACGGCCGGCCCGCTCAGAAGCCGCCGTTGGTGGCGATCCCGGAGAAGCTGCCGGTCTGCGGGTCGTACACCGCGCCCCAGAAGGCCGCGCCGCCGTCGCAGACGCGCACCGCTTCGCGCGCCGGGTTGGTCTTGTCGTGGTCCGACAGGGTGAAGGCGTTGATGTAGATCAGTTGCCGGCCGCCGGCGATGAAGCCCACGTACTGGCGCCCCGAGCGGGTGGGCTCGGCGATGGTGGGCTGCAGTTGCTGCAGGCGGCTTTCCAGCGCGTCGATCTGCGCACGGCTGGGCGCCCAGTAGCCGCTGATGCCGTCGGGTTGCCTGGCCGGGCTGTCGCGCGAGCAGGTGTCGAGCACCTGCGCGGCGACGATCGGGCGCGTGACCACCCACGACTGCCCGGCCTTGATCGCCGTTGGTACGGACGCGCCGGGCTTCACGTTGGCCGGCGTGCAGGCGGCCAGCGCGAGCAGGCAGGTGGCGAGCAGGGGCAGGGAATGGGCGGCTTTCACGGCGACTCCGGGCGGTGCATGGCGGGCTTCAGGCGGCGGGGGCGGGGGCGTAGCTCTCAAGGTAACCACAGCCCGTGCAGCGGTAGGTGCGCGTGGCCAGTTTCTCACGCGGCGTCTTCAGGCCCATCCAGAACGATTTCTGCGGCTGGCCTTCGACCCAGGCCGTGATCGAGCGTTCGTTGGCATGGCCTTCCTCCAGCAGGTAGCCGGGGTGCATCGGGGCATGGCATTTGCAGCATTCCAGTTCGGGAGCGGTCATGGGCATGGGCGGTCGGGAGGGATGGGCGTGGCGTCGGCGAGGTCACAGTACTTCGGATGCGTAGTCGGCCAGCCGCGAGCGTTCGCCCCGGCGCAGGGTGATGTGCGCGCTGTGCGGCCAGTTCTTGAAGCGGTCCACGGCGTAGGTCAGGCCCGAGGTGGTCTCGGTCAGGTAGGGCGTATCGATCTGCTCGACGTTGCCCAGGCAGACGATCTTGGTGCCCGGGCCGGCGCGGGTGATCAGCGTCTTCATCTGCTTCGGGGTGAGGTTCTGCGCCTCGTCCAGGATCAGGTAGCGCGACAGGAAGGTGCGCCCGCGCATGAAGTTCAGCGAGCGGATCTTGATGCGCGAGGCGAGCAGGTCGTTGGTGGCCGCACGGCCCCAGGCGCCGCCTTCCTGGTTGTGGGTGAGCACTTCCAGGTTGTCGGTGAGCGCGCCCATCCACGGCGTCATCTTCTCTTCCTCGGTGCCGGGCAGGAAGCCGATGTCCTCGCCGACGCTGACCGTGGCGCGGGTCATGATGATTTCCCGGTAGCGCTGGGTATCCATGGTCTGCGCCAGGCCGGCGGCCAGCGCCAGCAGGGTCTTGCCGGTGCCGGCGGTGCCGAGCAGGGTGACGAAGTCGATTTCCGGGTCCATCAGCGCGTTGAGCGCGAAATTCTGCTCGCGGTTGCGTGCGGTGATGCCCCACACCGAATGCGCGCCGTGGCGGAAGTCATCCACCAGGGTCAGGGTGATGCGGCCGTCGGCCTCGACCCTGGCGACCTTGAGTTCGACCTCGTCATCGCCCGGCAGGTAGACGTACTGGTTGGGGAACCACTGTTCGTCGTCGGTGGCGCGGATCTCGTAGCTGGTGCGGCCCTTGTCGCTCCAGCTGCGCAGGTCGCCCGAATGCTTCTTCCAGAAATCCTCGGGCAGGGCCGAGGCGCCGGTGTACAGCAGGCTGAAGTCGTCCAGCGCGCGGTCGTTCTCGTAGTCCTCCGAATCGATGCCGGCGATGGCCGCCTTGATCCGTAGGTTGATGTCCTTGGAGACGAACACCACCGGCACGTCCGGGGTCTGTTCCTTCAGCGCGAGGATCGCACCGAGGATCGCGTTGTCCGGGATCACCGCGCCGAAGCTCTTGCCGGCCTCGAAATGGCTGGTCTGGAAGTACAGGTGGCCGGCGCTGCGCGCGCCGCGCAGCTGCAGTCCCTGCGGCAGCACCAGCGGGACGCCCTTGGCGATGCCGCCGATGCCGGAGGCCTCGATCAGCTCGTTGAGGAAGCGGCTGACCTGGCGCGCGTTGCGGCTGGCCTCGGAGGTGCCCTTCTTGCCGTTGTCCAGTTCCTCGATCACCTGCATCGGCAGGTAGACGTCGTGCTCCTCGAATTTGAACAGCGCGGTCGGATCGTGCATCAGCACGTTGGTATCCAGCACGTAGATGCGCTTGCCTCGGGTCATCGTCGATTCCTGGTTACGGGCAGGGGAAAACCGCCACGACCTGCGGGGCAGGGGCGCGGCGGACGAGGTGGGCGATGGGACTCACTTGGACCGGGCGGCCTTCAGGGCGTCGAGCACGGCCTGGGCATGGCCGGCGACCTTGACCTTGCGCCAGGCCTGCACCAGGGTGCCGTCGGGCGAGACCAGGAAGGTGTTGCGTTCGATGCCGCGCACCTGCTTGCCGTACATGTTCTTCATGCGGATCACATCGAAGGCCGTGCACAACGCCTCGTCGGCATCGCTGACCAGCGGGAACCCGAAGCCCTGCTTCGCGCAGAAGTTGTCGTGCGACCTGACCGAGTCGCGCGAGACCCCGAACACCACGGCGCCGGCCCGCTTGAACTGCGGCAGCAGGGCGTTGAAGTCGATGCCCTCGGTGGTGCAGCCGGGGGTGCTGTCCTTCGGGTAGAAGTAGAGCACCAGCCAGTGGCCGGCCTGCGCGGCGAGGGTGGTGGTGGCGCCGCCGGACAAGGCCAGCGGCAGCTCGAGGGTGGTGCGGTCCAGGGTATCGCCGATGTTCATCAGATCCTTTCCGGAGCCTGGGGTACTTCCATTGCAGCTACATGAAACGCCGCCCGCCCGTGACGGACGCGCGAATGTTCAGAACTTCATCGGGTCCATGATGGCGTCCAGGTTGAGGTGGTCGCAGAACTCGAGGAAATCGTCGCGCAGGGCGGCGATGTGCATGTTGGCCGGCACGCCGATGGTGATCTGCGCCGAGAACATCTCCGCGCCGGTCTGCATGGCCTGGTAGCGGGTGCTCTGCAGGTTCTCGATGGTGATGCCCTGGCGGTCGAAGAAGTCGGCCAGCTGGAACAGGATGCCGGGCTTGTCCGCGGCGATCACTTCCACGATGTAGGGCAGCAGGTTGGACTGGGCCTGCTTGGCGGCGGTGCGGTACCACACCAGCTTCAGGCCTTCCTCGCGCTCCAGCCGGGTCAGCATCGCCTCGAGCTTGGCCACCGCGTCCCACGAACCGGTGGCCAGCGTGGTGACCGAGACATCGCGCCCCACCGTGGACAGCCGTGCATCGACCAGGTTGCAGCCGCTGTCGGCGATGCGGCGGGTGACGGACAGCAGGGGGGACTCCGGATGCGTCGTGTAGGCGTTGATCAGGAGGTGGTTTTCGGTCGGCTGCGGCCGCGGGGTGCTGTTGGTCAAGGTGGTTCCGGGATGCTCTGTGAGTCTGAACGGCGCCGGCGCGGGCACGTTCGCTGGCACCCAGCATACTTGCCCGTGCTTTCGACCGGCAAGTAACATGCCCCCGGTCACGAACCCGCCGCCAGGCGGGATTCCCAGCCCCCTCGAAGAACGGCGTTTCCCTTGTCCATTTCCGGCCTCATCACCGCCCTGGCGACGCCTTTCCTTGCCGACGGCGCGCTCGATGGCGAGGGTTGGCGGCGCCTGCTGGCGCGGCAGGTGGCCGGCGGTGCGCAGGGCGTCGTGGTGGCCGGGTCCACCGGCGAGGCGGCAACCCTGTCCGAGGCCGAATACGACACCCTGCTGCGCACCGCCGTGGAGGTCCTCGGCGGCCGCATGCCGGTGCTGGCCGGGACCGGCCATTCCGGTACCGCCCGGACCATCGAGGCGACCCGCCTCGCCGCGCGCAACGGCGCCACCCATGCGCTGGTGGTGACTCCGCCCTATGTACGCCCGACCCAGGAAGGCCTGCGCCAGCATTACCTGGCCGTGGCCGAGCAGGGCGGGCTGCCGGTGGTGCTGTACAACGTGCCCGGCCGCACCGGCTGCGACCTGTTGCCCGAGACCGTGGCGCAACTGGCGGCGCACCCGCGGATCGTCGGCATCAAGGAGGCGGTCAGCGACATGACCCGCATGAAGGCGCTGCTGGCGCTGCGCGGCGATGGCTTTGCCATCCTCGGTGGCGACGACGCCAGCGCCGCGCGTACGCTCCTGGCCGGTGCCGACGGGCTGGTTTCGGTCGGCTCCAACGTCCTGCCGGGCGCCTTCCGTACCCTGTGCAACCTGGCGCGCGCCGGCAACCATGCCGCCGCCGAAGCCTGGGACGCACGCTTGCAGCCCTACCACGATTTCTTCACCCTCGAGTCCAACCCGATCCCGGTCAAGGCATTGCTGCAGCGCCTGGGCATCGGCCATGGACTGCGCCTGCCGCTGTTGCCCCTTTCCGCTCCGCACCACGCCGCCGCCGACCACCTGGCGGCCGACGTGGGGGCACTTGAAGAACTATCCAGCCACTGAACCTGCAGTGGCCAGAACCTGGAGATCCACCATGCGTCATTCCCGTTCCGCTGTCCGCGCACTTTCGCTGGCCCTGCTGGCCATCGCCACCACCGTCACCGCGACCGGCTGCTTCAAGCGTGGGGCGCGCGGCGACTACGCGCTGGCGCCGGAAATGCGTCCGCTCGAAGTGCCGCCGGACCTGACCCTGCCCAACACCGCCGGTGCATCGCAGGTGCCGGCGCTGGCATCCGCCGCGCGTCCGGCCCAACCCGCCGCGGCCCAGCCGGCGCAGGGCGGCTTCACCGTCAGCGGCAACCGCGACGAGGTGTTCGGCAAGGTCGGCGACGCGCTGGCCACGGTCGACGGGGTGACCATCGCCAGCCGCGCGCAGCTGCTGGGCTCGTACGACGTGGCCTATGAAGGCAGCAACTTCCTGGTGCGCGTGGTCGGCGTCGATGCCGGCGCCTACGTGTCGGCGGTCGATCCGCGTGGCCTGCCGGCCACCGACCCGGCGGCGGTCAAGCTGCTCGGCGCGCTGAAGGCCAGGCTGGCGCCGTAAGCGCCGCCGCCGCGACCCATGGCGGCGTGCCGCCATGGGCAGTGGTGCTTCCCGGGCCGGGCATCACCGGCGACCGGGTGCGGGAAACGAAAAGGGCGCCGATGGCGCCCTTTTCCGCGTGGCCTGTTGCCGGCTCAGCGTTCCAGCAGTTTGAGCTTGTCCGGCTTGCCATCCCATTCGGCGGCATCGGCCGGCGGATCCTTGCGCACCGTCAACACCGGCCAGACCCTGGCCAGTTCGGCATTCAGCGCGACAAACCCTTCCTGGCCCCCGGGCACGTCGTCTTCCGGATAGATGGCGCTGACCGGGCATTCCGGCTCGCACAGGGTGCAGTCGATGCACTCGTCCGGGTCGATCACCAGGAAGTTGGGGCCTTCATGGAAGCAGTCCACGGGGCAGACTTCGACGCAATCGGTGTGTTTGCACTTGATGCAGTTTTCGGTGACGACAAAGGGCATGACGGGGTCCGGCGTTGAACCCGGTAATTCTAGAGCAGGATGCACGCGCTGGGCGGGACCATTTTCATTCGCGATGCCTGCCGGCGCGCATGGGGCGGGCCGCGGTGGCGCCGGCACGGCAGGGCGATGGCGCGGCGTCGCGGCCGAAGCCGGTGGCGGTCGTCCTTGCGGCCGGTCGTGGCGCGGGCAACAAAAAACCCCGCACAGGCGGGGCTTCTTGATTTCGCGGACGGAGTTGGCGCTCCCTAGGGGACTCGAACCCCTGTTTTAGCCTTGAGAGGGCCACGTCCTAACCACTAGACGAAGGGAGCGTTTGGTCGCGTCCGGCGAGCGCGCTAGTATATGCACCTGTTTGCCGTCAGGCAACCCTGCAACCCCAACCGGAATCGCCAACATCAATTCCACAGTTACAACGCCGTTCACCCTGCGCGTCATCCCGCGCGACCAGCACACCATCTCGCGCAAGGACGTCAGTCCCAACGCGCTGCGTGTGCTCTACCGCCTGCGCGAGGCCGGGTTCGGTGCCTACCTGGTCGGCGGCGCCGTCCGCGACCTGCTGGTGGGGGGGCGGCCCAAGGATTTCGACGTGGCCACCGACGCCACGCCGGAGCAGATCAAGCAGCTGTTCCGCAACTGCCGGCTGATCGGCCGCCGCTTCCGCCTGGCGCACGTGGTGTTCGGCCGCGAGATCATCGAGGTCGCCACCTTCCGCGCCAACAGCGACGACGGCAGCGGCGACCGCGAGGTCGAGAACGGCATGCTGGTGCGTGACAACGTCTATGGCAGCATCGAAGACGATGCGCTGCGCCGCGACTTCACCTGCAACGCCCTGTATTACGCCATCGAGGATTTCTCGGTGCGCGACTACGTCGGCGGCTTCGAGGACGTGCTGGCGCGGCGCATGAAGCTGATCGGCGACCCCGAGCAGCGCTACCGCGAGGACCCGGTGCGCATGCTGCGCGCGGTACGCCTGGCGGCCAAGCTCCAGTTCGGGATCGAGCCGGCCACCGCCGCGCCGATCCCGCGCCTGGCCGGGCTGCTGGAAGAGGCCGCCCCGGCGCGTCTGTTCGAGGAGGTACTCAAGCTGTTCCTGTCCGGGCACGGCGTGGCCAGCTTCGAGGGACTGGAGCGCCATGGCCTGCTGCCGGCCCTGTTCCCGGAGAGCGCGGCCGCGCTGAAGAGCAACCGCAGTGGCGCCTTGCGCCGCTTCGTGGTCGAGGGGCTGCGCAGCACCGACGAGCGCGTGGCCAACGACGAGCCGGTGTCGCCGGCCTTCCTGTTCGCGCTGCTGCTGTGGCCGGCGTTCTGCCGCACCCTGATCGCGCTGCAGCGGCAGGGGCTGGCACCGGAAGAGGCACAGCGCCGCGCCGCCGACCGGGTCACCCTGCACCAGCTGACCACCATCGCGCTGCCGCGCCGGTTCTCGCTGCCGATGCAGGAGATCTGGCTGCTGCAGTCGCGCTTCGCCACGCGCCAGCGCAAGCGCGTGTTCCGCACCCTGACCCATCCGCGCTTCCGCGCCGCGTTCGATTTCCTGGTGCTGCGCCAGGCCGCGTCCAGCGAACATGCCGCCGACATCGCGTTCTGGCGCGAGGCGCAGCAGCAGTCCGGGCGCGAACTGGAGTCGGCGCTGGACTCGCTGCATGCCGAGGGCGTTGCCGAAGAGGGGACGGCGCCGCGCCGTCGCCGCCGTCGCCGCCGCAGCAGCGCCGCCGCGGGCGAGTAGGCCACATGGTCATGGCGTGCGTCGGGCTGGGCGCCAACCTCGGCGACGCGCCGGCGACGGTGCGCGCGGCGGTGCAGGCGCTGGCGGTGCTGCCGCAGTGCCGGCTGCTCGCCGCCTCGCGGCTGTACCGCACCCCGGCCTGGGGCAACCCGGACCAGCCGGACTTCATCAATGCCGCGGTGGCGCTGGAGACCACGCTGGCGGCGCCGGTGCTGCTGGAGCGCCTGCTGGCGACCGAGCAGGCGTTCGGCCGTGTGCGCATGGCCGGCGAGCGCTGGGGGCCGCGCACGCTCGACCTGGACCTGCTGCTGTACGGGGAGCAGGTGATCGACCTGCCACAGCTCAAGGTGCCGCACCCCCACCTGCACGCGCGCGCATTCGCCCTGCTGCCGCTGGCCGAGGTGGCGCCGGAGGCGGTGATTCCCGGCCATGGAACGGTGCGTGGCGCGCTGGCCGCCATCGAAACCTGCGGTATCACGCCGATAGGGGGATAATGCGCGGCTCATCACCGATCGTTATCCCCACATGAGCACCCACGCAGACAGCAAGCCCTGGACCGTCCCGGCGCTGGCCGAGGCCAAGCGCAACGGCCAGAAGCTGGTGATGTTGACCGCCTACGACGCCGGTTTCGCCCGCGCCTTCGACGCCAACGGGGTCGACCTGATCCTGATCGGCGATTCGCTGGGCATGGTGGTGCAGGGGCACGACTCGACCCTGCCGGTCACCGTCGCCGACATCGCCTACCACACCACCGCGGTCGCGCGGGTGCTGCAGCGCGCGCTGCTGGTGGCCGACCTGCCGTTCGGCGCCGACGCCACCCCCGAGCGTGCGTTCGAGGCCTCGCTGCAGCTGCTGCGCGCCGGCGCGGAGATGGTCAAGATCGAGGGCGCCGGCTTCAAGCTGGACGTGATCCGTTACCTGGTCGAGCGCGAGATCCCGGTGTGTTCGCACCTGGGCCTGACCCCGCAGTCGGTGCTGACCCTGGGCGGCTTCAAGGTGCAGGGCCGCGGCGAAGCCGCCGAGCGGCTGCGCGCCGACGCCCGCGCCGTGGCCGCCGCAGGCGCCGCGCTGCTGGTGCTCGAATGCGTGCCGTCGCCGCTGGCCGCGCAGGTCACCGCCGACGTGGCGATTCCCACCATCGGCATCGGCGCCGGCCCGGGCTGCGACGGCCAGGTGCTGGTGATGCACGATTTCCTCGGCCTGGACAGCGGCCACCGCCGGCCCAAGTTCGTCAAGGATTTCCTTGCCGAAGGCGGTTCGGTGGCCGGCGCGGTCCGCGCCTACGCCGACGCGGTCCGCGCCGGTACCTTCCCCGACGCGGAGCATGCGTACGCATCATGATCGAAACCGTCACCGAACTTTCCCGGCTGCGCGCCATCGTCGGCGGCTGGAAGCGCGAAGGGCTGCGGGTGGGCTTCGTGCCGACCATGGGCAACCTGCACGCCGGCCACTATTCGCTGGTCACGCTGGCGCGCCGGCATGCCGACCGCGTGGTGTCCAGCGTGTTCGTCAACCCGACCCAGTTCGGCCCGAACGAGGACTTCACCCGCTACCCGCGCACCCCCGAGGCGGACACCAGCGGGCTTGAGCAGGCCGGCTGCGACGTGCTGTGGCTGCCCACGGTCGAATCGATGTACCCGTTTGGCGTGGAGCTGGCGGCCAAGGTGCACGTGCCGGGGGTCAGTGCGCTGCTCGAAGGCGCCCACCGCCCGGGCCATTTCGACGGCGTGTGCACCGTTGTCTCGCGCCTGTTCAACCAGGTGCAGCCGGACATGGCCGCGTTCGGCCGCAAGGACTACCAGCAACTGGCGGTGATCCGGCAGATGGTGGCCGACCTGGCGTTCCCGATCGAGATCGTGGGCGGCGACATCGTGCGCGAGGACGACGGCCTGGCGATGAGCTCGCGCAACCAGTACCTCACCGCCGATACCCGCCCGCAGGCCGCGGTGATCCGGCGCGTGCTGCTCGGCATGCGCGATGCCAGCCTGGCCGGCACCCCGCGGGCGCAGGTCGAGGCCGAGGGCGCGGCACGGCTGCAGGCGGCTGGTTTCCAGGTCGACTACGCGGTGGTGCGCCTGCCGGACCTGGGCGAGCCGGGCGAGGGCGCGGGCGGCGCACGCGTGGCGCTGGTCGCCGCCCGGCTGGGCAATACCCGCCTGATCGACAACATCGAGTTCTGATCCGGCCCCGGCCGGGACTCCCGTTGTCCCGGCCGATGCGGCCCGATGTCCTGCAATGGCGCCCTCGTGGCGCCATTTTTCTGCCCGTGCGGCCGGGCGCGGCCGCTCATGTTGCAGTGCGGGCAAGGGCCCCGGCCGGTGCTAGACTGCGTGCTTTCTTTCGCAGTTTCCCGGCATCGCCATGCAACTTTCCCTGCTCAAGACCAAGATCCACCGCGCCACCGTCACCCATTCGGAGCTGAACTACGAAGGCTCCATCGCGATCGACGGCGACCTGCTGGAAGCCACCGGCATCCGCGAGTTCGAACAGGTGCACATCTGGGACGTGACCAACGGCGCGCGTTTCTCCACCTACGCCATCCGCGCCGAAGCCGGCAGCGGGGTGATCTCGCTCAACGGCGGCGCCGCGCGCCACGTGCAGGTGGGCGACATCATCATCATCGCCGCCTTCGCCAGCATGAGCGAGGCCGAGGCCGACAGCTTCCAGCCCCGGCTGGTCTACGTCGACGGCAACAACCGCATCACCCACACCAACCACTCCATCCCCACACAGGCCGCATGACCACGCACAACGGATTGACCGCATTGCACGCCCACGCCCAGCGTCTGCAGGGCACGGGTATTCCTTCGCTGTTGGCTGCCGAGCCGGACCGGGTGAAAGCCCTGGCATTCAAGGTCGGTCCGTTGTACGTGAACTTCGCGCGGCAGAAATACGACCGCGCCGCCCTGCGGGCGCTGCTGGAGCTGGCTGCCGCGCGCGATGTCGCCGGCGGCTTCGCGCGCCTGTTCGGCGGCGAGCGGATCAACCTCACCGAGGACCGCGCGGTACTGCACAGCGCGTTGCGCGGTACGGCCAGCGAAGCCCCGGCAGCGGTGGCCGCGCATGCCGAAGCCGCTGCCGTGCAGGCGCGCATGGGCGCCCTGGTGCAGGCGCTTGAGGCCAGCAACGTCACCGATGTCGTCAGCGTCGGCATCGGCGGTTCCGACCTGGGCCCGCGGCTGGTGGCCGATGCGCTGCGCCCGGCCAGCGGCGCGCGCTTCCGCGTGCATTTCGTCTCCAACGTGGACGGCGCGGCGATGCAGCGCACGCTGGCCGCGCTGGACCCGGCGACCACCGCCGGCATCCTGATCTCCAAGACCTTCGGCACCCAGGAAACCCTGCTCAACGGCGCGATCCTGCGCGATTGGCTGGGCGGCAGCGAGCGCCTCTACGCGGTCAGCGCCAATCCAGAGCGCGCCGCCCGTGCCTTCGACATCGATGCCGCGCGGGTGCTGCCGATGTGGGACTGGGTCGGTGGCCGCTATTCGCTGTGGTCGGCGGTGGGTTTCCCGATCGCGCTGGCGATCGGCTTCGAGCGCTTCGGCCAGTTGCTGGCCGGTGCGGCGGAAATGGACGCGCATGCGGCCAGCGCGCCGCTGGAGCGCAACCTGCCGGTGCTGCATGCGCTGACCGACATCTGGAACCGCAACGTGCTTGGCTGCGCGACCCACGCGGTGATGACCTACGACCAGCGCCTGGCGCTGCTGCCGGCCTACCTGCAGCAGCTGGTGATGGAAAGCCTGGGCAAGCGGGTCAGGCTCGACGGCAGCCCGGTCGAGACCGACACCGTGCCGGTGTGGTGGGGCGGGGCGGGTACCGACGTGCAGCACAGCTTCTTCCAGGCGCTGCACCAGGGCACCAGCATCGTGCCGGCCGATTTCATCGGCTGCGTGCGCGGCGACGACCCGTACACCGTCAACCACCAGGCGCTGCTGGCCAACCTGCTGGCGCAGACCGAGGCCCTGGCCAACGGCCAGGACAGCGACGACCCGCACCGCCAGTACCCGGGCGGGCGCCCGAGCACGCTGATCCTGCTCGACGCGCTCACCCCGCATGCGCTGGGCGCGCTGGTCGCCATGTACGAGCACGCGGTCTACGTGCAGTCGCTGGTGTGGGACATCAACGCCTTCGACCAGTTCGGCGTCGAACTGGGCAAGCAGCTGGCCAACCAGCTGCTGCCGGCGCTGCAGGGCGAGGCAGTGGAGATCGCCGACCCGATGACGCGCGAGGCGCTGGCCCAGCTGCGCGGCTGAGCGGTCGCGCCCGGCACCGGGTGCCGGGCCATGGGTGCAGGACCGACGCCGCGCAGTGATGCGCGGCGTTGTCCGTTCTGCGCCCGGCATCCGTCATGGTGCGCCGCATGCACCTCCCGGCGCGCGTTCAATCGCCGGAGCGTCGTGCCTGGCTCGGCGCGCGTCCGGTCCAGCGCTTGAACGCGCGGCGGAACTCGCGGGCGTCGTTGAAGCCGAGCCGGCCGCCGATGGCGACGATGGACAGGCTCGGGTCGCGCAGCAGTTCCATCGCCCGCTTGGTGCGCACGCGGTCGTGGATCGCGCTGAACGAGGTGCCTTCCTCGGCCAGTTGCCGGCGCAGGGTGCGTTCGCTCAGGTGCAGTGCCGCGGCCATCTCGGCCATCTGCGGGTTCTCGCGCAGGCGGGTGCGCAGGTGGCTCTCCAGCGCGGCGGTGGTCTCGCCGCATGCCGGGCGGGCGTCCATCTGCATGCGGCACAGGGTCATCACCTGGTTCGACGTCACCGGGTTGTAGCTGGTGAATGGCAGTTCCAGCCAGCGCCGGTCGATCACCAGCGCGTGCCGCGGCTGGTCGAAGCGCACCTCGCAGCCGAACACGTCGCGGTAGCGCTGCGCATGGTGCGGCGCCTTGTATCCAAGCTCCAGGCGCTGCGGACAGAACCCGGGGCCGACCAGTTCGCGCACCAGCTGCAGCACGCTGGAAAACAGTTCCTCGCACAGGAATGGCTGCAGGTCGCGGGCCTCCTCCGGGGCGCTGGCGACCGCCGCCACGCAACCGTCGCCCTGTTCGGCCAGGGTGATGTCCATCAGCGCGCCGCTGTTGCGCTGGTAGGCCAGGCCGACGCGTACCGCCTCGCCGAAGTCGGGCGCGGTCTTCATCGCCAGCCCGAGCAGGCCGAAGTTGCCCAGGTTCTGGCGGCCGCCCAGCACCAGGCCCAGGTCCTCGACCGCCAGCGCGGCCAGCGCACGCCGGATCACCGTGCTCGCCTGCCGGTAGGAGATGCGGGTGTCGGGGTTGCTGATTTCCTCGGGCTGCAGGCGGGTTCCGGCGAACCAGGCGTTGCAGTCGGTTCCCCTCTCGGCGGCGAACTGCATCAGCCCGCAGAGGATGTTGGTCGGTCGGTCGGCGGAGGACAGGTCGTCGCCGATTGCGGTGTTCAAACGCATCCGAGGTCCTTCCGATTGTCCGTTTTGCCCCCCTTTGTATGCCGCTTATGCCCTTCGCGCAATGTGCCCGGGCGCACCAGACTGCGGCGCAGACTTGGCGAGCACGTACGGGAGAGAATTCATGCAATGCAGCATTCTTGTCGGCACGATCGGCGCCGTTGCGCTCGTCCTCTCCGGGTGCAATAAGGCGCCCGAGGCACCGGTTCCGGCGCCCGCTGACGCCGGCTTCGCCAAGGTGCTGCAGGAGAAGCTGCTCGATGCCAGGCCCGGTGACGTGATCGAGGTGCCGGAGGGTACCTTCCGGTTCGACCGCAGCCTCAGCCTGCGCGTGGACAACGTCACCCTGCGCGGCAAGGGCATGGACAAGTCGATCCTCAGCTTCAAGGGCCAGAAGGCCGGCGCCGAGGGCCTGCTGGTGAACGCCAACGGTTTCACCCTGGAGAACCTGGCGATCGAGGACAGCAAGGGCGACGGCTTCAAGATCAGCCAGTGCGAGAACGTCACCGTCCGCGGCGTGCGCGTGGAGTGGACCGGCGGGCCGAAGACCAGCAACGGCGGCTATGGCCTGTACCCGGTGCTGTGCAGGAACGTGCTGATCGAGGACTCGGTGGCCATCGGCGCCTCGGATTCGGGCATCTACGTGGGCCAGTCGCGCGACGTCATCGTCCGCAACAACCGTGCCGAGCGCAACGTGGCCGGCATCGAGATCGAGAACACCATCAACGCCGACGTCCACGACAACCTGGCCACCGGCAACACCGGCGGCATCCTGGTGTTCAACATGCCGGCGCTGACCCAGCAGGGCGATGCGATCCGGGTATTCCGGAACAAGGTGCTGGAGAACAACCACGACAATTTCGGCGCCAAGGGCACCCCGGTGGCCAGCGTGCCGGCCGGCAGCGGCGTGGTGATCAACTCCAACGACAACATCGAGATCTTCGACAACGACATCGGCGGCAACCGCACCGCCAACATCATCGTTTCCAGCGTGTATTCCACCGGCTACAAGGACGACAAGGCCTCCGACGGGTTCGATCCGTACCCGGAACGCATCCACGTGCATGGCAACCGCCTGTCCGGTGGCGGCGATTCGCCCGACCGCATGGACTTCAAGGCCCTGAAGGTGGCGATGTACGGCCTGAGCGGGAGCTTCCCGGACGTTCTGTTCGACGGCTACGTCAATCCGCGGCGCGCCGAAGGCCCGCAGATCTGCCTGCGCGACGTCTCCGGCGTGCTCAATGCCGACGGCCCAGGCGGCTACAAGAACCCGAGCAAGGATGCCACGCGCTACGACTGCACGTTGCCGTCGCTGCCGGCGGTCGACCTGAAGCGCGGTTGAGGTGGGGCGCATGTCGCTGCATCGGATCCTGCTGGGACTGGCCGGACTGCTCGCCCTGGGCGCCTGCACGCGTGCGCCGGCGCCCGTGCACTTCTTTGCCGAGGGCCAGCCCGAACGCCTGTCCGACTGGAACGTGCTGTACGTGGCCGACGGCCGCCTGCGGCTCAATGCGCAGGTGCTGCCGTACGACCTGGACAGCGCGCTGTTCACCGACTACGCGCACAAGCTGCGCACCGTGTGGATGCCGGCCGGCACGCCCGCGCGCTACCGGCAGGACGGGGCGATCGATTTCCCGGTCGGCACCATCATCAGCAAGACCTTCTATTACCCGCGTGGCGAAGGCGACACGGTGCTGCGCAGCGACGACACCGGCGCGGACGCGGACGGTGGGCTGACGCTGGGCAAGGTGCGGCTGGTGGAGACGCGGCTGCTGGTGCGTCGTGCCTCGGGCTGGATCGCGCTGCCCTACGTGTGGAACGCCGGGCAGACCGAGGCACGGCTGATGCGCACCGGCGAACTGGTGCCGCTGACCCTGGCCGGCGCGGACGGCAGGCGCCAGCCGCTGGAATACATGGTGCCCGACGAGAACCAGTGCGCCGGCTGCCACGGCACCGACCTCACCTCCCGGCAGATCTTCCCGATCGGCCCCAGGGCACGGCATCTCAACCATGACTTCGCCTATGCCGGCGGCAAGGCCAACCAGCTGCGGCACTGGCAGGAAGTGGGCTACCTGGGCGACCTGCCTGCCGGCGAACTGCCGCGGAACGTCGCCTGGAACGACCGCGCCGCGCCGCTGGAGGCGCGCGCGCGTTCGTACCTGGACATCAACTGCGGGCATTGCCACAGCACGAGCGGCGCGGCACGCACCTCCGGCATGTGGCTGGATGCGGGCACCCGCGATCCGCTGCGGCTGGGGCGCTGCAAGCTGCCGATCGCCGCGGGGCAGGGGACCGGCAACCGCGCCTGGGACATCGTGCCCGGCGCGCCGGACGATTCGATCCTGACCTACCGCATGCAGAGCGTGGACCCCGGCGTGATGATGCCGGAGCTGGGGCGCGGCCTGGTCCACGAAGAGGGCGTGGAGCTGATACGGCAGTGGATCGCGGCGATGCCCGCGCAGGACTGCGGCGCCTAGCGCCGGAACCACACGTACGAGGGGAAGGGTGCGGCCCGGGTATCGCCGCGCGCCGATGCTGGCAAGGGGGACTCACATGGGAAAGGGGAACGCGATGACATACAACCGATTGTCGCGCGGCGTCCGCAGGGCGCTGCTGACCTCGCTGCTGGCCACGCCGGCACTGGCCGTGCAGGCGCAGGTGCAGCATCCGCCGCCAGCACCACCGGAGGCGATCGAGCTGGACCGGATCGTGGTGACCGCGCAGAGCCGCGAGCAGGAGCTCAAGGATGTCCCCATCGCCCTGCAGGTGGTCGGCCAGAGCGTCATCGAACAGACCATGGCCGAGAACCTGGGCGACCTGGACAGTTTCGTCCCGGGCCTGTCGATCAGCGACGACCAGCCCACCCAGGCCAGCTTCAAGCTGCGCGGCCTGAGTACCGGTGACTTCGGTATCGGTACCGACCCGACCGTCGGCGTCTATGTCGATGGCGTCTACGCCGGCCGCGGCGGCGGCACCGTGCTGCCGTTCCTGGACGTCGAGCGCATCGAGGTGCTGAAGGGCCCGCAGGGCACCCTGTTCGGGCGCAATACCGCCGCCGGTGCGGTGTCCATCGTGACCCGGCGGCCCGACGACCAGTTCGGCGGCCGCGCGCGGGTGCGCGTGGGCAACCATGGCAAGCAGTACTTCGACGGCATGCTCAACCTGCCGGCCGGCGAGACCACGGCCTTCCGCTTCAATGCGATGAACAGCCAGACCGACGGCTGGGTCAGGGACGCGGCCACCGGCAGGCCGCTCGACGACGGCCGCAACTGGGCCACGCGCGCGGCGTTGCGCTGGGACATCGACGACAACACGCAGATGCTGCTGAGCTGGGACCACGAGGACCTGGACCAGCGCTCGCGCCCGGCCATCGGCATCGTCGCGCTGCCGCCGGCGCCGGGGCTGCCGCTGGTGCCCGCCGATCCGGCGCACTACCAGGACCCGATCGGCCACGCCGCCCATACCGACGTGGCGGACAACAACGAGACGCGCACGTTCGATGGCGCGACCCTGATCCTCGACCACGCGTTCGAATGGGGCCACCTGGTGTCGACCAGCGCCTGGCGCAGCTTCGATACCTACAACCGCGCCGAGGAAGACGGCACCCACCGCCGCGAGCTGTACCTGGACACCATCAACATCGAGGACAACACCACCTGGTACCAGGAGTTCAAGTTCAGCGGCAACACCGGGCGGCTGGACTGGGTGGCCGGTGCCAGCTGGTTCCAGGAAAAGGCGCGCCAATCCAGCGTGGTCGACCTGACCAGCGACAGCATCAATACGGCGGCGGGCGGCCTGTACGGGATGCCGCTGTTCGGCATGCTGCAGGATGCGGCCGACTTCTACGGCCTCCCGGTGCAGCTGTTCGGCCACCCATGGCGCGAGGCGTACGACAACACCGTCGATTCCACCGCCTACGCGCTGTTCGGCGACGTGATCTGGCACGCCACCGACACGCTCAACCTGACTTTCGGCCTGCGCTATACGCGCGACCGCAAGGCGTTCACCTGGTTCAACGACCACCACCGCGCCGATGCCCTGAACCAGGCGCTGCAGGCGCTGGAGCAGTACGGCGTGCTGCCGCAGCCGGTGCCGTGCCAGGCGCTGGGCCTGTGCGCCATGGACACCGACGGCGACGGCCTGATTCCGATCGATGCCGCGTTCCTGGCCGGCTTCGACCTGGCCTTCAGCGACCCGGTCTCGATGGCCAACAAGGGCGTGACCAGCCGCGCCAGCCACGCGTGGAGCGACTGGAGCCCGCGCCTGGTGATCGACTACCACCCGTCCGCCGACACCATGCTGTTCGCCTCGGTGGCCAAGGGCTACAAGGCCGGCGGCTACAACGCGTTCTCGCCGGGCGCCAGCTTCGCCAACGAAAGCGTCTGGAACTTCGAGGCCGGCATCAAGCGCGACCTGCGCGACCTGCGCATCCAGTACGAGGCGTCGGTGTTCCACTATGTCTACGACAACCGCCAGGCGATCCGGCTGGACACGACGTCCGACATCCCGCGCTATGTTGTCAGCACCAGCGACCTGGCCGCGCACGGTGTCGATTTCAGCGCGCGCTGGCAGGCCAGCGAGCATCTGAGCATGGATGTCGCCGTCGAATGGATCGACTCCACCTACAAGAACTACGTCACCCCGGAAGGGGTCGACCTGGGGGGGCAGCCGACCGGCGAGCCGAGCCTGTCCTTCGCCGCCGGGGCCGCCTACACCGTGCCGCTGGGCGCGCATGGCGAGCTGATGTTCTCGGCACGCCATTCCTATGGCGGCAGCGCGCGCTGCAACGCCGGTTCCCTGAGCCAGGGCAACTGCGGGCGCTACGCCGCCTTCACCATCGGCGAGGAACGCAACCGCACCGACCTGTACCTGCGCTGGCGCTCGCCGTCCACGCACTGGAGCGTGGCTGCCTACGCCAACAATGTCTTCGACAACCGCTACGTGAACGGGCTCTACACCTATGGCACCACGGTGGTCGGCACCACCGCTGCCGGCGTCAGCGAGCCGCGGTTCTATGGCATGGAGTTGATGTACCGGTTCTGATCGCCCGGCCAGCGGGGCCCCGGTGCACTGCCGGTACCCCGCTGGCCCGGGCAGTGCCTGCTTCCGGCCCACCGCAGGCGTCGCGTCGCGCGCACCGCGGTGCAGCCACTAGACTCGACCCATGGACACCACCACCATCACCACGCCCATTTCCGAACTGCGCCCGACGCTGGATCGCCTGCGCGCCGCCTGGCAGGCGCACAAGCCGGACCGCGCGCAGCGCAGCGCCGACCTGCTGCGCCTGCGCCAGGCCCTGAAACGGCGGCTCGAGGCGATGGCACAGGCCATTGCCGCCGATTTCGGCCACCGTTCACTGCACGAATCGCGCATCGCCGACGGCATGGCCGTGCTCAACGAGATCGACCACCTGCGCCGGCACCTGCGCCGCTGGATGAAGCCGCGCCGGGTCGGCGTGGGCTGGCGCTTCCTGCCTGCACGCGCGGAAATCCGCGCCGAGCCGGTCGGCGTGGTCGGCGTCATCTCGCCCTGGAACTACCCGGTCAACCTGGCGCTGATCCCGCTGGCCACGGCCATCGCCGCCGGCAACCACGTCTACCTGAAGCCATCCGAGCACACGCCGCGTACCAGTGCCTTCCTGCGCGAACTGCTGGCCGAGGTGTTTCCTGACGGGCGCGTGGCCCTCGCCGAAGGCGGTGCCGAGGTTGCCGCCGCGTTTGCGGCGCTGCCGTTCGACCACCTGGTGTTCACCGGCTCCACCGCGGTCGGGCGCAAGGTGATGGCCGCGGCCGCGCCGAACCTGACCCCGCTGACGCTGGAACTGGGCGGCAAGTCGCCGGCGATCGTCTGCGACGACTATCCGCTGGAACTGGCCGCGGCGCGGCTGGCCACCGGCAAGTGGTTCAACGGCGGGCAGACCTGCATCGCCCCGGACTACGTGCTGGTGGGGGCCGCACGCCGCGACGCGCTGGTGCAGGCACTGCGCACCCAGGTGCGCGCGCGCTACGGCCAGGTGCTGGCCGGCAACGAGGACTACAGCCGCATCATCAACGCCGGCCAGTACGCGCGCCTGCAGGGGTATGTGGACGACGCCCGCGCCCGCGGCCTGGAGGTAATCGAGCTGGGCCAGGCCGATCCGGCGCAGCGGCTGTTCCCGCCGACCCTGGTGCTGGAACCGGGCGACGACGCCACGGTGATGCAGGAGGAGATCTTCGGCCCGGTGTTCCCGATCCGCAGCGTGCGCTCGCTGGACGAGGCCATCGACTACGTCAATGCGCACGACCGGCCGCTGGCGCTGTACCCGTTCAGCCACGACCGCGCGCAGGTGGAGCGGATCCTGCGCGCTACCCTGGCCGGTGGCGTCTGCGTCAATGACACGCTGTTCCATTTCGCCATCAACGACCTGCCGTTCGGCGGCATCGGCCCCAGCGGGATGGGGGCCTACCACGGCCGCGCCGGTTTCGATGCGATGAGCAAGCAGCTGCCGATCCTGTGGCAGGCGCGGCGCAGCGGCGGCGACCTGCTGAAGCCGCCGTACCGGCAGGCGCAGTGGCTGATCGACCTGATCGTGCGCTGAGTCGCTCCGGGTCCGGGCCAGGCGCTCCGCGCGCCCCGGCGCCGGGCCTGTCGCGGCCAATGACGGGGGCGGGGCGCGGTTCCCCCGGGCGACGGGCACAAAAAACCCGCCATCCGGTGCCGTGAGGGGAGGGAGACAAACGGCGCGGTACTGCTGGCGGGTGAGTGGATTCTTGCTCAGTTGATGCTGCTTTGCAACATCAGGATTCGTCGGGGGCGGGCCTGGCGCTGGCCTGCGCTTCGGCGCGGTTCAGGCGCGCATTGAGCGCGTCCAGGCGCGCGTTGAGCGCCTCGATGTCCGAGCGGCTGGGAATGTCCATGCGCCGCAGCACCCGCTGCACCCGGTCCTCGAAGGATTTCTCGACCCGGTCCCAGGTGCCGGCCGCGCGGTCGCGGGCGTTGCCCAGGGTGGTCTCGACCGAATCACGCAGGCTTTCGCCGCGTGGCGATTCCTCGCGGCTGCGGGCCTCCATCGATTCGCCTTCGCGGACCAGCGATTCGAACAACCGGCTGCCCTCGGCCTGGGCCCGCGACAGCGCGCCAAGCCCGGCCAGCCAGACCTGCTGCGCCGATCCGCTCAGCGTGCGGCCGGCGCGCGTAGTGTGCTCGGAACCGCCCGCGCCCGCGGCGCGGCCTGCATTGCCGTGTTCATGGGTACTCATGGGGGACGTTCCTCCGTTGGGTCAGTCACCCCTACCGTAGCGACAGGGATGCCTGCGTCGCGTGATGGAAGTCGGCGCCGTGCGCAGCCGTTCAGCCGAGCTTTTCGGACAGTACCCGCCGGATCTCCGCTTCCACCATGCCCTTCATGGCCGACAGCAGGAAGCCGAGTTCGGCCCTCACCCGCACCGCACCGGGCAACAGCTCGATCACCCCGTCGACCCCGGAACGGGTGAAGTGCAGGTTGGCCCCCTCCCAGCGCGTGCTCACTTCGAAGCGCTCCTGCAGCTTCCGCGCGACCTCGCCGATGGCCTCGCGGGCGCGCTCGTCGGTCAGCGGATGGGCGTGGTGGATATCGATGGTGGACATGCAGGGCTCCTGGCGATGGGCGTGGAATGCGGGTGCGGCATTGTGCGTACCGGCGCGGCGCAGTCCAAGTCCCGCGCCTACCTTATGCACGCTCGGCCAACCTGCTAGGCTGCCGCCGGTGCGCACCCTGCAAGTCCATTTCAGCAATCGCCAGCAACCGGATCAGCGCCTAGCGCCGGGGGTGCAGCGCATCGTCCGCGATGCCAGCGGGCAGGTCCGCCTGGGCGACGACAGCGTCGGCCCGCTGCTGCTGGCCCGGTTCTGCACCGACGAGCGCGGGGTCTGGCTGCAGGTGGCCAGCGGCAGCCGCGGCATCCACGTCAACGGCCGCCCGGTGCGGCGCATGGCGCTGCTGCGCGCCGGCGACTCGGTCTACGCCGATGGTGTGGAGATGCTGTTGCGTGGCGAGTCCGAACCGGTCGTGCAGCCGCCGGCGGCGAGCGGCGAGCACAGCGACGACCTGCGCGTGCTGCTGCGTGGCGTCGGCGGCCAACACCACGGCCGCTGCTACCCGCTCGACCGGCCCCGCACCATCGGCCGCGAGCGCACGGTGGACGTGGTGATCGACGACCCGGCCTTTCCCGAGCAGCATGCCCGGTTCGAGCGCCATGGCGACCGCGTGCTGCTGCGCGACCTGGGCTCGCCTGACGGGTGCCGGGTCAACGGCATCGCGGTCCGGCACTGCTGGCTGCAGGGGGGCGACCAGGTGGTCTTCGAGGGCAACCAGCGCTTCGTTCTGGAAGTCCCGCTGGACGCCCGCGCGGCCATGTTCGCCGCGGTGGCCGACGCGCCCGGCATGGCGCCCGACGCGCGCGCGGACGACGACACGCCGCCGCGTGCGCGGCGCTGGCCCTGGCTGCTGCTCAGCGCGCTGCTGCTGGGCGGCGCGATCAGCGCGCTGCTGCTGTTCGGCGCCCGCTGAAGCCGGGCACCGTTTCCGTGCGCGGCCGCCTGGCCGGCGGCTATCGAACCCCGGGAAAATTGGCTGCAGATGCAACCTTTTCCGCGCCCCCAAAGCCTGTTGCGCTGCGGCATACTTGGGGTTCCCCTCGGACAGGTGTGACATGACGCGCGCGTTCAATTTCAGTGCCGGCCCAGCGACCCTGCCGGAATCGGTCCTGCGCCAGGCGCAGGCGGAAATGTTGGAATGGAACGGCGTGGGCGCGTCCATCGTCGAGATCAGCCACCGCAGCGCCGACTTCATGCAGGTGGCGGCGCAGGCCGAAGCCGACCTGCGCACCCTGGTCGGCATCCCCGACGACTACGCCGTGCTGTTCCTGAGTGGCGGCGCGACCACCCAGCAGGCGCTGCTGCCGTTGAACCTGGCCGCGCCCGGACAGCGCGTGGACTACGTGGTCAGCGGCCACTGGGGCAAGACCGCGGCCAGGCAGGCGCGGCCCTACGTGGACGTGAACATCGCCGCCGACAGCGAGGCCGGTGGTTTCCGTGACATTCCGGCACCCGCGCAGTGGCGGCTGTCCGCCGATGCGGCCTACGTGCACATCACCGCCAACGAGACCATCCATGGCGTCGAGTTCCGCGATGCGCCGGACGTGGGCGCGGTGCCGCTGGTGGCCGATTTCAGTTCGTCGATCGCGTCCGAGCCGGTCGATGTCACCCGCTATGGCGTGATCTACGCCGGCGCACAGAAGAATCTCGGGCCGGTCGGCATCACCGTGGTCATCATCCGCCGCGACCTGCTCGAACGCGCCGGCCAGCCGCGCGCGGACATCTTCGATTACCGCCTGCACGCCGCGCGCGACTCCATGCTCAATACCCCGCCGACGTGGAACTGGTATCTGCTCGGCCTGACCGTGAAGTGGATGCTGGCGCAGGGTGGCACCGCCGAGTTCGCCCGCCGCAACGCCGCCAAGGCAGCGCTGGTCTACGCCGCCATCGACGGTTCGGGCGGGTTCTACCGCAACCAGGTCGCACCGGCGGTGCGTTCGCGCATGAACATCCCGTTCTTCCTGCCCAGCGCCGAGCTGGACGCGCGCTTCGTCGCAGACGCCAAGGCTGCCGGCCTGTTGGCGCTCAAGGGGCACAAGGCGGTCGGCGGCATCCGCGCCTCGCTGTACAACGCCATGCCGCTGCAGGGCGCGCAGGCGCTGGTGTCGTTCATGCACGACTTCCAGCAGCGCAACGGTTGAAACACATGCCGCCGCCTGCGGGCAGCGGAAAGCAGACGTCATCGAGGAAGGCAACGTGGCCGCAAAGCCGAAGAAGTCCACCGTAGACAAGCCGCCGGCCAGGGCCGCCGACGCGGCGGCCGCTCCGCCGGCGCTGGCCGACGTGCGCGCCAAGATCGACCAGATCGACCGCAGCATCCAGTCGCTGATCGCCGAGCGCGCGCGCTTCGCCCACCAGGTCGGCAAGGCCAAGGGCAAGCTCGCCGCCGCCGTCGATTACTACCGCCCCGAGCGCGAGGCGCAGGTGCTGCGCATGGTGGTCGACCGCAACGAAGGCCCGCTGTCGGACGAACTGCTGGTGCACGTGTTCCGCGAGATCATGTCGGCCTGCCTGGCGCAGCAGGAACCGCTGAAGATCGGCTACCTCGGCCCCGAAGGCACCTTCAGCCAGCAGGCCGTGCTCAAGCATTTCGGACGCTCGGCACTGGGCCTGCCGCTGGCCAGCATCGAGGAAGTGTTCCAGGAAGTGGAAGCGGGCAACGCCGACTTCGGCGTGGTGCCGGTGGAGAACTCGGGGCAGGGCACGATCCAGATCACCCTGGACATGTTCCTGACCTCCTCGCTCAAGATCTGCGGCGAAGTGGAGCTGCGCGTGCAGCAGTTCCTGATGTCGCGCAACGGCCGGCTGGAGGACATCGAGCGGGTCTACGCGCACCCGCAGTCGTTCATGCAGACCTCGGCATGGCTGCGCGCCAACCTGCCCAAGGCCGAGAAGGTGCCGGTGTCGAGCAACGCCGAAGGCGCGCGCCGGGCGCGCAACGCCGACGACGCGGCGGCCATCGGCGGCGAGAGCGCCGGCCACGTGTACGGGCTGAAGAAAGTGGTGACCAAGCCGATCCAGAACGACGCGGACAACACCACGCGCTTCCTGGTGATCGGCCGCCAGTTCTTTCCCTCCTCGGGCCACGACCGCACCTCGGTGCTGGTGTTCATCCACGACAAGCCCGGCGCCCTGTTCGACGTGCTCAGCCCGTTCGCGCGGCACGGCATCAGCATGAACCGCATCGAATCGCGCCCTTCGCACCAGGCCAAGTGGGAGTACGCGTTCTTCATCGACCTGGCCGGGCATATCGAGGACGCCTCGATGCAGGCGGCGCTGGCCGAGCTCGAGGCCCATTCGGCGCAGATCAAGGTGCTCGGTTCCTACCCGGTCGCCGTGCCCTGATCCGAAGCCGCTTTCTTCCCGGCGCGGCGGCGGTCGGCGAACCTCTTCCGGTCCGCCACCGCGCGCACGGCATCGCGCCGGTGCATGGCGCGGCGGACGCGCACGGGCCCGATCCGCCCTGCATGGCAATCGAACAACCAGAGAGACCCGCATGACCTCCCAGCCCCACTGGATCGCAAGCAAAGGCCAGCCCCTGCAGGGCGCGCTCGACATCCCCGGCGACAAGTCGGTTTCGCACCGGGCGGTGATGTTCGCCGCGCTGGCGGACGGCGTGTCGCGCATCGACGGTTTCCTCGAGGGCGAGGACACCCGCGCCACCGCCGCGATCTTCGCCCGCATGGGCGTGCGTTTCGAAACCCCGTCGCCGTCCACGCGCATCGTCCACGGTGTCGGTGTCGATGGCCTGAAGGCACCCGACGGCGAACTGGACTGCGGCAATGCAGGTACGGGCATGCGCCTGCTGGCCGGGTTGCTGGCCGCACAGCCGTTCGACAGCGTGCTGGTCGGCGACGCGTCGCTGTCGCGGCGGCCGATGCGCCGCGTCACCGGCCCGCTGGCGCAGATGGGCGCCCGCATCGACACTCGCGACGACGGCACGCCGCCGCTGCGCATCCATGGCGGCCAGCCGCTGCACGGCATCGACTATGCGTTGCCGGTGGCCAGCGCGCAGGTGAAGTCGGCGGTGCTGCTGGCCGGCCTGTACGCCCGTGGCGAGACCTCGGTGGTCGAACCGCATCCGACCCGCGACTACACCGAGCGCATGCTGCGCGCCTTCGGCGTGGAGATCGAGTTCGAGCCCGGCAGGGCGCGCCTGCGCGGTGGCCAGCGGCTGCGCGCCACCGACATCGCGGTGCCGGCGGATTTCTCCTCGGCCGCGTTCTTCATCGTGGCCGCCAGCGTCATTCCCGGCTCGCAGGTGCGGCTGCGCTCGGTGGGCCTGAATCCGCGCCGTACCGGCCTGCTGGCCGCGCTGCGGCTGATGGGCGCGGACATCGTGGAGGAGAACCCCGCCGAACACGGGGGCGAGCCGGTGGCCGACCTGGTCGTGCGCCACGCGCCGCTCAGGGGAGCCCGGATTCCCGAGGAACTGGTGCCGGACATGATCGACGAGTTCCCCGCGCTGTTCATCGCCGCGGCCGCGGCCGACGGCCCGACCGTGGTGCGTGGTGCGGCCGAGCTGCGGGTGAAGGAATCGGACCGCCTGGCGGCGATGGCCACCGGCCTGCGCACGCTGGGCCTGCGCATCGACGAGACCGACGACGGCGCCACCATCCACCCCGGCGCATTGGGCAGCGGCACCATCGAGAGCCATGGCGACCACCGCATCGCCATGGCCTTCTCCATCGCCGGCCAGCTGAGCAGCGGGCAGGTACGGATCAATGATGTCGCCAACGTCGCCACCTCGTTCCCGGGCTACGACCGGCTGGCGCGCGGGGCCGGCTTCGCGTTGACGGCTGGCTGAGCGCTGCAGATCGCAGAACGGGCCGGCCGCGGGATGCGGCCGGCCCGTCGTCATTGCAGCGGCCTGCGGTCAGCGGCCGGTGCGGAAATCCACCGGCACCCGGACCACGGTCGCCACCGCGCGGCCGTCGCGCAGTGCCGGCTCGAAGCGCCAGCCACGCAGGGTGTCCAACACGGCGCGATCAAGGTCGCGGCTGCGCTGGCCGTCATGCGACACGATGCTGGCATCGGTGACCTTGCCCTGCGCGTCGACCTGCAGGCTGGCCACGACGCTGCCCTCGATCCCGGCGCGGAGCGCGGCCGGCGGATAGGCCGGGGCGGGATTGCCCGCCAGCGGCCGCGCCTGGCGGTCGCGCACCACGGCCGGCCTGCGCTGGAGCGGGGCGGGCGCCGTTTGCGGTGTTGCCATCTCCGTCGCGGGCGAAACCGCGTTGGGCGTGGCCGGGGCGCTGGCCGGCAGCGCCGGTGCCGGCGCGTCATGGCGCCGGATCAGGGTGAACACGCCGAGCAGGATCGCCAGCAGCAGTCCCATCCACAACACGGGTGAGACGGCATGGTTGCGCGATTGTCCGCTCTGTGCGGCGGCATCCAGTTCATGGGCATGGGTGGCACTCATCGTCGGCTCCTTATGCGTCCAGTGACGCCCGGAGTCTGGCCCGATGCGCATGGCGCAGGTGTAAGCAGGACGTCAATGCAGCGCCGCCGGGTCCGCCGCAGTTCAGCGTGCGGCGTACGTACGGTTCAGCTTACTGGGCGGGCTGGAAGTCGATCGGGATTTCTAGGCTGCCGGCCATCGGCTGGCCGTTGCTCTGCGCCGGCTGGAAGCGCCAGCCGCGCACGGCTTCCAGTGCCGCGCGGTCGAGGTCGCGCGAGCCGCTGCGCTGGATGATGCGCGCGTCCAGCGGCATGCCGCTGGCGTCGACGTCGACGCGCACCACGACGGTGCCGCTTTCGCCGCGCCGCAGTGCGGCGGGTGGATAGGACGGTGGCGGGCTCTGGCCCGGCAACGGTACCGGCCGGTCGCTCGGCGCGGCGGCGGCCGGCGGCGCGGCGGGATTGGCCGGGGCCGCGGCCACCGGTGCTTCGGGCAACGGCTGCGGCGCTGCGGGTGCGGTCTCCAGCACCTGCGGCGCTTCGTCGGCAACCGCTTCCGGGCGTGCATCGGGCATGTCGCTGGCGCCGGTTGCGGCCGGCAACGGCTCGGGCAGCGGCATGGCCTGGCTTGCCTGGACCTGCGGCTGTGCCGGGTCGGCCCGGTAGAAATCGTTGTGCCGGCGCGCGTTCAACCACACCACCACGAACAGCAGCAGCCCGCCACAGAAGGCGATGCCGGCGATCTTCAGGGCGTTGCGGGGCAACTGGAAGGTGATGGTCTGGTCGGAACGGGAGGCGGGCATGGGCGGCGCGGGCAGGGGCGTGGCCGGAAGGAACGCCCGGATTCTGGCACAGGAACATGCTGGCGCGCGGCAGAGTGGCGCGGTTCGGGCGATAATCGCGTTCCGTATCCGTTTACAGTGCCGCCCCATGCTCGATCCCGCCCTTCTCCGACAGCAGCCCGCCGAACTGGCGCAACGCCTGCGCGACACGCGCGGCTTCGAACTCGACGTGGCCGCGATCGAGTCCCTGGAGGCCGACCGCAAGCGCATCCAGGTGCGCACCCAGGAACTGCAGAACCTGCGCAACAGCCGCTCCAAGGCGATCGGCCAGGCCAAGGCCAGGGGCGAGGACGTGTCGGCGATCATGGCCGAGGTGGCCGCCTTCGCCGATGAGCTGAAGGCATCGGAAGTCCAGCTGGACGAGCTGCGCGCGCGGATCGAGGCGATCTCGATGGGCATCCCGAACCTTCCGGCCGATGACGTGCCGGCCGGTGCCGACGAGAACGAAAACGTCGAGCAGTCGCGCTGGGGTACGCCGCGCACGTTCGACTTCGCGGTGCTCGACCACGTCGAACTGGGCGCCCGCAACAAGTGGCTCGACGGCGAGACCGCGGCCAAGCTGTCCGGTTCGCGCTTCACCGTGCTGCGCGGTCCGCTCGCGCGCCTGCACCGTGCGCTGGCCCAGTTCATGCTCGACCTGCACAGCGGCGCGCACGAGTACCAGGAAACCAACGTACCGGTGATCGTCAATGCCGACAGCCTGTACGGCACCGGTCAGCTGCCCAAGTTCGAGGAAGACATGTTCATCACCCAGCTGGGTGAGCAGAAGCGTTATCTGATCTCGACGTCGGAGATCTCGCTGACCAACATCGTGCGCGACGAGATCGTCGAGGCCGAGCGCCTGCCGCTGCGCATGACCGCGCACTCGCTGTGTTTCCGTTCCGAGGCCGGCAGCGGTGGCCGCGACGTGCGCGGCATGATCCGCCAGCACCAGTTCGAGAAGGTCGAACTGGTCTCGATCTGCCGCCCGGAAGAAAGCGATGCCGAGCACCAGCGCATGACCCGCTGCGCCGAAACCGTGCTGGAGAAGCTGGGCCTGCCGTACCGCAAGGTGCTGCTGTGCACCGGCGACATGGGCTTCTCGGCGGTGAAGACCTACGACCTGGAGGTCTGGTTGCCGTCGCAGCAGACCTACCGCGAGATTTCCTCGTGCTCCAACTGCGGCGACTTCCAGGCCCGGCGCATGCAGGCGCGCTGGCGCAACCCCGCCACCGGCAAGCCGGAGCTGGTGCACACGCTCAACGGCTCCGGCGTGGCCGTGGGCCGGGCGATGATCGCGGTCATGGAGAACTACCAGAACGCCGACGGCTCGATCACGGTTCCTGAGGCGCTGCGCCCGTACATGGGCGGCCTGGAGCGGATCGGCTGAGCCCGGCCGTCGTCTTCGTCCATCCCCGAGGCCCGCAGCGATGCGGGCCTCGGTGTTGTGGGGGGCGGAAAGGGGCGGCAGGTCGGTTCATACAGGACCGTTTGAGGTCTGATTTGTAAAATCAGGACAAAGGTGGTTGAATTTCACCATTCGTTCCAGTTGTGGGATCAATCCATGCAGGACCTCAACGACCTCTACTACTTCGCGATGGTGGTGGATCATGGCGGTTTCGCCGCCGCCGAGCGTGCGCTGGGCATTCCCAAATCGCGCCTGAGCCGGCGCATCAGCCAGCTGGAAACCGATCTGGGGGTGCGCCTGCTGCAGCGCTCGACGCGCCGCTTCGCGGTGACCGACGTGGGCATGAGCGTGCACCGCCATGCCCAGACCATGCTGGCCGAGGCGCAGGCCGCGCGCGAGGTGGTGGACCGGCTCAGTGCCGAGCCGCGCGGGCTGGTGCGCGCCAGCGTGCCGGTGTCGCTGGCGCAGATGCAGCTGCCCAAGCTGCTGCCGAAGTTCCTGGAGCAGTATCCGAAAGTGCGGTTGCAGCTGAACATCAGCAACCGCCGGGTGGACATCATCAACGAGGGCTACGACGTGGCGCTGCGGGTACGCTCGCGGCTGGACGACGATGGCAGCCTGGTGATGCGCAGCTTCGGCCAGGTGCAGGAACTGCTGGTGGCCAGCCCGAAGTACCTGGACCGCGCCGGCCGCCCGAAGATGCCCGAGGACCTTGCCCAGCACGTCACCCTGAGCATCAGCGAGGACGAGGCGCGGCAGCGCTGGGAACTGCACGGCCCGGGCGGCGTGGTCAGCCGCGTGGACCTGCAGCCGCGCGTGGCCGGTTTCGATTTCCCGCTGCTGCAGAGCATGGTCAAGGACGGCTTCGGCATCACCATGCTGCCGGAAACGGTCTGCGCCGAAGCGGTGCGCAGCGGCGAACTGGAAGTAGTGCTGCCGGACTGGTCGCTGCCGCAGGGCATCTGCCATGCGGTGTTCGCCTCGCGGCGCGGGCTGTTGCCCGCGGTGCGGGTGTTCATCGACTTCCTCGCCGAGCACCTGCCGCCACAGCTGGAAGCCTCGCGCCTGGACTGTGGCGGCGCCTGCGAGCGCGCCAAGGAGAAGATCCGCACCTCGACCATGGGCGCGCTGGCGATCGAGGCCGGTTGAGCAAAAGCAATGGCAGCGTGCGAGAATGCGCGCCGCTGGCCGGTGCGCAGGCATCGGCGCCACAGACAAGGGCAGATGGCCGAGCGGTTTAAGGCACCGGTCTTGAAAACCGGCGAAGGGTCAAACCTTCCGTGGGTTCGAATCCCACTCTGCCCGCCATTCCCGCGGTCCGGGCACGCAATGTCCGGTACCCGTTGCGGGACTCTTGCGGATTTCCGAACCATGCCGACACTGCGTCCATCGCGCCCGCAAGACGGCGCCCGGGTCATCGACATCTGGCGCCGCGCCGTCGATGCCACGCACCACTTCCTGGCCGACGCCGACCGCCAGGCCCTCGACGCCGAGGTCAGCGCCCTGCTGCCGCAGGCGCCGCTGCTGCTGGCGGTGGACGCCGCCGACGTGCCGCTGGCCTTCATGTGGGTCGTGGACGGCCACATGGAGGCGTTGTTCGTCGATCCGCTGCATCACGGCCGCGGGCTGGGACGCCGGCTTGTGCAGCAGGCGCTGCGCGAGCACCCAGGCCTGGGCACAGACGTCAATGCGCAGAATCCGTCGGCCATGGCGTTCTACACGCGGCTCGGCTTCGTCGAGACCGGGCGCTCGGCGCTTGATGGCCAGGGGCGGCCGTATCCGCTGGTGCACCTGCGCCATGCCGGTGCGACGGCCATGCCGGAACAGGCGGCATGAGCGACCCCGTCGTCGTGGCCGATGCGCAGGCCGACGAGCGCTGGATGCGCCATGCGCTGGCGCTGGCCGAGCGCGCGCAGCGCGAGTTCGACGAGATTCCGGTGGGGGCGGTGCTGGTCGGTGCCGACGGGCAGTTGCTGGGCGAGGGCTGGAACCTCAACATCGCCCGCCACGACCCCAGCGCGCATGCCGAGATCGTGGCGATGCGCGAGGCCGGCGCGCGGCTCGGCAACCACCGCCTGGTCGGCTGCACGCTGTACGTGACGCTGGAGCCTTGCGCGATGTGCGCGATGGCGCTGGTGCACGCGCGGGTGGCGCGGGTGGTGTATGCCGCCACCGATCCGAAGACCGGTGCCTGCGGCAGCGTGTTCGACCTGCTGGGCGACCCGCGCCACAACCACCGCGTCGCGGTGGCCGGTGGCGTGCTGGCGCGCGAGGCCGGCCTGCGCCTGACCAACTATTTCCGCGCCAAGCGCGGCCGCCCGCTGCTGCCGGCCGACGGCGGCTGAGGCGTGGCCGCCGCGCACGCGGCGTGGTGAACCCGCGGCGTATCATGTGCGCCCGATACCACGGCCGGCAGCGTCGCCGCCGGCCCCCTGCACGAGGCGCCACATGACGGACAACAGCACAGGCAACGACCGGTTGATCTGGATCGATCTGGAAATGACCGGGCTGGACACGGACAACGATTCGATCATCGAGATCGCCACCGTGGTCACCGATGCCCAGCTCAACGTGCTGGCCGAAGGCCCCGAGTTCGCCATCGCCCACCCGCTGGCGACGCTGGAGGCGATGGACGAGTGGAACCGCAACCAGCACCGTCGTTCCGGCCTGTGGCAGCGCGTGCTCGACAGCGAGATCAGCCTTGGCCAGGCCGAGGCGCGGACCATCGCCTTCCTGCAGGACTGGATCAAGGCCGGCGCGTCGCCGATGTGCGGCAACTCCATCTGCCAGGACCGCCGCTTCCTGCACCGGCAGATGCCGCGCCTGGAACGCTATTTCCACTACCGCAACCTGGACGTGTCCACGGTCAAGGAGCTGGCCAGGCGCTGGGCACCAGCCATCGCCGCCGGCGTCGGCAAGACCTCCAGCCACACCGCGCTGAGCGATGTGCACGATTCGATCGCCGAACTGCGCCATTACCGCCAGTACATGGGCGCGCTGGCCGGCCTGCCGGGCGTGTCGGAACCGGCCTGAGCGATGGGCGAACTGGCGCCGACCCTGGCCGACAGCCCGCAGGACATGGCCGACCTGCGGCGCGCGGTGGCGCTGCTGGAGGCGCCGACGCTCAGCGCGCGCATGGCCAACCTGGTCGGCTCGCCGCTGGAGTTCGCCGTGCGCCGGCTGCCCGCCGGTGTTTCCAGGCGCATCCAGGGGGGTGCCGAGGCCGCCCTGCACAAGGCCGCGCAGGCCGCTTTCTGGAGCATGGACCGTACCCGGCCGGGCAAGCCGGCGTCGCCGCGCCTGCACAAGCTGGCGGCGGCCGCTTCCGGTGCGCTGGGCGGTGCCGGCGGGCTGCCGGCACTGGCGATCGAGCTGCCGCTGTCGACCACCATCATCATGCGCGCGGTGGCCGACATCGCCCGCAGCGAAGGCTTCGACCTGGATGACTTCGCTACCCGCCAGGCCTGCCTGGAGGTGTTCGCGCTGGGCGGCAATTCGGGCGGCGACGACGCCAGCGAAACCGGCTATTACCTGGCGCGCGGCTTCACCACCGAACTGATGCGGCACCTGTCGTCCGAGCTGGCCGGCACCACCCTCGGCGGCAGCCACGGCCTGCTGCTGGGGCTGGGGCCGAAGGAAGCCGGCAAATGGCTGGCACGGATCGTGGAAAAGGTTGCCGCCCGCTTCGGCGTGGTGGTATCGGAGAAGTTCGCCGCGCAGGCGGTGCCGGTGCTCGGCGCGGTGGCCGGCGCCACCTTGAACACCCTGTTCACCGGCTACTACCAGGACATGGCGCGGGGCCATTTCATTGTCCGCCGGCTGGAGCGCAGGTACGGCTTCGAGACCGTGCGCCTGGCCTACGGGGCGGTCAGCGGGCGCATGAGCGCCTGAACGCCGCGCAGTGGTAGCGTGGCCTGCCGGATACATGGAGAGCCCGCGATGAGCATTTTCGACCTGCGCCTGGAGACCGCGCGGCTGCTGCTGCGGCCACCCTGCGCGGAGGATTTCGCTGCGTTCGCCACGTTCTGCGCCGACCCGCTGCCGATGCGGCACCTGGGGGGCGTGCAGGCGCCGTCGGTGGCGTGGCGCAGCCTGGCCACCCTCACCGGCAGCTGGCACCTGCTCGGCTATTCGATGTTCTCGGTGATCGAGAAGGACAGCGGGCGCTGGGTGGGCCGGGTCGGCCCCTGGCAGCCGCACGGCTGGCCGGGGCCGGAGGTGGGCTGGAGCATCGTGGCGGACCGGTGGGGCCACGGCTACGCGCCGGAGGCCGCGCGCGCGGCCATCGACTGGGCCTTCGACACGCTGGGCTGGGAGCGGGTGATCCACACCATCGCCCCGGACAACCACAATTCGCAGGCGGTTGCACGCAAGTTGGGGTCGCAGGTGCTGCATGCCACGCGCCTGCCGCCACCGCACGAGGTCGATGTCGAGGTGTGGGGCCAGTCGCGCCAGGCGTGGCTGGCCCGTCGCTGAGGCATCGTTGCGGTTGTATCCATCCTGCCCGGTGCGGGCATCGCGCGTGCCGGGGCAGGCGCCGGATACGCGGCCCTGCGATCGGTGCCGACACCGCGCCGGTGCGCTCCGGGCGCGGTGGTGGATTTTGCTGCGGTCGCAGCTTTACCAAAGGGCCCCGATTCCGGTCATATGGCAGGATCGCCTGCCAGTCGGCAGTGTGGGGAATCGTGTCGTTGAGCAATCCAGGTGCTGCGTTGACGGTGTATGGCATGTCCACTTCGGGCAACTGCCACAAGGTCCGTTTGCTGCTGGCGCAGCTGGGCACGCGCTACCGCTGGGTCGAGGTGGACAGTGCCGCCGGCCAGACCCGCACCGAGACCTTCCTGGCGCTCAATCCGAACGGCAAGGTGCCGCTGATCGAACGCGGCGACGGGCGCGTGCTCACCGAGTCCAACGCGATCCTGTTCTGGCTGGCCGAGGGCACGCCGTTCCTGCCGGCCGATGGCTGGCAGCGTGCGCAGGCGCTGTCGTGGATGTTCTTCGAGCAGTACAGCCATGAGCCGTATATCGCGGTGGCGCGTTTCATCCGGGGCTGGACGCCGCCGGATTCGCCGCGGCGGCAGGAACTGCCACGGCTGCGCGAGCGCGGCCATGCGGCGCTCGCGGTGATGGAGCGGCACCTGGCCGACCATGCCTGGTTCACCGGGCCGGAGTACGGCATCGCCGACATCGCCCTGTTCGCCTATACCGCGGTCGCCGCCGACGGCGGCATCGAACTGTCTTCCTATCCGGCCATCGGCCGCTGGCTGCAGGCGCTGCGCGCCCGGCCCGGCTTCGTGGCCATGCCCGATCCATCCCCGGAGGTGCTGCGCAACTTCGCCGCGTCACCCTGATCCTTCCTTTCCCAACCTGTCTGCACCGTGGAGTCCTGCCTGATGTTCGCCCGTGTACCCAACCCCATCCCGGCCCGCATGAAGGGCCTGAACCGTGCCGAGATCTGCGATACCAATTTCATCGAATTCGTGAAGGGGCTGGGGCAGGGGCCGGCCGGCGCGCCGCAGGAGGAAGCCCCGGTGCTCCCGGGCAGTGCGCTGGACGTGCGTGGGTTCCGCGAACTGTTCGAATCGCAGCTGGTGAGCCGCCACCTCGACCTGATGGCGCGCGTGCTGCGCGTGCAGAACAAGGTCTTCTACACCATCGGCTCGTCCGGGCATGAGGGCAATGCCATGGTGGCGCGCGCCACCCGGCATACCGATCCGGCGTTCCTGCACTACCGCTCCGGCGGATTCATGGCCGAGCGCTTCCGCAAGTTGCCGGGCATGGACCCGATCATGGACTCGGCGCTGAGCTTCGCCGCCAGCGCCGAGGACCCGGCCAGCGGCGGCCGCCACAAGGTGTGGGGCAGCAAGCCGTTGTGGGTGTTGCCGCAGACCTCGACCATCGCATCGCACCTGCCCAAGGCGCTGGGCACGGCCCTGGCGATCGAGGCCGGCAAGCGCCTCGGGGTGGAGTTGCCGGTGCCGGGCGACAGCATCGCCATCTGTTCCTTCGGCGACGCTTCGGCCAACCATGCCACCGCGCAGACCGCGTTCAACGCGGCCTCGTGGACGGCCTACCAGAAGCTGCCGGCACCGGTGCTGTACGTGTGCGAGGACAATGGCATCGGCATTTCGGTGAAGACCCCCGGTGGCTGGATCGCCGAGAGCTTCCGCAACCGCCCGGACCTGGATTATTTCTTCGCCGACGGCCTGGACCTGGCCGCCGGCTACGCCGACGTGCAGCGTGCGGTCGAGCATTGCCGGCGCACGCGGCGGCCGACCTTCCTGCACCTGCGCACCACCCGCATCATGGGCCACGCCGGTACCGACTTCGAGATCGAATGGCGCGCGCTGGAGGAACTGTGCGCGGTGGAGGCGGGCGATCCGCTGCTGCGCTCGGCGCAGATCGCGGTCGAGTCCGGGGCGATGAGCGTCGACGAGGTGCTGGCGCTGTACGAGCGCACCCGCGCGCGCTGCTTCGCCGCCGCCGAGGACGCCGACACGCGCCCGCGGCTGACCTCGCTCAAGGACGTGATGGCACCGCTGGCGCCGTATACCCCGGAGCGGGTGCGCGCCGAAGCCACCCGCGCCGACTACGCGCAGCGCCGCCTGCAGGTGTTCGGCAGCGAGGCGTCGTTGCCCGAGAACCTGCCGCCGCGCCACCTTGCCATCCAGATCAACCAGGGCCTGCACGACCTGTTCTGCAAGTACCCGGACACCCTGCTGTTCGGCGAGGACGTTGCGCAGAAGGGCGGCGTGTACACGGTGACCAAGGGCCTGCACAAGGCGTTCGGCCCGCGCCGCGTGTTCAATACCCTGCTCGACGAGACCATGATCCTGGGCATGGCCCAGGGGTTCGCCAACATGGGCATGCTGCCGGTGCCGGAGATCCAGTACCTGGCCTACCTGCACAACGCCATCGACCAGGTGCGCGGCGAAGCCTGCTCGCTGCAGTTCTTCTCCAACGACCAGTACCGCAACCCGATGCTGATCCGCATCGCCGGGCTGGGCTACCAGAAGGGCTTCGGCGGCCATTTCCACAACGACAACTCGATCACCGCCATCCGCGACATCCCGGGGCTGGTGGTCGGTTGCCCGTCGCGCGGCGACGACGCGGCGATGATGCTGCGCACGCTGGCGGCGCTGTCCAGGGTCGACGGACGCGTGTGCGTGTTCCTCGAGCCGATCGCGCTGTACATGACCAAGGACCTGTACGAGGCCGGCGACGGCCAGTGGCTGTTCCCGTACCCGGCGCCGGAGCAGGCGCTGGAGCTTGGCCAGGGCCGTGTCTACGGCGAGGGCAACGACGACCTGGTGGTGTTCACCTACGGCAACGGCGTGCCGATGGCCCTGCGCGCGGCCAGGGCCATCGAGGCGGCGCAGGGCTGGAAGGTGCGGGTGGTGGACCTGCGCTGGCTGGTGCCGCTCAACGCCGCCTATGTCGCCGAGCAGGCCCGCGGTGCCAGGCGGATCATCGTGCTGGACGAGGGCCGGCACAGCGCGGGCGTGGGCGAGGGCGTGATCACCGCGCTGGCCGAGGCCGGCTTCGGTGCCGTGCCGCTGCGCCGGGTCACCGGCGCCGACACCTACACGCCACTGGCCGGCGCGGCACTGCTGGTGCTTCCGGGCGACAATGACGTGGTGAGCGCCGCAGCCGAGCTGGCGCGTGGATAACGATCTGTATGTGCGGACTGGCGGGAATCCTGCAATCGCAGGCGCGATTGCAGGAAGCGGAGTTGACGGCCCTGGCCGGCGCGATGGGCGATGCGCTGGCCCATCGCGGTCCCGATGACCGCGGCGTCTGGGTCGATGCCGCCGCCGGGGTGGCGCTGGCGCACCGGCGGCTGAGCATCCTCGACCTGTCGCCGCTGGGCCACCAGCCGATGCGGTCCAGCGACGGCCGTTACTGGCTGGCCTACAACGGCGAGATCTACAACTTCGCCGCGCTGCGCGCCGAGCTGGAGCCGCTCGGCCACCGCTTCGGCGGCCACTCCGATACCGAGGTGCTGCTGGCCGCGGTCGTGCAGTGGGGGCTGGAGGCGACGCTGCGGCGTTGCAACGGCATGTTCGCCATCGCCCTGTGGGACCGCCGCGAGCAGCGCCTGTCGCTGGCCCGCGACCGGGTCGGCAAGAAGCCGCTGTACTACGGCTGGGCCGGCGACGCGTTGGTGTTCGGTTCCGAACTGAAGGCGCTGTGGCGGCACCCGGCCTTCGACAACGGCATCGACCGCGACGCGCTGACCCTGCTGCTGCGGCTGGATTACATCCCGGCGCCGCACTGCATCCACGAGCGTGCGTTCAAGCTGATGCCGGGCCGGGTGCTGCACCTGGACGCGGCGGCGGTGGCGGCCGGTGCCGCCGCGCACCGGCCGGCGCAGGCGCAGGTGGCCTACTGGGACGCACGCGAGCGCATGGCTGCCTGCCTGGCCGCGCCGTTCGCCGGCAGCGAGGCCGAGGCGGCCGATGCGCTGGACGGGCAGCTGCGCCAGGCCGTGGCGCTGCGCATGGTGGCCGACGTGCCGGTGGGGGTGTTCCTGTCCGGCGGCACCGATTCGGCCCTCGTCGCGTCGCTGATGCAGGCGCAGAGCGCGGCCCCGGTGCACAGCTTCAGCATCGGCTTCGAGGATTCCGACCACGACGAGGCGCCGCTGGCCAGGGAGGTGGCCACCCACCTGGGCTGCGACCACACCGAGCTGTACGTCAGCGGCGCCGATGCGCTGGCGGTGGTCCCGGAGCTGCCGGCGATGTTCGACGAACCGTTCGCCGATGCCTCGCAGGTGCCGACCGCGCTGGTCGCGCGGCTGGCGCGGCGCGGGGTCACCGTGGCGCTGTCCGGCGATGGCGGCGACGAACTGTTCTTCGGCTACACCCGCTACCAGCGCGCGCTGCGCAACTGGCACGCACTGCAGCGCGTGCCGGCGCCGTTGCGGCGCTGGCTGGGGCGCCGTGCCCACGCGCAGGGCGAGGCATCGCGAGCCGGCGGCCTGGCCGCGCTGCTGGCCGAGGCCGGCGCCACCGGCATCGGCGATGTCTACCGCAACCGCATCTCGCGGTGGCGCGACCCCGCCGCGGTGGTGCGCGGGGCGCACGAGCCGGCCACGTTCTACAGCCTGCCCGATCCGCTGCAGGGGCGGGGCGGGGCGGCCGATGCGATGATGCTGGCCGACTTCACCACCTACCTGGCCGACGACCTGCTGTGCAAGGTCGACCGCACCAGCATGGCGGCCAGCCTGGAGGCGCGCGCGCCGCTGCTGGACTGGCAGGTGGCCGAGTTCGCCTGGTCGCTGCCACTGCACATGAAGCTGCGCGACGGCATCACCAAGTACCTGCCCAAGCAGGTGCTGCGGCGCTACCTGCCCGACGCGATGGTGTTCCGCGGCAAGCGCGGCTTCGGCGCGCCGGTGACGCAGTGGCTGCGCGGCGACCTGCGCGACTGGGCCGGCGACCTGCTCGATCCGCGGCGGCTGCGCCAGGATGGGGTGTTCGAAGAGGCCGCGGTTTCGGCGCTGTGGCAGCGCTTGGGCCAGGGCGAGCGCAAGTGGCATACCCACCTGTGGAACGTGCTGATGTTCCAGGCCTGGCAGGCCCACTGGCAGGCGCAGCGGGCGCAGGTGCGCGCCGGCTGACGGCCCTGGGTGCCTTCACCGGCCGCGAAGGCGCGGCCGGCTAGGCTGGCGTTCCCTTTCCGGAGCGAGGTCGTCATGCAACCGTATCGCATCGCCGTACTTGTCGGCAGCCTGCGCAAGGAGTCCCACAACCGCCGCCTGGCGCTGGCCCTGGAAAAGCTGGCCGGCGAGCGCGCGCGGTTCGACTACCTGCGCATCGACGACATCCCGCTCTACAACCAGGACCACGACAGCGACTTCCCGGCGCAGGGCACGCGCCTGAAGAATGCGATCCGCCAGGCCGACGCGGTGCTGTTCGTCACCGCCGAGTACAACCGCTCCATTCCCGGCGTGCTCAAGAACGCCATCGACACCGCCTCGCGTCCCTACGGCGACGGCGCTTTCGACGGCAAGCCGGCGGCGGTGATCGGCACCTCGCCCGGCGCGGCCGGTACGGCGATGGCGCAGCAGCACCTGCGCAACGTGCTGGTGTTCGTGAACCTGTCGGTGATGGCCCAGCCCGAAGCCTTCCTGCAGTACAGGGACGGGCTGATCGAGGCCGACGGCAGCGTGACCAACGACGGTACCCGCCGCTTCCTGCAGGCCTATGTCGACCGCTTCCTGGACTGGGTCGGGACGCACGCGCCACGCTGAACGCCCCGGCGGGACGCGAACAGGCGATAATGCCGGCCCCGGTAGCGGCAAGCGGCCGGGGCTCCCGTGCCGGTGGCGCGGCGGCCCTTGAGAAGCGGGCCCGGCGGCCACATCCACGGGCTGCCGACAGCTTGTCCACGGACTTATCCCCACATTGCCGGCCTGCATCGGCCTACCATGGCCGGGTCGTTTCCCGCTGCACAAAGGTTTTCATGTCTGCCCGTCCTGGCTTCCGTTCCGACCGCAACGACCGCGCAGAGCGCGGCGAACAGCGCATCGACACCCTGCGCGTGCCCCCGCATTCGGTCGAGGCCGAACAGGCGGTGCTCGGTGGACTGATGCTGGCGCCGGAGGCGTTTGACCGGGTCAACGAGGCATTGACCGAAAAGGACTTCTACCGCCGCGACCACCAGTTGATCTACCGCGCCATCCGTGAACTGTCCGAGCGCGACCGCCCGTTCGACGCGGTGACGCTGGGCGAGTGGTTCGAATCGCAGGGCAAGCTGGAGCAGGTCGGCGACGGCGCCTACCTGATCGAACTGGCCAGTACCACGCCGTCGGCGGCCAACATCGGTGCCTACGCCGAGATCGTGCGCGACAAGGCGGTGCTGCGGCAGCTGATCCAGGTGGGTACCGACATCGTCAACGACGGCTTCCAGCCCGAGGGTCGCGACAGCACCGAACTGCTGGCGTCGGCGGAAAAATCGGTGTTCGCCATTGCCGAGCAGGGCGCGCGCGGACGCACCGACTTCGTCGCCATGCCCGGTGCCCTGAAGGATGCGTTCGAGGAACTGCGCAACCGTTTCGAGAACGGCGGCAACATCACCGGCCTGCCGACCGGTTACAGCGAATTCGATGCGATGACCGCCGGCCTGCAGCCGACCGACCTGATCATCCTGGCCGCGCGCCCGGCGATGGGCAAGACCACCTTCGCCCTGAACATCGCCGAGTACGCGGCGATCAAGTCGAAGAAGGGCGTGGCGGTGTTCTCCATGGAAATGTCGGCCTCGCAGCTGGCCATGCGCCTGATTTCCTCCAACGGCCGCATCAATGCCACGCGCCTGCGCACCGGCCAGCTCGAGGACGAGGACTGGAGCCGCGTCACCAGCGCCATCCGCATGCTCAAGGAGACCAAGATCTTCATCGACGACACCCCGGGCGTGTCGCCGGAAGTGCTGCGCTCCAAGTGCCGCCGGCTCAAGCGCGAGCACGACCTGGGGCTGGTGGTGATCGACTACCTGCAGCTGATGAGCGTGCCCGGCAACAGCGAGAACCGCGCCACCGAGATTTCCGAGATCAGCCGCTCGCTCAAGGGCCTGGCCAAGGAGCTGAACGTGCCGGTGATCGCCCTGTCCCAGCTCAACCGCTCGCTGGAAACGCGTACCGACAAGCGCCCGGTGATGGCCGACCTGCGCGAATCCGGCGCCATCGAGCAGGACGCGGACATGATCGTGTTCATCTACCGCGACGAGTACTACAACAAGGAAAACTCGCCGGACAAGGGCCTGGCCGAGATCATCATCGGCAAGCACCGCGGCGGCCCAACCGGCTCGTGCAAGCTGAAGTTCTTCGGCGAGTACACCCGCTTCGACAACCTCAGCCACGACAGCGTCGGCGCGTTCGAGTAACGCGCCGCGGCGGCGTCAGCCGTCGCTCCAGATGTCGCCGAAGGCACGGGCGAAGTTCGCGCCCAGCACCTTGTCCACCACGCGCGGCGCATGTCCGCGGCGGAGCAGGGCATCGGCCACCTGCAGCAGCTTGCGCGGGGTATTGGCGTCGGGCAGGTAGGGCGTGCGGTTCTCGCCCGGCGCGCCGGTGCCGGCCAGCCTGCGCTCGCGCATCTGCCGGTCCATTTCGCGGATGTCCTCTTCATCCACGGGGAAGAACAGCGCGTCGCTGCCGATCCCGACGTGGTCTTCGCCGCATACGCGCAGCGCATGCTCCAGGTGCGCGATGTAATCGGCCAGCAGCGGCTGGCGGCTGTCCTCGGTGAGGAACGGCAGCATGTAGATGCCAACCACGCCACCCTTGTCGGCCATCGCCCGCAGCTCGGCGTCGCGCTTGTTGCGCGGATGGTCGAACACCGCGCTGCAGCCGGCATGGGTGATCAGCGGTGGCGCGCGGCTGGCGTCGATGCCTTCGCGGGTGGCCAGGGCGCTGGAGTGGCTCAGGTCCAGCGCCACGCCGCAGGCGTTCATGCGGGCGATGGCCTCGCGCCCGAGCGGGCTCAGCCCGCTGGGCGCAGCGTCCAGGCAGCCGCCGCCGAACGGCGATGCATGGTTGTAGGACAACTGCATGACGCGCACGCCGAGTCCGCGGAACAGGTCGATGCGCTCGACCTTGCCCTCGAGCATGGTGGCGGCCTCGAACGAGAAGATCAGCGCCACCTTGCCTTCGCGCTTGGCACGCGCCAGGTCGCCATGGCTTGTGACCTTCAGAAACATCGCCGGCTGCGACTCGACCAGTTGCTGCGCGCGGGCGATGTCGGCGACGGTTTCCTCGAATGAACCGGCCGCGCCGCCGAGGGTGGTCTTGATCACGCTGATGCCCGACTCGCGGATCTGGCGCAGGTGCAGGGCCTGGGCGTCGTCGTGCAACAGGGCACCGATCGACGCCAGCGCATTGGCATCCAGGACCAGGGCGCTGGCGTAAAGCGCCGTGCTGTCCGGGCCGGCGGCGAGGGGAGGCGCTGTGGCGGCCGTTGCAGCGGCTGCTGGCAAGGCCATCCCCGCCAGCAGGCCGCTCCCCCATCCCAGCACGCGGCGACGCGATGCATCGATACCCATCGAACTCCCTTCGTGGCGATGACAGACGGCGATGATGACCCACACGGACTGCCCTGCACAAACCCGGACCCCGCGCGTTGCATGGGCCGGGTCTCCTGCGTTGTCCAATGGATGCCGGTCCCGTCGCCATTGCTGACCGCTGTCGCTCCTCCCGCGCGCGGCACTGCCGCGCGGTCCAGGCGAACGCCCCGCGCGTTGCGCGGGGCCGGGCCTGCGTGTTTCAGCAGGCGATCACGCTGCCTTCTTCGCTGCCAGCTGGCGGAGTACGTACTGCAGCAGGCCGCCATTACGGAAGTACTCGACTTCCTTCGGGGTCAGCAGCAGCACATGCGCCTGGAAGGTGGCCGTGCGGCCGTCGGCATGGGTCGCGGTGACGGTGGCGCGCCTGGAGTGGCCGTCTTCCAGTCCGCTGATGTCGAACACCTCCGAGCCGTCCAGCCCCAGCGTCTGCGCGTTCTCTCCCGGCAGGAACTGCAGCGGCAGCACGCCCATGCCGACCAGGTTGGAGCGGTGGATGCGCTCGAAGCTCTCGGCGATCACCGCCTTGACCCCGAGCAGGTTGGTGCCCTTTGCCGCCCAGTCGCGCGAGGAGCCGGTGCCGTACTCCTTGCCGGCCACCACCACCAGCGGCGTGCCGGCGGCCTTGTACTTCATCGCGGCGTCGTAGATGGACATCTTTTCCGGCGGCTGCGCGCCGAAGTACAGGGTGTTGCCGCCTTCCTCGCCACCGAACATCAGGTTCTTGATGCGGATGTTGGCGAAGGTGCCGCGTACCATCACGTCATCGTTGCCGCGGCGGCTGCCGTAGCTGTTGAAGTCGGCCGGCTGCACGCCGCGCGACTGCAGGAAGCGGCCCGCGGGCGAATCCTTCTTGATGTTGCCGGCCGGGGAGATGTGATCGGTGGTGATCGAGTCCCCGAACAGGCCGAGCACGCGCGCGCCGTGGATGTCGGCGATGCGGCCCACGGCCATGGTCATGCCGTCGAAATACGGCGGGTTCTTGATGTAGGTCGACTCGGCGTTCCAGCGGTAGGCCTGGCCTTCCGGCGACTCGATCTGCGCCCAGCGGCTGTCGCCCTTGAACACGTCGGCATAGTTCTGCTTGAACATCTCCGGGCCGACGGTGGCGGCGATGACGTCGCCGATCTCCTTGTTGCTCGGCCAGATGTCGCGCAGGTAGACGTCGTTGCCGTCGCGGTCCTTGCCCAGCGGTTCGCGGGTCAGGTCGATGTTGACCGTGCCGGCGATGGCGTAGGCCACCACCAGCGGCGGCGAGGCCAGGTAGTTGGCCTTGACCTCCGGGTGCACGCGGCCTTCGAAGTTGCGGTTGCCCGACAGCACCGAGGCCACCACCAGGTCGCCGGCGGCGATGCCGGCGCTGACCTCGGTGGGCAGCGGGCCGGAGTTGCCGATGCAGGTGGTGCAGCCGTAGCCGACCACGTAGAAGCCGAGCTTTTCCAGCTCCTTCAGCACGCCGGCCTTTTCCAGGTAGTCGGTGACCACCCGCGAGCCCGGCCCCAGCGAGGTCTTGACCCAGGGCTGGCGGGTCAGGCCGCGTGCGGCGGCGTTGCGCGCCAGCAGGCCGGCGCCGATCATCACCGCCGGGTTGGAAGTGTTGGTGCACGAGGTGATGGCCGCGATCACCACCGCGCCGTCCTTCAGCCGCACCTTGCGGCCGTCGATCTCGACGTCGGCATGGCCCTTGGCCAGCTGCTCGTTGCCCACCGCGGCGCCGCCGCCCTCGTTGATGAAGTCGGCCACCTCGCCGTTGCGCCGGTCGCGGTTGGCGGTCAACCCACCCAGCGCGTCGGCGAAGTTGCCGCGCACGTCCTGCAGCAGCACGCGGTCCTGCGGGCGCTTGGGCCCGGCCAGCGACGGCTGCACCGTGGACATGTCCAGTTCCAGGGTGGCGCTGTAATGCGCGTGCGGCGACCCGGGCGTGTGCCACAGGCCCTGGGCCCTGGCATAGGCTTCCACCAGGGCGATCTGCGCCTCGCTGCGCCCGGACAGGCGCAGGTAGTTCAGCGACTCGGCATCGATCGGGAAGATGCCGCAGGTGGCGCCGTACTCCGGGGCCATGTTGGCGATGGTGGCGCGGTCGGCCAGCGGCAGGTGCTGCAGGCCATCGCCGTAGAACTCGACGAACTTGCCGACCACGCCCAGCCTGCGCAGCATCTGGGTGACGGTCAGCACCAGGTCGGTGGCGGTGGCGCCCTCGGGCAGGCGGCCGCTGAGCTTGAAGCCGACCACCTGCGGGATCAGCATCGAGGAGGGCTGGCCGAGCATGGCCGCCTCGGCCTCGATGCCGCCCACGCCCCAGCCGAGCACGCCGATGCCGTTGATCATGGTGGTGTGCGAGTCGGTGCCGAACACGGTGTCCGGGAAGGCCCAGCGGGTGCCGTCGACCTCGCGCTCCATCACCACCCGGGCCAGGTTCTCCAGGTTCACCTGGTGCACGATGCCGGTATTGGGTGGCACCACCTTGAAGTTCTCGAACGCCTTCTGGCCCCAGCGCAGGAAGCTGTAGCGCTCGCGGTTGCGCTCGAATTCGATGCGGCCGTTGAGGTCCAGCGCGTCGGCGCGGCCGAACACGTCCACCTGCACCGAGTGGTCGATCACCAGTTCCGAGGGGATCAGCGGATTGATCTGCTCGGCGCGCCCACCCAGCCGGGTGACCGCGTCGCGCATCGCCGCCAGGTCCACCACGCAGGGCACGCCGGTGAAATCCTGCAGCACCACCCGTGCCGGCATGAAGGCGATCTCGGTGTCCGGTTCGGCCTTCGGGTCCCAGGTGGCCACGGCCTCGATGTGCTCCGGGCCGACCGTCTGCCCCCCATCCTCGTGGCGGAGCAGGTTCTCCAGCAGGATCTTCATCGAGTAGGGCAGGTGCGAGATGTCGAAGCGCTCGCCCAGCCGGGGCAGGCTGCAGTACGTGTAGGTCTGGTCGCCGACGGTGAGTTGGCTGCGGGTGGAGAACGAATCGCTCATGGCTGACTCCTGTGTTGCGGATGGCGTGCGGCGGCGCGCGGGGCGCCTGCTGGCTGGGGGCGAACCCCGTTCAGTAACGGCTGCCCGAGTATGGACGATCTTCCCCGGGGCGGGGCCGCGCATGCCCTTGAGCATACGCACCGGTTTGTTGCAGCCGTGTCACGAGGCCGTCGCCGGCCCTTGCGTGGCAAGGCCTGCGCCGTCGCCGGCGGTACTGGCGGGGTTTGGGTATGCCCGGGCAAGTATGTATAATTCGTACATACTCAGGAGGGCGCCCGATGGAAGCCACCGTTGCTGAACGTGGACAGATCACCCTGCCCAAGGCCGTGCGCGACGCGCTGGGCCTGACCAAGGGCACGTTGCTGAAGGTCGAGCTCGAAGGCAGTCGCATCATCCTGCGCAAGAGCGTGGACGATGCCATTTCCCGTGCCCGTGGCAAGTTCGCGCTGGACGGTTTCCCGTCGGCCGAACAGGCCGTGCGCAGCGTCCGCGACGAGGCCGGCGAGGCATGATCGCGGTCGACTCCCCGGTACTGATCGAACTGCTCAGCGACGGCCCCCGCGCCGACGCGGTGGAGGCCTGCCTGCGGCAGGCGCTGGTCGGTGGCCGGGTGGTGGTCTGCGGCACCACGCTGGCCGAACTATGCGCCTCGCTGCGCGGCGGCGCGCAGGTGCAGGAGGCGCTGGAGGAAATGGGCATCCATTTCAGTCCGCTGGAGGCCAAGTCGGCGCTGCGCGCCGGCGAGATGCACCGCCGCCACCGCCAGCGCAACGCCGGCGACACACGCCGCATCGACGATTTCATGGTCGGCGCCCATGCACTGCTGCAGTGCGACGGCCTGATCACCTGGAATGACACGTTTTACCGCGACTACTTCAAGGGCCTGAAGCTGATCGTGCCGCAAGCCTGAGCCCATACCCCATTCCTCATCCGTACCACCCGGGAGTTGTCATGTTGGAAGCCTACCGCCACCACGTAGCCGAGCGCGCCGCGCTTGGCATCCCGCCGCTGCCGCTGAGCGCACAGCAGACGGCCGACGTCATCGAACTGCTGAAGAACCCGCCGGCGGGCGAGGCCGAGTTCCTGCTCGACCTGATCACCCACCGCGTGCCGGCCGGCGTGGACGATGCGGCCAAGGTCAAGGCGTCCTACCTGGCCGCCATTGCCTTCGGCACCGAGAAAAGTGCCCTGATCAGCCGCGAGCGCGCCACCGAGCTGCTGGGCACCATGCTCGGCGGCTACAACGTCGCGCCGCTGATCCAGCTGCTGGACGACGCCCAGGTCGGCGCCATCGCCGCCGGCGCGCTGAAGCACACCCTGCTGGTGTTCGATGCGTTCCATGACGTGCAGGAAAAGGCCAGGGCCGGCAACGCCAACGCACAGTCCGTGCTGCAGAGCTGGGCCGACGCCGAGTGGTTCACCAGCAAGCCGGAAGTACCGCAGAGCCTGACCATCACCGTGTTCAAGGTGCCGGGCGAGACCAACACCGACGACCTGTCGCCGGCGCCCGACGCCACCACCCGCCCGGACATCCCGATGCACGCCCTGGCGATGCTGAAGAACAAGCGCGACGACGCGCCGTTCACCCCGGAGGAGGACGGCAAGCGCGGCCCGATCCAGCAGATCCTGTCGCTCAAGGACAAGGGCCACCTGGTCGCCTACGTCGGCGACGTGGTCGGCACCGGTTCCTCGCGCAAGTCGGCGACCAACAGCGTGCTGTGGTGGACCGGCGACGACATCCCGTACATTCCCAACAAGCGCGCCGGCGGCGTGTGCCTGGGCGGCAAGATCGCGCCGATCTTCTACAACACCATGGAAGACGCCGGTGCGCTGCCGATCGAGCTGGACGTGTCGAAGATGGAGCATGGCGACGTCGTCGAGCTGCGTCCGTACGACGGCAAGGCGCTGAAGAACGGCGAAGTGATCGCCGAGTTCGAAGTGAAGTCCGAAGTGCTGTTCGACGAAGTGCGCGCCGGTGGCCGCATTCCGCTGATCATCGGCCGTGGCCTGACCGCCAAGGCGCGCGAGGCGCTGGGCCTGCCGGCCACCGACCTGTTCCGCCTGCCGGTGCAGCCGGCCGATACCGGCAAGGGCTACTCGCTGGCGCAGAAGATGGTCGGCCGCGCCTGTGGCCTGCCGGAAGGCAAGGGCATGCGCCCGGGCACCTACTGCGAACCAAAGATGACCTCGGTGGGCTCGCAGGACACCACCGGGCCGATGACCCGCGACGAGCTCAAGGACCTGGCCTGCCTGGGCTTCTCGGCCGATCTGGTGATGCAGTCGTTCTGCCACACCGCCGCCTATCCGAAGCCGGTGGACGTGAAGACCCACCACACCCTGCCGGAGTTCATCTCCACCCGCGGCGGCGTGTCGCTGCGTCCGGGCGACGGCGTGATCCACAGCTGGCTCAACCGCATGCTGCTGCCCGACACCGTCGGCACCGGTGGCGACTCGCATACCCGTTTCCCGGTGGGCATCTCGTTCCCGGCCGGTTCGGGCCTGGTCGCCTTCGCCGCCGCCACCGGCGTCATGCCGCTGGACATGCCCGAGTCGGTGCTGGTGCGCTTCAAGGGCCAGATGCAGCCGGGCGTGACCCTGCGCGACCTGGTCAACGCGATTCCGCTGTACGCCATCAAGCAGGGCCTGCTGACCGTGGCCAAGGCCGGCAAGAAGAACATCTTCTCCGGCCGCATCCTGGAAATCGAGGGCCTGCCGGACCTCAAGGTGGAGCAGGCGTTCGAGCTGTCCGACGCCTCGGCCGAGCGTTCCGCCGCCGGTTGCAGCGTGCGCCTGAACAAGGAACCGATCATCGAGTACCTCAACAGCAACATCACGCTGCTGAAGTGGATGATCGCCGAGGGCTACCAGGATGCCCGCTCGCTGGCGCGCCGCGTCGAGAAGATGGAAGCGTGGCTGGCCGACCCGCAGCTGCTCGAGCCCGATGCCGACGCCGAGTACGCCGCGGTCATCGAGATCGACCTGGCCGACATCCACGAGCCGATCGTGGCGTGCCCGAACGACCCGGACGACGTCAAGACCCTGTCCGAAGTGGCCGGCGCCAAGATCGACGAGGTGTTCATCGGCTCGTGCATGACCAACATCGGCCACTTCCGCGCGGCCGCCAAGCTGCTGGAAGGCAAGCGTGACATCCCGACCCGGCTGTGGGTGGCCCCGCCGACCAAGATGGATGCCTCCGAGCTGACCAAGGAAGGCGTGTACGGCACCTTCGGCAGCGCCGGCGCGCGCATGGAAATGCCGGGCTGCTCGCTGTGCATGGGCAACCAGGCGCAGATCCGCGAAGGCTCCACCGCGATGTCGACCTCGACCCGCAACTTCCCCAACCGCCTGGGCCGCAACACCAACGTGTACCTGGGTTCGGCGGAACTGGCGGCGATCTGCTCGCGGCTGGGCCGGATCCCGACCAAGGAGGAGTACATGGCCGACATCGGCGTGATCAACGCCAACGGCGCGCAGATCTACCGCTACATGAACTTCGACCAGATCGCGGACTACAAGGACGTGGCCGACACCGTCGCGGCGTAAGCCCCGGCAGCACGCAGCACGCAGCACGCGGAAAGCCCGGCACATGCCGGGCTTTCCGTTTTCATGCGTGCGCCAATGCCATGTCCGATAGCGGCGAGCGCCATGCGCCGCGCGCCTTCATCCTGCGCGCTCCATCCATCGGGAGCAGGACATGAAGGCATTGCACGACAAGACCGTATTGATCACCGGCGCCAGTTCCGGCATCGGCCGCGCCGCCGCGCTGCTGTTTGCCGCCGAAGGCGCGCGGGTGGTGCTGGGCGCGCGCCGCGGCGCCGAGCTGGAGGCGCTGGTCACGCGCATCCAGGCCGCGGGCGGGGCCGCCACCTGGCTGGCCGGCGACGTGCGCGAAGAGGCCTACGCACAAGCGCTGGTGCGCCATGCCGAAGACACCTTCGGCCCACTGCATGCGGCGTTCAACAACGCCGGCGTACTGGGGCCGCTGCAGCCCACGCCCGAGGTCGCGCTGGCCGACTGGCACCACGCGCTGGAGGTCAACCTGACCGCTGCCTTCCTCGGCGCCAAGTACCAGATCCCGTCGCTGCTGCGCGCCGGCAGCGGCGGCAGCCTGGTGTTCACCTCGACCTTCGTCGGCCACACCGCCGGTTTTCCATGCACGGCCGCGTATGCGGCCAGCAAGGCCGGGGTCATCGGCCTGGTGCAGTCGCTGGCCGCCGAGCTCGGGCCGTCCGGGGTGCGCGTCAACGCGCTGCTGCCCGGGGGGACCGACACGCCGATGGCCCGCGAGATGAACCCCGACGAGGCGGCGCTGGGCGCGGTGGCGCGGCTGCATGCGCTGCGGCGGCTGGCGCAGCCCGAGGAGATCGCGGCCGCGGCGCTGTTCCTGGTCTCGCCGGCATCCTCGTTCGTCACCGGCACCGCGATGCGGGTCGATGGCGGGGTGTCCATCCAGCGCGGGTAAGGCGACCCGTTTCCGGAGCGGCGGTGCGCAGCGTCAACGGTGCGGGTCGCGCTCCGGGCTCGGCCGCTTGAGCAGCTTGCGCTGCAGCGAGCGGCGGTGCATGCCGAGCAGGCGTGCGGCGGCCGAGACGTTGCCGCCGGTTTCGTGCAGCGCCTGCTGGATGTGTTCCCACTGCAGGCGGCTGATCGGCGTCATCGCGTCGGGGGGCTCGATGTCCTCGTGCTCCTCGCCGTTCTCGTCGGCTTCGCCGAGCGCGCGCAGGATCATCGGCACCGTCGCCGGCTTGGGCAGGTAATCGTCGGCGCCAAGCTTGATCGCTTCCACCGCGGTGGCGATGGAGGCGTAGCCGGTGACCAGCAGGATGCGCATGTCCGCGCGCAGCGTGCGCAGCGGCTGGATCAGCGCCAGCCCGGATTCGCCGCCGAGCTTGAGGTCGATCAGCGCGAACGCCGGCGGCGACTGCGTGGCCTGCTCCAGCGCGCTGGCGATGTCGTGGGCGGTGACGGTCTCGATCTCGCGGCGGGCGAGGCTGCGCTGCAGGGTGCGCACGTACAGCGGATCGTCGTCGACCAGCAGGCCGTGGGAAGAGGAGGTCATGGATTCGCTTCCATATTGACAAGGGGCAGGCGGAAACCGACGCGGGTGCCGCGGCCTTCGGCCGGGCGCATCCACAGTTCCCCGTGCAGGCGTTCTATCGTGGCGTGCGACAGCGCCAGGCCCACGCCCATGCCGCCGCTCTTGCCGCTGTTGAACAGGGTACCCGGCAGCGCCGCGTGGGCGGCGTCGTTGGCCTTGAAGCCGGGGCCGTAGTCGCGGACTTCGCCGTACAGGTGGTCGTCGCGGATGCGGATGTCCAGGTCCACCTGGCCATGGCCGGTCTGTTCGCCGGCGTCGGCGGCGTTGTTCAACAGCACCTGCAGCAGGTGGCCGACGCCCGGGGCCAGCGCCAGCTGCAGCGGTGCGTCGGCATTGCGCCGCAGGTGCACGGTCGGGCGCACCAGCCGCCATTGTTCGAGTACGTTGCCGATCGACACCCGGGCGCGGCTGCGCGCGCCTTCCGCCGGCGCCGCCAGCGCCAGGACCCGTTCGCGGCATTGCACCAGCAGGCCGCGCAGGGTGTCCATGTCCTCCTGCATCGCCGGGTCGTCGGCGTACTGCTCGGCGATGTCGTCGGCCAGCAGGGTCATGGTCGCCAGCGGCGTGTTCAGTTCATGCGCCACCGACGCCGCGTGGGTGGCCAGGGCGACGATGCCCTCGTTGCGCACGAAGCGCTCGCGCAGCAGCGCCAGCTGGTTCTCGCGTTCGCGCAGCGCCGCGGCCAGCCGCGTGGAGAACACCAGCACGACCACGCTGGAGAGCAGGAAGTTGGCCGCCGCGCCCCACAGGTGCAGGCTCATCGAATCGAAGTAGCCGCCGTGCAGCGGCAGCCCGAAGATCGCGCTTACCGCATAACCGGCCACGCAGGCCGCGGCCACCGCATGGGTCCAGCGCAGGGGCAGGGCCAGCGCGGCCAGCGCGATCAGGATCAGGAACAGCGAGCCGAACGGATTGGCGATGCCGCCGCTCCAACCGACCATCCAGGTCAGCACGGTGACGTCCACCAGGATGTGGCCGAAGGCGGTGACCGGGGCAGGGTCGCTGTCGTGCACGCGCAGCTGCACGTAGAGGTTGAACAGCGCCAGCACGCACACGCCGCTCCACAGCGGCAGCTGCGGCAGGTCTAGCCCCAGCAGCCCGGTGGCGACCAGGATCGCGCTGGCCTGGCCGGCGGTGGCCAGCCAGCGCAGGCTGCACAGGGTGCGGAGGAACGAGGTATCCGGGGAATCCATGCGTGCATCGTAATGCGTCCCGGCCCGCCGGCGCTCGCCGTGGTTCATGCCGGGACAGCGGCCGGCGCGCTAAAATGCGCGCCATGCACGACGCCGTCACCCGCCCGACTCCTCCCGCCGACGCCACCGCCTGGCCCCGCCGCATCACCCATGCCGTCGATATCGGCGGAGTGAAGGTCGGTGGCGGCCACCCGGTGGTCGTCCAGTCGATGACCAATACCGACACCGCCGATGTCGCCGCCAGCGTCCGCCAGGTGGCCGAGCTGTGGCGCGCCGGTTCGGAAATGGTGCGGCTGACCGTCAACAACGCCGAATCGGCGGCGGCCATTCCACGCATCGTCGACAAGCTGCGGATGATGGGCATCGACGTGCCGCTGATCGGCGACTTCCATTACAACGGCCACCAGCTGCTGGCACAGGAGCCGGCCTGCGCCGAAGCGCTGGCCAAGTACCGCATCAACCCGGGCAACGTGGGCTTCGGCAAGAAGAAGGACACCCAGTTCGCGCAGCTGATCGAGTTCGCCATCCGCTACGACAAGCCGGTGCGCATCGGCGCCAACTGGGGCTCGCTGGACCAGAGCCTGGCGGCCCGGCTGATGGACGAGAACAGCCAGCGCGAACAGCCGTGGGACGCCGGCCGGGTGCTGCGCGAGGCACTGATCCGCTCGGCGCTGGATTCGGCGCAGACCGCGGTGGAACTGGGCCTGCCGCGCGAGCGCATCGTGCTGTCGGCCAAGGTCAGCGGCGTGCAGGAGCTGATCGCGGTGTACCGCGACCTGGCCAACCGTTCCGATTTCGCCCTGCACCTGGGGCTGACCGAGGCCGGCATCGGCAGCAAGGGCATCGTCGCCTCGTCGGCGGCGCTGGCGGTGCTGCTGCAGGAAGGCATCGGCGACACCATCCGCATCTCGCTCACGCCCGAGCCGGGGCAGCCGCGCACGCAGGAAGTCATCGTCGCCCAGGAACTGCTGCAGACCACCGGGCAGCGTGCGTTCACGCCCATGGTCACGGCCTGCCCGGGCTGCGGCCGCACCACCTCCGAGTTCTTCCAGGAGCTGGCCAAGGTGGTGCAGAACCACGTGCGCGAGAAGATGCCGGTGTGGCGCGTCAGTCACCCGGGCGCGGAGAACATGACCCTGGCGGTCATGGGCTGCATCGTCAACGGCCCGGGCGAGTCGCGCCATGCCAACATCGGTATCTCGCTGCCGGGCACCGGCGAGGCGCCGGCCGCGCCGGTGTTCGTCGACGGCGAGAAGAAGGTGACGCTGCGGGGCGAGAACATCGCGCAGGAGTTCGTGGCGCTGATCGACGAGTATGTCGAGAACCGCTATGCGCGCGACGCAGGCTGAATCCCGCCGCGAAGCCGCCGGCGTGCGCGACTGGCTCGCGCACAACGCCTGGCGTCTGCTCGTGCTGTTCGTCTGCCTGCTGCTGCCGCTGGCCGGGTTCGTGGCCCTGGCCGAGGAAATCCACGAGGCCGAGTCGCTGTACTTCGACCAGGCGCTGCTGTGGCGCATGCATGGGCTTGCCTCGCCCGCGCTGGACGCGTTCTTCCTGCTGATGTCGCGGCTGGGCTACCAGTGGGGCGTGATTCCGCTGGACCTGCTGCTGGTGGCCGTGCTTGCATTCCGGCGGCGCTGGCGCAACACGCTGTTCGCCGCCACCGCTTTCGCCGGCTCGGCGCTGTTGAACATCGGCAGCAAGCAGTTGTTCCAGCGCGAGCGCCCGAGCCTGTGGGAATCGATCGCGCCGGAAAGCACCTTCAGTTTTCCCAGCGGGCACGCGATGGGGTCGATGACGCTGGCCGCCACCGCGCTGTTCCTGGCATGGAACACGCGCTGGCGCTGGCCGGTGGCGATCACCGGCGGCATCTTCGTGTTCTGCGTCGGGTTGTCGCGCGTCCATCTGGGCGTGCATTACCCCTCCGATATCCTGGGCGGCTGGTGCGCTGCGCTGGCGTGGGTGACCGGCGTGCATGTACTGCTGTTCCGTCGCCGCTGGTCGCCATCGGCTGCGGCGAAACCCTAATTGCCTGCGAGGGATGCACTGATGGCCGCACAACGCTGCGGCGCACAGCATGTCATGGCCGGTCACACGGCGCCGATCACGGCCGGGTCATGCGTGGACAGGGGAGTTGTCCAAGTGTGCCGTCCCCATGGGGCGGGACCGGCTTCTTGACTGATAATGGGCGCGGCCTGCGCGATGGCGGATCCACCGCCCGGCTCCGGATGGCGGAGCTGCATGGCCGGCTGCGACTGTCACTGGGTGTCGGGGGGAGGAAGCGGGTAGTGACGATAACGGTATTTCTCATTGACGACCACGCGCTGGTGCGCACCGGTCTGCAGATGATCCTTGCCGGTGAAACCGGTATCGAGGTGGTTGGCGCCGCGGACAGCGGCGAAGCGGCCCTGCCGCAGATCCGCCGGCTGAAACCGGACGTGGTGCTCTGCGACCTGAACCTGCCGGGGCTGAGCGGGCTGGAGATCACCGAGCGCATCGTCAAGGGCGACCACGGCACCCGCGTGATCATCGTGTCGGTACTGGAAGACGGGCCGATGCCCAAGCGGCTGCTGGAAGCCGGAGCCTCCGGTTATGTCGGCAAGGGCGGTGACGCCCGCGAATTGGTGCGCGCCATCCATGACGTGGCGCTGGGCCGACGCTACCTGGCCAGCAACATCGCCCAGAACCTGGCCCTGTCCAACATAGGCGGCGACGAGTCGCCGTTCGACGGTCTCTCGCCGCGCGAACTGGAAGTGGCCCTGCTGCTGGTGCAGGGACACCGCCAGGAAGAGATCGCCCGTCGCCTCAGCCTGAGCGCCAAGACCGTCAACACGCACAAGTCGCGCCTGTTCCAGAAGACCGGCGTGCACGACAACATCGCACTGGCGCGCCTGGCTGCGCAGTACGGCGTGGGCGATCCGTCGAAGGCGATATGACAGCGTCCGCCGGCGCCGGAGGCACATGAAAAAAGCGGCCCTTGGGCCGCTTTTTTCATTCCGGGACGCGCTGCCTTCAGGCGTTGCGGTGCGGCTCGTCCGGGTTCGACACGCTGGCCTCGGCCTCGGCCTCGGCCGCAGCCTCGACTTCGGCGGTGGCGATCGCAGCGGCTTCGGATTCAACGCTCGTGGCCAGCGGCGCCTGGTCGCCGGACGCGTGCTGCTCGCCGGTTGCCGGCGCCGTCACCGGTGCCTCGGCGAACAGCTGTCCGTTCTCCGGCAGGGCCGGTTCCGGCGTGGCAGCCGGGACCGGAATCGGCTCTGCCGCAACCGCAACCGCAACCGGTTCGGCGGCCACCACCACTGCCTCGACCGGCGCCGCAGGCTCGGCGACGACCGCCGGCTCCGGGGCTTCCTCCTGTATGGTTGCAGCTGCCGGCTGCACGGCTTCCGCCACCGGGGCGACGACCGGTGCGGCTTCCGCTGCCGGTACGACGACGGGCGTGGCTTCCGCCGTCGCCACCACGGTTTCCAGCACGGGTTCCGGCTGCGCGATGGCCGTGGTTTCCGGTTCGGCGGCGATGCCCACCGCCGCGATCGCGGCGGCAGGCGTTGCAGCGGGCTCGGCCTGCGGCGCGACCGGCGCTTCGGCGCGCGCAGGGCGCGGTGCACGTGCAGGCGCATGGGCGATAGCCGGCTCGTCGTCGAAATCGAACTCCGGCTGGGCCGCGGCCGCTACGGCGTCCGTTCCGGTGGCTTCGTTGCCGGCGTCCTCGCCCTCGTCGGCGATGTCGTCATCGTTGCCCAGCACGTCGGTATCGGCGTTGCCGGTGCCTTCGGCATTGCCGCGGCGACGGCGGCGGCCGCCACGGCGACCACGGCGGCGGCGGCTGGCGCCGTCGCCAGTGCCATCGTCGGTGGCCGGGGCGGTGGTCTCATCGGTCGCAACAATGGCCTGCTCGGCGGTGGTGGTCACCGCTGCGGTGTCCTCCACGACCGGCAGCTGCACCTTGGCCGGTGCCTCGGTGGCGTCCGTATCCACGGTGGCGACCACGGTTGCCGCAGCCATGGCCGGGGCGGCTGCCACGACCGGGCGCGGGGCCTCGGCCTGCGGCTGCCGTGCCGGCTTTTCGCTGGCCGGCTGCACGGCCTTGTCCGCTTCCTGCTGCGGCTTGGGCTGCTTGGGCTGCTTCTGCGGCTTGGGCTGCTGCTGTTCGTTGTTGCGCTGCTGCTTGCCCTGCGGGGCCTGCTGTTCGCCACGCTGCTTGGGTTGCTGCTGGCCGGCGTTCTGCTGCTGCGGGTTGCCGCCGCCGCCCTGGCGACGCTCATCACGACGCTCGTCGCGGCGCTGTTCGTCGCGACGGTTGCCGTTGCCGTTGCCGCCGTTGCGTGCCGGCTGGCCGTTGTTGCCGTTGCGGCGCGGGTTGTTGCGCTCGTTGCGGTTGCCGCGGCCGCTGTCCTGGCGCGGCTGCGGCTGGGCCGGTGCCGCCGGTGCGGTTTCGCCACCGAAGATGCGCTTGAGCCACCCCATCACGCCGCCGCTTGCCGGCACGGCAGGCGCCGGTGCGGCGACCGGAGCCGGGACCGGCGTCTGTGCCGGTTCCGGGATCTCGCGCACCGGGGCCGGCTGGCTGTGCTTGACGTGGGTCACCGCCGGTGCCGGCGGGATGTTCAGCTGCGCCTTGGTCAGGGCGTGCACCGGCAGCTTGCGCGGGGTGCCGCGCTGGTAGCTCGGCCTGCCCGACTCCTCGCCCAGCTCGTTCTCGCGCAGGCGGGTGACTTCGTAATGCGGGGTGTGCAGCTGCTCGTCGGCGACGATGATGATCGGCGCATCGTGGCGGCGCTCGATCTCGCGCAGCGCGCTGCGCTTCTCGTTGAGCAGGAAGTTGGCGATCTCGACCGGGGCCTGGACCAGCACCTGCCCGGTGTTTTCCTTCATCGCGTGCTCTTCGGCGACGCGGATGATCGACAGCGACAGCGACTCGACGCTGCGCATGCGGCCCTGGCCGTCGCAGCGCGGGCACACGATCTGGCTGGACTCGCCCAGGCTCGGGCGCAGCCGCTGGCGGCTCATTTCCATCAGCCCGAAGCGCGAGATGCGGCCCAGCTGCACGCGCGCGCGGTCGTACTTCAGCGCGTTCTGCAGGCGGTTCTCGACTTCGCGCTGGTGCTTGTTCGAGGACATGTCGATGAAGTCGATCACCACCAGGCCGCCCAGGTCGCGCAGGCGCAGCTGGCGGGCCACTTCCTCGGCGGCTTCCAGGTTGGTCTGGAACGCGGTGTCCTCGATGTCGCTGCCCTTGGTGGCGCGGGCCGAGTTCACGTCGATGGCTGTCAGCGCTTCGGTCTGGTCGACCACGATCGAGCCGCCGGACGGCAGGCGCACGTTGCGCTCGTAGATCGCCTCGATCTGCGATTCGATCTGGAAGCGGTTGAACAGCGGGATGTCGTCCTTGTAGTGCTTGAGCTTGCGCAGGGTCTGCGGCATCACCTGCTGCATGAACTCGCGCGCGGTCTCGTACAGCTCCTCGGTGTCCACCAGGATCTCGCCGATGTCGGCGCGCAGGTAGTCGCGCAGGGCGCGCACGATCAGGCGCGACTCCTGGTAGATCAGGAACGGCGCGGGCTTGGCCAGCGCGGCCTCGGCGATGGAGCGCCAGACCTGCAGCAGGTAGTCCAGGTCCCACTGCAGTTCCTCGGCATCGCGGCCGACGCCGGCGGTGCGGATGATCACGCCCATGTCGTCGGGGATGTTCAGCTTGTCCAGCGCGTCCTTGAGCGCGGCGCGATCCTCGCCCTCGATGCGGCGCGAGACGCCGCCGGCCGACGGCGAGTTCGGCATCAGCACCATGTAGCGGCCGGCCAGGGAGATGAACGTGGTCAGGGCGGCGCCCTTGTTGCCGCGCTCCTCCTTGTCGACCTGGACCACGACTTCCTGGCCCTCGCGCAGCAGCTCGCGGATGCCGGCCTTGTTGTGGTCGACACCGGCCTGGAAGTAATCGCGGGAGATTTCCTTCAGCGGCAGGAAGCCATGCTTGTCACCGCCGTATTCGACGAAAGCCGCTTCGAGGGAGGGTTCGAGCCGGGTGATGCGGCCCTTGTAGATGTTGGACTTCTTCTGTTCCTTGGACGGCTGTTCGATGTCGATGTCGTACAGGGTCTGGCCGTCCACGATGGCCACGCGCAGTTCTTCGGCCTGCGTGGCATTGATCAGCATTCGCTTCATTGTGCGTTCCTCGCGCGCTGCTACCGCGCGGAACGCCATGGCGTTTCGCCTCTGGACACGGGTCGCCGCCCCTCGCGCAGGCGCGGGTAGGGCGGCTTGGGTTTCCAGCGCTACGACACCACGGCAGGCCGCGGGAGCGCTTGTGTTCTTGGTTTCAGGTGTTTCGGGGCCGGCGGCCGCTCCGGCCGTGGCCGGGGCGTCGCACGGGACATGTTTTTTCGTCCAGCACGGATGCTTTTGGCATCCGGCGATGGCCGGGAGCGCCGACGAGCCGCTAACATGGCCGCCCCGGGGGCGGTGGCCGCGCACTGTGCCGGATCCGTCGGAAGCCGGGCTTCTGGCCCTGATCAACTTCCAACGAAATCAAACCCTTATATCGCTCCCCGAGTGTAACAGAATAAACAGGCAGATGACTGACTCCGAAGACCGCCGCATACCGCCTGCGGGCAAATCCAGCGTGCGCCTGATCAAGGTTCCGGAAGACCGGGCTGGGCAGCGGCTGGACAACTTCCTGCTCGGCCAGCTCAAGGGCGCCCCGCGCAGCCTGGTCTACAAACTGGTGCGCAGCGGCCAGGTGCGGGTCAATGGCGGCCGAGCCAAGGCCGAGCGCAAGCTGGAGGCGGGCGAGGAGGTGCGCGTGCCGCCGGTCAATCTCGCCGAGGTCGGAGACAAGGCGCCGCCGCCGGCCGGCTTCCTGCAGCGCATGGAGCAGGCCATCGTGTTCGAGGACGCGCGGCTGCTGGTCATCAACAAGCCTTCCGGGGTGGCCAGCCATGGCGGCAGCGGCATCAGCCATGGCGCGATCGAAACCATGCGCGCCCTGCGTCCGAACCAGGGGCTGGAACTGGTGCACCGGCTGGATCGCGACACCTCGGGGCTGCTGGTCATGGCCAAGAAGCGCTCGGCGCTGTCCGAGCTGCAGGCGCTGCTGCGCGAGGACCACGACGGCACCGGCCCCGGCGGCATCCGCAAGCGCTACCTGACCCTGCTGGTCGGGCGCATGCCCGACGGGGTGATGAGCGTGGATGCGCCGCTGCACGTGGGCCTGCGCCAGGGCGGCGAACGCCATGTGCAGGTGAATGCAGCCGGCAAGCCATCACTGAGCCATTTCAGGGTGCTGGAGCGGCGCGGCGGTCATTCGTACTGCGAGGTGAAGATCGATACCGGGCGTACCCACCAGATCCGCGTGCATGCCCAGCACATCGGTCATCCAGTCGCCGGTGACGACAAGTACGGCGATCCTGCCGTCAACAAGCGGCTTCGCGAGCAGATCGGGCTGAAGCGGCTGTTCCTTCACGCCGCCTCCCTGGAGTTCGCGCTCGATGGCGGCAAGGTGCCCTACGTGCTCAACGCACCGCTGGCGCCGGAACTGGCCGAGGCGCTGGACCGGCTGCGCTGAACCGGCGCGCATGCGGCCCGGCTGCATGCGCGGCATCGGGTCTGGGCCCGTGCCGCCGCGCCGGGTCGATGCGGTGGCGGTCAGCCGCCGCGCCGCATGCGTTCCTCGATGGCGAAGCAGCTGTCTGGCTTCGGCTGCGGCGGGTTGAAGCTCACCGGAACCTGGATGGTGGTCGGCACCGCCTGGCCATTGCGGGTGGCGGCCTTGAACTTCCATTCGCGCACGCGCTGGATCGCCGCATCGTCGAGCTGGCTGTTGCCGCTGCTGGTGAGCAGCGTGACTTCGGTCGGGGTGCCCTGCGGCCCGACCACGACCTTGAGCACGCTCTGTCCGCCGACGCCGCTGCAGGCCAGTTCGACCGGGTAATCCGGCGGTGGCGTCTGTACCGCGGCCACCTCGGTGGGGGCGATCGCCGGCGCGGCCGGTTCGGAAGGGCCGCAGGCGCTGAGTGCGATGGCGGTGGCGAGGGAGCCCAGCAGGAGATGCGCTTTCATGTCATTGCTCCACAAGTGCGGATGCCTTGGCGGCACAGATGAAGTCGTTCTCGCTCAGCCCGCCCACGTCGTGGGTGGAAAAGCGGACGATCGCGCGGTCGTAGTGCACCCCCAGGTCGGGGTGGTGGTCCTCGCGGTGCGCGACCCACGCCAGGGCATTCACGAACGCCATCGTGCCGTGGTAGTTGTCGAAGCTGAACGTGCGCACCAGGGCGTGGCCGTCCTCGGCCAGCTCCCAGCCCGGGACCTGTGGCAGCAGTTCGGCCAGCCGCGCCGCCCCGAGCCGGTGTTCGCTGCCCCTGCGCGGAATGCAGTGCGCCTGCGCGAGTGGAATCAGATCGGCCATGGGAATCTCCATCGACAAGGGGCTGAACGGCGCTGCGCGTGGAATCAGTGTCCCATCAGCAGTCGCCTAGACACGGCTAGAATACCCCGCATGATCCAGATTTCAGATACCGCACAGAGCCATTTCCGCAAGTTGATCGAACGCGAGGCCGTGCCCGGCATGGGCGTGCGCCTGAGCGCGGTCGAGCCGGGGACGCCACGCGCCGACGCGCGCCTTGAGTTCGCCGAGCCGGCCGATCTGCTGGGCGACGAATGGGCGGTGGACTGCGACGGCTTCACGCTCTACGTGGCGGCCACCAGCGTGGCCTGGCTGGACGGCGCCGAGATCGACTACGTCACCCAGGCGGCGGGTACCCAGCAGCTGACCATCAAGGCGCCGAAGATCAAGGGCGAAGCGCCCGGCGAGGCGGCGTCGATGGTCGAGCGCGTGCATTGGGTCATCGAGAACGAGGTCAACCCGCAGCTGGCTTCGCACGGCGGTCGCGTGGCGGTGCAGGAAGTGTCCGCCGACGGCGTGGTGCTGCTGCGTTTCGGCGGGGGCTGCCATGGGTGCGGCATGGCCGACGTGACCTTGAAGCAGGGCATCGAGAAGACCTTGATGGCCCGCGTGCCTGGCGTCACCGCGGTGCGCGACGCGACCGACCACGCCAGTGGCCAGGCGCCCTACATTCCGCGCGGCAGCGCGGGCTGAGCCTCTCCGCACGTGCCGGTGACGACGGTTGCCGACCTGATCGACCTGCTGGCCGCCCGGCGCAAGGGCAGCCTCCTGCACGACCGCCGCACCGGTTTTCCGTACAGCTGGAGTGCCTGGCTGCGCGGCGGGTCGCCGGCGAAGGGGTTGGCATTCGCCGGCGCGGATGCGGCCGCCGCGGCGCCGCCCTGGAAGGGGCCGCGTTCCCGTGGAAGCGGGCGGGCGACGTCGTTCCCGCATGCGCTGCTGCAGGTGTTGCGCTGGGCAGGCGACGATCCGCCTGCCGGCGACCAGCGCCGCCTCCGCTGGTTTTCCGCCTTGTGCAGCGTGGCCCTGCATCTGCTGTTCGCGGTGCTGCTGGTGTGGGTGGCGCTGGTCCGCAGCAACGTGCCCGAACCGGGGACGGACGCCGGCGAGCGCGTCCGGATCGAGTACATGGGCCGCGGCACTCCGGAGGACCCGGGCGGGGGAGCGCCGCAGGCCGCAGGCGCGCCGGCGACTACTGCGCAGGCGGCAGCGGCCAGCGCCGTAGCCGCTGCCGCGTCGCCGCAATCCCGATCACAGCCACAATCCGCGGCGCAGGACAGCAGCGCCGGCAGCGCGTCGGATGCAGCGCCGGCGGACGTGCCGCAGCCCGCGTCCGACACGCAGGCGCCGCAGCCGCTGCAGGTCACAGAGGTGCCGCGGCCGACCGGCGATTTCGTGTTGCCGCCGGCCACGGTGGCCGCGCCGGCGCTGCGCGTGCAGGTGCCTCAGGTGCGCGAGCGTACCGTCGAGACCATGCCGGAGCAGCCGGCGCAGGTGCGGGTGTTGCCGTTGCCGGATGTCGCCGCGCGGGCCCCGGCGATGCCGCAGGTGCAGGTGCGCGAGCGTCCGGTCGAGACCGGGCCCGTGCAGCCGGTGGCGATGGCGCAGGTCCGCCCGCGCGAGGCGGATGTGCGCCTGGCGGGCGCGGCGCCTGCGGTGCGCGAGCGGCAGATCGAAGCCGCGCCGCGGCAACAGGTGACGATGGCCACGGTGCCGGCGCGCGAAAGCGGGGTGCAGGTTGCGACGGCAGACCTGCCGGTGCGCGAGCGGCAGGTGCCGGGTGTCGCCGATGCCGTTCCCGCGCCTGCCGCCGGTTCCGCTGCGGCGGCGCCGATCAGCCAGGGCGCCGCGGCGGGCGGGCAGGGGACTAGGAGTGCACCGCAACCAGGTACCAGCACGGGGGCCGGCCCGCGGCCGCAGGACCGCAGCGGCGGCTGGGCCGCGCCGGTCCGTTCGGACGATTGGGGGGCTTCGCAGCGGCAGGCATCGGGTGGCAGCGGCGCTGCGTCCGACGCTGGCCGCGGCCTGTACAACAGCGATGGCAGCGTGCGCCTGGCGGGCGATGCCGGAAAGGATGCGGCGCACGCTGGCCGCGGTGCGCCGGGCGGCGGGTCGGACAGCTGGAGCCGCGAGCAGATCGATCGTGCCGGCACCTGGCTCAAGCGGCCGCCCTATGACCACGCGCCGACCTCGTTCGACAAGTACTGGGTGCCCAACGAATCGCTGCTGGCCGAGTGGGTGCGCAAGGGCGTCAAAAGCATCGAGATCCCGATCCCGGGCACCGGCACCCGCATCTCCTGCGTGGTGTCCATCCTTCAGTTCGGCGGCGGCTGTGGCCTGAGCAACCCGAACATGCAGGAGCAGCCGGCCAGCGCGCGGCCGCCGCCGGACGTGCCGTTCAAGCAGGAACTGCAGGAAGACAACGGCAGCCGTTGAGCGCGCGAAAGCGCGCGCGTGCCGCTGTGCCGCCGGGCATGGATGGTTATCGATCCCTGCCGTGTCGCAGGCTGCGTGCCACGGTGCGCATCAGATGCGCATCGGCAGCATGCCGCAGGCGAGCGGTGCGAGGAGTCCGGTCACTGCAGTCGGGCCGGCCCATGGCGGATCGGTGGCGGGCAGTTCCGGGCATGCGCGGATACCGGCGAATCCGGCCAGTGCCGCCAGCGGGGCAAACCAGGGCAGGGGGCCTTCGACGGGAGGGATGCATCGGCCACTCATGTCCGGCTGGGCGGTTCATGCCCAGCCAACCCATGCCGCCTGGATCAGTGGCGCCGGCACGCGCGTGCCGGCGCGCCGCGGCTACTTGAGGCCGTGCAGATCGCGCAGCTGGCTTGGGCGCGAGCCGAAGTAGGCCGCCAGGTCGGAGATGTCCTGGTCGCTCAGGCCGGCCGCCTGCGGCGACATCAACATGTGCTCGCGGTCGCCGCTGCGATACGCCTGCAGGGCGTGGGCGAGGTAGTCGCCATACTGGCCGCCGAGCCGTGGATAGCCCGGATCGATCGGGGCGTTGCCATCGGCGCCGTGGCAGTCGATGCAACTCTGGCCGGTGGCCTTGCCCTTGCTGTTGGCCAGCTGCTCGCCGGCGGCGATGCGCCCCTGCGGCAGGCCGGCCGAAGAGCTGGAACCGTGTTCGCCACTGGCATGGCCGGGGTCGGCGGCGGACTTGCCGCTGGACTCCACCTCCGACTGGGTACAGGCGGCCACGGCGCAGGCAGCGAACAGTGCGATGGCGAGACGCGAAGCGTGCTTGGCTTTCGACATGAGCGGTGCTTACTTGAGAGTGGACAGGTAGGCGGCGAGATCAGCGATTTCCTGCGTGCTGAAGCTCATCGATTGCGCCTGCATGGTCGGATGCTTGCGCTTGCCTTCGCGGTATTCGGTCAACGCCTGGGCCAGGTACTGCGCCGACTGCCCGCCGATCTTGGGCACGCGGTAGCTCGGGTAGGCGTTCTTGTAGCCGGTGATGCCATGGCACCCCTGGCAGGTGTAGGCCAGGGTACGCCCGGCTTCGGCATTGCCTGCGGCCGACGGCGCCGCGGCGGCAGGCGCAGCAGCGGGGGCCGAAGCAGGCGCGGGAGCGGGAGCGGAAGGTTCAGACTGCTGCGGGTCGGCTTGTGCGGCGGCCCCGAAGGGCAGGGCCAGAGCCAGGGCGAGACATACGGCAAACGGCTGCGAGCGCATGGTTTCCTTGTCCGGTATGCGGGTCTGTTCGTTCCGCCGTGGGGACACGGAACGGGCCGAGTATAGCCCGCGTATTCACCGGTTCGGAACCATTCATGAATGCTGCGGTGCGGTATGCATGCATGACCTTTGGGGCATGGTGTCGTTGTGGGGTGGTGCAATACTTTGCTACAACACCAGCCACTGCATCTCCAAGGACCCCACGATGTCGCCATTCCTTACTCCGTACGGCCGCACCGGACGCTGCGCCGCCGCTCTCCTCGTCACCACGGTGCTGCTGCTGGGCGGCTGCAAGGCCGACGGCGAGGGCGCCAAGGACAAGCCCAAGGAAGAGCATAAGGCAAGCGACGCGGTCCCGGTCGAAGTGGCCAAGGCGGCACGCCGCGCCATCGCCGCCAGTTACACCGGTACCGCCTCGCTTGAGCCGCGCGCCGAGTCGCAGGTGGTCGCCAAGACCTCGGGCGTGGCGCTGGCGGTGATGGTCGAGGAAGGCCAGCACGTCAGCGCCGGGCAGCCGCTGGTACGGCTGGACCCGGATCGCGCGCGCCTGGCCGTTGCGCAGAGCGAAGCGCAGATGCGCAAACTGGAAAACAGCTACCAGCGCGCGCAGAAGCTGGTCCAGCAGCAGCTGGTCAGCGCCGCCGACATCGACCAGCTGCGCTTCGACCTGGAAAACGCGCGCGCGCAGTACCGCATGACGGCACTGGAACTGTCCTACACCACGGTGGTGGCACCGATTTCCGGCGTGGTCGCCTCGCGCGACATCAAGCCGGGCAATTTCGTGCAGATCAATTCGCCGATCATCCGCATCGTCGATGCCGGCAAGCTGGAAGCCACGCTCAACGTGCCCGAGCGCGAGATCGCCAAGCTCAAGCCGGGACAGGCGGTGGAGCTGGTCGCCGACGCGTTGCCGGGGCGCACGTTCGGTGGTGTCGTGGACCGCGTGTCGCCGGTGGTGGACACCGGTACCGGCACGTTCCGCGTGGTGGCTTCGTTCTCGGGTGAGAGCGACCTGCAGGCGGGCATGTTCAGCCGCCTGAGCATCAACTACGACCAGCGCGCCGATGCGCTGGTGGTGCCGCGCACCGCGCTGCTCGAGGACGGTGGCGAGCCCGCCGTTTACGTGGTGCGCGACGGCAAGGCGATGCGCACCCGGCTCAAGCTCGGCTACGACGATGCCGGCTGGATCGAGGTGCGCGAAGGCCTGCAGCCCGGCGAGGAAGTGGTCGTGGCCGGCAAGGCGGCACTGCGCGAGGGCAGCGCGGTGCAGGTGATCGGCAAGGAAAAGGCGGTCGCCACCGCCGCTCCCGCCAAGGCGCCGGCCGCACAGGCGGCCAAGCAATGAGTGCGCATGATCCGTCGGTTCCCGGCGGTGGCGGCTTCGACCTGATCGAATTCGCCACCCGCCGCCGCGTCACCATCGCGATGATGACGCTTACCCTGGTGCTGTTCGGTCTGATCTCGCTGTCGAGCCTGAAGGTCGAGCTGCTGCCCGACCTGAGTTATCCCACGCTCACCGTACGCACCGACTACGAAGGCGCGGCGCCGGCCGAGGTGGAGACGCTGATCTCGCAGCCGGCCGAAGAAGCGCTGGGCATCGTCAAGGGGCTGCGCAAGCTCAAGTCGATCTCGCGTACCGGCCAGAGCGACGTGGTCCTGGAGTTCGCCTGGGGCACGGACATGCAGCAGGCCGGGCTCGACGTGCGCGACAAGATGGAGACGCTGCAGCTGCCGCTGGAGGCCAAGCCGCCGGTGCTGCTGCGCTTCAATCCATCGACCCAGCCGATCATGCGCCTGGCGCTGTCCTCGAAGCAGGACGGTGGCAGCGACGCCGACGCCGTGCGCCGGCTGATGGAACTGCGCCGTTATGCCGACGACGACCTCAAGCGCAAGCTCGAGCCGGTCAGCGGCGTGGCCGCGGTCAAGGTCGGCGGCGGCCTGGAGGACGAGATCCAGGTGGATATCGACCAGCGCAAGCTGGCGCAGCTGGGGCTGTCGCTGGACAGCGTGATCCAGCGCCTGCAGCAGGAGAACGTGAACCTGTCCGGCGGCCGCCTGGAGGAAGGTTCGCAGCGCTACCTGGTGCGCACCGTCAACCAGTTCGCCACGGTCGAGCAGATGCGTGAGATGCTGCTCAATACCGCCGCCGGCTCGGGGGCCTCCTCGGCCGGTGAGAACCGCCAGCTGATGACCGCCATCCTCGGCAGCCGCGATCCGAACGTGATCGCCGCGCTGCGCAGCGATGGCAGTGGCGGCGGCACCTCGCCGGTACGCCTGAAGGACGTGGCCGACGTGCGCCAGGGCTACAAGGAGCGCGAGGCGGTGATCCGCGCCGGCGGCCACGAGGCCGTCGAGCTGGCCATCTACAAGGAAGGCGACGCCAACACCGTTTCCACCGCCGATGCGCTGGAAAAGAAGCTCGAGGCGATCCGCAAGCAGATGCCCAAGGACATCGAGATGACCACGGTGGAGGACCAGTCGGTCTTCATCCGCCATGCGATCAAGGACGTCAAGATCGATGCGGTGATCGGCGGCCTGCTGTCGGTGCTGATCATCTTCCTGTTCCTGCGCGATGGCTGGAGCACGTTCGTCATCTCGCTGTCGCTGCCGATCTCGATCATCGCCACGTTCTTCTTCATGGGCCAGCTCGGCCTGAGCCTGAACGTGATGTCGCTCGGCGGCCTGGCGCTGGCCACCGGCCTGGTGGTGGACGACTCGATCGTGGTGCTCGAATCGATCGCCAAGGCGCGCGAACGCGGCATGGGCATCCTCGAGGCCGCGATCAAGGGCACCCGCGAAGTGTTCATGGCGGTGGTCGCCTCGACCCTGACCACGATCGCGGTGTTCCTGCCGCTGGTGTTCGTCGAGGGCATCGCCGGGCAGCTGTTCCGCGACCAGGCGCTGACCGTGTCGATCGCCATTGCGGTGTCGCTGGTGGTGTCGATGACGCTGATCCCGATGCTGAGCGCACTGAAGGGGCGCCCGCCGCTGGAGTTCCCGGCCGAGGATCCGCGCCAGCCGTGGCGCCCGGAACGCCGCTGGCAGAAGCCGGCCGCGTTCGCCGGCCGCGGCATCGGTGCGCTGGTCCGCTATGGTTTCTATGCCGCGGCGTGGCTGGTGGTGCGGATGTTCCGTGGCATCGCCGCGGTGGTCGGCCCGGTCATGCGCAAGGCCAGCGACATCGCCATGGCGCCGTATGGCCGTGCCGAACGCACCTACCTGCGCCTGCTGCCCGCCGCGCTGGCGCGGCCATGGCCGATACTCGGCGGTGCGGCGCTGGCGTTCGCGCTGACCCTGGCGGTGTTGCCGATGCTGGGCGTGGACCTGATCCCGCAGCTGGCGCAGGACCGCTTCGAGATGACCGCCAAGCTGCCGCCCGGCACGCCGCTGGCGCAGACCGACGCACTGGTGCGCGAAGTGCAGCGCAAGCATGCCGGCGAGGACGGCGTGCGCCTGTTGTACGGCGTGTCCGGCACCGGCACGCGGCTGGACGCCAGCCCGACCGAGAGCGGCGAGAACATCGGCAAGCTGTCGGTGGTGATGAGCGACACTTCGCGCGAGCCGGAGCTGACCGAGAAGCTGCGCCAGACCATGAAGGCATGGCCGGCCGCGCAGGTGGATTTCGCGCGCCCGGAGCTGTTCGCGCTGTCGCCGCCGCTGGAGATCGAGATCGAGGGCAATACGCTGGACGCGATCCGGGTGGCCGGCAACCGCCTGGCCGGCATGCTGCGGCAGAATCCGCACTACGCCGACGTCAAGTCGACGGTCGAGCAGGGCTTCCCGGAAATCCAGGTGGTGTTCGACCAGGACCGCGCCGCGGCGCTGGGCCTGACCACGCGCCAGATCGCCGATGCGGTGGTCAACAAGGTGCGCGGCAACGTCGCCACCCGCTACAGCTTCCGTGACCGCAAGATCGACGTGCTGGTGCGCGTGCAGGAGTCCGAGCGTTCCTCGGTCGAGGACATCCGCCGCCTGATCGTGCACCCGACCGGTGGCAAGCCGGTTGAGTTGTCGTCCGTGGCCGACGTGGTGGCGACCACCGGGCCCAGCGAGATCCACCGCGCCGACCTGCGCCGGGTGGCGATCGTCTCGGCCAACCTGCGCGGCATCGACCTGGGCACGGCGATCACCGAAGTGCAGAAGATGGTGGCCGACAACCCGCTGGGCACCGATGTCGGCATGCACATCGGCGGGCAGGGCCAGGAGCTGGGCGAATCGATCCGCTCGCTGCTGTTCGCCTTCGCCCTGGCGGTGTTCCTGGTGTACCTGGTGATGGCATCGCAGTTCGAGTCGCTGCTGCACCCGTTCGTCATCCTGTTCACCATCCCGCTGGCGCTGGTCGGCGCGGTCGCGGCGCTGCTGCTGTCGCGCTCGCCGGTATCGGTGGTGGTGTTCATCGGCCTGATCCTGCTGGTCGGTCTGGTGGTGAAGAACGCCATCATCCTGATCGACAAGGTCAACCAGCTGCGCGAGGAAGGCGTGGCGAAGCGCCAGGCGCTGGTGGAGGGCGCGCGCTCGCGCCTGCGCCCGATCATGATGACCACGCTGTGCGCGGTGTTCGGCTTCCTGCCGCTGGCGCTGGCCTTCGGCGAAGGCGCGGAGGTGCGCTCGCCGATGGCGATCACCGTGATCGGCGGCCTGCTGGTCTCGACCCTGCTGACGCTGCTGGTGATCCCGGTGGTGTACGACCTGCTGGACCGCAAGGCCGACGCGTTCTATGCCGAGCGTGGCCGCCGTGCGCGGCAGCAGGCACAGCAGGTCGAGCAGGTGCTGGCGCACGAGCATGACGCGCTGGGTGAAGGCGGCGCCGGCGGCGACGGGCTGAAGGGCTGATACGGATGAACATCACCGAGCTGTCCATCCGCCGCCCCGTCACCACCATCATGCTGTTCGTGTCGATGGTGGCGATCGGCCTGATCGCCGCCTTCCGGCTGCCGCTGGAGGCCGAGCCGGAAGCCACCATCCCCTTCTTCTTCGTGTCGCTGCCGTACCCGGGGTCGACGCCGGAGGAGGTGGAGCGCAACCTCCTCCGGCCGGTCGAGGAAGCCATCGCCACGATGCCTGGCATCAAGTCGATGAACGCCCGCGCCAATGCCGAGGGCGGGCAGATCCAGGTCGAATTCAGCGACTGGAACCGCGATATCGCCATGGCCGCGTCCGAGGCGCGCGAGCGCATCGATGCGGTGCGCGACCAGTTGCCGGACGATTTCCGCCGCTACTACGTGCAGCGCTGGAGCACCAGCGACCGCGAGGCGATGAGCCTGCGCCTGACCAGCGACGAGGACCTGACCGCGCGCGCGGACCTGATCGAGCGCAGCATCAAGCAGCGCCTGGAACGCCTGCCCGGGGTGGCCCGGGTCGAGGTCGAGGGTGTCGCCAAGCAGGAAGTGCTGGTGGCGCTGGACAAGGACCGGCTGAGCGCGCACGGGGTGGCGCTCAACGAACTGGTGCAGAAGCTGCAGGCGGCCAACTTCTCGGTGTCGGCCGGGCAGATCACCGAGGCCGGCCGGCGCCTGCGCGTGCAGCCGCGCGGCGAGCTGCTGGAACTGCAGGCGCTGCGCAACCTGCCGGTCGACAAGCGCGGCACCCGGCTGTCGGATATCGCCGAAGTCAGCCTGCAGCCGCAGCGCATGAACTACGTGCGGCAGATGGAGGGCAGGCCCAGCGTCGGCGTCGACGTGTACAAGGAGCGCTCGGCCAACCTGGTGGATCTCTCGCGCGCGGTGCGCGCGGAGATCGAGCGGCTGCAGGAAGACCCGGCGATGCGCGGCGTCGGCATCGAAGTCACCGACGACCAGGGGCAGGCGGTCACCAGTTCGCTGCTGGCGCTGGCCGAGGCCGGCGCGATCGGCCTGCTGCTGTCGGTGATCGTGCTGTACGCCTTCCTGCGCCACTGGCCGTCGACGCTGATGGTGTCGCTGGCCATCCCGATCTGCTTCATCATGACCCTGGGGTTCATGTACTTCGCCGGCATCACCATGAACATCATTTCGATGATGGGCCTGCTGCTGGCGGTGGGCATGCTGGTGGACAACGCGGTGGTGGTGGTCGAGAGCATCTACCAGGAGCGCGAGAAGTACCCCGACCAGCCCTCGCTGGCCTCGATCATCGGTACCCGCCACGTGGCCATCGCGCTGTCGGCCGGCACCCTGTGCCACTGCGTGGTGTTCCTGCCGATGATGTTCGGCGAGAAGAACATCATCACCATCTACCTGTCGCAGCTGGCGGTGACGATCTCGGTCTCGCTGCTGGCCTCGTGGCTGGTGGCGGTGAGCCTGATCCCGATGCTGTCGGCGCGGATGAAGACCCCGCCGGCGCTGAAGTCGCCGCTGATCAACCGGATGCAGGAACGCTATGCGCGCGCGCTGCGCTGGACGCTGCAGCACCGCGGCTGGGCGGTGGGCGGCATCCTCGCCATTTCCCTGGCCAGCGTGTATCCGATGACGCATACCACCGGTGGCGGCGACGACGGCGATCCGAGCGAGATCAACATCTTCTACCAGTGGCGCGGCGCCTACTCCAAGGAGGAGATGGGCCGGGAAGTGGCGCGGGTGGAGGCGTTCGTCAATGCGCACCGCAAGGAGTTCCACGTCGAACGCGTGTTCAGCCGTTACAGCGAGCAGGGCTGGGCGCAGACGCGCCTGTTCCTGGACACCGAAGACCCTGCGCTGAGCGAGAAGATCAAGGAGGAGGTGCGCAAGGGGCTGCCGCAGTCGGCGCGTGCCAAGATCGGCATCGGCTGGCCCGGTGGCATGGGCAGCGACGGCCAGGGCATCCGCTTCAGCCTGGTGGGCGATTCGACCCAGACGCTGAAGGAACTGGCCGACGACATCCTGCCGATACTGGCACGCGACCCGAAGCTGCGCGACGTGCGCGTGGATACCGGCGACGCCAACACCGAACTGGCGGTGCGGGTGGACCGTGAGCGCGCCGCCGCCTACGGCTTCAGCGCGCAGCAGGTGGCGCAGTTCGTCGGCATGGCGCTGCGCGGCTCCTCGCTGCGCGACTTCCACCGCGACGATGTCGAGATCCCGGTCAACGTGCGCTTCGCCGGCTCTGAGAGCTATGGCATCGAGGACCTGTCGTCGTTCATGGTGCGCACTGCCGGCGGCAAGGAAGTACCGCTGCTGGCGATGGTCGACGTGAGCGTCAACCCGGCGGCCAGTTCGATCCAGCGGCTGAACCGGCAGACCATGCTGCGGATCGAGGCGGGGCTGGCCAAGGACGTGCCGATGGACCAGGCGCGCAAGTCGGTGGAGGCCACGCTGGAAGGCGTGCAGTTCCCGCCCGGCTACGGCTATACCTTCGCCGGCGCCGGTTTCAACATCAACTTCGATGGCATGCAGCAGATGGTGAACAGCATCTTCATCGCGCTGATCCTGATGGTGGTGATCATGGCCGCGGTGTTCGAGTCGCTGCTGTTCCCGGCGGCGATCATGTCATGCGTGCTGTTCTCGATCTTCGGCGTGTACTGGCTGTTCTGGCTCACCGGCACCGAGATGAACATCATGGCGGTGATCGGCATTCTGGTGCTGATGGGCGTGGTGGTCAACAACGGCATCGTGATGATCGAGCACATCAACAACCTGCGCCGGCGCGGCATGGCACGCACCGACGCGCTGGTGGAAGGCAGTCGCGAGCGCCTGCGCCCGATCATGATGACGATGGGCACCGCGATCCTGGCGATGATCCCGATCGCGCTGAACACCAAGACCGCCGACGGCATGCCGCCGTACTACCCGATGGCACGCGCCATTGCCGGCGGCCTGGCGTTCTCGACCGTGGTCAGCCTGCTGTTCCTGCCGACCATCTACGCCATCCTCGACGACCTGCGCACGGGAACCGCGCGCCTTGTGCGGCGCGCGCGCGGGCTGGCGCCGCTGCCGGCGGCCGGGGCGGCGCCCGTGCGGGAGTAAGGCTGTCGCGCTCCCGCCACTCCGGCGGGAGCATTTTCCAGGGAGACCGCGGATGCCACATGCACTTCACCCGGGCGACCGGCTTGCCGGTGTCCTGTACCTGATCGTCGTCGTCACCGGCATCTTCTGCCTGGCCTACGTGCCGGCGCAGCTGGCCGGTGCCGACGCGGGCGCGATGCTGGACAACGTGGTCGCCAGGCAGGCGCTGTTCAAGCAGGGCGTGGCGGCTTTCGTCGTCGAGCAGGTGGCGTACCTGCTGCTGGCACTGGTGCTGTACCGCAGCTTCCAGGATGTCAGCCGCAGCGCGGCGACGCTGATGCTGGCGTTCGTGGCGATGGCAGTTCCGTTGGCGCTTGCGGCGTTGTCGCACCGGTTGCAGGCGCTGTCGCTGCTGACCGACGCCGACAGCGCGCAGCTGTTGTCGCCGGAGCAGCGCCAGCAACTCGCGCACGCGGCGTTGAAGGCGTACCGCGGCGGCATGCAGCTGGTGCGCGTGTTCTGGGGGCTGTGGTTGTTGCCGCTGGGCTGGCTGGTGCTGCGCTCGCGGCGCCTGCCGCGCCTGCTGGGCGTGCTGCTGGTGCTGGGCGGGCTGGGCTATGTGCTGGATGTGCTGGCGGAACTGCTGGTACCCGGCTACGCGGATTGGTGGATATCGGCCCACCTGACGCTGCCGGCCTCCGTCGGCGAGATCGGCACCTGCCTGTGGCTGCTGCTGTTCGGCCTGCGCGCGGCGCGCCCCGCCGCATCACGTTCCCTTGCCCAGTGAGGTCATCATGCAGACCCGATCTTCCCGGACCGCGCTGTCCGATCCGCCGCTTCCCCTGCGCCTGAAGCTGTCCGCGCTGTGGGCCAGCCTGACGTTCTGCTACCTGTACGGCGATTACTTCGGCCTGTACCGGCCCGGCAAGCTGAAGTACATGCTCGATGGCGGCGGTCCGATGGGGCCGAGCAGCCAGGGCTCGTTGTTGTTCGTGGCCCTGCTGCTGGTCGTGCCCGGACTGATGGTGTTCCTGTCGCTGGCCCTGCCGGCGCGGCTGACGCGCTGGCTCGGCATCGGGCTGGCCCTGTTCTACGCCGCCTTCGTCGCGCTCACCATGCCGGGCGCATGGTGGTTCTACCTGGCCTACAGCAGCATCGAGATCGTGCTGTGCCTGCTCATCGTGGGCCTGTCCTGGCGCTGGCCGCGGGCCTGATGGCCGCGGTGGCGCCGTAGCCGGTCACACCAGCTTGCCGTAGACGGTGAAACCGGTCAGCCACAGGCCGAGCATGCTGCCGAGGTTGGTGAGCATGAAGGTCAGCACGACGCGCGTGACCCGGTTGCGGTACCAGCCCTTGAGCGACTGCGCGTCGTCGCGCAGCCGCAGGAAGTCGGCATAGGCCGGCCGGCGCAGCCGCGTTTCCACCAGCGCTGAGAACGCGCCGGTGGGGATGCTCAGGCGGAACGGCTTGAACGGCGCCACCACCACCGCGGTCAGGATGCTCAATGGATGGCTGCCGGCCAGCAGTGCGCCGAGGCCGGCCAGGCCGCCGGTGTAGAGCGCCCAGGTCGCGAGCATGTCAGCGCCCATGCCCATGCCGCCCTTCCAGAAGCCGACGCCGATACCGGCCAGGATCACGGCCAGGATGGTCAGCGTGATCCACGGCACGTTGCGCTTCTTCGGTACCGCTTCCAGCGCCTGGCGCAGCGGGCCGGGGGCCACGGTGTCGGTTTCCAGGTAGCGCGCCAGCCCGGCCAGGTGGCCGGCGCCGACCACCGCCAGCACGTTGCGCTGGCTGTCGCTGCGCTCCTCGCGCAGGCGCGTGGCCATGTAGCGGTCGCGCTCGCCGATGATGCTCTCGTACAGCGCCGGGCTCTCGCTGGCGAATTCGCCGAAGCTGGATTCGAGCATGTCGCCCTGCTTGAGCTTCTCGATCTCATCCTCGCCCACGTCCTCGGACGAGAACAGGCCGGCGCCGAGCCCGGCGACGAGCTTGAGCTTGCCGATGAAGCCCAGGCGCTGCGAGGCGCGGCGGAAGGTCAGGCCGACATCGCGGTCGATCAGGTGCACCGGCAGGCCGCGTTCCTGCGCCAGCGTTACCGCGCGCTTGAGCTCGGCGCCCGGTTCGATGCCCAGGTGTTCGGCGAGCCGGCGCTGGTAGGCGGCCAGGGCCAGGTTGGCGGCGAACAGGGCGACCCGGTTCTTGCGGATCACCTCGATCAGGTCCAGCTGCGCCAGCGCGTCCGGATTGGTCAGGGCCTGCAGCCGCTGCGGATCGAGCTCGACCGCGACGGCGTCGTACTGGCCGCTGCCGATGGCCTGTTCCACCGCCTGCACGCTGGCGGCGGAGACGTGGGCGGTGCCCAGCAGGGTGTAGCGCACGCCATCGCGTTCGACGATGCGCAGCGGCTGGCCGGCGAGCAGTTCGCTGCCGCTTTCGGAATGGGTGTCGGTCATTGCGTCATTCATTGGAGGGGGCGCGCTCGCTGCCATCGCCGAGCGCGCGTTGCATCTGCACCGTGTCGAGCCAGCGGCCGTGTTTGCGACCCAGGCCGCGGAACACGCCCACGAGCTGGAACCCGAAACGCTCGTGCAGCCTGATCGACGCGGTATTGGCCGGCTCGCCGATCACCGCGACCATCTGCCGGTAGCCGCGCGCGGTGCAGGCGTCGATCAGCGCCTGCAGCAGCGCGCTGCCCACGCCGCGGCCCTGGAAGCGCGCATCGACGTAGACCGAGTTCTCCACCGTCCACTGGTAGGCGATGCGGCTGCGGTAGGTGTTGGCGTAGGCGTAACCGGCGACCTGGCCGTCGATCTCGGCGACCAGGTAGGGAAAGCCGCGGGCGAGGATGTCCTGCATGCGCCGCAGCATCTCGGCCTCGTCCGGCACCTCGTATTCGTAGGTGTTGACGAAGTCGGTCACTTCGACCGCGTAGATCGCGGCGATGGCGGCGATGTCGGCCGCGCCGGCATCACGGATGTGCACGGCCATGCGCAGGTGTCCCGGTCAGTCGATGTAGCGCTTGAGCAGGTCGCCGTAGGCGTCGATGCGACGGTCGCGCAGGAACGGCCAGATGCGGCGCACGTGTTCGCTGCGCTGCAGGTCCACCTCGCAGACCAGCACGGTCGGCTCGGCGCCGGCCTCGGCCAGGAACTCGCCCTGCGGGCCGAGCACGTGGCTGTTGCCCCAGAACTGGATGCCCGACGCGCCCAGCGGCGAAGGTTCGTGGCCGACGCGGTTGCACGACAGCACCGGCACGCCGTTGGCCACGGCATGGCCACGGTGGCTCAGTACCCAGGCGTCGCGCTGGCGGTTCTTCTCGTCCTGTACGTCGTCCGGATCCCAGCCGATGGCGGTGGGGTAGAGCAGCAGCTCGGCGCCGGCCAGCGCCATCAGGCGCGCGGCTTCCGGGTACCACTGGTCCCAGCACACCAGCACGCCGAGGCGGCCCACCGAGGTGTCGATCGGCTTGAAGCCGATGTCGCCCGGGGTGAAGTAGAACTTCTCGTAGAAGCCCGGGTCGTCGGGGATGTGCATCTTGCGGTACTTGCCGAGCAGGGTGCCGTCTTTCTCGAACACCACCGCGGTGTTGTGGTAAAGGCCGGCGGCGCGGCGCTCGAACAGCGAGCCGACGATGACCACGCCGTGTTGCCTGGCCAGTGCGCCCAGGCGCTCGGTGCTCGGGCCGGGGATCGACTCGGCCAGGTCGAACTCGTCCACCGATTCGTGCTGGCAGAAATACGGGCCGTTGTGCAGTTCCTGCAGCAGCACCAGCTTGGCGCCCTGCGCCGCGGCTTCGGCGACGCGGGCCTCGATCACGGCCAGATTGGCGGCGGCATCGCCGTGGTTGCGCTCCTGGATCAGGGCGACGGTGAGGGAATGGGTCTTCATGCGGGCATTGTAAACCGGGAGGAGCAACCGCCCCTGCACACGGGGCGGTTGGCGGCAAGGGCGTGAATGGGGGGGCGGTATGCCGGGACCCCGGGCCTGCCAGGCAGGCCGGGGAAACAGGCGAGGGTGCCGGGCTTCAGTCGATCAGTCCGCTCGGCAACTGCATGGTGATGCAGTGCAGGCTGCCGTTCTGCCAGATCAGCGGGCGGCATGGCACCTGTACGATCTCGCGGTCCGGGAAGGCACGCGCCAGCACTTCGCGCGCGGCGACGTCGGCGGGGTCGCCATAGGCCGGCATCAGCACCGCGCCGTTGATGATCAGGAAGTTCGCGTAGGACGCGGCCAGGCGGCGCCCCTCGTCGATCACCGGCTGCGCCCACGGCAGCGGGAACAGGCGGTAGGGCTGGCCATCGCGGGTGCGCAGCGCGGCCAGTTCGGCCCCCATCGCCTTGAGCTCGGCATGGTGCGAGTCCTGCGGGTCATCGCAGTCCTGGTAGACGATGCTGTCGGCCGAGGCGAAGCGGGCGAGGGTGTCGACGTGGGCGTCGGTGTCGTCGCCTTCCAGATAGCCGTGGTCCAGCCACAGCACGCGTTCCTGGTGCATCCACTGCGCCATGTCGGCGCCGAGCGATGCGCGGTCGCGCTCCGGGTGGCGCTCGTGCAGGCACTTCCAGGTGGTCAGCAGGGTACCGTCGCCGTCGGTGTCGATGGCGCCGCCTTCCAGCGCGAAGGCGATGCTGCGCACCTGGGCGTTGTTGAAGGCGCCGGCCTCGTGCAGCACGCCGACCAGCTGGTCGTCCAGGCTAGCCTCGAACTTGCCGCCCCAGCCGGTGAAGCGGAAATCCAGCAACTGGAAGCCGCCGTCGGCCCGCCGGAGGGTGATCGGGCCGGAGTCGCGCAGCCAGGTGTCGTCGTAGGGCGCGGTGATGAAGCGCACGCGCTGCATGTCGATGCGGTTGGAGCGCAGGCGCATTTCCGCATAGGTCTCGATGTCGTCGTCGGCCACGCAGATCAGCACCGGCTGGAAGCGGGTGATGGCGGCGACCAGCGCGATATAGGTCTCCTCGACCTCGGCCAGGCGTTCGGCCCAGTCGGTGTCGACGTGCGGCCAGGCGATCAGGACGCCGGACTGGGCCTCCCATTCGGCGGGAAAACGAAGTGCATCGGTCATTGCGGGTAGGTGCTCGGATCATGCCCGGAGCGGAGTCCGGTGCGTTGGCGCACCTCCCGGTGCCGGGAGGTGCAGGGAGTAATGGCGTGCAGGCCGCCGACGCGGCGGCGGGCGTGGATCAGCGGACCGGCGGTTTGGGGCCGATCTCGTCGGGGCCCGCCTGGTTGGCGACCACGTCGATCACCCGCTGCTTCTCGAAGTAGACGGTGAAGGCGGGATAGACCCAGCGGTTGATCGTCGGCCACTGCCGCTTCTGGCCGCCGCGCGGCTCCAGCCGCTCCTGCGGGGCGCCGAAGCGCGCCTGGACCTGCCCCATCGACTCGCCGCGCGCCGGGAGCGCGCCCGCCGGCTTTTCCTGCGCCCGCTCGATCAGCAGGGTGTCGGCCATCGCCGTGGTGGGTGCCGCGATGATCGCGGCGGTCAGGGCCAGGGCCCGGATGGTCTGCTTCATGGTCGCTTCTCCCCGGAGGACAAGTGGCGATTACAGCAAAAAAACGGCGTCGATAAAGCGGCAGGCAGCCCTGTTCCGCGCTGCCGGGCGCGGAATGCGCGCGGCGGACATGGCGGATGCAGGATACGCGGCCGGTCGTGAGCAGGGGACGAAGATGCAAAAAGCCGCCCTGGGGCGGCTTTCTGCGAATACCGGAACCCTCGCGGATTCCGCTGGCGGCGGGCGCCAGTCGGCTCAGCGCTGGCGAGCCTTGAAGCGCGGGTTCGACTTGCAGATCACGAAGATCTTGCCGCGACGGCGAACCACCTTGCAGTCACGGTGACGGGCCTTCGCCGACTTCAGGGAGGACAGGACTTTCATGGCATACCTCGGCGGATACGTTGGAGTTCTACAGGGAGCGTAGCCGCGGATATGCAGGTTGACGCTCGTTCAAGCCCGCCATTCTACCGGGCAATTCCATGTGGGTTCAAGTGGTTGCGTGCAATCGGCGTCAGTCGGGCCGGAGCGGGCGCTAGAATGGCCCGATTCCCGTTCCCGCGCAGGCCGCAGATGAGTCCACTTCCCCCCGTTCTTACCATCGACGGCCCGTCCGGGGCCGGCAAGGGTACCGTCAGCCGCATCGTCGCGCACCGGCTGGGCTGGCATTACCTGGATTCGGGGGCGCTGTACCGGGCGGTGGGCGTGGCTGCCAGCTGGGCCGACATCGATACCTCCGACGCCTCGGCGCTGGTGCGCTGCACGTTCGACACCCGGATCCGCTTCGTCGAGCGCGGCGAGAGCCTGCGGGTGCTGGTCAACGATACCGACGCCACCGACGAGCTGCGCCTGGAGACCACCGGCGCCCTGGCCTCGGCGATCGCCGCCATCCCGGAGGTGCGGGCCGCGCTGAAGGAGCGCCAGCGCGCATTCAGGATGGCGCCGGGGCTGGTGGCCGACGGCCGCGACATGGGGACGGTGATCTTCCCGGACGCCCCGTTCAAGGTGTTCCTGACCGCCAGTGCCGAGGAGCGCGCGCACAGGCGGCATAAACAGTTGAAAGAAAAAGGGGTTTCGGTTAACTTTGATGACCTCCTGCGCGAGATCATGGCCCGCGACGCCCGTGATGCACAGCGCGCAGTGGCGCCCCTGAGGCCGGCCGATGACGCCGTTCTCATCGACACCAGCGGTATCGGCATCGACGACGTCGTTGCCAAGGTGCTGGGCCTGCTTCCTTCGCCGGAAGCGTGACCCGCGGTTCCGTGAGAGCGGCCGGTGACGGCCGCCGTCGCGCAAATCGAAGTCGTACAAGGCTCCGTCGTGCAGGGTGCACGGCGGTTTTTCCACTCCACACACGGCCGCCGGCACGGGGTCGACCAACAGGCGGGCGGCACGCATTCCCCGAAGGGAGCGGCCTGCCCATGTGTTCAACTGAGTAAATCCAATGACCGAATCATTTGCAGAACTGTTTGAAGCCAGCCAGGCCAATCTGGCCAAGCTGAAGCCGGGCGCCATCGTCGTCGGCACCGTCGTCGACGTCCGCGGCGACGTGGTGGTGATCAACGCCGGTCTGAAGTCCGAAGGCATCGTGCCGATCGAACAGTTCCGTAACGACGCTGGCGAAATCGACGTGGGCGTGGGCGACCAGGTGAAGGTCGCGCTCGACTCGATCGAGAACGGCTTCGGCGAAACCGTCCTGTCGCGCGAGAAGGCCAAGCGCGCCATGGTGTGGGACGAGCTGGAAGAAGCGTTGGAGAAGAACGAGACCATCACCGGCCGCATCAGCGGCAAGGTCAAGGGTGGTTTCACCGTCGACATCAAGGATGTCCGCGCGTTCCTGCCGGGTTCGCTGGTCGATGTGCGCCCGGTGCGCGACCCGGCCTACCTGGAAGGCAAGGAGCTGGAGTTCAAGCTCATCAAGCTCGACCGCAAGCGCAACAACGTGGTCGTTTCCCGCCGCGCGGTCGTCGAGAGCGAGCACTCGGAAGAGCGCGAGCAGCTGATGGACAAGCTGCAGGAAGGCGCGATCCTGAAGGGTGTCGTCAAGAACCTGACCGACTACGGCGCGTTCGTGGACCTGGGTGGCATCGACGGCCTGCTGCACATCACCGACATGGCGTGGAAGCGCGTGCGCCATCCGTCCGAAGTCGTGAACGTCGGCGACGAGCTGGACGTGCGCGTGCTGAAGTTCGACCGCGAGCGCAACCGCGTTTCGCTGGGCCTGAAGCAGCTGGGCGAGGATCCGTGGGACAACATCTCGCGTCGTTACCCGGCCAACAGCCGCGTGTTCGGCAAGGTCTCCAACGTCACCGATTACGGCGCGTTCGTCGAGATCGAGCCGGGCGTGGAAGGCCTGGTGCACGTGTCCGAGATGGACTGGACCAACAAGAACGTCAACCCGTCCAAGGTCGTGCAGGTCGGTGACGAAGTCGAAGTGATGGTGCTGGACGTCGATGAAGAGCGTCGCCGCATCTCGCTGGGCATGAAGCAGGTTGCCGCCAATCCGTGGGAAACCTTCGCCGCCACCCACAAGAAGGGTGACAAGGTCTCCGGCCAGATCAAGTCGATCACCGACTTCGGCATCTTCATCGGCCTGGACGGCGGCATCGACGGCCTGGTCCACCTGTCCGACATCAGCTGGAACACCACCGGCGAAGACGTCGTTCGCAACTTCAAGAAGGGCGACACCCTGGACGCCGTCGTCCTGGCCGTCGATCCGGAGCGCGAGCGCATCTCCCTGGGCGTGAAGCAGCTGGAGCAGGATCCGTTCGGCCAGTACATGGCGGCCAATCCGAAGGGCTCCAAGGTCGAAGGCGTGGTGAAGGAAGTCGACGCCAAGGGCGCCGTGATCGAGCTGGCCGACGGCATCGAAGGCTACGTCTCGGCCCGCGACATCAGCCACGACCGCGTCGACGACGCCTCGCAGCACCTGAAGGTGGGCGACAAGGTCGAAGCCAAGTTCGTGGGCATGGACCGCAAGGGCCGTACCATGCAGCTGTCGATCAAGGCCAAGGACGAAGCCGAGACCGCCGAAGCGCTGGCCGAGTACAACAAGTCCTCGACCGAAGCCGCTGCCGGCACCACCAGCCTGGGTGCGCTGCTGCGCGCGCAGCTGGGTGGCAACAAGTCCGAGTAATCGGCCTTGAGCTTGTCGTAGATGCAACCTGGGCGGCCCGGACGAAAGTCCGGGCCGCTTCGGGGTTTTACCTTCGTGACGAGTCCGCAATGACCAAATCCGAGCTGATCGAAATCCTTGCGCGCCACCAGGCGCACTTGAAGGCCGATGATGTCGATCTGGCCGTGAAGTCGTTGCTGGAGATGATGGGCGGCGCGCTGGCTTCCGGCGACCGCATCGAGATCCGTGGCTTCGGCAGCTTCTCGCTGCACTACCGGCCGCCGCGCATGGGGCGCAACCCGAAGACCGGCGAATCGGTCGCCCTGCCGGGCAAGCACGTCCCCCATTTCAAGCCGGGCAAGGAGCTGCGCGAGCGCGTGAGCGACGTCGTGCCGCTGGAAAGCGACCCGGCCTGAGTTTCTTTGATCCGCCTGCTGCGGATCGAGGCCACGGCCGTTAAGCTAGTGCCTCCGTGGACATGGAGCAGGCTGCCGCATGAAGGCTGTCCGTCTGTTGATTCTGCTGGCCGTGCTGGTCGGCGGCCTGGTGATAGGCTCGCTCAATTCGCAGCCCGTCGATATCCGGCTGGCGTTCTGGGCGCTCCACACCACATCCGGGCTCGCGATCATCGTGTCGCTGCTGCTCGGGGCGCTGGTCGGCGGGGGCCTGGTGCTGGCGGGTGTGGTCATTCCTCTTTATTCCAGGCTCCGGCGCGCCAACAAGGCCGCTGCAGCCCCTGCCGCCGCGCCCGCGCCGCAGGCACCTTCTCCCTTCGACGGACGCTGATCGACGATGGCCTTCATCAGTGAGTGGTTCTGGTTCTTCCTGTTCCTGCCGATCGCCGCGCTCTGCGGCTGGGTCATCGGCCGGCGTGGCGGGCAGCGCCACAGCGAGAACCAGGTCAGCCGTCTGTCGAGCACCTATTTCCGCGGCCTGAACTACCTGCTCAACGAGCAGCCGGACAAGGCCATCGAACTGTTCCTGCATATCGCCGAACTGGACCGGGAGACCTTCGAGACCCAGCTCGCGCTCGGCCACCTGTTCCGGCGCCGCGGCGAGGTGGACCGCGCCATCCGCCTGCACCAGGGGTTGGCCAACCGCCAGGACCTGTCGGACCACCAGCGTGTCCAGGCCCTGCTCGCGCTGGGCGAGGACTACATGAAATCCGGCCTGCTGGATCGTGCCGAGACCGTGTTTACCGATCTTGCGCGCATCGACCAGCGCGCGCCGCAGGCATTGAAGCACCTGATCGGCATCTACCAGGCGGAGCGCGACTGGGAGAAGGCGATAGAAAACGCGACCCGCTACGAGCAGGTCACCGACGAGCCGATGGGCAAGCTGATCGGGCAGTTCGAGTGCGAGCTGGCCGAGCGCCATCGTGCCGCCGGACGCCTGGACGAGGCGCGTGCGGCGATCGAGCGCGCCAACGCCGCCGACGCCATGAGCGTGCGCGCCGGCATCATCGAGGGCCGGCTGGAAAGCGATTTCGGCAACGATGAAGCCGCCGTGCGTGCCTTCGAGCGGGCTGCGCGCAATGACCCTGACTATCTGCCCGAGATCCTGCCGCAGCTGCTCAAGAACTACCGCAACGTGGGCGACCTCACCGGCGCGCGCGCGTTCCTGGCGGAAATGACCGAACACTACCGCGGCATCGCCCCGGTGCTGGCGCTGTCGCGGTTGATGGAAGAGCAGGAGGGTGCCGGCCCCGCACGCGCCTACCTGGGGCGCCAGCTGAAGGACCGTCCGTCGGTACGCGGCGAATCGGCGCTCATCGACCTGACCCTGGCCGAGGGCGCCGACCCGGTGGCGACGCTGCAGGACCTGAAGCACATCACCGACCAGCTGCTGGTGCGCAATCCGGCCTATCGCTGCACCCGCTGCGGTTTCGGCGCACGTACCCACCATTGGCAGTGCCCGAGCTGCAAGGAGTGGGGGACGGTCAAGCCGCTGCTGAACTACGCGGTGCTCTGATCGATGCAGCCGGCATGGATGGTCCCGGGGCTGCTTGCGGTCGTGCTGGTCGCGGCATGGCTGACGGCGATGGCGCGCGGCTATGCGCTGCGCCGGCAATTGCTGGACCAGCCCGGGGAGCGCAGGAGCCATGCGGTCGCGACGCCGCGCGGGGGGGGCATCGCCATCGTCGCTTCGCAGCTGCTCGCCTGCGCGTGCATCGGCCTCCTGTTCCCCGCGGCAGCGGCGACGCTTGCGGTATTTTCCGCCGGCCTGCTGCTGGTGGCGGGAATCGGCTGGTGGGACGATCACAGGCCCTTGCCGGCACTTCCGCGGTTGGCCGTGCATGTCCTGGCCGGCCTGTTGCTGGCGGGCCTGGTGTGGCATTGGACCGGCGATGCGTTCCGCGCCGCTTCCAGCGCCTTGCTGGCCATCGGTCTGATCAACGTCTGGAACTTCATGGACGGCATCGATGGCCTGGCCGCCACGCAGGCGCTGCTGGCAGCGCTGGCCTACGCCCTGCTGCTGCCCACCCCGGTTGCCGGGGTGGCGCTGGTCCTGGCGGCGGGCGTAGCGGGGTTCCTCCCATTCAACTTTCCCAGGGCGCGGATCTTCATGGGCGACGTCGGCAGCGGCGCCCTCGGCTATCTGCTGGCCGGGCTGGTCGCATTGGGGCTGGCGACGCGCAGCGCGCCCCTGGCCGTGCTGCTGATCCCGCTGTCCGCGTTCCTCGTCGATGCCGGCCTGACGCTGGCTGGCCGCATCCTCAGGGGGGAGCGCTGGATGGAGCCGCATACCCAGCATCTGTACCAACGCTGGGTAAAATCCGGCCACAGTCACGTCACAGTCACGTTGGGCTACGCATTGTTCGGCGTTGCCGGAATCGCGCTGACACTGGTTTCCCTCCGGCTTTCCTCGCCGTGGAACCAACTGGCGGCCATGGCGTGGGGGGCGCTGGCAGCGGGTCTCTGGTTCGCTCTACGGAACACGTCCATCAATAGGGAAGGATGACCAATGGCGGTCTGGCGACAGCTGGCAGGGAATTTTCCACGCATCACAGTGATGCTGCATGACCTGGTGATGGTGTGGGCATGCTGGCAACTGCTGCACATTGCCCGCTATGCGATGCTGGAGGGCGCCCCGGCCATCCAGCCGCTCAGCTTCGATATCGCCATCGTGATGCTGCTGCAGGCCATGGTGTTTCAGTACGTGGGCCTGTACCGCGGGCTTTGGCGCTTTGCCAGCGTCACCGACCTGGTCAACATATTCAAGGCCTGCTTCATCGGCATGGGGGCGATCGTCCTGGTGTTCAGCTACAGGCGGCTGAACGGTATTCCCATGTCCGTGCTCGCGATCTATCCGTTCGCGCTGGCGGCCCTGCTCGGCGGGCCGCGCCTTCTGTACCGGGCGTGGAAGGACCACCAGTCGATCCATTCCGACGCACGTGCGCGCCGGGTGCTGGTGCTGGGCGCGGGGCATGCCGCCGAATCGCTGGTCAAGGACCTGCGCCGCTCAGGCGACTACGAGCCCGTGGGCCTGCTTGACGATTCACCGCACCTGAAAGGGGCCAAACTGCAGGGCATCCCGATCCTGGGAACCATTTCCGACGTCGCGTCCGTGGCCAGGGAAACGGCGGCGAAACTGCTGGTGATCGCCATTCCCACCCTGGATGCGGCCGGGATGCAGCGGATCGTGGCGCTGTGCGAGAGCACCGGCCTGCCGTTCCGGACCGTGCCAAGGCTGAGCGATGTCCTGGAAGGAAACATGCTGCCCGGGCAGCTCAAGGAAGTGGCCATCGAGGACCTGCTCGGCCGCAAGCCCATACAGCCGGACTGGGCGCTGATCCGTGGCTGGCTGCGCGGGCGCACGGTGATGGTGACCGGCGCCGGCGGATCCATAGGCTCCGAGCTCTGCCGCCAGTGCGCGCGCCATGGTGCAGGCAGGATCGTGCTGCTGGAAATCAGCGAGATTCTCATGCTGAACATCCAGAGCGAACTCTGCCGCAACTTCCCGCACCTGGAAATCGAGTGCGTGCTGGGCGACTGCGGCGATCCCGCCGTCGCCCGCCGTGCGCTGGGCCTGTACCGCCCGGATACCGTGTTCCATGCCGCGGCCTACAAGCAGGTTCCGCTGCTCGAAGGGCAGATGCGGGAGGCCATCCGCAACAATACGTTGGCGACCGAATGCATGGCCCGCGCCTGCCAGGAACACGGCGTGGACAATTTCGTGTTCATTTCCACCGACAAGGCGGTCGACCCGGCCAATGCGCTGGGTGCGACCAAGCGTTATGCGGAGATGATCTGCCAGAGCCTCAACGAAAAGAAGGGGACCCGCTTCGTCACCGTGCGCTTCGGCAATGTGCTGGGCTCGGTAGGCAGCGTGGTTCCGCTGTTCCGCGAGCAGATCCGCAAGGGCGGGCCGGTGACCGTGACCCATCCGGAAGTCAGCCGTTATTTCATGACGATCCCGGAGGCGTGCCTGCTGATCCTGCAGGCGGCGGCGTCCTCGTCGCGCGGTGCGATCTACATGCTGGACATGGGCGAGCCGGTGCTGATCCGGGTGCTGGCAGAGCAGATGATCCGGCTTGCCGGGCACCAGCCGGGTACCGATATCGCCATCGTCTATACCGGGCTGCGTGCGGGCGAGAAGCTGCATGAAAGCCTGTTCTATTCTGACGAGAACAGCCGGCCCACCGCCCATCCCAAGGTGCTCGAGGCCGGTGTCCGCGAATTCTCCACCGAGCGCGTGCTGGGCAGCCTGCCGCGCCTGCGCGAGGCGGTAGCCGGCTATGATGTCGAGGCCATGCAGGCGATCCTGTCTGCCGTCATCCCCGAGTATTCGCCACTGGGCGAAGCGCCGGAGCCGAGCACGAAAACCAATATTGTCCCGTTTCCCAAAGAGGCTGGTAGGAACTGATGTCCCGACGCATTCGCAAGGCGGTTTTCCCTGTCGCAGGTCTCGGCACGCGCTTCCTGCCCGCCACCAAGACCGTTCCCAAGGAGATGCTGCCGATCATCGATCGCCCGTTGATCCAGTACGCCGTCGATGAGGCGATCGAGGCCGGTTGCGACACCCTGGTGTTCATCACCAACCGCTACAAGCACGCGGTTGCGGACTATTTCGACAAGGCTTACGAACTGGAGCAGAAGCTCGAGCGCGCCGGCAAGCAGGAACAGCTGGAAATGATCCGCCACGTGCTGCCCGAGGGCGTGCGTGCGGTCTTCGTGACCCAGGCCGAAGCACTTGGCCTGGGCCATGCGGTGCTGTGCGCCAGGGCGGTGGTCGGCGACGAGCCGTTCGCCGTGCTGCTGCCGGACGACCTGATCTGGAACCGTGGCCATGGCGCGCTGAAGCAGATGGCCGATCTCAACGAGGCCAGCGGTGCGAGCGTGATCGCGGTCGAGGACGTGCCACACGACAAGACTGCCAGCTACGGCATTGTCGCCACCGAGGCGTTCGATGGCCGCAAGGGCCGTATTTCGCAGATCGTGGAGAAGCCGAAGCCGGAAGATGCCCCCAGCGATCTGGCGGTGGTCGGTCGCTACGTGTTGAGCCCGAAGATCTTCGACCTGCTTGAGCAGACCGGCAGCGGCGCCGGCGGCGAGATCCAGCTGACCGATGCCATCGCGCAGCTGCTGAAGACCGAAGAGGTCGATGCCTACCGCTTCGAGGGCACCCGCTTCGACTGCGGCACGCACCTGGGGCTGGTGGAGGCGACGATCCGCTTCGCGCTGGACAACCCCAAGCTGGCGGGCCCTGCACGGGAGAAGCTGGCGGCGATGCTGGCGGAATAAGGGGTTTTCAGGCGCTCCGTCGCGCCTTCCCGCCGGGCGAGGGAGGCGTGCGGGCACGTCCGGCAGGACACGCCGTAAACCCATCCGCGGGGATTCGTTGGCGCCATCCATGATGCCAATGGTCCCGTGGCGACCTGCCCACGCCTCTGCACAGTTCCTGTGGGCGCGGAGGGGAAGGGCGGAATGAAGATCAGAGCAGAAACAGGAAAGGCAGCCATCGGCTGCCTTTCCTGTTTCCAGAATGGGTACTGAACCGGGTTCCGATCCCTTTGCGCGGCGGAGGGCTCCGCCAAACCCCGATGGACGGGTTCACGGCGTGTCCCGGGCGGTCTCTTGCCCACCCGGGACCACGGCAGACAGACACGCCCGCCGGCAACGCTCTGAACCTTACAGCGCCTCGAAAATACCCGCAGCGCCCATGCCGGTGCCGATGCACATGGTCACCATGCCGTACTTCTGCTGGCGACGGCGCAGGCCGTGCAGCAGGGTCGCGGTACGGATCGCGCCGGTGGCGCCGAGGGGATGGCCCAGGGCGATCGCGCCGCCCAGCGGGTTGACCTTGGCCGGGTCCAGGCCGCAATCGCGGATCACCGCCAGCGACTGCGCGGCGAAGGCTTCGTTGAGCTCGATCCAGTCCAGCTGGTCCTGGGTCAGGCCGGCCTGCTTCAGTGCCTTCGGGATCGCGGCGATCGGGCCGATGCCCATCACTTCCGGGCGCACGCCAGCCACCGAGAAGCTGACGAAGCGCGCCAGCGGAGTGAGGCCGTAGTCCTTGATCGCCTGCTCCGAGGCCAGCAGCACGGCGCCGGCGCCATCGCTCATCTGCGACGAGTTGCCGGCGGTGACGGTGCCGCCGAACTGGCCATTGCGGAACACCGGGCGCAGCTTGGCCAGGCCTTCGGCCGAGGAATCCGGGCGCGGGCCTTCGTCGGTATCCGCAATCCGGTTGCGGGTGATGATGCGCTGGCCGTCGGCCAGGTCCGGCAGGTGCGAAACGATCTCGTACGGGCTGATCTCGTCCTTGAATTCGCCGGCCTGGATCGCGGCCATGGCCTTCTGGTGCGAGGCCAGGGCGAACGCGTCCTGATCTTCGCGCGAGACCTTCCACTCTTCGGCGACCTTCTCGGCGGTGATGCCCATGCCGTAGGCGATGGCCACGTGGTCGTTGTCGAACACGCTCGGCGCCATCGCGATCTTGTTGCCCATCATCGGCACCATCGACATCGATTCGGTGCCGCCGGCCAGCATCAGGTCGGCGTTGCCCAGGCGGATCGCGTCGGCAGCCTGGGCCACGGCCTGCAGGCCGGAGGAGCAGAAGCGGTTCACGGTCTGCGCCGCGATGGTGTTCGGCAGGCCGGCCAGCAGCACGCCGATGCGCGCCACGTTCATGCCCTGCTCGGCTTCCGGCATGGCGCAGCCGATGATCGCGTCATCGATGCGGTTGACGTCCACGCCCGGCGCCTGGGCCACGACGCTGCGCAGGACGTGCGCCAGCATGTCGTCGGGGCGGGTATTGCGGAACATGCCCTTTGGCGCCTTGCCGACCGGGGTGCGGGTGGCGGCGACGATGTAGGCGTCCTGGATTTGCTTGGTCATTGCGGTGATCTCTCGAATAGGGGTTGGAAGAGGGGCCGGCCAGTGGCCGGCACTGCCGTTGTCTTCCGTCAGTTCCGCAGCGGCTTGCCGGTCTTCAGCATGTGCGCGATGCGGGCCTGGGTCTTTTCCTGCTGGGCCAGTTCGACGAAGTGCGTGCGCTCCAGGGTCAGCAGCCACTCTTCGTCCACCAGGGTGCCGCGGTCGACCTTGCCGCCGCACAGCACGGTGGCGATGCGCTCGGCGATCTCGTAGTCGTACTCGCTGATGAAACGGCCTTCGAGCATGTTGACCAGCATCATCTTGAAGGTCGCGATGCCGACGTCGCCGGCGACCTGGATGCGGCGCGCGGGCAGCGGCGGACGGTAGCCGGCTTCGGCCAGCGCGCGTGCTTCGGCCTTGGCGATGTACAGCGCCTCGTAGCTGTTGAACACCACCTTGTCGGTGCCGCGCAGCAGGCCCAGCTCCTTGGCGTTGACCGCCGAGTTGGACACCTTGGCCATCGCCACGGTCTCGAAGGTCTTCTTCAGTTCGGCGAACACGTCGCCGCCCGGGCCCGCGGCCTGGGAGGCGCGCACGGCCAGTTCCTTCAGGCCGCCACCGGCCGGCAGCAGGCCGACGCCGGCCTCGACCAGGCCGATGTAGCTTTCCAGGAAGGCCACGGTCTTGGCGCTGTGCATCTGGAATTCGCAACCACCGCCCAGGGCCAGGCCGCGCACCGCCGCCACCACCGGCACCAGCGAGTACTTGATGCGCTGGCTGGTGCGCTGGAAGTTGGCGACCATCTGCTCGAACTGGTCGACCTTGCCGGCCTGCAGCAGGCCCAGCGCACCGGCCAGGTCGGCGCCGGCGGAGAACGGCTCCTTCTGCTGCCAGATCACCAGGCCCTGGAAGTCCTTCTCGGCGCGGCTGACGCATTCCTGCAGGCCGTCCAGCACCTGGTCGGACACGGTGTTCATCTTGGTCTTGAAGCTGACCACGGCGATGCCGTCGCCGTCGTGCCACATGCGCAGGCCGTCGTTCTCGAACACGGTCTCGCCCGGGGCGAACTTCTCGCCCAGCAGCGGGTCCGGGAAGCGCTGGCGCTGGTAAACCGGCAGCGACGAGCGCGGCAGCTTGGCGTTGCGCGACGGGCTGTAGCTGCCCTCGGCGGCGTGCACGCCGTCGCGGCCGTCGAACACCCAGTCCGGCAGCGGCGCGCTGCTCATGCTCTTGCCGGCGACGATGTCATCGGCGATCCACTGCGCCACCTGCTTCCAGCCGGCGGCCTGCCAGGTTTCGAACGGGCCCAGCGACCAGCCGTAGCCCCAGCGGATGGCCAGGTCCACGTCGCGCGCGGTCTCGGCGATGTCGGCCAGGTGGTAGGCGCTGTAGTGGAACAGGTCGCGGAAGGTCGCCCACAGGAACTGCGCCTGCGGGTGCTGGCTCTCGCGCAGCCTGGCGAACTTCTCGGCCGGGTTCCTGGTCTTCAGGATCTCGACCACTTCCGGCGCGGCGGTGCGGTCGGCCGGGCGGTAGTCCTGCTTTTCCAGGTCCAGCACGACGATGTCCTTGCCGACCTTGCGGAAGATGCCGGCACCGGTCTTCTGGCCCAGCGCGCCCTTGGCGATCAGTGCGTCCAGCCACTTCGGCGACTTGAAGAACGCATGCCACGGGTCGTCCGGCAGGGTGTCGCCCATGGTCTTGATGACGTGGGCCATGGTGTCCAGGCCGACCACGTCGGAGGTGCGGTAGGTGGCCGACTTCGGGCGGCCGACCAGCGGGCCGGTCAGGCCGTCCACTTCATCGAAGCCCAGGCCGAACTGCTGGGTGTGGTGGATGGTGGACAGGATCGAGAACACGCCGATGCGGTTGCCGATGAAGTTCGGGGTGTCCTTGGCGTAGACCACGCCCTTACCCAGGGTGGTGACCAGGAATTCCTCCAGGCCTTCGAGCACGGCGGCGTCGGTGGTGCTGGCCGGGATCAGCTCGGCCAGATGCATGTAGCGCGGCGGGTTGAAGAAGTGCACGCCACAGAAGCGGTGGCGCAGCTGCTCGGGCAGCACGTCGGCCAGCTTGTTGATGCCCAGCCCCGAGGTGTTGGAGGCCAGTACCGCGTGGTCGGCCACGAACGGCGCGATCTTCCTGTACAGGTCCTGCTTCCAGTCCATGCGCTCGGCGATGGCCTCGATGATCAGGTCGCAGTCCTGCAGCTGCTCCAGGCCGGACTCGTAGTTGGCCGGGGTGATGGCTTCGGCCAGCGACTTGCTGGCCAGCGGCGCCGGGCTCAGCTTGCCCAGGTTGGCGATCGCCTTGAGCACGATGCCGTCGGCCGGGCCTTCCTTCGCAGGCAGGTCGAACAGCACGGTGTCGACGCCGGCATTGGTGAGGTGGGCGGCGATCTGGGCACCCATGACGCCGGCACCCAGCACGGCGGCGCGGCGGATCAGCAGGGAATTGGACATGGTGTAGGGCCTTTGTTGGTACCGGGTGGAATCAGGGGGAGGCGGGCGGGGTGGCGCCATGCGCGCTGGCGCGGAACCCGGCCTCGGCGAAATGGATCAGTTCATTGGCGGCCTTGCTGCGATGCGCGGCTTCGCTGATGCCGTGCGGGCGCTTGATCAGGCCGAAGTCGGCCATCGCGTAGGTCAGCGCGCCGGCCAGGAAGTCGAGCCGCCAGTACAGCTCTTCCTTGCTCAGGCCAGGCACGCAGGCGCCGATGGCCTTGCCGAAGTCGCGCAGAACGTGGCCGTAGTGGTCGGACAGGAACTTGCGCAGGTTGTCGTTCTTCTCGGCATAGGCGCGGGCGATCACCCGCACGAAGGCGCCGCCGCTCTGCCGGTCCTGGGCCATCGCCAGCGCCGGCTCGACGAAGGCGGCCAGCACCGCGCGCAGGTCGCCCGGGCGCGCCGAGCGGGCCTGCTCCAGCTGCGCCAGGCGGGCGGCGGTCATCTCGTCCATGCGCCGGCGGAACACCTCGTTGACCAGGTTTTCCTTGGAGCCGAAGTGGTAGTTGACCGCGGCGATGTTGACGTCGGCGTGGCTGGTCACCTGGCGCAGCGAGGTGCCGGAGAAGCCGTACTGCGCGAACAGCTCCTCGGCGGCGCCGAGGATGCGGTCCTTGGTGGAGAAGCTGGCGGGTTTGCCCATGGCGACGGAATCAATCAAACGATTGTTTGGATGCTACGCCCGGCGGGTGTTCGGGTCATGCTGCTATGCAGCATCATTCATCTGGCGCTGTGCAAAGCCCCGGGCCACCCGTTAGAATTGGCAACCGCAATTCAGGCTAAGCCCGCGTCCGCACGCGGGTTTTTTTCATGTACCCTCGGGCCGACCGGCCCCAAATCCGGAGAATTCCCATGGCGCTGGAGCGCACCCTTTCCATCATCAAGCCCGATGCCGTCGCCAAGAACGTGATCGGCGAGATCTACGCCCGCTTCGAAAAGGCCGGCCTGAAGATCGTGGCCGCCAAGTACAAGCAGCTGTCGCGCCGCGAGGCCGAGGGCTTCTACGCCGTGCACCGCGAGCGTCCGTTCTTCAACGCGCTGGTCGAGTTCATGATCTCCGGCCCGGTGATGATCCAGGCCCTGGAAGGCGAGAACGCCGTGCTGGCCCACCGCGAACTGCTGGGCGCCACCAATCCGAAGGAAGCCGCGCCGGGTACCATCCGCGCCGACTTCGCCGAATCCATCGACGCCAACGCCGCCCACGGCTCGGACTCGGTCGAGAACGCCGCGATCGAGATCGCCTACTTCTTCGCCGCCACCGACGTGGTTTCGCGCTGAGCGGCAGGTAAAAGGTTGAATCCGTGAACGAGGTCGTACAGTCCCCCGCCATCCAGCCGCTGCCGAAAACCACGCCGGCGGCTGGCAAGCAGAACCTGCTCGACCTCGATCGCGCGGGCCTGGAGAAGTTCTTCGTCGAGACCCTCGGCGAGCAGAAGTTCCGTGCCCACCAGGTGATGAAGTGGATCCATCATCGCTACGTCACCGATTTCGACCAGATGACCGACCTCGGCAAGTCGCTGCGCGCCAAGCTGCAGCAGCATGCCGAGGTCGTCGTCCCCAATGTCGTGTTCGACAAGCCCTCCGCCGACGGCACCCACAAGTGGCTGCTGGCGATGGGCGTGGATGGCAGGAATGCCATCGAGACCGTGTACATCCCGGACAAGACCCGTGGCACGCTGTGCGTGTCCTCGCAGGTCGGCTGCGGCCTCAACTGCACGTTCTGTTCGACCGCCACCCAGGGCTTCAACCGCAACCTGACCACCGCCGAGATCATCGGCCAGGTGTGGGTCGCGGCCCGCCACCTGGGCAACGTGCCGCACCAGATGCGCCGCCTCACCAACGTGGTGATGATGGGCATGGGCGAGCCGCTGATGAATTTCGACAATGTCGTGCGCGCCATGAGCATCATGCGCGACGACCTGGGCTACGGCCTGGCCAACAAGCGCGTGACCTTGTCCACTTCCGGGCTGGTGCCGCAGATCGACCGCCTCTCGGTCGAGAGCGACGTGTCGCTGGCGGTGTCGCTGCATGCGCCCAATGACGAGCTGCGCGAGACCCTGGTGCCGCTCAACAAGAAATATCCGATCGCCGAACTGATGGCGTCCTGCGCGCGCTACCTGCGCGGCAACAAGCGGCGCGATTCGGTGACCTTCGAATACACCCTGATGAAGGGCATCAATGACCAGCCCGAGCATGCCCGCCAGCTGGCGCGGCTGATGCGCCAGTTCGACAACGCCGTGCAGGCCCGGGACTCGGGCAAGGTCAACCTGATCCCGTTCAACCCGTTCCCCGGTACCCGCTACGAGCGTTCCGACGAAGAGCAGATCCGCGCCTTCCAGAAGATCCTGCTCGATGCGCAGGTGCTGACCATGGTGCGGCGGACCCGCGGCGACGACATCGATGCCGCCTGCGGCCAGCTCAAGGGGCAGGTGATGGACCGCACCCGCCGCCAGGCCGAGTTCAACCGCCTGCTGCAGGCCCAGGACGCGCTCCCGGCGCAGCGGGACGCGCTTGGTTGAGCGCCTGCTCGCGTCGGTGCTGCTCCTGCTGCTTGCCGGCTGCGGGCATGGCACCAAGGCGACCAAGGTCCGCTGGGGCCAGGAAATGGCGCAGCCGGTCGAGGTGCATGACGACCGCCAGGTGCGCGCGCGCCTGCGCTACCAGGAACTGCTGCGCTTGGTCGGTGACCGGCTGGGCCGCGACGATCTGGATGGTGCCTTCAGGCACGCCCGCTCGGCGCAGAAACTGGCGCCGGACGATCCGGCGGCCTACACCCTGCAGGCGGTCATCGAGGGGCGGCGTGGCCACGTGGAGGCAGCCGGCAGGCTGTACCGGCGCGCCGCCGAGCTTGCGCCGGCCCAGGGCGATGTGCTCAACAACTATGGTGCCTGGCTGTGCGCCAACGGGCATCCGGCCGAAGCGCTGGTCTGGTTCGATCGCGCCGTGGCCGATCCGGGCTACCAGCAGCGTGCCGATGCGCTGGCAAATGCCGGCGGCTGCGCGCTGGAAGCGGGGCAGGGCGAGCGCGCCGGGCAGGACCTGCGGCAGGCGCTCGAGCTTGACCCGGACAATGCCTACGCGCTGGAGGCGATGGCGCGCAACGAGTTCCGGCTGGGGCGGTATTTCGAGGCCCGGGCGTTCTACCAGCGGCGGCTGGCGGCTGCGCCAGCAACGGTTTCCGTGTTACAACTTGCCATTCAGATTGAAGAACGGCTGGGCGACAGCAGTGCCGTCAGCCGATACCAGCAGCGGTTGCGTGAGGAATTTCCTGCCGGCGCAACCCCGAATTCCCAGGGCTGATGCATTGTGAGCAATGATCCGGGTATGAACGCTTTTGAGGGGGCGGTGGGCTGCGGGGAGCAGCTTCGCCAGGCGCGTCAAGCGGCCGGCCTGTCGCTGGAAGAGGTAGCAGGGCGGCTGCACATGCCGCTGCAGGTGGTTGCCGCGCTGGAGGAAGAGCGTTGGGAGCGGCTGGGGGCGCCGGTGTTCGTGCGCGGCCAGCTGCGCAGCTACGCGCGCCTGCTGGGCGTCAACCTGGACGGGCTGCTGCAGCAGGCGCGGATCGCGCCGGTCGAGCCGCCCAGGCTGGTCAGTCATACGCATACCCCGCGCGTCCGCCGCGTGGCCGAAAGCCTTGGCCGCCGGGCGGTATACGTGGTGATCACCGCGGTGCTCGCGGTACCGGTCTGGTATGCCTTCCAGAGCAAGTTCGGCGAGGCCGTGCCCAGTACCGCATCGCTGGACGTGGTGCCGGATGCGGCCTCGGTCGCTGCGGCTGCCGGTGGCGCCGGCGCCGACGACGCGGCGGTGCGCCCGGCATCCGAGCGCGCGCCCTATATCGCATCGATGGCGCCGCTGGCGCGACAGGCGGCCGAGCCGCAGCTGGTGGCGGCCTCGCCGGGCATGAGCCTGGAGTTCCGCGGCGACAGCTGGGTGGAGGTCTCCGCACCGGACGGCTCCATCGTCGAGAAAGCGCTGATCCGCGCTGGCGAGAAGCGCAGTTACACCCCTGGCCAGGTCGGCCGGATGAAGGTAGGCAACGCCTCGGAAGTCGACTTCCGGCAGGGCGCTGGCAGCGTCGACCTGGCGCCGTATACAAGCGGTAATAATGTGGCCCGCTTTACGGTATCCTCTGACGGCTCCGTGGCGCCGGTTTCACACTGAAACAAGCGCAGATCAAAACACCAAGGCTCCCCCGGCAGGATTGGAGCGAGAGTTACGCATGGCGATTGACGACCTGCTCGACGAGCATGAACAAGGCGAACGTGTCCGCACCTGGCTGCGCCAGAACGGCGCTGGAATCATTGGCGGGGTAGTGCTTGCGCTGGCCTTGATCATGGGCTGGAAGTGGTGGCAGAACGAGCAGGTAGGCAAGCTGGCCCAGGCCAACAGCCGCTACGATGTCGTTTCCCGCAGCCTGCAGTCCAAGAACCTGGACGAGGCGGCCAAGGAAGTGGCGGCGCTGGAAGGCAGCAAGGCCGGCATCTATGCCGACCTGGCGGCGCTGGAACTGGCCAAGGCGCAGGTCGAGGCCGGCAAGAATGACGACGCGATCAAGACCCTGCGCGGGTTGAAGGTCGAGGGCGAGTTCAAGATGCTGATCGACCAGCGCATCGCGCGCCTGCTGATCGAAACCGGCAAGCCGGCCGAAGCGCAGGCGATGCTCGGCAACGCCGACGACAGCGCCGGCCTGGAGATCCGCGGTGACGCACTGGTCGCACAGGGCAAGCGCGAGCAGGCCCGCGAGCTGTACGCGCAGTCGCTGGCCAAGCTCGACGTCGCCGCGCCGCAGCGTCGCCTGCTCGAAATCAAGCTGATGGACGCCGGCGGTACCGTCGCCGATCCTGCGGCGGAGAAGAACTGATGAAACTCAAGCATGTGGCGGGCATCGCGCTGGTCGCGGTGGCGCTGAGCGGTTGCTCGACGGTGAAGGGCTGGTTCGCGGGCAAGGATGCCGAAGCCAAGAAAGCGCTGGAGCCGGCCGAACTGGTCAAATTCGAGCCCACCCTCAAGGTCAACCGCATCTGGTCGGCCAACGTCGGCAAGGGCGAAGGCCGGATCGGCGTGCGCCAGGGGCCGGCCGTGGCCGATGGCCGGGTCTACGCCGCGGCGGTCGAAGGCGGCGTGCATGCGCTGGACCTGCAGACCGGCAAGCAGGTGTGGGAATACACGCCCGCCAAGGAAAAGAAGAAGGCCAGGCTGCGCCTGTCCGGTGGCCCGGGCGTGGGCGAGGGGCTGGTCGTCATCGGCACCCTGGACGGGCAGGTGATCGCGCTGGACGCGGCCAACGGCAGCGAGAAGTGGCGCGCGCGCGTGCCCGGCGAGATCATCGCCGCCCCTGCGGTTGCGCAGGGCCTGGTGTTCGTGCGCAGCAACGACGGCCGCACCACCGCGCTGGACGCCGGCAGCGGCGAGCGGCGCTGGTTCAATTCGCAGGAGCTGCCTTCGCTGACCGTGCGCGGCAATGCGCCGGTGGTCGCGGGGCCGGGCGTACTGTTCATCGGCAACGACGATGGCACCCTGGCGGCGCTGGCGATGCAGGATGGCCGTCCGCTGTGGGAGCAGGCCATCGGCACGCCGGAAGGCCGCACCGAGCTGGAGCGCATGGCCGACGTGGACGGCGCCCCGGTGCTGGAAGGCAACAACCTGTACGTGACCAGCTTCAAGAACGAGACCATGGCGATCGAGGGCCCCAGCGGCCGTCCGCTGTGGTCGCGCGACCATGGTGGCGGCGGCGGCCTGGCCGTGTCCTCCGGCCACGTGCTGGTGACCGACGGCAAGGGCATCGTCTACGGCCTGGACAAGACCTCGGGCGCGGCGATGTGGTCGCAGCAGGCGTTGGCGCGGCGTTCGGTGACCGGCCCGGCGATCCAGGGCGATTACGTCGTGGTCGCCGATTACAAGGGATACCTGCACTGGCTGCAGATGGGCGATGGCGCCCTGGCAGCCCGCGAGAAGAGCGGGGGCGACCCGGTGGTCGCGCAACCCATCGTCGCCGAAGGCGTACTGCTGGTGCAGAACGTGGACGGCAAGCTGACCGCCTGGCGGTTGGCGAACTAAGGAGTCCAAGCGATGCTGCCTTTGGTCGCCCTGGTTGGACGGCCGAATGTCGGCAAGTCGACCATCTTCAATGCCTTGACGCGTACGCGCGACGCCCTGGTCCATGACCAGCCGGGCGTCACCCGCGACCGCAACTACGGCGTGTGCCGGCTCGACGAGGACAACCCGTTCCTGATCGTCGACACCGGTGGCATCGCCGAGCAGGAGGAGGGCCTTGCCGGCGCCACCGCGCGCCAGGCCCGTGCCGCCGCCGCCGAGGCGGACCTGATCCTGTTCGTGGTCGATGCCCGCGACGGTACCTCGGCGCTGGACGACGAGATCCTGGCCTGGCTGCGCAAGCTGTCGCGCCCGACGCTGCTGTTGATCAACAAGATCGACGGCACCGACGAGCAGGAAGTGCGTTCGGAATTCGCGCGCTATGGCTTCGGCGAGATGCTCACGGTCTCGGCCGCGCACCGCCAGGGCCTGGACGACCTGCTGGCGGAAGTCGTCGAGCGGCTGCCGGAAGAGGGCACGACCGAGACCCTGGACAACGATCCGGCGCGGATCCGCATCGCGTTCGTCGGCCGTCCCAATGTCGGCAAGTCCACGCTGGTGAACCGCCTGCTCGGCGAGGAGCGCATGATCGCTTCCGACGTGCCCGGCACCACCCGCGATTCGATTTCCGTGGACCTCGAGCGCGACGGGCGGTTGTACCGGCTGATCGATACCGCCGGCCTGCGCCGCAAGTCGCGCGTGGACGAGGTGGTCGAGAAGTTCTCGGTGGTCAAGACCCTGCGCTCGATCGAGGAGTGCCAGGTCGCGGTGCTGATGCTCGATGCCAGCGAGGGCGTCACCGACCAGGACGCCAGCGTGCTTGGCGCGGTGCTCGATGCCGGCCGCGCACTGGTGATCGCGATCAACAAGTGGGACGGGCTGACCGACTACCAGCGCGAGCAGGCCGAAACCCTGTTGTCGCTCAAGCTCGGCTTCGTGCCCTGGGCCGAGGTGGTGCGGATCTCCGCCAAGCACGGTTCGGGCCTGCGCGAACTGTTCCGCGCGGTACACCGCGCGCATGCCTCGGCCACCCACGAATTCAGCACCAGCGAAGTGAACAAGGCGCTGGAAATCGCCTACGAGAGCAACCCGCCACCGAGCATCCGCGGCCATGTCTCCAAGCTGCGCTACGTGCACCCGGGCGGCACCAATCCGCCGACCTTCATCGTGCACGGCACGCGCCTGAAGGAGCTGCCGGACTCGTACAAGCGCTACCTGGAGAACTTCTTCCGCAAGCGCTTCAAGCTGGTGGGCACGCCGGTGACCTTCCTGTTCCGCGAGGGCGCCAACCCCTACGAGGGCAAGAAGAACGTGCTGACCGAGCGCCAGGTCAAGGCCAAACGGCGCCTGATGAAGCACGTCAAAGGCAGGAAGTGAGCATCCCGGGGCGGCCGCAAGGCCGCCCTTTGCGGTAGTGGCCAGCGGTTGAAGGCAGCCGCTACCGCCCACGGCGGGCGCATGACCGATAATCCCGGCATGAGCATTCGCGAACTGACCCCGGAACAGGCCCGCGCCCGGCAACAGGCCGGCGCGGCGATGATCGACGTGCGCGCCGCGCACGAGCGCGCCGCCGGCATGGCCGAAGGCGCGCGCGGGGTTGCCGGCGGCGAGCTGCTGGCGGCGCCCGGCAGCGTCCTGCCATCGCCGGAACAGGAAATCATCCTGATCTGCCAGAGCGGCAGGCGCTCGCTGGATGCGGCCGTGGCCCTGCAGGCGGCCGGATACACGCAGCTGGCGTCGGTCGCTGGCGGAACGGTCGCGTGGCGGGCGGCGGGACTGCCGCTGGTGCAGCCCGGGCTGGATGCGGGCGAGCGCGACTTCTACGACCGCTATTCGCGGCATCTGCTGCTGCCGCAGGTGGGCGAGGCCGGTCAGCGGCGCCTGCAGCGCTCGTGCGTGCTGGTGGTCGGTGCCGGCGGGCTGGGTGCGCCGGCGGCGTTCTACCTGGCCGCGGCCGGGGTGGGGCGGCTGCGCATCGTCGACGACGACGTCGTGGATCGCAGCAACCTGCAGCGCCAGATCATCCATACCGATGCCGCGATCGGCAGCGCCAAGGTCGAATCCGCGCGCGCGCGCCTGCTGGCGCTGAATCCGCACATCGAGGTGGACGCAGTCGCGCAGCGGGTGACATCGGCCAACGTCGACGCGTTGATGGAGGGCGTGGACGTGGTGCTGGACGGCTCGGACAACTTCCCGCTGCGCTACCTGCTCAACGACGCCTGCATCAAGCACGCGCGGCCACTGGTGTACGCCGCGATCGAGCGGTTCGACGGGCAGGTCGGCGTGTTCGATGCCGGCCGCCGGCGTGGCCAGGCGCCATGCTACCGCTGCCTGTTCCCCGAGCCGCCGCCGCCGGAGTTCGCGCCCAACTGCGCCGAGGCCGGGGTGCTCGGCGTGCTGCCGGGGCTGGCCGGCGTGATCCAGGCCACCGAAGTGCTCAAGCTGCTGCTGGAGATCGGCCAGCCGCTGGCCGGGCGGCTGCTGCGCTTCGATGCGCTGGGCATGCGTTTTGCCGAGACCCGCGTGCCTGCCGACCCCGGTTGCGCGGTGTGCGCGCCGGGCCGCGCGTTTCCCGGCTACATCGACTACGCCGCGTTCTGCGCCCATCGCGGCTGATCGCGGCCGCCGGCCACGGCGCGGGATGTCGTGCCGCGCCGAATCGGGGACAATAGCCGGCCCGTTCCCGCCTCCACGCCCATGACCCTGCCTGCCGAAGCCTCCGCGGCCACTTCCCGCATCCTCGATGGCCGCCGCATCGCCGAAGAACTGCTCGACGACCTGAAGCTGCGCGTCGATGCGCGGATCGCGGCCGGGCGTTCGCGGCCGGGGCTGGCGGTGGTGCTGGTCGGCGGCGACCCGGCCTCGGCGGTGTACGTGCGCAACAAGCGCCGTGCCGCGCAGAAGGTCGGGATCGAGGCCTTCGACCATGACCTGCCCGAGGGCACCACCGAGGCGCAGCTGCTGGACCTGATCGACCGGCTCAACGCCGATCCGAAGATCCACGGCATCCTGATCCAGCTGCCGCTGCCGGGCATCGCCGACGCCAACCGGCTGATCCAGCGCATCGATCCGCGCAAGGACGTGGATGGCTTCCATCCGCAGAACGTGGGGCACCTGGCACTGCGCGAATTCGGCCTGCGCCCGTGCACGCCGCGCGGCATCATCACCCTGCTGGCGCATACCGACCAGCCGGTGCGCGGCCGCAACGCCACCATCGTCGGGGTCAGCAACCATGTCGGCCGGCCGATGGGGCTGGAACTGCTGATTGCCGGCTGCACCGTCACCAGCTGCCACAAGTTCACCCCGCGCGAGGAACTGGAGCGGGCGGTGCGCAACGCCGACATCCTGGTGGTGGCGGTGGGCATCCCGCAGCTGGTGCCGGGCGAGTGGGTCAAGCCGGGTGCGGTGGTGATCGATGTCGGCATCAACCGCATGGACGACGGCCGCCTGGTCGGCGACGTGGGGTTCGAGGCGGCGTCGCGGCGCGCCAGCTGGATCACCCCGGTGCCGGGCGGTGTCGGCCCGATGACCGTGGCCACGCTGATGCAGAACACCATCGAGGCGGCAGAAGCGGCGGGCTGAACCACCGCGGTGGTGGCGGCCATCCACCGGCAATCGAGGCGCTCCCCGCGCCGGGCGGGATCGCCGGGCGGTGGCCGTCCGGTCCAGCGGCCCGGAACCACGGGCGCCGGCGCGACACTGCGTCGCACCGGCCCCCTGCCATCGGCGCCCGAACAAGGGTAAAATGACGCGCTTCCCCACATCTCGGGTATGCCGATGCTGCGCATCCAGGCTGAAGCACTGACCTACGACGACGTCTCGCTCGTCCCCGCCCACTCCACGATCCTGCCCAAGGATGTCGACCTCGGCACGCGCCTGACCCGCGACCTGCGGCTGAAGCTGCCGATCGTCTCGGCGGCCATGGATACGGTCACCGAAGCGCGCCTGGCCATCGCCATGGCCCAGCTCGGCGGCATCGGCATCATCCACAAGAACCTGCCGCTGGAGCAGCAGGCCGCCGAAGTGGCCAAGGTCAAGAAATTCGAATCCGGCGTGATCCGCGACCCGATCACGGTCGGTCCGGAAACCAGCATCCGCGAGGTGCTGGCGCTGACCCAGGCGCACAACATCTCCGGCGTGCCGGTGGTGGGCAGCGACGGCCAGCTGGCCGGCATCGTCACCCACCGCGACATGCGCTTCGAGACCGAGCTGGACGACCCGGTCCGCCACATCATGACCAAGAAGGACCGCCTGGTCACGGTCAAGGAAGGCGCGGCCTCGGACGAAGTGCTGTCGCTGCTGCACCGGAACCGCATCGAGAAGGTGCTGGTGGTCAACGACGCGTTCGAACTGCGCGGCCTGATCACCGTCAAGGACATCCAGAAGAAGAGCGACAACCCGAACGCGGCCAAGGACGCGGCGACGCGCCTGCTGGTCGGTGCCGCGGTGGGCGTCGGCGGCGACACCGACCGCCGTGTCGAGGCGCTGGTCGCCGCCGGCGTGGACGTGCTGGTGGTGGACACCGCCCACGGCCACTCGCAGGGCGTGCTGGACCGCGTGCGCTGGGTCAAGAAGCACTTCTCGCAGGTACAGGTCGTCGGCGGCAACATCTGCACCGGCGAAGCGGCGCTGGCGCTGCTGGACTGCGGCGCGGACGCGGTCAAGGTCGGCATCGGCCCGGGCTCGATCTGCACCACGCGCGTGGTCGCCGGCGTCGGCGTGCCGCAGGTCACCGCGATCGACCTGGTCGCCGAGGCGCTGCAGGACCGCATCCCGCTGATCGCCGACGGTGGCATCCGCTACTCCGGCGACATCGGCAAGGCGCTGGCCGCCGGCGCGTCGACGGTGATGATCGGCGGCCTGCTGGCCGGTACCGAGGAATCGCCGGGCGAGACCGAACTGTTCCAGGGCCGCTCGTACAAGAGCTACCGCGGCATGGGGTCGCTGGCGGCGATGGAAAAGGGCTCCAAGGACCGCTATTTCCAGGACGCGGCCACCGCCGACAAGCTGGTGCCGGAAGGCATCGAGGGCCGCGTGCCGTACCGTGGCCCGGTCGGCGGCATCATCCACCAGCTGGTCGGCGGCCTGCGCGCGACCATGGGCTACGTGGGCTGCGGCACCATCGAGGACATGCGCAGCAAGCCGAAGTTCGTGAAGATCAGCGGCGCCGGCCAGCGCGAGAGCCACGTCCACGACGTGCAGATCACCAAGGAACCGCCGAACTACCGCGCCTGACGCGGAACGAGCGAAGAGGAACGCGGACCCGGTCCCGTTCCTCTTTCTCTATACGCCACCGGCACCCGCATCGCCCCGCAACCCGACTCATCGATCCGTTCCAGGCCCCATGACCAACATCCACAACGACAAGATCCTCATCCTCGATTTCGGCGCCCAGTACACGCAGCTGATCGCGCGCCGCATCCGCGAGTTCGGCGTGTATTGCGAAATCTGGGCCTGGGACCATGATCCGGCCGAGATCGCGGCCTTCGGCGCCAAGGGCATCATCCTGTCCGGTGGCCCGGAATCGACCACGCAGGCCGGTGCGCCGGCCGCGCCGCAGGAAGTGTTCGACAGCGGGCTGCCGCTGCTGGGCATCTGCTACGGCCTGCAGACCATGGCCAAGCAGCTGGGCGGCGGCACCGAAGCCGCCGACCAGCGCGAATTCGGCCACGCCGAAGTGCGGCTGCTGGGCCACGACGGCCTGCTGGGCGGGCTGTCCGACCACAATGGCGAGCCGCGCCTGGACGTGTGGATGAGCCATGGCGACCACGTCACCCACGTGCCGCCGGGCTTCGTCATCACCGCGGTGACCGACCGCATCCCGGTGGCGGCGATGGCCAACGAGGAAAAGCGCTGGTACGGCGTGCAGTTCCATCCGGAAGTGACCCACACCAGGCAGGGCTCGGCGCTGCTCAAGCGTTTCGTCACCGAAATCTGCGGCTGCGCCACGCTGTGGACCGCGGCCAACATCATCGACGACCAGATCGCCCGCGTGCGCGAGCAGGTCGGCAGCGACGAGGTGATCCTGGGCCTGTCCGGTGGCGTCGATTCGTCGGTGGTCGCCGCGCTGCTGCACAAGGCCATCGGCCCGCAGCTGACCTGCGTGTTCGTCGACACCGGCCTGCTGCGCTTCCAGGAAGGCGACCAGGTCATGAAGATGATGGCCGAGAACATGGGCGTGAAGGTGGTGCGGGTCAATGCCGCAGACCGCTATTTCAAGGCGCTCGAAGGCGTGTCCGACCCGGAAGCCAAGCGCAAGATCATCGGCAACCTGTTCGTGGAGATCTTCGACGAGGAGTCGAACAAGCTCAGCAACGCCAAGTGGCTGGCGCAGGGCACGATCTACCCGGACGTGATCGAATCGGCCGGCAGCAAGACCGGCAAGGCGCACGTGATCAAGAGCCACCACAACGTGGGCGGCCTGCCGGAGGACATGAAGCTCAAGCTGGTCGAGCCGCTGCGCGAGCTGTTCAAGGACGAGGTGCGCCGCCTTGGCGTCGAACTGGGCCTGCCGCGCGCCATGGTCTACCGCCACCCGTTCCCCGGCCCGGGCCTGGGCGTGCGCATCCTCGGCGAAGTGAAGCGCGAGTACGCCGAGCTGCTGGCCAGGGCCGATGCGATCTTCATCGAGGAGCTGCGTGCGGCCGACCTGTACGACAAGACCTCGCAGGCGTTCGCGGTGTTCCTGCCGGTGAAGTCGGTGGGCGTGGTCGGCGACGCGCGCGCCTACGAATGGGTGATCGCACTGCGCGCGGTGGAAACCATCGACTTCATGACCGCGCACTGGGCGCACCTGCCGTACGACTTCCTCGGCCGCGTGTCCAACCGCATCATCAACGAACTGCGCGGCGTCTCGCGCGTGGTCTACGACATCTCCGGCAAGCCGCCGGCGACGATCGAGTGGGAGTGATTCCGGGCTGAGGGCCTGGCCCGTGTTGCACGGGGCAGGCCAGCCGGGGCCGCCGGCTGCCCCTGGCATCCGCCACCCTCGTGGCCGCGCGTACCTGTGGGGTGCCGCCGGGGGTTCAGGGCGCCTGGGTCCGCCGACGACGCGCCAGTACCGCTTCGCGGTGGGCGATGTAGGCGTTGGCGGCGAGGATGATGGCCGCGCCCAGCAGGGTCCAGCGGTCCAGGGTTTCACCGAATAGCAGCCAGCCCAGCGCCACCACCAGCGGCAGCTGGGTGAAGCTGATCGGGGTCAGTGCCGAGACTTCGCCCAGCCGCAGTGCGCGCGTCCACAGCAGTTGGCCCACGGTCCCGAGGATGCCGGTGGCGAGCAGCCACAGCCAGGCGATGCCGGTTGGCCAGGTCCACACGAACAGCGCCGGCAGCAGCGACAGCGGCACCCAGAACACATAGGTGTAGAACACCACCGTATCCGGGCCGTCGACGCGGGTGAGCTGCTTGATCTGGATCGATACCAGCGCGCTGAGCATGGCCGCCGATACCGCGATCAGGCTGCCGGCCTGGAAGCCGTGCGCGCCGGGCCGCACGATCACCAGCACGCCGATGAAGCCGGCGATCACCGCCGCCCAGCGGCGCACGCGCACGGTTTCGCCCAGCCACAGCACCGCGGCGATGGTCACGAACAACGGCGTCGAATAGGACAGCGAGACGGCCTGCGACAGCGGCAGGTGGCCCAGCGCCCAGAAGCCGCACAGCATCGAGGCCAGGCCGATCGCGCTGCGCAGCAGGTAGCGCGGCAGCTGCTGCGTGCGCAGCGGCGCGTGGCCCGGGCGCAGCAGCACCGGCAGCAGTGCGAGCAGGCCGAAGGCGTTGCGGAAGAACGCCACTTCCTGGGTTGGCACGTAGGCCGTTGCCAGGCGGATGGCGATGGCCATCAGGCCGAAGGCCATGGCACTGCCGAACATGAGCAGCGCCGCACGCAGCGGGGCAGGGCCGGGCGCGGCCGCGACGGCGTTCACCAGCGCGCGCCGACCAGCCGCGGTTCGGGTTCGATGGGGACGCCGAAGGTCTCCAGCACCGATGCGGAGATGCGGCGGGCGAAGGCCAGCAGCTCGGCGCCGCTGGCGTTGCCATGGTTGACCAGCACCAGCGCATGGTCGGGCGAGACGCCGGCATCGCCCTCGCGCCGTCCCTTCCAGCCGCAGGCCTGGATCATCCACGCCGCCGACAGCTTGCGGTTGCCCTCGTCGTCGCCCGGGAACACCGGCAGCGCCTGATGCTGGCGGGACAGCAGCTCGGCCTGTTCGCGCGGCAGCATCGGGTTCTTGAAGAAGCTGCCGGCATTGCCGAGCACGTCCGGGTCGGGCAGTTTGCGGCGGCGGATGGCGATGACCGCGTTGGCGACATCGGCGGCCACCGGCAGCTCCACTCCCATCGCCTGCAGTTCCTCGCGGATGCCGGCGTAGTCCAGGCGCAGTTCGTGCAGCAGCGGCAGGCGCAACTGCACGGCGGTGATCAGGTAGCGGTCGGGCTCGTGCTTGAACAGGCTGTCGCGATAGCCGAAGCGGCAGGCCTCCTGGTCAAGCTGTACCCACTGCGCGTGCAGCGTGTCCCAGGCCTCCACCGACTGGATGAACTCGCCGACCTGGGCGCCGTAGGCGCCGATGTTCTGGATCGGCGCGGCGCCGACGGTGCCGGGGATCAGCGCCAGGTTTTCCAGCCCGGACAGGCCTTCGGCCAGCGACCACATCACCAGTTCGTGCCAGACCACGCCGGCACCGGCGCGGACCACGGCATGGTCTGCGCGGTGCTCGAGGATCGTGATCTCGCGGTTGTCGAAGCACAGCACGGTGCCCTCCGGATCGGCGGCGAGCAGCACGTTGCTGCCGCTGCCCAGCACCAGCAGCGACGATGGCGCCACCGCAGCCAGGGCCTCGGGGAGCGCGGCCACGTCGCGCACGCGCAGCAGCCGTGGCGCACGTGCGGCGACGTGAAAGGTATTGAGGGAATGCAGCGGGGCGTCTGTGGTCAGCGACCAGGGTGCAGCGGTTGTCATAGCGGGGCGACGGCGCCTCGGGACGGAGCCTCGCGGCGGCGGCGGATGGCATCGACGCATTCGCCGATCAGCGCCGGGCCGCGGAAGATCAGGCCGCTGTAGCACTGCACCAGGGTCGCGCCGGCGGACATCTTGGCCACCGCATCGGCACCGGACTGGATGCCGCCCACGCCGATCAGCGGGATGCGCTCGGGCAGGCGCGCGCGCAGCCGGCGCAGCACCAGGGTGGACTGCCCCAGCAGCGGCGCGCCGGACAGGCCGCCGCTCTCGGCCGCGCGGCGGTCGTGCTCAACGCCTTCGCGGCCGATGGTGGTGTTGGTGGCGATCACGCCGTCCACTTCCAGTTCGCTCAGTACCCGGGCGGCCGCTTCGATGTCGCGGTCGCTCAGGTCGGGCGCGACCTTGACCAGCATCGGCACGCGCCGGCCGTGCTGGGAGGCCAGGCGTTCCTGCGCCTCGCGCAGGCCGCCGACCAGCCGTCGCAGCGCCTGTTCCTCCTGCAGTTCGCGCAGGCCGGCGGTGTTGGGCGAGGAGATGTTGACGGTGACGTAGTCGGCCAGCGGGTACACCTTCTCCAGGCACGCCAGGTAGTCGGACAGCGCGTCCTCGTTGGGCGTGTCCTTGTTCTTGCCGATGTTGATGCCCAGCGGGCCGGTGCGCTGGCTGCTGCGCTCGACGTTGCGCACCAGCGCGTCGACGCCGGCATTGTTGAAGCCCATGCGGTTGATGATGGCCGCGTGCTGCGGCAGCCGGAACAGGCGCGGCTTCGGGTTGCCTGCCTGGGGCCGCGGGGTGACGGTGCCGATCTCGACGAAACCGAAGCCCAGGCCGAACAGCGCGTCGATATGCTCGCCGTTCTTGTCCAGCCCCGCGGCCAGCCCCACCGGGTTCGGGAAGTCCAGGCCGAACACCGACGTGGGCATCGGCGCCGGCCGCGCCGCCAGCAGCGGCGTGGTGCCGGTGCGCCACGCCAGTTCCAGCGCGGACAGCGCCAGGCCGTGGGCGCGCTCGGCGTCGAAGGCGAACAGGAAGGGGCGTACAAGCGGATACATGGGGTTCAGTCCAGCGTGCCGACGAAGGCACGGGTTCGGTATTCGAAGGCGACCCGTCCGTCCACCGCATGGGTGTCGAACAGGCCGCGCAGGGCGTCCAGCATCGGCGCATGCCGGGGATGGCCGGCCGGCGGCGCATAGGAGGAGGACTGCAGCCGGCCGCGCAGGCCGTCGAAGTCCAGGTATTGCGTGTTGGGCAACTGCACCTGGCCGCGCAGACCGTCACCGAACCATGCGCGCATGGTGGCGTCGTCCTGGTAGCGTTCGGCCACCGCGGCGTAATCGGTGCCGTAGTCGAGCAGCAACTGCTCGTAGGCGGACAGGAAGGGCGAGGCCTCGAGCAGGCGCGAGTTCCAGTACACCAGCGCCATGCCGCCCTGGCGCAGGATGCGGCGCCATTCCGGCCGCAGCGCTTCGGTGTCGAACCAGTGGAAGGCCTGGGCGGCGCTGACCAGGCCGACGCTGGCGTCGGCCAGCGTGGTCGCTTCGGCGGTGCCGGCGACGAAGGTCAGCTGCGGATGACCGGCTGCCAGCCAGTGCTCGGCGGCCGCGCGCATCGCGGCGTTGGGTTCGACCGCGATCACCGGGTGGCCGGCGTCGAGGAACAGGCGGGTGGAGATGCCGGTGCCGGCACCGATGTCGGCGACCGGCGTGGTGGCCGGGATGCCGATGTCGCGATGCAGCCAGTCCAGCAGCGCCGGCGGATAGCCGGGGCGGTAGCGGACGTAGTCCGCCACCCGGTTGCTGAAACGCTCGGTCGGACCGTTGGGCTGCACGCCAGCCTCAGGCGTTCAGCGTGGCCAGCCAGGCCAGACCGCCGAAGAACAGGATGAAGGCGAGGATGGCGATGACCCACAGCGCCACCGATGCCCAGCCCAGCACCAGCCCGGTGATGGCCAGGCCGTCGCCATCGAGCTGGCCGTTGCTGCGGCGGATCTCGCCGCGTGCCATGTGGCCGAAGATGATGCCGCCGAGGCTGCCCAGGAGCGGCAGCAGGGTCCAGCCGAGGATGCCGGCGACCAGGGCGATCACGGCATAGTTGCTGGTCTGTCGTGGTGCGGGAATGCTCATGGTTGGGACTCCGTTGCTGGGATGGAGCCCCTCTCCGGGCAGGAGAGGGAAGGGGGAAGGGGCGGGCTTGGCCGCCCCCTCGTCCAGTGCCTGGCGCCGCCACCGCGCGGCATGGTCCGGCCACGCCTTGGACCAGGCCCTGCCGCTGGCTTCGCCGTACGACGCGGCCGTGTGGCCGCATCGTCATTTCAATCGGCGAAGGCCGATGCCATCACAGGTCGAACTTGATGCCCTGGGCCAGCGGCAGCGAGTCGGAGTAGTTGATGGTGTTGGTCTGGCGACGCATGTAGACCTTCCACGCGTCCGAGCCGGACTCGCGGCCGCCGCCGGTTTCCTTCTCGCCGCCGAACGCGCCGCCGATCTCGGCGCCGGAGGTGCCGATGTTGACGTTGGCGATGCCGCAGTCGCTGCCGGCCGCGGACAGGAACTTCTCGGCCGACTTCAGGTTGGTGGTGAAGATCGACGAGGACAGGCCCTGCGGCACGCCGTTCTGCATGTCGATGGCTTCATCCAGGGTCGAGTACTTCATCACGTACAGGATCGGGGCGAAGGTCTCGTGCTGGACGATCTCGTCGGTGTTCTTCAGGCCGGTGACGATGGCCGGCAGCACGAAGTTGCCCGGGCGGTCGATGGCGGTGCCGCCGGTCTCGACGGTGCCGCCGGCGGCCTTGGCCTTTTCGATCGAGGCCAGGAACTGCTGCACGGCCTCGGGGCTGTTCAGCGGGCCCATCAGGTTGGCCGGGTCGGTCGGGTCGCCGATCTTGCCTTCGACCTGCTTGTACGCCTTGACCAGGGTGGCCAGCACGTTGTCGTAGATCGATTCGTGCACGATCAGGCGGCGGGTGGTGGTGCAGCGCTGGCCGGCGGTGCCGACGGCGCCGAACACGATGCCCGGCACGGCCAGCTTCTGGTCGGCGGTCTCGTCCAGGATGATGGCGTTGTTGCCACCCAGCTCCAGCAGGCAGCGGCCCAGGCGGCGGGCGACGCGCTCATTGACGATGCGGCCGATCTGGGTCGAGCCGGTGAAGGAGATCAGCGGCACGCGCTTGTCGTCCACCAGCTTCTCCGACAGCGCGGTGCCGGCGTCGTTGATCAGGAAGAAGATGTCCGGGAAGCCGCCCTGCTTGAGCGCCTCGTTGCAGATCTTCATCGTGGCGATGGCGGTCAGCGGGGTCTTGTTGGACGGCTTCCAGATGCACACGTCGCCGCAGATCGCGGCCAGGAACGCGTTCCAGGCCCACACCGCGACCGGGAAATTGAAGGCCGAGATGATGCCGACCAGGCCCAGCGGGTGGTACTGCTCGTACATGCGGTGGCCGGGGCGCTCGGAATGCATGGTGTAGCCATACAGCATGCGGCTCTGGCCCAGCGCGAAGTCGGCGATGTCGATCATCTCCTGCACTTCGCCGTCGCCTTCGGGCTTGGACTTGCCCATTTCCAGGGCGACCAGCGAACCCAGCGCGTCCTTGTGCTTGCGCAGCGCCTCGCCGCACAGGCGCACGGCCTCGCCACGGCGCGGGGCCGGGGTGGTGCGCCACGCCTTGAAGGCTTCCTGCGCGCGGGCGACAACGGTCTCGTAATCGGCTTCGGTGGTGGCCTGCACCTGCGCGATGACCTCGCCGGTGGTCGGGTTGCGCGGCGAGAGCACGCCCGCGTCGGTGGCCGCTGACCACTGGCCATTGCCGAGGTAGGTGCCAGCGTTGGAAGCGTCGAGGCCGAGCGCCTTGAGCATTTCGAAGGACATGAAATCTCCTGATTGCTTTGCGTTGGGGGGCGCAGCCGCTGGCAACGGTGGGGTGCGGCATGCAGAACGTCGATTTTAGCAGAGCCGCGCACCCTTCTTGGGCCCGGGTGGATGCCGGATGTGGTGGCGGCATGCCACAATACGCGTCCGCAGGCCCCGTAGCTCAGCTGGATAGAGCGGTCCCCTCCTAAGGGACAGGTCGCACGTTCGAATCGTGTCGGGGCCGCCATCGTTCCGCCTGCCGCGCGATGCCCCGCGGCGGCGCCCCTGCGCAGACCGCCCGCATGTCCGCCAGCGCCAGCATCCCCCATCTGCGTCGCTACCTCCGGCCCACCGGGCTGGAGTGCCACGACCATGCGCAGTGGGTGCTGCCGGTGCACGGCGAGCTGCCGTTCGAGGTGGGCGGTGCCGGCGCCCACCTGGACCGGTTGCTGGGCGCCTTCGTCGCCCCCGGCCAGAGCCATGACCTGGAGGTGCTGGGCGACAATTGCTGCCTGATCGTTGATTGCGCGGCCGGGGTGCTGGACGACGATACGCTCGAGCACCTGCGCCGCCGGCCCTGGCTGGCGGTGCCGGCGGACATGCGCCAGCGCCTGCAGGGATTGCCCGGCAGCCGGGCCATGGGCGACCCGCTGCCGCACCTGCTGCGGCATTTTGCCCCGGCCGGCAGCGGCGCGCGGCTGCACGGCGTGTGCATGGCCGTGGTCGCGGCGCCGGGCCTGGACTGGTCGGTGGCGCGCATGGCGGCCATGGCCGGGGTCAGCGGCAGCCGCCTGCATGCGCTGTTCGTCCGCGAGTTCGGGTTGCCGCCGCTGGCCTGGGTCAGTGCCGCGCGGCTGCGCTGGGCCAGGCAGCAACTGCTGGGCAGCGATGCCAGCATCAGCGACATCGCCCTGCGCGCCGGCTACTCCGAACACAGCGCGTTCGCCCGTGCGCTGCGGCGCGAGAGCGGACTCACGCCGCGGCAATGGCGCGCCCGGCAGTAGCCCGGGTCAAGACGCGGGCCGCCGCGGTGCCTACACTGCGCGCCGTTCTCCATGGCAATGGTGCGGCAGGCGTGAGTCGTTCGATGAGTGTCGGGATCGCCAACGGCGTGGCTTCCGGGGCGCTGTGGGGCGTGGTGTTCCTGGCCCCGGCGGTGCTGTCCGGGTTCGCGCCGCTGCAGCTGGCGGCTGCGCGCTACCTGGTCTACGGCGCCCTGGCGCTGGTGCTGCTGGTGCCGCGCTGGCCGGCCCTGCGTTCGCGCATCGGCCGTACCGAATGGACCGCGCTGGCCTGGCTCAGCCTGCTGGGCAACCTTTTGTATTACGTGCTGCTGTCGGTTTCGGTGCAGTGGAGCGGCGGGGCGGCGGCATCGCTGATCGTCGGCATGGTGCCGGTGCTGGTGGCGGTCACCGCCGCGCGCGAGCCGGGCGCGGTGCCGCTGTCGAAGCTGGCCCCGGCGCTGGCGCTGTGCGTGGCCGGGGTGGTGCTGATGGGCTGGGCGGCGATGGCATCCTCGCATGTGCATGCCAGTACCGGGCGGCGCCTGGTCGGCCTGCTGTGCGCGGTGGGCGCGCTGCTGTCATGGACAGTGTATTCGGTGGGCAATGCGCGCTGGCTGACACGGTGCCCGGACGTGTCCGGGCATGACTGGTCGTTGTTGACCGGGGTGGCGACGGGCGGGCTGGCGCTGCTGGTGGCGCCGATCGCGTTCGCCGCCGGAGGGCAGGGCCGGCCTGCTGCCGAATGGGTGCAGTTCTGGCTGGTCGCCGCGGCGGTGGCGGTGCTGGCCTCGATCCTCGGCAACGCCTGCTGGAACCGCGCCAGCCGTGCCTTGCCGCTCAGCCTGGGCGGGCAGATGATCGTGTTCGAGACGCTGTTCGGCCTGCTCTATGGCTTCCTCTGGCAGCAGCGCTGGCCGTTGCCGCTGGAGCTGCTGGCGGCCGGCTGCCTCCTGGCCGGCGTGGTGCTGGCCGCCGCCGCGCACCGGCCCGCGCCCGCGGCGCTGGCACAGCACTGACGGCGCCACGACCCGGGCGGATGCGCGTGTTCCGCGCAGATCCGGGTGGAACACGCGGCCCGGGCCTGTCGGTCCGGTGTGCATGCGCCGCCGTGGGGCGGTGGGGCCTGGCGCACCGTTGCCGCGTTCGAGCCGGACTTTTGTCGATGCTTGCGGTGTAGATGGCCGATGATCGGCGTTGATGACATTTGCAACCGATAAGTGCGTGTTCGCCGACGATGGGCACAAGTGGTCTTTTGCGTCGCAGCACTTGACAGCGCATTCACCCGTGTTGTCCTCTTGACCGCATGCACATGCCGTCGCCCCTCTTCGCCATCGACCCGCCGCCCGCAGGCGCGCGGCCGGGCGACCGCGGCGGCCTGTCCATTACCACCACCACCATTACCGTCACCACTCGCCCGGTGCGGCCCGTCGTCTTCGCGTAATTTCCGAAAACCACGGCCCCGCACCCGGATCAGGATGCGGGGGATCCCATCCTGATGCGTGTCGGGGCCTCCAGCCGAGGTTCATCCGATGTCGCCAGTTGCCGCTCCCTCCCTCGCTCCCGCCACGGACGCCGTCGTCCGCAGCGTGGTCCACAAGTTCGGTGGCACCTCGGTGGCCGACGCCGACCGCTATCGCCATGTGGCGCGGCTGCTGCTGGCACGCGACGAGGACCTGCAGGTCACCGTGGTGTCGGCGATGAAGGGGGTGACCGACGCATTGATCGACCTGGCGCGGCTGGCGGCCGCCGCCGACCCGGGCTGGGACGAACGCTGGCATGAGTTGCGCGCCCGCCACCGCGCGGCGGCGGTGGCGCTGCTGGCCGAGAACGCCGGGCCGAGCATCGAGTGGCTGGACGCACGCTTCAATCGCCTGCGCGAGATCCTCGCCGCGTTGGCGGTGATCGGCGAGCTGCCGCAGGAGGTGCTGGACCGCGTGCAGGGTCTGGGCGAGGTGTTCTCGGCGCACCTGCTCGGCCATCACCTGCAGGCGTTGGGCGAAGACGCCGACGTGCTCGACGCGCGCGAGGTGCTGGTGGTCGACCATGGCGAACTCGGCGTCGACGTGGACTGGAAGGCCAGCGCCGCCAAGCTGGCGCTGTGGCGCGACGCGCACCCGGCGCGGCGGCTGGTGGTGACCGGTTTCGTCGCCCGCGACCGCAAGGGCAACATCACCACGCTTGGCCGCAACGGCAGCGACTTCTCCGGCGCGATCTTCGCCGCGCTGTTCGCCGCCGACGAACTGCACATCTGGACCGATGTGGACGGGGTGCTCTCGGCCGATCCGCGGGTGGTGCCCGAGGCCGTGCAACTGGAAGCCCTGAGCTACGACGAAGCCTGCGAACTGGCCTATTTCGGGGCCAAGGTGGTGCACCCGCAGACCATGTCCCCGGCGATCGAGCGCGGACTGCCGATCATCATCCGCAACACCTTCCACCCCGAGCATCCGGGCACCCGCATCACCGCGGTCAGTGCCGGCAGGGGGCCGATCAAGGGGCTGACGCTCAGCCCCGACCTGGCGGTGCTGAACGTCGAGGGCACCGGCCTGATCGGCGTGCCGGGTACCGCCGAACGCGTGTTCGCGGCGCTGCGCAACGCGCATGTGTCGGTGGTGATGATCTCGCAGGGCTCGTCCGAGCACTCGATCTGCTGCGTGGTGCGCCAGGCCGAAGCGGCGCGCGCGCGCGATGCGCTGGTGCAGGCGTTCTCGCATGAACTGGCCGCCGGCCAGGTGCAGCGCGTGCAGCTGACCGGGGACGTGAGCGTGCTGGCCGCGGTCGGCGACGGCATGGCCGGCCAGCCGGGCGTGGCCGCGCGCCTGTTCGAGGCGCTGGGGCGGGCGCAGGTCAATATCCTGGCCATCGCGCAGGGGTCGTCGGAGCGCAACATTTCCGTGGCCATCGACGCCCGCGACGCGACCAAGGCGCTGCGTGCCGCGCATGCCGGGTTCTGGCTGTCGCCGCAGACCTTCTCGGTCGGGGTGATCGGGCCGGGCAACGTCGGCGCCGCGCTGCTGGAGCAGCTGCACCTGGCCCAGCCGCAGTTGCTCGCGCGGGCGAAGCTGGACCTGCGCCTGCGCGCGGTGTTGTCGCGCAACCGCATGCTGCTGGACGCACGCGGCGTGCAGGGCGACTGGAAGGCCGCGTTCGAGGCCGGCGCCGAGCCGGCCGACCTGGACCGTTTCACCGAGCACCTGCTGTCTGCGCGCCTGCCGCACGCCCTGGTCATCGACTGCAGCGGCAGCGCGGACGTGGCCGACCGCTATGCCGGCTGGCTCGCCGCCGGCATCCACGTGGTCACGCCCAACAAACAGGCCGGTTCCGGGCCGCTGGCGCGCTACCAGGCGATCCGCGAGGCGGCCACCGCCACCGGCGCGCGCTTCCGTTACGAGGCGACGGTAGGGGCCGGGTTGCCGGTCATCACCACCCTGCGCGACCTGGTCGATACCGGCGACGAGGTCACCGCGATCGCCGGCATCTTCTCCGGCACGCTGGCCTGGCTGTTCAACAAATATGACGGCAGCGTGCCGTTCTCGCAGCTGGTCGCGCAGGCGCGGGCGATGGGCTACACCGAGCCGGATCCGCGCGACGACCTGTCCGGGGTGGACGTGGCGCGCAAGCTGGTGATCCTGGCGCGCGAGGCCGGGCACGCGCTCAGCCTGGAGGACGTGGCGGTGGAAGGCCTGGTGCCCGCGGAACTGCAGCAGGGCGGCGTGGAGGACTTCACGGCCCGCCTGCACGAGGTCGATGCCGGCTTCGGCCAGCGCCTGTCCGACGCCCGCGGGCGCGGCAACGTGCTGCGCTATGTCGCGCGCTTCGAGCCGGGGCAGCAGCCCACGGTCGGCCTGGTCGAGCTGCCCGCTGACCATGCCTTCGCCAACCTGCGCCTGACCGACAACGTGGTGCAGTTCTGCACCCGCCGCTACTGCGACAATCCGCTGGTGGTGCAGGGGCCGGGCGCCGGCCCGGAAGTGACGGCCGCCGGGGTGTTCGCCGACGTGCTGCGGGTGGCTGCGGGGGAGGGAGCGCGACTGTGAGCGGGCAAGCAACGCAGGTGGTGGCCGGCCGGGACCAGGCGCGCGCCTTCGCGCCGGCCTCGGTGGCGAACGTGGCGGTCGGATTCGACCTGCTCGGCTATGCCGTGGCCGGTGTCGGCGACACGGTGACGGTGCGCCGCATCGACGCCCCGGAGGTCCGCATCGCGGCGATCCGCGGCGCCGCCGTGGACCTGCCCAGGCAGGCGGCCGCCAACACCGCCGGTGCGGCGCTGATCGCGCTGAGGCAGGCATTGGCCTTGCCGTTCGGCTTCGAGATCGAGATCGACAAGGGTATTCCGCTCAGTTCCGGCATGGGCGGCTCGGCGGCCTCATGCGTGGCCGCGCTGGTCGCGGCCAATGCGCTGCTGGATGCGCCGTTGGGCCGGGACCAGCTGTACCTGCATGCGCTCGACGGCGAGGCCGTGGCCAGTGGCAGCCGCCATGGCGACAACCTCGGGCCGATGTTCCTGGGCGGACTGGTGCTGTCCACCCTGGAGCGGCTGGTGCCGGTACCGGTGCCGCCAAACTGGCACAGCCTGCTGGTGCATCCGGATGCGCAGCTGGAAACCCGTCGCGCGCGCGCGGCGCTGCAGGGAAGCTATGCGCTCGGGGAATTCGTCGCGCAGAGCACCAACCTGGCGCTGGTGCTGGCCGGTTGCCATGCCGGCGACGCCGGGCTGGTCCGCGCGGGCCTGCGCGATGTGCTGGTCGAGCCGCGCCGCGCACCGCTGATCGCCGGCTTCGCCGCCGCCCAGCAGGCGGCACTGGCGGCCGGCGCCATGGGCGCGAGCATTTCCGGCGCCGGCCCCAGCGTGTTCGCATGGTTCGAGACCGCCGAAGCCGCGCAGGCCGCCGCAGCGGAGGTGCGGGCCGCTTTCGCCGCTGCCGGCTTCGACAGCCAGAGCTGGGTGACGCCGCTGGACAGCCCGGGCGCGCGCCTGCTTTGAACCCCCGCCCTCCCGCGGGGCGCTTTCACGGAATCCTCTCCCAATGCACTTCATCTCCACCCGCAACAACGCACCTGCCGCCACGCTCAGCCAGGCCATCGCCGCCGGCCTTGCACCCGATGGCGGTCTCTACGTGCCGCAGCAGATGCCGGCGCCCCGGACCCTGCAGGCGGGCGCTTCGCTGGCCGATACCGCATCCACGCTGCTGCAGCCATTCTTCGCCGGCGACGGACTGGAGCCGGAGCTGCCGCGGATCTGTGCCGAGGCGTTCGACTTCCCGGCGCCATTGCGCCGCCTGGCCACCCGCAACGATCACGTGCTCGAGCTGTTCCACGGCCCCACGGCCGCGTTCAAGGATTTCGGCGCGCGCTTCCTTGCCGCCAGCCTGTCGCGGCTGCGGGCGGGCCAGGCGCGGCCGCTGACCATCGTGGTCGCGACCTCCGGCGACACCGGCGCGGCCGTCGCCGCCGCATTCCACGGCCAGCCCGGCCTGCAGGTGGTGGTGCTGTACCCGGATGGGCGGGTGTCGCCGCGGCAGGCGCACCAGCTGGGCTGCCTGGGCGGCAACATCCGCACGCTGCGCGTGGCCGGCTCGTTCGACGATTGCCAGGCCATGGTCAAGCAGGCATTGAACGACGCGGACCTGCAGGCGCGGGTGCCGTTGAGTTCGGCCAACAGCATCAGCCTCGGCCGCCTGCTGCCGCAGATGGCCTACTACGCGCACGCGGCACTGGCCCACCAGGCCGCGCAGGACGCACTGCTCAACGTCGTGGTTCCCACCGGCAACCTTGGCAACGCGATGGCGGCGGTCATGGCGCGCGCACTGGGCGTGCCGCTGGGCCGGATCGTGCTGGCCACCAATGCCAACCGGGTGTTGCCGGACTACTTCGGTGGCGGCCCGTACCAGGCCCGTGCCAGCGTGGCCACCCTGGCCAATGCGATGGACGTCGGCGCACCCAGCAACTTCGAGCGGCTGCGCTGGCTGTATGCCGGCGACGACGCCGTGCTGCGTGCCCAGTTCGTCGCGCGCGCGGTCGATGACGAGGCCATCGCCGACACCATCGCCGCGCGCCATCGGCGGCATGGCGAAGTGCTGTGCCCGCATACCGCTACCGCGGTGCGGGTGCTGGAGCAGCTGCGCGCCAGCGGCGAGGCCGCGGCGCACGAGCACTGGGCGGTGGTGGCGACGGCGCATCCGGCCAAGTTCGAGGCGGTGGTCGAGCCCCTGATCGGCTGCGAGGTACCGGTGCCGCCGGCACTGGCCGAGCTGCTGCGGCGCCCGGCCCATGCCGAGCCCTGCGCCCCGGAATACGCCGCGCTGCGCGACACGCTGCTGCGCTGACGCCGGCACCCGCCGCGTTGTCCACAGCGGATGTGGAGCGTGCCGAGGAAAGCCTGTGGACAAGTGCCCGCCGCGCCAGCAGCGGCGGGCGTTCGCGCCGGTCTGGCGAAAATGGCGCCAGACCGGCCTGCGGACTCAGGCCGCGCGTGGCCTGGGCAGGGGGCCGGAGGGCTGGTGCCGGTTGCCGCGCCCGCGCAGGCCCAGCAGCCAGGTCGCCAGCGGCAGTGCGGCCAGCATCAGCAGCCAGCCGGCAACGATGAAGCCGCCGGCGGAGAACACCGGCAGGCCGGCCGCGACCGTGAACGCGGTGGCGAAGGTGAGCGTCGCCAGCGCGCAGTGGAAGCGCAGCCGGTCGCGGCCCAGCCGCCGCAGCAGCCACGCCGCCGGCAGGGCGAGCAGCAGGTTGATCGCGAAGTCCTGCAGGGTCAGCGCGCCGTACCAGGCGGTGCCGGACAACCCGGCCTGCGCCAGCCATGCGGGGAGCGCGTTGTAGGCGGCGATGGCCGGCCAGGCGTACAGGACCAGCAGCATGAAACCGATGCCGATGGCGATGGAAAGCAGTGTGGCGATCAGGCGCGACATGAGGCCTCCCGGGTCAGCCGCCGGCGGTGGCACGGCGGTCGCGCCCAGCTTGCAGGGCCGGGCGGGGGGCGTCAAACGCGGGCCGGGGCTCAGCCGAGGTCGTCGTTGGCCAGCCGCTGCAGGCCGGTGAAGTCGAGGATCTCGACCACGTTCAGGTGCGGCAGGGCGATCAGCCCCTGCTGGCGCAGTTTGGTGAAGGTGCGGCTCACCGTTTCCATGGTCAGGCCAAGGTGGTCGGCGATGTCGCCACGGCCCATCGGCAGCGCCACGCGGTTGCCGACCTGGCCCAGCATCGCCTCGCGCGCGGCCAGGCGCAGCAGGAAATCGGCCAGCCGTTCCGGCGGCTGCAGCCGCGCCAGCGCCATGGCGTTGTCCTGGGCGGCATCCAGTTCCTGGCAGGCGCGTTGCAGCAGCTTGCGCTCCAGGTGCGGATAGCGCTGGCGCAGGTCGCGCATCTGCGAGGTCGCCACCCGGCACACCCGGCTGTCGGCGATGGCCTCGATATCGTAGCGGTGCAGGTCGCTGCCGCTCAGGCCCACGTAGTCGCCGGGCAGCACGAAACCGTTGACCTGGCGGCGGCCGTCGGCCAGCGTGCGGACCAGCCGCAGCGCGCCTTCGGTGACCGTGAAAACGTGCGCGCGGGGCTCGCCGCTGCGCGCCAGCGTGGCGCCCATCGGCACCGGCATGGACAGGGTGATCTGTTCCAGCGCCCGCACCTCGTCGCAGGACAGCGCCGAGCACACCGACAGGTGCCGCACAGAACAGTGCAGGCACTCGCGGGCGCCGCTTCCTTCGGAAACGGGGGGCGGTACGGAGTTTGGCTCGGAACCGGGAACGGACCGGGTCATGGCGTCGCGGCGGGGGGTGTGCGCCCATGATACTTCATGCGGTCGGCGTGGGCGGGGTGGCGCTAGAATTGGCGTCCGCTCATCCCCACTGTTTGCAGGAGTTTCGCCCGTGATCAAGCCCCGTACCCCGCCCGGCATCATGGAATTGCTGCCGCGCGAGCAGATTGCGTTCCAGCGCATGCTGGACGTCATCCGCCGCAACTACGAGCGCTTCGGGTTCCTGCCGGTGGAGACCCCGGTGTTCGAGCTGTCCGACGTCCTGCTGACCAAGTCCGGCGGCGAGACCGAGCGCCAGGTCTATTTCGTGCAGTCCACCGGGGCCCTGGCCAATGCCGCCGGGTCCGCCGAGAAGGGGCTGCCGGAGATGGCGCTGCGCTTCGACCTGACCGTGCCGCTGGCGCGCTACGTGGCCGAGCACGAGCACGAACTGACCTTCCCGTTCCGCCGCTACCAGATGCAGCGGGTGTACCGCGGCGAGCGCGCCCAGCGCGGCCGTTTCCGCGAGTTCTACCAGTGCGACGTGGACGTGATCGGCAAGGATGCGCTGAGCATCCGCTACGACGCCGAGGTGCTGGCGGTGATCCACGCGGTGTTCTCGGAACTGCGCATCGGCAGCTTCGCGGTACAGCTGAACAACCGCAAGCTGATGCGCGGCTTCTTCGAGGCCCAGGGCGTGTCCGATCCGCAGCTGCAGGCACTGGTGCTGCGCGAGGTCGACAAGCTCGACAAGCGCGGTGCCGACTACGTGCGCGAGACCCTGGTCGGCGCGGATTTCGGCCTGCCTGCCGCCGCCGTGGAGCGCATCCTGGCCTTCGTCGAGGTGCGCTCGCAGTCGCATGCCGACGCGCTGGCCAGGATCGACGCGGTGCTGGCCGATGCCGGTGCCGCCGCCAGCGAATCGCTGCGTGCCGGCGCCGCCGAGCTGCGCGAGGTGCTGGAACTGGTCAAGGCGCTGGGAGTGCCGGAAAGCGCCTATTGCCTGAATTTCTCCATCGCCCGCGGGCTGGACTACTACACCGGTACCGTCTACGAGACCACCCTGCTGGACCACCCGCAGATCGGTTCGATCTGTTCCGGTGGCCGCTACGAGGACCTGGCCAGTCACTACACCAAGAGCCGGCTGCCGGGCGTGGGCATTTCCATCGGCCTGACCCGGCTGTTCTGGCAGCTGCGCGAGGCCGGCCTGATCGAGGGCATCGCCGGGAGCAGCGTGCAGGCCATGGTGGCGCTGATGGACGAGGCGGCGATGCCGCAGTCGCTGGACATCGCCCGCCGCCTGCGTGCCGGCGGCATCAACACCGAAGTGCAGATGGAGCCGAAGAAGATCGGCAAGCAGTTCCAGTACGCGGCCAAGGCCGGCATCCGCTTCGTGGTACTGGCCGGCGACGACGAGCTGGCGCGCGGCGTGGTCGCGGTCAAGGACCTGTTGCGCGAGCAGCAGTTCGAAGTCGCCCGCGACGAGCTGGCATCCACCCTGCAGGTGGAACTGGAACAGGCCCGCGCCATGGCGCGCTGAGCGCCCGCGCCGCGTCCGGACCCGAGGCCCCGCATCGCGGGGCCTTTTTCATGCCCGGAAGCCGGCGCCGCGCCGGTTTGACCGGGTGGATGGTTTGGACTAATGTATTAGCACGCTATTACATTGGTACGTATGAAACCGCGCCCAGACCCCGACCGCGAAAAGGCCTCCGACGCTTCCCTCAGGGCGCTGGCGCGTGCGTTCGCCGCGCTGGAGCGGCCGCAGGACGTGCAGGCGTTCCTGCGCGACCTGTGCACGCCGGCCGAGCTGGAGGCGATGGCCGACCGCTGGCGGGTGGTGCCGTTGCTGCGCAAGGGCGTGCCGTATCGCGAAATCTACGACCTGACCGGGGTGAGCGTGACCACCATCGGCCGGGTCGCGCGTTCGCTCGAGCATGGCGCCGGCGGGTATGCCGTCGCCATCGAGCGCCTGTCCGCGCGCAAAGCCGAATCCAACTGAGACAAGACCCATGAGTGCTTCCTCCTCCGCGCCGGCCCGCGACCGGCTGCGTATCGCCATCCAGAAGAGCGGGCGCCTGGCCGACCCGGCGCGCAGCCTGCTGGCCGCCTGCGGGCTGAGCTGGCGGCAGAGCCGCGACAAGCTGTTCTGCTTCGGCGAATCGCTGCCGGTGGACCTGCTGCTGGTGCGCGACGACGATATTCCCGGGCTGATCGCCGATGGCGTCTGCGACCTCGGCGTGGTCGGCCTGAATGAACTGGACGAGCAGGCCAAGGCGCGCCGCCAGCAGGGCCTGCCCGACGCCTACCAGCCGCTGCGCGGGCTTGGCTTCGGCCAGTGCCGGCTGATGATCGCCGTGCCCGAGGACTGGGACTGGCAGGGCGTGGCGCAGCTGTCGGGCAAGCGCATCGCCACCAGCTACCCGGCCATCCTGGCGGCATGGCTGCGCGACAAGGGCGTGGACGCGCAGGTGGTGGAACTGTCCGGTTCGGTGGAGATCGCGCCGAAGCTGGGTACCGCCGACCTGATCTGCGACCTGGTGTCCAGCGGCGCCACGCTCGCGGCCAACCAGCTCAGGCCGGTGGAAACGCTGCTGGACAGCGAAGCGGTACTGGCCGGCCCGGTGCACGAACTGGACGACGCCCGCGCCGGGCTGATGGCGATGCTGCTGCGCCGCCTGGACGGCCTGAGCAGGGTGCAGGACCGCAAGCTGCTGATGTTCTCGGCCGCCGAAGAGCGCGTGGACGCGCTGGCGCGGCTGCTGCCCGACGCCGAGCCGCTGCTGCGGCTGCCGGGCAATGGCACGTCGGTGCGCCTGCAGACCATGTGCAACGGCGCGCTGAGCTGGCAGCGGCTGGAGGAACTCGAGCGCGCCGGTGCCCAGGGGCTGATGGTGCTGGCGGTGGAGAAGTCGCTGGCATGAACATCATCGACTGGAACGCACTGGATGCCGACGCGCAGGCACGCGCGCTGACCCGGCCGGCACAGGCGGTGGCCGCGCAGACCCGCGCCGCGGTGGAGGCACTGATCGGGCAGGTCCGCGACGGCGGCGATGCCGCGCTGCGCGACATCACCGCGCGCCTGGACGGGGTGGCGCTGGAACGCTTCGAGGTGAGCGAAGCCGAGTTCGCCGCCGCCGAACAGGCGGTGCCGGCGGAACTGCGCATCGCCATGCAGCAGGCGGCCGAACGCATCGACACCTATCACCGCGCGGGCATGGCCCAGCCGTACTCGGTGGAAACCGCGCCGGGCGTGGTCTGCGGCAAGGTCGTCCGCGCCATCGCCCGCGTCGGCCTGTACGTACCGGCCGGCAGCGCGCCACTGCCGTCGACCGCGCTGATGCTGGGCGTGCCGGCGAAACTGGCCGGTTGCCGCCAGGTGGTGCTGTGCACGCCACCGCGCCGCGATGGCACCGCCGACCCGGCGGTACTGGTGGCCGCCCGGCTGACCGGCGTGCACCGGGTCTACAAGATCGGCGGCGCGCAGGCGATCGCGGCGATGGCCTGGGGCACCGCAACCGTTCCGTCCTGCGACAAGCTGTTCGGGCCGGGCAATGCCTACGTCACCGAGGCCAAGCAGCAGGTGGCGCAGGCCGGTGCCGCGGCCATCGACATGCCGGCGGGGCCGTCGGAGGTGCTGGTGATCGCCGATGCCGGTGCCAACCCGGCCTTCGTCGCCGCCGACCTGCTGTCGCAGGCCGAACACGGCCCGGACTCGCAGGTGCTGCTGCTCAGCGACGACGCCGCGTTGATCGCCGCGGTGCGCGACGAAGTGGAACGGCAGGTGGCGCGGCTGCCGCGCGAAGCCATCGCCCGGCAGGCGCTGGCGGCCTCGCTGCTGGTCCAGGTCGCGTCGATCGAGCAGGCGTTCTCCATCTCCAACCGCTACGCGCCCGAGCACCTGATCCTGGCGCTGCGGCAGCCGCGCGACTGGCTGGAGCGGGTCGAGGCGGCCGGTTCGGTGTTCCTGGGCGACTACACGCCCGAGGCGCTGGGCGACTACTGTTCCGGGACCAACCACGTGCTGCCCACCGCCGGTGCCGCGCGTGCCTACAGCGGGGTCAGCGTGGCCAGCTTCCAGAACCAGATCAGCGTGCAGGCCGCCAGTGCGCAGGGCATTGCCGGGATCGGGCCGTGCGCGCTGGTGATGGCCCGCGCCGAAGGGCTTGACGCGCACGCCAACGCGGTCGCGCTGCGGCTGGAGGTGGCGCAATGAGCGGCGTGCTCGACCTGGTGCGCGAGGACCTGCGCGGCTTCGCCGGGTATGCGTCCGCGCGCAGCACCCGGCTGGAAGGCGAGATCTGGCTCAATGCCAACGAATCGGCGTGGCCCAACCCGGGCGATGCGGCGGCGCTGTGCCGGCGTTATCCCGAGCCGCAGCCGCAGGCGCTGCGCGAACGTCTGGCCGCGCTTTACGGCTGCACGTCCGAGCAGTTGCTGCTTGGGCGCGGCAGCGACGAAGCCATCGACCTGCTGGTGCGCGCGCTGTGCGTGCCCGGCCGCGATGGCGTGCTGTACACCCCGCCGGTGTTCGGCATGTATGCGGTCAGCGCGCGGCTGCAGAACGCGCCCGCGCTGGAGGTGCCACTGCGCGACGGCCCGGCGGGGCTGGAGCCGGACATCGAGGCCATCATCGCCACCGCGAAGCAGGGCAACGCACGCCTGGTGTTCCTGTGCTCGCCCTCCAACCCGGGCGGGTCGAGCATCGGCCTGGCGCAGGTCGAGCGGGTGGCCGCGGCGCTGCGCGGGCAGGCGCTGGTGGTGGTCGACGAGGCCTATGCCGAATTCGCCGACGAGCCTTCGGCGGCAAGCCTGCTGCCGCGGCATGAAAACATCGCCGTGCTGCGCACGCTGTCCAAGGCGCATGCGCTGGCGGCGGCGCGCATCGGCTGCGTGATCGCCGATGCCGGACTGATCGCGGTGCTGCGCAACTGCCAGGCACCGTACCCGATCCCGGCGCCGTGTTCGGCGCTGGCGCTGGCCGGGCTGGACGACGCGGCGCTGGCGCGCACGCGCGAACGCATCGCCCTGGTGCGCGCCGAGCGCGAGCGCCTGCGCGCCGCGCTGGCGCAGTTGGCCGGCGTGCGCCGGGTGTACCCGTCCGACGCCAATTTCCTGCTGGTGCGCCTGGTCGACGCCGAGGCCGCGTTCCAGCGGCTGCTGGTCGCCGGGGTGGTGGTGCGCGACCAGCGCGGCGCGCCGCAGCTGCACGACGCGCTGCGCATCACTCTCGGTACCCCTGAACAGAACGCGCGCGTACTGGGCGTGCTCGCCACGCTGGAGCCTGCAGCATGACCCCCATCCTGTTCGTCGACCGCGACGGCACCCTGATCGAGGAGCCGGGTGATTTCCAGATCGACGCCTACGAGAAGATCCGCTTCGTCAGGAACGTGATCCCGGCGATGCTGCGCCTGCGCGACGCCGGCTACCAGTTCGTCATCGTCTCCAACCAGGACGGGCTCGGCAGCGACAGCTACCCGCAGGCAAGCTTCGACGGCCCCAACGACCTGATGCTGCAGATCTTCGCCAGCCAGGGCATCGTGTTCCGCGACGTGCTCATCGACCCGAGCTGGCCGGCCGACAACAGCCCCAACCGCAAGCCGGGCATCGGCATGATGCTGCCGTACCTGCAGGACCGCTCGATCGACTGGGCGCGCTCGGCGATGGTCGGCGACCGGCCCACCGACATCCAGTTCGCGGACAACATGAAGATCCGGGGCTTCCAGCTGCGCACCGCGCAGTTCGGCGGCGACTGGGACTGGGACGGCATCGCCCACGAGCTGGCCGATGCGCCGCGCCGCGCCGTCGTGCAGCGCGATACCAGGGAAACGCAGATCCGCGTCGCCGTCGACCTGGACCGGGTCGCGGCGTCGCAGGTGGATACCGGCCTGCCGTTCTTCGACCACATGCTCGACCAGATCGGCCGCCATGGCGGCTTCGCGCTGGAGGTGCAGGCCAGGGGCGACCTGCACATCGACGAACACCACACCATCGAGGACACCGGCCTGGCCCTGGGCCAGGCGCTGCGCGAGGCGCTGGGCGACAAGCGTGGCATCGGCCGCTACGGCTTCACCCTGCCGATGGACGAAACCCTGGCCAGCGCCGCGCTGGATTTCAGCGGCCGCCCGTACTTCGTGTTCGAGGGCGTGTTCAAGCGTGAGCGGGTCGGCGACATGCCCACCGAGCTGGTGCCGCATTTCTTCCGCTCGCTGTGCGATGCGGCCGGGTTGAACCTGAACCTGAAGGTCGAGGGCGACAACGACCACCACAAGGTCGAGGCCTGCTTCAAGGCGCTGGCCCGCGCCCTGCGCCAGGCGATCCGTCGCCAGGGCACCGAGCTGCCATCGACCAAGGGGGCGTTGTGAGCACGGTCGGCCTGATCGATGCCGGCGGCGCCAACCTCGGCTCGGTGCGCTATGCGCTGGAGCGGCTGGGCGTGGCGGTGCGCATGGTGCGCGAGCCCGCCGGCCTGGAAGGCGCCTCGCGGGTGATCCTGCCCGGCGTCGGCGCCGCCGCCGAGGGCATGCGCCGGCTGCACGCCCAGGGGCTGGTGCAGCCGCTGCGCGAACTGCAGGTGCCGCTGCTGGGCATCTGCCTGGGCATGCAGCTGCTGTTCGAGCGCTCCGAGGAAGGCGGGGTGGAGTGCCTGGGGCTGTTGCCCGGGGTGGTGCGACGCCTGCATCCGGCGGTGGGCGTGCGGGTGCCGCACATGGGCTGGAACAAGCTGCTGGCGCTGCGCGAGTCGCCGCTGCTGGACGGCGTGACACCCGGCTCCAGCGCCTATTTCGTGCACAGCTACGCCGCACCGGTCACTTCCGATACCGTGGCCGCGTGCCACCACGGCGGCCTGTTCACCGCGGTGGTGCAGCGTGGCCGCCTGTGCGGTGCGCAGTTCCATCCCGAACGTTCGGCCGGCCCCGGCGCGCGCATCCTGCGCAATTTCATCCAGAGCGAACTTTCATGAGCTTTACCGTCTATCCCGCGCTCGATATACGCGACGGGCAGGTGGTGCGCCTGCTGCAGGGCGACTATGCGCAGCAGACCACCTACGGCGACGATCCGTTGCCGCGCGCACAGGCCTTTGCCGCTGCCGGCGCGCAGTGGATGCACCTGGTCGACCTGGACGCGGCCAGGGCCGGTGGCTACACCCTGGCGCCCCTGCTGGCACGGATCGCCGCGGACACCCGGCTGCAGGTACAGACCGGCGGTGGCGTGCGTTGCCGCGACGACGTGGCCCGCATCCTCGATGCCGGCGCCAGCCGCGTGGTGGTCGGTTCGCTGGCGGTGCGCGAGCCCGCGCAGGTGCTGGCGTGGCTGCGCGAGTTCGGCGCCGCGCGGCTGACCATCGCGCTGGACACGCGGCAGGGCGACGATGGCGTGTGGCGGTTGCCGGTGCACGGCTGGACCGAGACCGCCGATGTCACCCTGGACGAACTCGCCATGCGCTATGCGCAGGCGGGCATGCAGCACCTGCTGTGCACGGACATCGCCCGCGACGGCATGCTGTCCGGGCCCAACCTGGACCTGTACGCGCACCTGTCGCGGCTGCTGCCCGGGGTGGCGGTACAGGCTTCCGGCGGCGTGCGCGATGTCGCCGACGTGGCCGCGGCGCGTGCGGCCGGCTGCGCCGGCGCGGTACTGGGCAAGGCGCTGCTGGAAGGCCGGCTGCTGCTGCAGGAGGCGCTGGCATGTTGAGCCGCCGCATCATTCCCTGCCTGGACGTGCGCGATGGCCGCGTGGTCAAGGGCGTGCGCTTCCGCGACCATGTCGACATGGGCGGGATCACCGAGCTGGCGCTGCGCTACCGCGACCAGGGCGCCGACGAACTGGTGTTCTACGACATCTCGGCCAGCCCGGAGGGACGCTCGGTGGACCGGGGCTGGATCGAGCGTGTCGCACGCCTGATCGACATCCCGTTCTGCGTGGCCGGCGGCATCCGCGACGTGGAAACCGCGCGCGCCATCCTCAATGCCGGCGCCGACAAGATCTCGATCAACACCCCGGCGCTGGAGCGGCCGGCGCTGATCGGCGAGCTGGCCGGGGCGTTCGGCCAGCAATGCGTGGTCGTCGGCATCGACTCGATCCGCGAACCCGACGGGCAGTGGCGCGTGCGCTCCTACACCGGCGACCCGGCCCGCACCCGCGACGAGGCACGGCTGACCCTGGACTGGCTGCGCGAGGCGCAGCAGCGCGGTGCCGGCGAGATCGTGCTCAACTGCATGGACAGCGACGGCGTGCGCAACGGCTACGACATCGCCCAGCTGCGCCAGGCCCGCGCCCTGTGCAGCGTGCCGCTGATCGCCTCAGGCGGCGCCGGCACGCCCGGGCATTTCGCCGACGTATTCGAACAGGCCGACGTCGACGGCGCGTTGGCGGCCAGTGTGTTCCACTCCGGGGCCATCGCCATTCCTGAACTCAAGCGGTTCCTGCGCGAACAACAGATCGAGGTACGCGATGTCTACTGAAACAACCTTCGACACGACCGCGCTGGACTGGGACAAGGTCGGCGGGCTGATGCCGGTCATCGTGCAGGACGCGGCGACATTGCGCGTGCTGATGCTCGGCTACATGGACCGCGCCGCGCTGGACCGGACCCTGCGCGACGGCCGGGTGACCTTCTTCAGCCGCAGCAAGCAGCGCCTGTGGACCAAGGGCGAGACCTCGGGCCACCACCTGGAGCTGGTGGCCATCCGTGCCGACTGCGACGGCGATACCCTGCTGGTCAGCGCGCACCCGCACGGGCCGACCTGCCACACCGGCAGCAACAGCTGTTTCGGCGACGCGCCGGGGCAGTTCCTGGGCGCGCTGGACGCACTGGTCCGGCAGCGCGAACACGACCGCCCGCTCAACAGCTACACCACCAAGCTGTTCGAGAAAGGCACCCGCCACATCGCCCAGAAAGTGGGCGAGGAGGGCGTGGAGACGGCGCTGGCCGGCGTGGTCCAGCGCGATGACGAGCTGCTGGGCGAGTCAGCCGACCTGCTGTTCCACCTGATCGTGCTGCTGCGCGCGCGCGGGCTGTCGCTGGACGATGCGGTGGCGGTGCTGGAACAGCGCCACGCCAGGGCCGCGGAGAAGGCGGCACGCTGAGCGCAGGTGTGGCGCGGGCGCCTGCCGTCCCTGGCCGGCGTGGCGCCATGCGCGCGTGGCATGACGGCGCGATAATGGCGGCCTGTTCGTTCTCTTGACGAGGCTCGCATGCGCCATTCCCTGTTCGCCGGCCTGTTGCTGGCCTGCGCACCGCTGACCGCGGCCGCGTCCTGCGTGGAGGGCGCGGTGTTCGACGATGCCAACGGCAATGGCGTGCGCGACCCGGGGGAACAGCCGCTGCCGGGCATCCGCGTGTCCGACGGCGAGCACATCGCCGTCACCGGCCGCGACGGCCGCTACCGGCTGCCGGATTCGGCGCAGCCCATCGTGTTCGTCATCAAGCCCGCGGGCCGTGGTGCCGCCGCGCGTGCCGATGGCCTGCCGGACATCTGGCGCCCGCGCGCGGGCGAGGTGGCGGGTAGCCAATGCCGCCCGTTCGCGCTGGTGCCGCAGGCGGATGCGGCAGACAGTTTCCAGGCCCTGGTGATGGCCGACAGCCAGACCTCCAGCACGCTGGACGTGGACTACTTCGAGCGCGACATCGTCGCGCCGCTGCGTGGCCTCCACCAGGCGCGGCTGGGCATGACCCTGGGCGACATCAGCAACGACGACCCGGCGCTGTATCCGCTGCTGGTCAAGGCGGTGACCTCGCTGGGGGTGCCGTGGCTGCACGTGCCCGGCAACCACGACATGGACCTGGGCGCGCGCAGCGATGCCGACGCGCTGGACAGCTTCCACCGCCAGCTCGGCCCGGACACCTATGCCTGGGAGGAACCGTCGATGGTGTTCATCGGCCTGGACGACGTCATCGCCCGACCGGGGCAGAAGCCGGCGTATGTCGGCGGCCTGCGCGAAGACCAGTTCGCTTTCCTCGAGCGCTACCTGCCGACCCTGCCCAGCGACCGGCTGGTGGTGCTGGGCCTGCACATCCCGCTGTTCGACCGCGGCTTCCGCGCCGAGGATCGCGCGCGCCTGTTCGCGCTGCTGGAGAAGCTGCCGCACCCGCTAGTGCTCAGCGGCCATACCCACAACCAGAGTCAGGTGTTCTGGAGCGCGGCGCAGGGCTGGAAGGGCGCGCGGCCGCTGCACGAGTACAACGTCGGTGCCGCCTGCGGTGCGTTCTGGTCCGGTGTGAAGGACGCACAGGGCATTCCCGACACCACCATGTCCGATGGCACGCCCAACGGTTACGGCCTGCTCAACGTGCAGCCGCAGGGCCGCTACAGCGTGGAGTACCGCGTCGCCCGTGCGCCGGAGGACATGCAGATCGCGCTGCATGCGCCCCGGGTGCTGCGGCATGGCGCGTACCCGGCGTGGGGGGTGTACGCCAACGTGTTCATGGGCCATGACGGCCTGCCGGTGGAGTTCCGCGTCGACGGCGGCGACTGGCAGCCGATGAAGCGGGTCGAGCAGCCCGATCCGCGCCTGCTGGCCGAGAACGTGGCCGACGACCAGGCCGACAGCCTGCGCGGCTACGACCGTTCGCCCGAAGCCACGCCGTCCTCGCACCTGTGGCGCGCGGCGTTGCCGACCCGGCTGGAGGTGGGCGAACACACGGTCGAGGTACGCACCACGCTCAACGGCAGGGAGTACCGCAGCCACACCACCTACCGGCTGCAGGACGCGCAACCCTGAGCCAGCGGGCGGGTGGTGCGGACGCTACAGCCGCCCGTGCACCCAGGGCAGGCCGATCAACGCAGCGCTGGCGCGGCGCCGGTGCGTGCGCACGGGGAGGCGGTGGAGGGCATGCGACTGCGGCTGCGTTGACCCGGCGGCGTCCTCCAGGCAGTCAGCGCGTCCCGGGGCTGGCCGATGCCGCACCTGGCGCGGCCGGCGGCGCATGCACGAACGGATAGGGCACCGGTGCACTTGCCGGCAGTCCGGAGCGCCAGCGCGCCAGCACCGGCGCGATCGCCTTGCCGGCGACGAACTGGGGATGCGATGGCAGCTCGCCCTCCTGCTTCTCGCGCCGGCGGACGCTGGCGCGGGCCATGGCGAAGGCGGCGGCGAAGTCGTCGGTGGCGTTCAGCGCCTCGACCAGGAACGCACGGCCGAACCAGGTGGCGCTGTCGGTATTGCCGCAGCCGAAGGAGGGGCGGTCGCTGCGCGCAGCGGTGATGACCATGCGGTTGGCGGCTTTCAGCACCGGCACGAAGCCCCCCGAATAGCAGGCCGAGACCACGATCACCGCATTGCCGATGCCGGCCTCTTCGAGCAGCTGCGCCAGGTCCTCCGGCGTCAGGTAGTCCTCCTGGTCCGGTCCGGTGTGCAGGTAGAGGCTGCTGTCGTCCAGGCCATGGCTGCTCAGGTACACGAACAGCACGTCCTCGCGCGGGTCGAGCACCTGCCCCAGCCCGTCCAGCGCGCGGGCGATGCTCTCGTAGGTCGCCGGCGGCAGCGGCGCCTCATCCGGCAGCGTGTCCGGCTGGTTGACCAGCGCCAGCATGCGCCCGGGCGCATCCCAGCGCCGTGCCGACAGCTGCCGCAGGTAGGCGACCTCGTTGCGGAACACGTCCTCGTCGGCATCGCCGGCCACGCCCAGCACGTACACGTCGGCCACGCCCGGGCGTTGCGGCGGCAGCCGCGCGAGCATGTCCTCGAGCAGGGCCTGCTGGCGGTCGTCCAGCGCCGGCGTGGTCGGTTCCCAGGGCGGGGTGTCCGGGGTCTGCGCCAGCGCCGGCCAGATCGCGCAGGCCAACGCGCAGGCCAGGGCGATGGCGCGTGGCTGCCGGGTGCGGCGGATCGGTGCGGTGATGGCGGCAGGCATGGGCGCGGGGTCGGCGGAACCGGATGATCGTATGCATTATCAGCCCGCCGCGGGAACCGCTGGTGCCCGGTCCAGCGCGTCGCGCCAGTTCAACCACCACGCCTTGGGCGGGCGCGGGATCTGTTCCCACCACAGGTTCATGGCCTGCACGTCGCCGTGCAGCCATGCCGCGCGGTGTCCTGGCGGAGGTGCGCTGTCGAACATTGTCGCCAGCCGGGTGTAGAGCGGCCCGGAGGCCAGCGCCGGATAGCGGGTAAGCAGGGTGAGCAGGCTGAACCGGTCCGCGGCCGTCGCTTCGCGGGCGACCCGGGCCTCGGCATCGGGGGGGCGCCGGCCGGCGGCCATCGCCTGGTCGAAGCGGATGACGGCCGTGCGGAAGCCGGCGGCCGCGTCGCTGGCCAGTGGAATGCCGCTGCGTTCGGCGCTGAAGTCGAGGGTCGAACCGGCCGGCACCAGGGTTTCCTGGCCTTCCACGCGGTGCATGACCCAGCCGCTGGTGACGCGCAGGGTGCCGTCGCCCTGCGGCGACCGGCTCATCTCGAACGCGCATCCCAGGTCGACGGTTTCGCTGCTGCCGGTGGCGATGCCGAAATGGCCGGGTGGCGCCCAGATGCGCGCACGGATGCGGCCTTCCAGCAGTTCGATGCGGTGGTGGCCGGTGCGGGTGTCCGTGAGCCGGACCCGGGTTCCTGGCAGCACCTGCATCCGGCCGATGCGCGCCACCTGCAAAGTGGCCGACTGCGTTGCCGCCGTCGCCAGCGTCTGTCCGACCGCCAGCGTCGCCGGCAGGGTGCGGGCATCGGCTTCGACCTCGACCGCCCACTGCCGGTGCTCGCTCCACTGCAGGCGCCATGGCAGCCACGCGGCGACGATGGCCATGCCGGCAACCAGCGCGGCGGCCGCGGCCCCCGGCAGGACCCGCCTGCGGCGCAGCGCCGGCGCGGTGGGCAACGGCCCGGGGACATGGCGGTAGCTGCCCAACAGTGTCGTCAGCCGCTCGAGTTCGCGGTCGCCCGGCAGGTCCGGGTCCCACAGCGGATCGGGTGTCTCAACCATCGCTCGTTTGCTCCTGCCGGGTGATGCCCAGCGCATCGCGCAGCCGCTGCATGCCGCGGTGAAGGTTCACCCGGACCGATTGCGGGGTCAGTCCGGTGAGGCTGGCGATCTCCGGTCCGCTGAGGCCTTCGACCAGGCGCAGGATCAGGGTCTCGCGGTAGGCCTCGGGCAGGGTGCGGATCGCGTGCAGTGCCTGGCCGGCCTGCGCCATCGCGTCCGGGCCCGCCCCCGGCCAGACCGGCTCGTCGGCGTCGGCCAGTGCATGTTCGTCGAGGGCTGTTGGGGGCCGGTTGCGGCGCGCGATCATCGCGATCCATGGCCCGAAGCGCGCCGGCTCGCGCAACTGCTCCAGCCTGCCGAAGGCGATGACGAAGGTTTCCTGGGTCAGCTCCTCCGCCCGCGCACGCGGCGCCATGCCCAGGTGGATGGCATGCACCAGCGGGGCGAAGGTGCGGTAAAGCCAGGCGAACGCCGCCTGCGACCCGCGGCGGGCTTCCTGTACCTGCCGGGCGATGTCCAACGGGAGGGTCGCGGCCTTCATGTCCTGGAGGGTCGGGGGGACACGGGGAAAGAGGGAGCGGCGGTGTGGAGTGTTAACACGGCGACGCGGTTAACGCCGAGGCGGTGGCAGCGCTCTTCATCATGGCCCCTGCCTGGAGCATCCGCATGCAACGATCCACCGGACTGTCGATCCCGTACCCTGCATCCCCCGCCGCACCGGCCGCGCGCGTGCCGCTGCTGTTTGTCCTGCTGGCTACCTGCAGCGCTGCCGGCGCCGCTACCACGCCGGTCGTCGGGCGGCCCTGCGAGGACTGCGAGGTGGCGCTGATCGGGTTGCCGGCGGCGCCGGCGGCCAGCGCCCGGTTGGCACCGGTCGACGAGCCCGGCCAGCGGCTGCGCCTGCATGGGCGTGTTACCGATGCGCACGGGCGGCCGCGCCCGGGTGTGGTCGTCTATGCGCACCAGACCAACCAGCAGGGCCTCTACCCGGGCGAGAAGACCGACCGCACCCCGGGTGTCCGCCAGCACGGACGACTGCGCGGCTGGGCCGCCACCGATGCCGACGGGCGCTATGCGTTCCTCACCGTGCGCCCGGGCAGCTACCCGGGAACCCGCTTGCCCCGGCACATCCACCTGTACGTGATCGAGCGTGGCTGCGCGCTGTACTACATCGACGACGTGTTGTTCCGCGACGACCCGCACCTGACGCCCGCGGTCGCGCGCAAGGCGTCCCCGGGCCGTGGTGGTCCGGGCATCGTCACGCCGGTGCGGGTCGGCGATGGCTGGGAGGCGCAGCGCGACATCGTGCTGGGCCGCAACATCCCCGGATACCCGCAGTGCACGCCGTGAACGGCCGCCGCGTGCAGCGTTATCCGCTCGCCCTGCGCCTGCTGCACTGGCTGCTCGCGATGCTGCTGGTGCTGCAGATCGTGCTCGGGTTCATGGCCGAGTACGCGGCCACGCCGGAATACTCGGCGGCGCTGCTCCCGCTGCATTTCCCGCTGGGCATGCTGATCCTGTGCCTGACATTGCTGCGCCTTGCCCTGCGCCTGTGGCTGCCGGTGCCCGGAGCCGACGATGCCACGCCCTGGAGCGGACGGATCCGCACCGGGGTCCATGGCCTGCTTTACGCGCTGGCGCTGCTGCTGCCGGTGAGCGGCCACGTGATCTGGGTCTGGATGGGCGCGGACCGGACCCTGTTCGCCGGCGTGCAGGTACCGGCGCTGTTCGTTCCGCCGGCCGACGAAACCGGGCGGGCGCTCGCCTGGTACGTGCATGTGTATGGCGCCTGGGCGCTGTCGGCCCTGGCCGGCCTGCATGTGGCGGCCGCAGTGTCGCGCCATTGCAGGCAGGGCGATGGTTTCATCACCCGGCGCATGGGGTTGGCCAGGTTGCCCGGCAGGCCCGTAAACGGTGGCTCGGCGCGACGCCACGACGCGGGCGCGGCACCGCAGGTCGAGGAATGAAGCCGGTTGCCGGCCGGCGCTGTCTCAGCGCCGCCGCAGCCAGAAATAGATCGGCAGCCCGGCCAGCACCAGGCCCGCGCCCCACAGCAGCGCTTCGGTGCCGATGCCGCCCAGCGCGTAGAGGCTGAAGGCCAGCGCGCCGGCGGCGGCCAGCCGCGAGCCCCGGCCATCGCCGCGCCACAGCCAGGCGGCTGCACCGGCAAGATAGGGCAGCAGGGTGGCGGCGGTGGACAGCAGCACCGAGAACCTGAACAGGTCCACCAGCGAGCGGTTGTAGTTGCTGATCACCAGCACGCTGGCCAGCAGGCAGCTGACGATGACGCCGAAGGCCGGGGCGCCGCGCGCGTTCTCGCGGGCGAAGGCGCGCGGCAGCACGCCGTCGCGGGCCGCGGCCATCGGCAACTGCGCCGCCAGCAGGGTCCAGCCGTTGAGCGCGCCGACGCAGGACACCGCCATCACCACCGCCAGCAGCACGCCGGCCGCCGGGCCCCACAATGCCGCCGCGGCGTCGGCCATCGGGGCGCTGGAACGGGCCAGCACCTCGGCCGGCAGCAGGCCGAGCACGGTGGTGCAGGCCAGCACCGTGGCGATGCCGGCGATCGCGGTGCCGGCCACGGTGGCGCGGGCCACGGTCCGCGGGGCATCGTCCACCGATCCGGCCGGCACGGTCGCCGCTTCCAGCCCGATCATCGCCCACAGCGTCAGCGCCACGGTGGCGGCGGCCACGCTGCCCAGCGATTCACCGCTGGGATTGAACGGCACGTAGTGGCGGGTGTCGACGAACCACAGCGCCACCAGCCCGAACAGCAGCAGCGGCACCACTTTCAACACGGTGGTCAGCAGTTGCACGCGGCCGGCCTCGCGCAGCCCGGCCAGGTTCACGCCGGCGCACAGCCACAACGCGACCAGACCGCAGCCGGCCGCGCGCACCGGGGTGGCGGTCAGGGACGGGAAGATGGCGCCGATGCTGCCGGCGAACGCCACCGCGATGGCGGCGATCGCGCACCACATCGAGATCCAGTAGCTCCACGCCACCACGAAGCCGGGCAGTTCGCCGAACGCGTTGCGCGCGAACACGTACGGTCCGCCGGTCTGCGGCCAGCGGCGCGCCAGGCGGGCGAAGGTGACGGCCAGCAGCAGCGCGCCGCACAGGGTGATGGCCCAGCCGACCAGGGTGGCGGCACCGTAGGGCGCCAGCGTGGCCGGCAGCAGGAAGGTACCCGAGCCGATCATGCTGCCCACGACCAGGGCGGTGGCGGACCAGAAGCCCAGCGGGCGGTGGGAGGTAGTCATCGGGAGCGCGCGGAACAGGGCGCGGCCGCGGGTGCCGTGGGCACCGGACCGGGCGGTAGGGGGAGCGCCTGCCGGAACGGGCGCTGGAGCGGGCGCGGATTATGACGCGTTGCCGGCGCGGCCGCGATGGTCGCCGCGGCAATGACCTTTGGCCCTTTCCCCGGCGGGAGCGCTGCGTGGACGCTGGCAGGCTTCCTGCATCCGATGGATTCCCGATGAAGCTGCGTCCCCTGGCCCTGTCCGTTTCGCTGTCCCTGGCCACCGTGCTGGCCGCCTGTTCCCCGTCCACGCAGCCGGCCGCGGGCGATGCCGCCAGCCAGGCGCCGCAGGCCGACAAGGCCGCCCGGCTCAACCAGCTTTATGCCGACTACTGGGAGGGCGTGCTGAAGCTGAACCCGTTGCAGGCGACCTTCCAGGGCGACAACCGCTACAACGACCAGCTGCCGGATTTCGGCTCGGCGCAGTTCCGCAAGCAGAGCCACGACTTCACCCGCGAATGGCTGGACAAGGCGGAGAAGATCGGCGATGCCGGGCTGGCCGGGCAGGACCTGCTCAGCTACCGCATCTTCGTCCAGGAGCAGAAGCAGTCGCTGGAAGGCGAGAAGTTCCCCGGCTGGATGATGCCGGTCAACCAGATGGGCTCGACCGTGAGCTACGCGGTGATGCTGGGCTCGGGCCAGGTCGCGCAGCCGTTCAAGACGGTGAAGGACTACGACAACTGGCTGGCGCGCGCCGCGCGCATCCCGGTGCTGCTGGATACCGAGATCGCCAACATGCGCGAAGGCATGAAGGCCGGAGTGGTGCAGCCGCGCGTGCTGATGGAAAAGGTGGTGCCGCAGTTCGACGAGATCCTGGCGGCCAAGGGCGCCGAGGACAGCCAGTTCTGGGGGCCGATCAAGGCGATGCCGGCCGATTTCGCGCAGGCCGACAAGGAACGCCTGGCCGCGGCCTACCGCACGCTGATCGAACAGCAGCTGCTGCCGGCGATCAGGAAGCAGCGTGACTTCATCGCCAACGAGTACCTGCCGGCGACCCGCGACACGGTGGGCCTGGACGCGTTGCCCGACGGCAAGGCGTGGTATGCCTTCAACGCCAAGGAGAGCACCACCACCGCGCAGACCCCGGAGCAGATCCACGAGATCGGCCTGAAGGAAGTGGAGCGCATCCACGGCGAGATCCGCACGGTGATGCAGCAGGTCGGCTTCAAGGGCTCGCTGCAGGACTTCTTCAAGTTCATGCAGCACGACAAGCAGTTCGAATTCGGCTCGGAGGCGGCGCTGCTGGAGCACTACCGTGGGCTGGAGGCGAAGATCAACGCCAACGTGCCCAAGCTGTTCTCGCTGACGCCGAAGGCCGGTTTCGAGATCCGCCCGATCGAGGCGTTCCGCGCCAAGTCGGCGGCCGGTGGCGAGTACATGCAGCCCAGCGAGGACGGCAGCCGCCCGGGCATCTTCTACGTCAACACCTACGATCTGCCGACCCGCAAGACGTGGGACGCGGAGGACCTGTTCCTGCACGAGGCGATTCCGGGCCACCACTTCCAGCTGGCGCTGCAGCAGGAACTGCAGGGCGTGCCGGCGTTCCGCCGCTTCGGCGGCGAGACCGCCTTCATCGAAGGCTGGGGCCTGTACGCCGAAAGCCTGGGCAAGGACCTGGGCGTGTACACCGATCCGTACAGCTATTTCGGCCGCCTGCAGGGCGAGCTGTGGCGCGCGGTGCGGCTGGTGGTGGATACCGGGCTGCACGCCAAGGGCTGGAGCCGGCAGCAGGTGCTGGACTACATGTTCGCCAATTCCTCGGTGAGCGAGCCCGATGCGGTGGCCGAGGCCGAGCGCTACATCGCATGGCCGGGCCAGGCGCTGGCCTACAAGACCGGCGAGCTGAAGATCCAGGAGCTGCGGCGGCGCGCGGAACAGAAGCTGGGCGGCAAGTTCGACATCCGCCAGTTCCATGCCGAGGTGCTGAAGGACGGTTCGGTGCCGCTGGACGTGCTGGAAGAAAAGGTCGACGGCTGGATCGCCACCCAGGGCGGCTGAGCAGCGCCGGGCGTGGACGGGGGCGGCCGTGTTGCCGCCTCCGTTGCCCGGTGATGCCGGCGGCGTCGCCGGCGTCAGCTGCCGCCGACGTCCGTCTGTCGCCACGCTGCAGCAACGCTGCAGCAACGCACTGGTGCAGCCGCCGCTCTCGCCGCCGGTGCGGCCGTGCCGCATGATTCCTGCTTCCTCTTGAACGACTCCATGGCGGCCGGACGGCAACGTCCGCGCCGGCCCGCCCGCTCCCCCCGCAGATGACCCTGATCGTATCGTTGCTCCTGCCGCTGCTTGCCCTGTGGTTGTGGTGGCCCGTGCAGTTTTCCGGAAGGCGGCAGCGCCGCTGGCACCTTGGCACCAGCGTGGCGCTGGCCGTGGCGGGAGTGGGCCTGGCCGCGCTGTGGCGGATGGACGTGCTGGCGTACGCGGCCGAAGCATGGATCCAGCTGGTGTTCGGCTGGGTGCTGGCGATGTTCGTGATGCTGCTGGTCTGGCTGGCGCTGCGCGAGCTCGGCTGGCTGCTGTCGCGGCTGGCGCCCCGCAGCTCCGCCCTGGCCACGGTCTGGCATGGCGCACGCGCCAACCAGGCCGCCGCCGCGCTGATCGTGCTGCTGGCCACGCTTGGCATCATCAATGGCCTGAAGCCGCCACAGGTGCATGAGCGTGCGCTGGTGGTGCCGGGCCTGCCACAGGAACTGGACGGACTGCGCATGGCGGTGATCGCCGACCTGCACGCCAGCCCGGTCAAGCGCACCTGGCGCACGCGCCGCGTCGTTGACGCGGTGATGGCCACGCACCCTGACCTGATCGTGCTGCCCGGCGACATGGTCGACGGCGAGGTCGAGGACACGGCGGCGTTCGTCGCCCCGCTGGCCGAACTGGCCGCGCCGCACGGCGTATGGGTGGCGCCGGGCAACCACGAGTACTACCACGGCTACCGGCGATGGATGGTGCACTTCCGCGGCATGGGCCTGGGCGTGCTGGAGAACCAGACCGCCCGGCTCGACATCGGCGGCCGCACGCTGGCGGTGTCGGGCGTGGGCGACCTGGCCGCGCTGCGCCCCAGCGCCTACATGCGCGGCGGGCTCGCCCCCGACCTGCCGGCGGTGATCGCTGCGGGCAAGGGCAGCGACGCCCACATCCTGCTTGCCCACCAGCCAAAGCAGGCACGCGCGGCGGCAGCCACCGGCGCGTTCGACCTGCAGGTATCCGGCCACACCCATGGCGGGCACATGCTGGGGTTCGACCGCTGGGTGGTGGCGCCGGCCAACCACGGCTACGTGCGTGGCGACTACCAGGTCGGGGCCATGAGCCTGTTCGTCAGCAGCGGTGCCGGGCAGTGGGACGGCTTCAGCGTGCGCCTGGGTGTCCCGTCCAGCATCGACGTACTGGTATTGAAGGCCGGGCAGCTGCCCGCCCGTTGAGGCGCCGGCGCTCCTAGTCCCCGGCGGCCATGCCGCCGGTCGCGGCCTTCCTGTCCGGCATCAGTCGCGGCAGCGTGCTGACCACCGCCAGCGCGGCCACGGTGGTGGCCAGCGCCACCATCTGCATGCCCATGCCGGCGGCCATGCCGATCGCCGCGGTCATCCAGATGCCGGCGGCCGTGGTCAGGCCCTGCACGCGTTCCTTGCGGTCCTGCTTGAGGATGGCGCCGGCGCCAAGGAAACCGATGCCCGAGACGATGCCCTGCATGACCCGGGTGACATCGGCGCCGCTGATGCCCATCTGCAGCGGCGCCAGCACGAACAGCGCCGATCCCACCGACACCAGGATGTGGGTCTTCAACCCGGCCGCGCGGCCCTTGCTCTCGCGTTCCAGTCCCAGTGCCCCGCCGAGCACGATGGCGGTGAGCAGGCGGGTGGCGACGACGGTCATGGTGCCGACGTCGGGGATGGCGAATTCGGCGGCCAGCGCCTGGCCGACCTGCGTGGTGATGCTCATCGGATGCCTCCGGCACGGTTGCGGTGCGTGTCGACGCACGGGATGTCGGCGCACGCTAGCATCGCGCCGATGCGGCCCGGGTGATGACCGCGCCGGTGCCGGCGCCTGCGACCGTCAGGGGGCAATCGCACCGGCAGCGGCGCGCAGACGGCAACGGCCCCGTCAGCGGCCGTCGTGATGCCGGGTGGAGAGCCGCCGGCTGCGCTCAGGGCGCGATCTGTTCGAAGTTCTCCACCCGGACGTGGCCATGCGTGGCGTCGCCGGTGCGTGGCATCGGGTAATCGTCGCGGCGGTCCAGCAGCACCGTGCGCAGCCCGGCCTCGCGCGCCGCGTCCAGCTCCTCGACGATGTCGGACAGGAACAGGATGTCGTGCGCCGCGATGCCGATGGCACCGGCGATGCGCGCATAGCTGCCGGCCTCGCGCTTGCCGCCGATCTCGGTATCGAAGTGGCCGGAGAACAGGCCGGTGAGGTCCCCGGCGTCGCTGTAGCCGAAGAACAGCTTCTGCGCCGGTACCGAGCCGGAGGAATACACGTACAGCGGGATGCCGGCGGCATGCCAGCCACGCAGCACCGCGGCGACCTCCGGGTACAGGTGCGCGGTGTAGTCGCCGTTGCGGTAGCCGGCGTCCCAGATCATGCCCTGCAGCGCCTTGAGCGCGGTGTGCTTGCGGTCCTGGTCGATCCAGCCCTGCAGGGCCTCGACGACGACCTCGTCCTGGCAGGTGCTGGCGGCGATCTCGGTGGCGACCGCATCGAGCCAGCGGCGCACCTCCGGTTCCTGCCCGTGCGCGCGGACGAAGCCGGGCAGGGCGGCGCGTGCATAGGGGAACAGCACTTCCTTGACGAAGGAGATGCTGGAGGTGGTGCCTTCGATGTCGGTGAGGATGGCGCGGACGGTCATGACGGTGGTTCCGGTTCTTTCCCCGCCGGGGGAAGCTGCCGCGTGGGGCGGGTGGGGCGATGGCATCGCGCGGCGGCGCGGATGCGCGGGTGGGTCAGGTGCGGCGCGGCACGTGGCAGGGGTGGGCCCGCCCCGCGCACGGCGCCGCGCAGGCGTCCGCGATCAGGCCGGTTCCGGCGTGTAGCGCGGGAACTTGCGCGCGATGTCGGTGCCGGTGAAGTGACCGACCCAGCCATCGGGCTCGGTGAAGAAGCGGATCGCGACGAAGCTCGGTTCCGGACCCATGTCGAACCAGTGGGTGGCGCCATCGGGTACCGCGATCAGGTCGTCCTTGACGCACTCCACCTCGTAGACCTTGTCGCCCACGTGCAGGGTGAACAGGCCCGAGCCGGCGACGAAGAAACGCACTTCGTCCTCCTTGTGGTAGTGCTCGTCGAGGAACTTGAGGCGGATCTGTTCGCGGTCGGGGTTGTCCGGCGCGATAGACGCCACGTCCACGCTCTTGAAACCATGCGCGGCGACCAGGCGGTCGATGTCCTCGCGGTAGGCGGCGAACACTTCGTCCTGGCTGGCGCCCGGTGCGACCGGATGCCGGGCCTGCCAGCGCTCGAAGGTGACGCCGATCATCTCCAGTTCGGCGCGGATGACCGCGCCATCGCGGCTGTCCAGCAGCACGGTGTCGGGGTCGGTGTCGTTGAAGATGCGCAGTCGGCTCATGGCGGCGGCTCGAGGCGTGGGGAACGGGAAGGGTAGCAGGGCAGCCGGCGCCACCGGCGCGCGGATGCCCGGGAAACGGGCTCAGACGGCGGTGCGCAGCCGGCGCAGCTCCAGCTCGCAGTGGAGCAGGAACTCGAACGCTTCCAGGTGGCGGCGCGCCTCGGCCATGTCGCGGCCCCAGGCGTACAGGCCGTGGCCATCGATCAGGTAGCCCCACATCGGGCCCTTGTCGAGTTCGGCTTCCACCTGCGCTGCGAGCACGTCCATGTCCTGGGTGTTGGCGAACACCTTCAGGTCCACCGCGGTCTCGTGGGTGGCGTTGCCGTGCAGCGCCTTGAGCAGCTCGTAGCCCTCCAGGCGCACGTGGCCGTCGCCGCCATACAGGCGCGAGGCGATGGTCTGCACCGGCGAATGCGTGTGCAACACGCAGTTCACCTCGGGAAAGCGCGCGTAGAGCTGGGTATGCAGCAGGGTCTCGGCCGACGGGCGCAGCGGCCTGCCCACGGCCTTGCCGTCGAAGTCCACGACCATGATGTCGGCCTCGACCAGCCGCCCCTTGTCCTTGCCGGACACGGTGATGGCCGCATGGCGGTCGTCCAGGCGGTGCGAGAAGTTGCTGCTGGTGGCCGGCGTCCAGCCGGCCCGGGCCAGTTCGCGGATGTTGTCGATCAGCAGCTGCGCCAGTTCGCTCAGCCGCTGGGCGTCATAGGGGACAGTGGGGGCATTCATGCAGCGCATTCTACCCAGCCGGGGACGTTCTTAGGGGCCGCGTGGCGCCAGGCCCGTGGCCCGGCATGCCATGCACGCGGCACCGTCCATGCCGCGGAGGCCATCGCGCCCCGCGCTCGGGATGTGCGGCGACGCGCATCGCCTGGGCAGAGAAGAAAAGCCCGGGTGTCTCCACCCGGGCTTCGAAGCGGCCGGCGCTGTGACCTGCTCAGCCGTTGCGGCCGCCCAGCTTGCTGTGGCGCATGCCGTAGGCGAAGTAGATGATGAAGCCGGTGGCGGTCCACAGGCCCATCAGCATCCAGTTGTGCAGGGTCATGGCGGTCAGCAGGGCGATGCAGCTGAGCACGCCGAGGCTGCAGATCAACCAGGCCATCGGGATGCGGAACGGGCGCGGCAGGTCCGGCTGGGTGCGGCGCAGGACCAGCACGCCGGCGCAGACCGCGGCGAAGGCGATCAGGGTGCCCATCGAGGTCAGTTCGCCGAGGATGTCCAGCGGGAACAGCGCGGCGAGCAGGGCGATGCCGATGCCGGTGATCACCGTGTTGATGTGCGGCGTGCGGTACTTGGGGTGGATCCTGGTGAACACCGGCGGCAGCAGGCCATCGCGGCCCATGATCATGAAGATGCGCGGCTGGCCGATCACCATCACCAGCACCACCGAGGACAGGCCGATCAAGGCGCCGATCTCGACGATGATGCGCAGCCAGTCCAGCTGCGGATGCGCGGCGACCGCGGTCACCACCGGCTCGGCGGTACCCAGCAGCTTGTACGGGACCAGGCCGGTCATCACCGCGGCCATGGCGATGTACAGCACGGTGCAGATCACCAGCGACAGCAGCATGCCGATCGGCAGGTCGCGCTGCGGACGGTGCGATTCCTGGGCGGCCACCGAGACCGCCTCGAAGCCGATGTAGGCGAAGAACACCATCGCCGCGCCACGCAGCACGCCGTCGAAGCCGTACTTGCCCGGGCCTTCGTTGGCGGGGATGAACGGGGTCCAGTTGGCCGGGTCCACGTATTTCCAGCCAGCGACGATGACCAGCAGGATCAGGCCGGTCTTTAGGATGACCATGGCCATGTTCATCGCCGAGGACTTGCTGATGCCCACGTAGCACAGCCAGGTCAGCAGCAGCACCAGCACGGCGGCGGGGATGTTGGCGATGGCGCCGGTCGGGCGCAGCTGGGCGTCCAGCGGCGCGCTGACCAGCGCCGCCGGCAGGTAGATGTCGAAATGGCTGAGCAGGCTGAGGAAATAGCCGGTCCAGCTCACCGCCACCGCCGAGGCGGAGACACCGTACTCGAGCACCAGCATCCAGCCGATGAACCAGGCCGAAAGCTCGCCGAAGGTGGCGTAGGTGTAGGTGTAGGCGCTGCCGGAGACCGGCACCATCGAAGCGAATTCGGCGTAGGCCATCGCGCAAAACGCGCAGCACACTGCCGCCAGCACGAAGGACAGCATGATCGCCGGGCCGGCGTGGTTGGCCGCGGCCTGCCCGGTGATGACGAAGATGCCGCCGCCGATGACCGCGCCGATGCCCAGTGCGGTCAGGCCCCAGGGGCCCAGGGTGCGGCGCAGGCTCAGGCCATTGGCCTCTTCATGGGCGGCGTGCGGATGTTTGGTGGCCCACAGTTGCTTGAACATGGTGCGTGTTCGCTCGTCGTGCGTACGGGAACGGCCGGCGCGGGGCCGGCCGGAAGGAATGGAATCAGGCGTTCCGGTTCAGTTTGCTGTGGCGCATGCCGTAGCCCAGGTAGATGGCTACGCCCAGTACGTTCCACAGCACGAACACCAGCCAGTGCGCGGCGAAGGCCATCGCGAACAGGCTCAGGCAGATCAGCGCGCCCAGCGGCGCGACCAGCCACACCGCGGGCACCCGGAACGCGCGCGGCATTTCCGGGCGGGTGCGGCGCAGGATCAGCACCCCGATGCAGACCGTGGCGAACGCCAGCAGGGTGCCCATGGCGACCAGTTCGCCCAGCACGTTCAACGGCACCAGGCCGGCCAGCGCGGCGGCCAGTGCGCCGACGATCACGGTGCTCAGGTGCGGCGTGCGGAACTTCGGATGCACCCGGCCGAATATCTCCGGCAGCAGGCCATCGCGGGAAATGGTGTAGGCGATGCGGGTCTGGCCCATCATCATCACCAGCACCACCGAGGACAGGCCGGCGATGGCGCCGATCTCGACCCAGGTCTTGAGCCACGCCAGGTTGGCATAGGCCTCCAGCGCGGTGGCCACCGGCTTGTCGGTGCCCAGCTTGGTGTAGTGCATGAGGCCGGTCATCACCGCGCAGACCACGATGTAGATGATCGTGCACACCGCCAGCGAGCCGAGCAGGCCGATCGGCATGTTCCGCTGCGGGTTCTTGGTCTCGCCGGCGGCGGTGGAGACCGCATCGAAACCGATGTAGGCGAAGAAAACGATGGACGCGGCGCGGAACACCCCGCTCCAGCCGAACTCGCCGAACACGCCGGTGGTGTTGTCCGGGATGAAGGGCGTCCAGTTCTCGGGATTGACATACATCGCGCCGAAGCCGACGAACAGGCAGATCACCGCCACCTTGATCGCGACGATCACCGCATTGACGAAGGTGGACTGGGTCACGCCGACGTACAGCAGCCCCGAGATCACCGCGATGATCAGCACGGCCGGCAGGTTGAGCAGTTTGCCGGAGGCGACGAACTGGCCGTTCTCCCACGCGATCGGCGCGGCGGTCAGCGCCTCGGGGAAGGGCAGGTGCAGGGTACTGGTGAGGAAACTGAGCAGATAGGCCGACCAGCCCACCGCCACCGACGAGGACGCGAACAGGTACTCCAGTACCAGGCACCAGCCGATGAACCAGGCCATGCCTTCGCCGAGGGTGGCGTACGAGTAGGAATAGGCGCTGCCGGAGACCGGCATCATCGCCGCGAACTCCGCGTAGCACAGGCCGGCGAAGGCGCAGGCCAGGCCGGCGAGCACGAACGACAGCATGATCGCGGGGCCGGCGTGGTGGGCCGCCGCCTGCCCGGTGATGACGAAGATGCCGGCGCCGATCACCGCGCCCATGCCCAACAGGATCAGGTGCCTGGCTGTGAGGGTGCGCTTGAGCGTGGCTTCGCCCTGCAGGCTGCCTTCGACCGGCTCGCCGGCGTCCACGTGTGCGGCCGGCTCGACCGGTTTGACCCTCAACAGTGTTTTGAGCATTCGCTGTTTTTCCAGACCTGATGGTGTTTCCGCGCATCCACCGGGGATGCGCATGGGTGTGGCAAGCTGAACCGCTGGCAACGGCCTACCTTGCCAAAGCCCGGCCAAACCGACAAGCGCAGGTGCAGCATGGGCGGTGATAATGGCCGCCTGGTCGGACCGATGGGATGTGCCTGCAGTCATGTACGAACACGATGGGAGCCTGCGCGATGCGTTGCAGGACTATGCGCGACGGGTGCCCGAGCATGCGGAGGTAGCCGCGGGATTCCTGGGCCTGCTGGACGGGCAGGGCGCGGATCCGTTCCAGCGCTCACGCCTGGACGGGCACTTCACGGGTAGCGCCTGGCTGGTCAGTGCCGATGGCCGGCGCGCGCTGCTGACCCATCACCGCAAGCTGGGGCGCTGGCTGCAGTTGGGCGGGCATGCCGACGGCGAGCGCGACCTGGCGGCGGTGGCGCTGCGCGAGGCGCAGGAAGAATCGGGCCTGTCCGGGTTGTCGCTGCAGGCGCAGGCGCCGTTCGATCTCGACCGGCACTGGATTCCCGAGCGTGGCGACGTGCCCGGCCACTGGCACTACGACGTGCGCTACGTGGTGCGTGCCGGTGCGGACGAGCGCTTCCTGGTCAGCGAGGAGTCGCTGGACCTGGCATGGCGCGAGATCGATGCCATCGCCGCCGATGCGCAGGCCGACGCCTCGCTGCGGCGCATGGCGCTGCGCTGGCTGGCGCACGCGCGCTGAGGCCGGGCGCCGCAGCCTCGGCGGCGCTTGACCGGCCCGCGGCGGGATGGCGCCCGTCGGCGGGCGCCGTGCTCAGTACAGGATGCGGGTGCGCAGCGTGCCGTCGATCGCGGCCAGTTCGTCGCGGATCGCGTTGGCCTGTTCCACGGTGGCGGTGATGTCCACCACCACGTAGCCCAGCTTGGGGTTGGTGCGCAGGAACTGGCCGTCGATGTTGAGGTTGTGGCGCGAGAACACTTCGTTGAGCCGCGACAGCACGCCCGGTACGTTGCGGTGGATGTGCAGCAGGCGCAGGCTGCGCTCGTGCTCGGGCAGGGTCACTTCGGGGAAGTTGACCGCCGACAGGGTGCTGCCGTTGTCGCTGTAGCGCACCAGCTTGGCCGCCACCTCGACGCCGATGTTGTCCTGCGCCTCCAGCGTGCTGCCGCCCACGTGCGGGGTCAGGATCACGTTGTCGTGGGCGGCCAGCGGCGATTCGAAACGGTCGCCGTTGCCCTTCGGCTCGACCGGGAACACGTCCACCGCGGCGCCGCCGATGTGTCCCGAGCGCAACGCCGCGTCGAGCGCGTCGATCACCACCACGGTGCCGCGCGCGGCGTTGATCAGGTGCGCGCCGCGCTTCATCTTCGCCAGTTGCGGCGCACCGATCATCCACTGCGTGGCCGCGGTTTCAGGCACGTGCAGGGTGACGATGTCGGCGCGGGCGAGCAGGTCGTCCAGGCTGGCGGCCGGCTGCGCGTTGCCCAGCGACAGCTTGGTCTCGATGTCGTGGAAGATCACCTGCATGCCCAGCGCCTCGGCCAGCACGCCGACCTGGGTGCCGATGTGGCCATAGCCGATGATGCCCAGGGTCTTGCCGCGCACCTCGTGGCTGCCGTCGGCCGACTTTGACCAGCCGCCGCGGTGGCATTCGGCGTTCTTCTGCGGCACCCCGCGGGTGAGCATGATCGCCTCGGCGATCACCAGTTCGGCCACCGAGCGGGTGTTGGAATACGGGGCGTTGAACACCGGGATGCCGGCCAGTTCGGCCGCCTCCAGGTCCACCTGGTTGGTGCCGATGCAGAAGCAACCCACCGCGATCAGGCGCTTGGCATGCGCCAGGACGTCGGCGTCCAGCTGCGTGCGCGAGCGGATGCCGATGATGTGGGCCTCGGCGATGCGCGCCTTCAGCTCATCTTCGGGCAGCGACTTGGTGTGGTACTCGATCTGCGAATAGCCGGCCGCCTTGAAGGTATCCACGGCGGTCTGGCTGACCCCCTCCAGCAACAAAACGCGGATGTCCTGCTTCGGGAACGAGGTCTTCTTGGGCGACATGGCGGCCACGGCGGTTGGAGGGGGATGGACTGTTCACTATGCCAGAATCGCACCGGATTTTGGTGCGCTGCGCCATGTGGCAACGCCTTGAACACAAAAGGTTTCATCTGAATTTACTGCCGCCATCGCGGGCCCTGTCGCGGTGACTGGACGGGCCGCTGCCGGGCTGGCACGCTTGCCGGCTTTCACGCCTTCGAAGCAACGCCATGACCGACCCGCGCCTGGACACCCTGCTGCACGCCTGCCCGGGGCTGCGCCTGAAGACCGACCCGGCCGACCTGGAACACTACGGGCGCGACTGGACCCGGCGCTGGGCGCCGGCACCGCTGGCCATCGCGCTGCCTGGCAGCGTCGAGGAGGTGCAGGCGGTGGTGCGCTGGGCCAACCAGAACACCGTGGCGGTGGTGCCCTCGGGAGGGCGTACCGGCCTGTCCGGCGGCGCGGTGGCGGCCAATGGCGAACTGGTGCTGAGCCTGGAACGCCTGAACAAGGCGCTGGATTTCAACGCGGTGGACCGCACCCTCACCGTGCAGGCCGGCATGCCGCTGGAGGCCGTGCACAACGCCGCCCGCGAGCACGGCCTGCAGTACCCGGTGGACTTCGCCGCGCGCGGGTCCTGTTCGATCGGCGGCAACATCGCCACCAATGCCGGCGGCATCCGCGTGATCCGCTACGGCAATACCCGCGAGTGGGTGGCCGGCCTCAAGGTCGTGGCCGGCAACGGCGAACTGCTCGAGTTCAACAAGGGCCTGATCAAGAATTCCAGCGGCTATGACTTCCGCCAGCTGATGATCGGCTCGGAGGGTACGCTCGGCATCGTGGTCGAGGCGACGCTGAAGCTGGTCGATCCGCCGCCGGCGACCAACGTGATGCTGCTGGCGCTGCCTTCGTTCGAGGTGCTGATGCAGGTGTTCTCGGCGTTCCGCGAGCGCATGCAGCTGGAGGCGTTCGAGTTCTTCACCGATCGCGCGGTGCACCACGTCAGCGCGCATGGCGCGCAGTACCCGTTCGCCGAGACCTACCCGTACTACGTGGTGACCGAGTATGCCGCGGCCGACGAGGCGGGCGAGGCCGCGGCGCTGGCAGCGTTCGAGCACTGCATGGAACAGGGCTGGGTGCTGGACGGGGTCATCAGCGCCAGTGAGGCCCAGGCACAGCAGCTGTGGCGCCTGCGCGAGGGCATCACCGAGGCGCTGGCGCGCTACCGGCCGTACAAGAACGACGTGTCGGTGCGCATCTCGGCGATGCCGGCCTTCCTGGCCGAGGCGCAGGCATTGATCGGTGGCGCGTACCCGCATTTCGACGTGGTCTGGTTCGGCCATATCGGCGACGGCAACCTGCACATCAACGTGCTCAAGCCCGAGGACACCAGCGATGCCGAATTCCTGGGCCAGTGCGAGCACGTGACCAAGCTGCTGGCGCAGGTGCTGCACCGTTTCCATGGCAGCATCTCGGCCGAACATGGCATCGGCCTGGTCAAGAAGCCCTACCTGTCCAGCACCCGCGATGCGGCGGAAATCGCGTTGATGCGCGGGGTGAAACAGGCATTCGACCCATTGGGTTTGATGAATCCGGGCAAGGTGTTCGACCTGTAGCCGGCGGCCGGTTACGCTCGCCTCCTGTCCCCCAGTGTTGCCTCCGCCGATGATCCGTCCGTTCCTGTCCTGCGTCCTGCTCCTCGCCTCCGCGCCGCTGCTGGCCTCCAGTTTTGCCGGCAGCACCGCCGGCACCTCCGCGGGCGCCTCGTCCAAGGGGTCGAGCAGTTCCTCGGGCGATGACAAGGTGATCCAGGCCGCGCGCGAGGAAGCCGCCGGCTTCGTCGCCAGCGATGGCCGCCTGCGCGGCGCACGCCTGCAGGCCGCGCTGCTGCACCTGCGCCAGCGCGATGCCGGGGCTGCCCAGGCCAGCGACATGCAACTGGCGCGGGCCATCCTCGCCCGCTGATGCGCCTGGCCACGGGCCTGGCCGCCGCGCTGCTGCTGGCCAGCGGCAGCGGCCGGGCACTGGAACTGGTACTGGACCCGGCCGGGTTGGACCCGCCGGCGCAGCAGCGCGCGCGCGACCTGCTTGCCCGGGCCCGCGAACGCCTGCCCGGACACTGGCAGGCCGACCCGCGGCGGCTGACGCTGCGCTTCGATCCGCGCCTGCCGGCCGACATTGCCGGCCGCCACCGGCGTGGCCAGCTGCGGCTGTCGCCGGAACTGCTGGAGGTGCCGGCCACGGCCGCCGCGCACGACCTGGCCCGGGCCACCGTGTTGCATGAGATCGCCCACGCCTTCGACCGGGGCGAAGGCGGCGGCTGGTCGCGGCAACCGGCGTTCCGCCGGCTTGCCGGATGGGACCGGCGGGGTGCCAACCCGTACACGCTGCGCAGCCCGGACGGCTACGAGCGGCACAGCCCGGCCGAGGCATTCGCGGTCAACCTGGAGTGGTACCTGCTCGACCCGCAGTACCACTGCCGGCGGCCGGCGCTGGCGGCGTGGTACCGGCAGCAGCTGGGGCCGGCGCCGGGGGCCGCGACGGCCTGCGGCACTGGGCTGCCGCTGCTGGTGGCCGGCGCCGCGCCGGCGCAGCTGGAGCTGGAAGCGCTGGATCCGGCGCGTGTCTACGCGGTGGATTACCTGCTGGCCGGTGCTGGCGACGCGGCGATGAGCCGTTTCGGTCATTCCATGCTGCGGCTGGTGGTCTGCGCGCCGGGCCGCGAACCGGGCCCGCGTTGCCGGATGGACCTGGCCTACCACCGGGTGCTGTCCTTCCGTGCCTTCGTCAACGACGTGCAGATCTCCAACTGGCGTGGACTGACCGGGGCCTACCCGGCGCGGCTGTTCGTGCTGCCGCTGGACCAGGTGATCGACGAGTACACCCGGATCGAGCTGCGCGACCTGCAGGCCTGGCCGCTGTCGCTGTCGCCGGCGCAGATCGACGCGCTGCTGCAACTGGCCGCCCGCGCGCACTGGAGCTACGACGGGCGCTATCGCTTCATCGGCAACAACTGCGCGGTGGAGAGCGGGCGCCTGCTCGACCTGGCGTTGACCCCGTCGCGACGGCGGCTGCAGGCCATCACTCCGCGCGGCGTGCTGCGGCGCCTGCAGGACGCCGGCCTGGCCGCACGCCAGGCGCCGTCGCCGGATGCCGGCCAGGGCCTGTACTTCGCCTCGGCCCGGCAGGACTACGCGCAACTGCTGCATGGCCTGCAGCAGGCGGGCAGGGTGCCGCCGCTGCCGCTCGAACGCTGGCTGGAGAGTCCCCCACGACAACGCGGCGAGCCCGCGCCGGACCTGCCGCTGCAGGCCACCGCGGCCTGGTGGGTGCTGGAGACCGCGGCGCTGCGCCGTGCCGAACTGCGCGCGCTCGCCCGGCTCAAGCGGCACCTGGATGGCGCCACGCCCGAACTGCAGGCGCGGGTGGCCGACTGGCAGCAGTTCAGCGGCCTGCTCGATGCGCCGGCGGCACTGCTGCCGGCCGGAGGCTACGGCATCGCCCAACCCGATGACCTTGGCGTGCTGGAGCAGGCACTCGCGCGGCTTGGCGAAGACGGGCAGGCGCGCTGGCAGGCGCTGCATGAAAGCGCCGAACGGGCCCTGCCACCCGCACAACGCCAGGAACTGGAGCAGACCCGGCAGCGGGTGCGCTGGCTGGCCGAACGCATGCGCGCGTTGGTGACCGCGCCGGACTGAGCCGCGGCATCGGCGCCGTTCTTGACCCCGGTCAGGGCGACGGCGCTGGCGCGGCCTAGCATGGGCCGGGTTTCCCACGATGGAGTTCCCGCAATGCCTGTTTCCCTCGATCCGGCCCCGCACGTGCACGTCTTCGATGCGCGCGGCGTGGCGCGGCGGTTCCGCCACTCGGCGATCTTCGGTGCGCTGGGTGCGCTGCGCAACGGTGAGACCATGCGTTTCATCAACGACCACGACCCGATCCCGCTGCTGGACCAGCTCGGCCAGCGCTTCGGCGCGCACCTGTCGATCAGCTACCTGCAGCGCGGGCCGGATGCGGTGGTGATCGATTTCGGCGTCCAGGGGCTGCCCGAGGAGTGATCTGCAGCGGGGGGCGCGGCCGCCAGTGGCGTGCCGCGGCTTCCGGCGCAGGCATCGGCGGGACCTGCTGACAGCGCCGGGTCGCGTACCGCCGCCGATGACCATGAACGACGACGGCGCCCGCGGGCGCCGTCGCATGCCGTGTCCAGCCGTGGATCAGTCGGCGCGGCCGCCGAACTCGCCGGTGGTGGTGTTGACCAGGATGCGCTCGCCGTTGGCGATGTACTCCGGGACCATGATCTCGATGCCGGTGTTGAGCTTGGCCGGCTTCGGGCGCTTGGTGGCGGTGCCGCCCTTGAGTTCCGGCGGGGTCTCGACTACTTCCAGGGTCACGTGCTGCGGCAGCTGGATCGCCACCGGCTGCTCGTCGATCACCTGCACGTAGATGCCGGTCAGTCCCTCGGTGATGTAGCCGGCGTCGTCGCCGATCACGTCCGCGTCCAGCGTGTACGGGGTGTAGTCCTCGTCGTCCAGGAACACGAATGCGTCGCCGTCCATGTACGAGTAGGTGGACTGGCGGCGCAGCAGCTCGACCTCGCTCAGGTTGTCGTCGGCGTCGAAGCTGGCGTCGAGCTTGTTGCCGCCCGGCACGCTGTACATGATGAAACGGAAGCGGACGTTGCCGCCGCGGCCCTGCGGCGAGCTGCGCTCGATGTCGCGGATCTGGTAGACGCCGTTGTTGTATTCGACGACGTTGCCTTTCTTGATATCGCTGGCTTTCATGCTTGGAAAGTCGGTTTGGGTAAGGGTGGAATCGAAGCGGGCGCCTTGTGGGCGCCCGCGGGATGGATCACTTGGGCGCCAGGCGCACGGCGCCATCCAGGCGGATGGTCTCGCCGTTGAGGTAGGTGTTGCCGATGATGTGGCCGACGAGCGCGGCGAAATCGTCCGGCTGGCCCAGGCGCGAGGGGAACGGGATCGAGGCGGCCAGCGACTCCTGCACGTTGGCCGGCATGCCGTCGACCATCGGCGTCCAGAACACGCCCGGGGCGATCGTCATCACGCGGATGCCGAAACGCGACAGCTCGCGCGCCATCGGCAGGGTCATGCCAACCACGCCGCCCTTGGAGGCGGAATAGGCGGCCTGGCCGATCTGGCCCTCGTAGGCGGCGACCGAGGCGGTGTTGATGATCACGCCGCGCTCGCCGTCGACGCCGGCCTCGTTGTGCTGCATCAGGTCGGCGGCGGCCTTGGCCACGTTGAAGCTGCCGACCAGGTTGACCATCACCGTGGCCTGGAAGTTGGACAGCGGCATCGGTGCCTCGCGGCCTAGCACGCGGCCGGCGCCGAGGATGCCGGCGCAGTTCATCACCACGTTCAGCCCGCCCAGGAACTCGCGCGCGGCGGCCAGGTTGGCGGCCACGCCGGCCTCGTCGGTGACGTTGGTGGTGAAGTAGCGGGCATTGTCCGTGCCCAGCTCGGCGACCGCGGCGGTGCCTTTTTCCTCGTTGAGGTCGAACAGGGCGACCTTGCCGCCGTTGGCGACCAGGTGCCGGGCCACGGCCAGGCCGAGGCCGGAGACACCGCCGGTGACGACGGCGCGGACGGAGGACAGCTGCATCGGGACGCTACCTGCAATGGGTTGGTCGTTGATTCTAGCCGATGCCGCCGTCCCTACAGCAGGACGGCGGCCGCTCAGTACGGGCGGGGCGCGGGGACGGCCATCGGCGGGTGCGCAGGCAGGCGGAGGGTGGCGGGTACCGGCCGTTCCCGCCACAGGAACTCAAGCTGGCAGTCGTCCGCCGCGCGCCGGCACATGGCCAGGGCCTTGTCGATCGCGGCGCGCTCATCGCGCTCACCCAGCGCATGGCCGAACGCGGCGCTGCCGCTGGCGATGGCCGAGTATCCGCTGTCGGCCGACGTGCTGGCCACTTCGGTGCAGTTGCCCGAGCGCCGCGCGCAGTGGCCGATGGCGGTCTGCAGGGCAACGCTTGCCGACGGCTGGTTGTAGCCGAAGCCATAGGCGCCGGTATCGGAGAAGGCTACGGCCGAGGCGGCCATGGCGCTGCCTGCCGGCAGCAGGGTGGCGATGAGCAGGGTGGTGCGGAGCATGCGGGAGCGTCCTTTCGTTGCGTTCATCAGGGAGGCGTCATGGCCTGGCCGGCCTTGCTGCCGTTGCCGCGGCCGAGCACGCCGGCCAGCCAGCGCCCGGTGTCGGCCAGTGCCGGCAGGTCGATGCCGGTGTCCATGCCCATGCCGTGCAGCATGTAGACCACGTCCTCGCTGGCGACGTTGCCGCTGGCGCCGCGCGCGTAGGGGCAGCCACCGGTGCCTGCCACCGCCGAATCGACCACGCGCACGCCGTCCTCCAGGCAGGCGGCGATGTTGGCCAGTGCCTGCCCGTAGGTGTCGTGGAAGTGCACCGCCAGCGCCGCCATCGGCACTTCCGCGGCCACCGCGCGCAGCATCGCGCGCGCCTTCCGCGGGGTACCGACGCCGATGGTGTCGCCCAGCGAGATCTCGTGGCAGCCCATCGCGTGCAGCGCGCGCGCCACGCGCACCACGTCGGCCAGCGGCACCTCGCCCTGGTAAGGGCAGCCCAGCACGGTGGACACGTAACCGCGCACCGCGATGCCGTCGGCCCTGGCCCGTTCCAGTACCGGTGCGAAGCGCTGCAGCGATTCGTCGATGCCGGCATTGGTGTTGGTGCGGTTGAACTGCTCGGAGGCAGCGGTGAACACCGCCACTTCGCTGGCCCCGGCCGCGAGCGCGCGCACGTAGCCCTGTTCGTTCGGCACCAGCACCGGATAGGCGATGCCGGGGCGGCGGGCGATGCCGGCCATGACCTCGGCGGCGTCGGCCAGTTGCGGCACCCACTTGGGGCTGACGAAGCTGGTGGCCTCGATGGTGCGCAGGCCGGTGGCAGAGAGGCGGTCGATCAGCGCGATCTTGTCGGCGGTGGCGACCTGCTGTTTCTCGTTCTGCAGGCCATCGCGCGGACCGACCTCGACGATGCGGACGAAATCGCTCATCGCCGATCCCCCGCGGCCCAGCGCGGCGGACGCTTCTCGAGGAACGCCGACAGGCCCTCGCGGCCCTCGTCCGAAGCCCGCAGCGCGGCGATCAGCCCGGCGTTGGCACGGTCGAGCGCATCGCGGTCGGCCGTGCCGGCGTGCACCTCGCGCACCAGCACCTTGGCCGACGCCGCGGCGACCGGGCCGGCCTTGCCGATCAGTTCCAGCTGCCGCTGTACGGCGTCGTCGAGTGCGTCGGCGGCGACCACCTGGTGTACCAGCCCCATGCGCAATGCGTCGGCGGCGTCGAAGTGTTCGCCGGTGGCGAACCAGCGCCGCGCCTGGCGTGGGCCGATGGCGGCGAGGACATACGGCGAGATCACCGCCGGCAGCAGGCCCAGGCGGCTTTCGGTCAGGCCGAAGCGGGCGCCCTCGGCGGCGATGGCGATATCGCAGCAGGCCACCAGCCCGACGCCCCCGCCGAAGCTGGCACCGTGGACGCGGGCGATGGTCGGCTTGGGCAGTTCGTCCAGGGTGCGCATCAGCCGCGCCAGCGCCAGCGCGTCCTGGCGGTTCTCCTCCTGCGAGGCGCCGGCCATGGCGCGCATCCACTGCAGGTCGGCGCCGGCCGAGAACGAGGGGCCATGCCCGGCCAGGACCACCGCGCGTACCGCCGGGTCGGCGGCGGCCGCTTCCAGCGCCGCGGTCAGGGTGGAAATCAAGCCGGCGTCGAACGCGTTGTGCAGCTCCGGACGGTTCAGGTAGAGCGTTGCCACGGCCTTGTCGTGGCGAACGAGCAGAGCCTCGCTCATCGGATTCCATGCATGTCTTGGGTGCATGGATCATAGCCGAGCGCCCGGGGCAGCAAGACGCCGCGCGACGGTGCTACAATTGATAACCATTCTTATCAACCTACTCAAAGGCGCCATTCAGTGACGTTGTCAGATTTGCCGCTGCATGCACCCGCGCAGGTGGAGGCGGTGCAGGACCTGCATCCCAACGATGCGATTGCGCGGCGATTGAGGGAGCTGGGATTCGTCGATGGCGAGGACGTGCGGGTGGTCGCGCGCGGGCCGGTGGGCGGTGAGCCGCTGCTGGTGCAGATCGGCTTCACCCGCTTCGCGCTGCGGCGCAGCGAGGCCGCCCGCATCCGCATCAGGCAGGAGGAAGCGGCATGAACGCAGCGACGACCGTGTCGCGGCTGGCGCTGGTGGGCAACCCGAACAGCGGCAAGACCGCGTTGTTCAACCAGCTCACCGGCAGCCGGCAGAAGGTGGCCAACTACGCCGGCGTCACCGTCGAGCGCAAGGAAGGGCGCATGCGCGCCCCGTCCGGGCGCGAATACGCGGTGCTGGACCTGCCCGGTGCCTACAGCCTGCAACCGGCGAGCCTGGACGAGGCCATCACCCGCGACCTGTGCCGCGGCTTCTATCCGGGCGAGCCGGCGCCCGATGCGCTGGTGTGCGTGGTCGATGCCACCAACCTGCGCCTGCACCTGCGCTTCGCGCTGGAAGTTCGCGAGCTGGGCAAGCCGATGATCGTGGCACTGAACATGGTCGACGCGGCGCGCCGGCGCGGTATCGCCATCGACGTGGCGGCGCTGGAACGGGCGCTGGGCGTGCCGGTGGTTGAAACCATCGCGGTGCGTCGCAACGGCGCCAGCGAACTGGTCGCGCGGATCGACGCGATGATGCCGCAGGTGGCGTCGATGGCGCCGCCGCAGGTGGCGCCTGCCGCCGACCACCATGCCCAGGTGCGCGACATCCTCGCCGCCGCGGTGAGCATGCCCACGCGCACGGCGAAGATCGACGACGCGCTGGACCGCTGGCTGCTGCACCCGGTGGTCGGGCTGCTGACCCTGGCGGTGGTGATGTTCCTGATCTTCCAGGCGGTCTATGCCTGGGCCACGCCGTTGATGGACGGCATCGAGGCCGGCTTCGCCTGGCTTGGTGCCCTGGTCGGCTCGACCCTGCCGGAAGGGCCGCTGAGCAGCCTGCTGGTGGACGGCATCATCGCCGGCGTCGGCGGCGTGCTGGTGTTCCTGCCGCAGATCCTGATCCTGTTCTTCTTCATCCTCGCGCTCGAGGAATCCGGCTACCTGCCGCGCGCGGCGTTCCTGCTGGACCGGATGATGGCGGCGGCCGGCCTGTCCGGGCGCTCGTTCATCCCGCTGCTGTCCAGCTTCGCCTGCGCGGTGCCGGGCATCATGTCCACGCGCAGCATCCAGGATCCCCGCGACCGGCTGGCGACGATCCTGGTCGCGCCGCTGATGACCTGTTCGGCGCGGTTGCCGGTGTATGCGCTGCTGATCGGTGCCTTCATCCCGCAGAAGACCGTGTGGGGCGTGTTCAACCAGCAGGGGCTGGTGCTGTTCGGCCTGTATGCCGCCGGCATCTTCAGCGCGCTGGCGATGTCGTGGACGATGAAGAAGTTCCGGCGCGACAAGGCCGAGCACCCGCTGCTGCTGGAACTGCCGTCCTACCGCCTGCCGCACCTGCGCGACCTGGCGGTCGGGCTGTACGAGCGCGGCATGATCTTCCTCAAGCGAGTCGGCGGCATCATCCTGGCGCTGACCATCCTGCTGTGGTTCCTGTTGTCGTTCCCGGCGGCGCCGGCCGACGCCACCCTGCCGGCCATCGACTACAGCTTCGCCGGGCGCATCGGCCACGCGATGGCGGTGTTCTTCGCGCCGCTGGGCTTCAACTGGCAGATCTGCATCGCGTTGATTCCCGGGCTTGCGGCGCGCGAAGTGGCGGTGGCCTCGCTGGCCACGGTGTACGCGCTTTCGGCGGCCGACGACGATGCCGCGGCGCAGGCGCTGACCCCGCTGATCAGCGATGGCTGGTCGCTGGCCACCGCGCTGTCGCTGCTGGTCTGGTACATCTACGCGCCGATGTGCATCTCCACGCTGGCCACGATCAAGCGCGAGACCAACTCGTGGAAGCAGATGGCGTTCGCCGCCGGCTACCTGTTCGCGGCGGCGTGGCTGGCCTCGCTGGTCACCTACCAGGTCGCCGTGGCGCTGGGGGCGGGCTGATGGACCGGGGCCTGCTGCTGCAGTACGCCATCATCGCCCTGGCCGTGCTGGCCAGCGCGTGGGTGGTGCTGAAGAAGCAGTTCCCCGGTACCGTGCGCCGGCTGCGCGGGGCATTGGTGCTGTGGCTGGTGAAGCCGCAGCGCTCGCCGCGGCTGCAGGCGCTGGGGCGCCGGCTGGCGCCGCCGGCAGGCGGCGGCGATGACGGTTGTGGTGGCTGCGGCGGCTGCGGGCCGAATCCACCGCGGCAACACTGAAGCGCGCGCCGGTGGCGATGGGGCCGGCCGGGCACGACCCAGGCAGTGGCGGACGGGCAGCCCCTGGAGCCTGCGCTTGCACCGCTCAGCCTGCGCGTGACCCGAGTTCCGACGCCAGCGCCAGCCACCGTTCGCGTTGTGCCGGGGTGCTGTTGCGCACCACGCCCAGCCGGCTGACCCGCACCGGGCGGATGCCGCAGAATTCCAGGATGGTGGCGCGGACCTGGGCGATTCCGGGGTCGCGGTAGATCCAGCGGTAGTACCACGACGGTGTGTCCAGGGTGGTGATCACCCGTGCGCTGCGACCGGACAGCAGGCGATCCCACCAGAGCGAATCGCGCCGGTAGCGGAAGGCGAAGCCCGGCAGCAGCACGCGATCGAAGAAGCCCTTCAGCAACGCCGGCATCCCGCCCCACCAGGTGGGGTAGACCAGCACCAGGTGGTCACAGGCGCGGATCGCTTCGGCCGCATCCTCCAGGTCCGGTTCCAGCGGCTGGACCTGGTGGTAGCCATGGTGCAGCACCGGATCGAAGGCCAGCTCGCCCAGCGCGATCAGGCGCACCCGGTGGCCGGCAGCTCCGGCGGCGGTGGCGTAGTTGTGGGCGAGGGCGCCGCACAGGCTGTCGCGGTCGGGATGGCCCAGCAGGATCAGGATGGAGTGGGACACGGCAACCTCCGGCAAGGGAAAGGACGCGATACAGGGCACTGCCCGCGGGGCAGGTCCACGCCGGGCGTATGCCACTGCCCGGGCGCGGTGTGCGGTGACTGCCGCACAGCGCCGGCGACCGTGTGCAGGGCGAAGCCGACCCGGCGCGGTCGCGCATGCCCGGCCGCAGCGTGTGTGTGCGGGGGAGCATGAATGGCCGGCCCTGCCGGCGTTGCGTGCCGGCCATGACGACCAGGCCGATGTTCCCGCGCCGGGGCCGGGCGGATCGGCCGGTGCCATGCGGCGCCCTGCGCAGCGCAGTGGCGGTACCTGTTCAGGCGCGGCACCGCGGCATCGGCAGGCCGCCACACGTTGTGTCCACGCTGGCACCGCGTGGTCCCGCCGCGCCGCTGGGCATCGGGCGATGGCCATCCATTGCATGAAGGGATGTTCAGCCTAGCAGCGCCGGCGCTTGCCCGGGCGGGCATGCTGCCGCTAGCCTGCGGGCATGAACCAGACTCCGCTGCGATTGCTCATACACGGCGCTTCCGGGCGCATGGGCCAGGCCCTGCTGCGGCTGGCCGCAGACGACCCTTCGCTGCAGGTGGTCGCCGCGGTGCTGCGCAAGGCGCCGGCACAGCGCGTGATCGATGGGGTGCCGCATTTTGCCGCCAGTGAAATGCCGGGCGCGCCCGAATTCGACGTGGCCATCGATTTCAGCCTTCCGGCCGGGTTCGATCCGGTGCTGGCGCTGTGCGTGGACCGTGGCACGGCGTTCGTTTCCGGTACCACCGGCATCGATGCGGCGCAGCAGGCGGCGCTGGCGGCCGCGGCGCAGCGCATCCCGCTGACCTGGGCGACCAATTTCAGCCTGGGCGTCGCGGTGCTGGCCGAGCTGGTGGAACGGGCCGCGGCGGGCCTGCCGGGCTGGGACTGCGACATCGTCGAGTCGCACCACGTGCACAAGAAGGACGCGCCGTCCGGGACCGCGCTGACGCTCGGGGAGTCGGCACTGCACGGTGGCGCCGAGCCGCGTTACGCCAGCCTGCGCGCCGGCGACATCATCGGCGAGCACCTGGTCCAGTTCACCGGGCTGGGCGAGCGGGTGGAGCTGGTGCATCGCGCCACCAACCGCGACATTTTCGCGCGCGGCGCCCTGCACGTGGCGCGGCAGCTGCACGGGCGCGCCGCCGGGCGCTATTCGGTGCGCGACCTGGTGGCGCCCGGCGCAAACTGAACAGGCGCCGGGGCGGGGCGCTGGAGGACGACGCGGCGGCGTACACGGCGCTGGCGCCGATGGCCCCCATGCCTTTACAATTCCCGCTCGCCGAATCACGTCAGCCGGACCGGTTTAACACCGCCGTCCGCGCTTTTTTGCAACCGGTTTTTGCCGTGAGCGCAGGCGTGGCTTCGGAGCCCCCTCGGTAGCCAAAGTGAGATTCCCGTGACCCAAGCCGCAATCCTCGTGCTCGAAGACGGCACCGTATTCGAGGGCGAATCCGTAGGCGCGCCCGGCCTGTCCGTGGGTGAGGTGGTGTTCAACACCGCCATGACCGGTTACCAGGAAATGCTGACCGATCCGTCCTACGCCCGGCAGATGATCACCCTGACGTACCCGCACATCGGCAACACCGGCACCACCGAACAGGACAACGAGGCGTCGCAGGTCTGGGCCGCGGGCCTGATCGTGCGCGACGTGCCGCGCCGTCCGAGCAGCTGGCGCAACCAGCTCTCGCTCCCGGACTGGCTGCAGCAGCGCGGCGTGGTCGCCATCGCCGGCATCGATACCCGCAAGCTCACCCGCATCCTGCGCGAGCGCGGCGCCCAGAACGGCGCGCTGATGGCCGGCCCCGGCCTTGACGTGGACAAGGCGCTGGAAGCGGCGCGCAAGTTCCCCGGGCTGAAGGGCATGGACCTGGCCAAGGTGGTCAGCACCGACAAGCCCTATGCCTGGCGCGAAGGCCAGCTGGACCTGGACCAGGGCCAGTTCGTCCAGGCCGAGCCGAAGTTCAGGGTCGTCGCCTACGACTTCGGCGTGAAGACCAACATCCTGCGCATGCTCGCCGAGCGCGGCTGCGATCTCACCGTGGTGCCGGCGCAGACCCCGGCTGCGGATGTGCTGGCGATGAACCCCGATGGCGTGTTCCTGTCCAACGGCCCGGGCGATCCGGAACCGTGCGACTACGCGATCGACGCGATCAGGACCTTCCTCGAGAAGAAGATCCCGACCTTCGGCATCTGCCTGGGCCACCAGCTGCTGGGCCTGGCCTCGGGCGCCAACACCATGAAGATGGGCCACGGCCACCACGGCGCCAACCATCCGGTGCAGGACATCGACAGCGGCCGGGTGATGATCACTTCGCAGAACCACGGCTTCGCCATCGACGAGGCCACGCTGCCGCCCGGCCTGCGGGTCACCCATCGCTCGCTGTTCGACCAGACCATCCAGGGCGTGGAGCGCACCGATGCGCCGGCGTTCTCCTTCCAGGGCCACCCGGAAGCCTCGCCTGGCCCGCACGACGTGGCACCGCTGTTCGATCGCTTCATCGCGATGATGGCCCAGGCCAACTGATCCAGCCGCCGGACCGGCCTCCCGTTCCGGCAAGGCCGCGACGGATGCGGCCATCCAGCGCACGTCTTCACTCACTGCGGCCCGCCGCAGCCCCCATGCGAGTACTGAAATGCCAAAGCGCACCGATCTAAAAACCATCCTGATCATCGGCGCCGGCCCGATCGTCATCGGCCAGGCCTGCGAGTTCGACTACTCCGGCGCGCAGGCGTGCAAGGCACTGCGCGACGAGGGTTACCGCGTGGTGCTGGTCAACTCCAACCCGGCCACGATCATGACCGACCCGGAGATGGCCGACGCCGTCTACATCGAGCCGATCAACTGGCAGACCGTCGAGAAGATCATCGACAAGGAGCGCCCCGACGCGCTGCTGCCGACCATGGGCGGGCAGACCGCGCTGAACTGCGCGCTGGACCTGGCCGACCACGGCGTGCTGGAGAAGTACAACGTCGAGCTGATCGGCGCCAAGCGCGAGGCCATCCGCATGGCCGAGGACCGCGAGCTGTTCCGCGTGGCGATGCAGGAGATCGGCCTGGAGTGCCCGAAGGCCGCCGTCGCCCACACGCTGGAAGAGGCGCTGGAGATCCAGACCCGGGTCGGCTACCCGACCATCATCCGCCCGTCGTTCACCCTGGGCGGCAGCGGCGGCGGCATCGCCTACAACCGCGAAGAGCTGATCGAGATCGTCAACCGCGGCCTGGAACTGTCGCCGACCACCGAAGTGCTGGTCGAGGAGTCGGTACTGGGCTGGAAGGAGTTCGAGATGGAAGTGGTCCGCGACACCGCGGACAACTGCATCATCGTCTGCTCGATCGAGAACCTGGACCCGATGGGCGTGCACACCGGTGACTCGATCACCGTGGCTCCGGCGCAGACCCTGACCGACAAGGAATACCAGCGCCTGCGCGACGCTTCGATCGCCGTGCTGCGCAAGATCGGGGTGGACACCGGCGGCTCCAACGTGCAGTTCGGCATCAGCCCGACCACCGGCCGGGTGGTGGTGATCGAGATGAACCCGCGCGTGTCGCGGTCCTCGGCGCTGGCCTCCAAGGCCACCGGCTTCCCGATCGCCAAGGTCGCGGCCAAGCTGGCGGTGGGCTACACCCTGGATGAACTGAAGAACGAGATCACCGGCGGCCTGACCCCGGCCTCGTTCGAGCCGTCGATCGACTACGTGGTCACCAAGATCCCGCGCTTCGCCTTCGAGAAGTTCCCGGCCGCCGACGCGCGCCTGACCACGCAGATGAAGTCGGTGGGCGAGGTGATGGCGATGGGCCGCACCTTCAAGGAATCGCTGCAGAAGGCGCTGCGCGGCCTGGAGACCGGCAAGATCGGCCTGGACCCGACCGGCCTGGACCTGGGCAGCGAGGACGACATCGCCACGCTCAAGCGCGAGCTGAAGGCGCCGGGGCCCGAGCGCCTGTTCTACGTGGGCGACGCCTTCCGCGCCGGCATGGGCGTTGACGATGTCTACGGCCTGTCGTGGATCGACCCGTGGTTCCTGGACCAGATCGAGGACATCATCGCCGACGAGAAGCAGGTGCGCGCCGAGGGCATCGACGCGCTGGACGGCAAGCGCCTGCGCGCGCTCAAGCGCGCCGGCTTCTCCGACGCGCGGCTGGCGCAGTTGACCGGCACCAACGAAGCGGCGATCCGCGCCCTGCGCCGCGCGCACAAGGTGCGCCCGGTGTACAAGCGGGTGGATTCGTGCGCCGCCGAGTTCGCCACCAGCACCGCCTACCTGTATTCGACCTACGAGGACGAGTGCGAGGCCAACCCGAGCGACCGCGACAAGATCATGATCCTCGGCGGCGGCCCGAACCGCATCGGCCAGGGCATCGAGTTCGATTACTGCTGCGTGCATGCCGCGCTCGCCCTGCGCGAGGACGGCTATGAAACCATCATGGTCAACTGCAACCCGGAGACCGTCTCCACCGACTACGACACCTCCGACCGCCTGTACTTCGAGCCGCTGACGCTGGAAGACGTGCTGGAGATCGTTGAGCTGGAGCAGCCCAAGGGCGTGATCGTGCAGTACGGCGGGCAGACCCCGCTCAAGCTGGCGCGCGCGCTGGAAGCCAACGGCGTGCCGGTGATCGGCACCTCGCCGGATTCCATCGACCTGGCCGAGGACCGCGAGCGGTTCCAGAAGCTGGTGCAGGAACTGGGCCTGAAGCAGCCGCCGAACCGTACCGCGCGCACCGCCGACGAGGCGCTGGTGCTGGCCCGCGAGATCGGCTACCCGCTGGTGGTGCGCCCGAGCTACGTGCTCGGTGGCCGCGCCATGGAGATCGTCTACGGCGAATCCGACCTGGCACGCTACGTGCGCGATGCGGTCAAGGTTTCCAACGACTCGCCGGTGCTGCTGGACCACTTCCTCGACGCGGCGGTGGAAGCGGACGTGGACATCATCTGCGACAAGGACGGCAACGTCCTGATCGGCGGCGTGATGGAGCATATCGAGGAAGCCGGCGTGCATTCGGGCGATTCTTCCTGCTCGCTGCCGCCGTACTCGCTGTCGCCGGCCACCCAGGACGAGCTGCGCCGCCAGGTGCGCGAGCTGGCCAAGGCACTGAACGTGATCGGCCTGATGAACACCCAGTTCGCGATCCAGCCCGATGCCGACGGCAACGACGTGATCTTCCTGCTGGAAGTGAACCCGCGCGCCTCGCGCACCGTGCCCTTCGTGTCCAAGGCCACCGGCGTGCCGCTGGCCAAGATCGCCGCCCGCTGCATGGCCGGCATGAGCCTGGCCGAGCAGGGCGCGACCGGCGAAGTGGTTCCGGACTACTACTCGGTGAAGGAGGCAATCTTCCCGTTCGCCAAGTTCCAGGGCGTGGACCCGATCCTGGGGCCGGAGATGCGCTCCACCGGCGAGGTGATGGGCGTGGGCCGCAGTTTCAGCGCCGCGTTCGCGCGCGCGCAGGAGGCCGGCGGCATCAAGACCCCGCCTCTGGGCAAGGCCTTCATCTCGGTGCGCGATGCCGACAAGCCGCGCGTGCTGCCGGCGGTGCAGGGCCTGGTCGAGCGCGGCTATTCGGTGGTGGCCACGCGTGGCACCGCGGCCTGGCTGCAGCAGCAGGGCATCGCCTGCGAGGTGGTCAACAAGGTGGTCGAAGGCCGCCCGCACATCGTCGACAGCATCAAGAACGGCGAGATCGTCTACATCGTCAACACGACCGAAGGCCGTGCCGCGATCAACGACTCGTTCTCGATCCGCCGTGAGGCGCTGCAGCAGCGCGTCACCTATTCGACCACGGTGGCCGGCGCCAAGGCGCTGGTGCAATCGCTGGAATTCCGTGGCACCGGCCCGGTCTGGTCGCTGCAGGAACTGCACAAGGAGTTGAACGCATGAGAGCCCCCATTACCCTCAAGGGCGCGCAGCGGCTGCGCGAGGAGCTGGATCACCTGAAGACCGAAAAGCGTCCGAAGGTGATCGCGGCGATCGCCGAGGCGCGCGAGCACGGCGACCTCAAGGAAAACGCCGAGTACCATGCCGCGCGCGAGGAGCAGGGCTTCATCGAAGGCCGCATCAAGCAGCTGGAAGGCGAGCTGTCGCATGCCGAGATCATCGACATCAGCAAGCTCAATGCCGGCAGCCGCGTGGTGTTCGGCGCGACGGTGACGCTGGCCGACGTGGAGAGCGACGAGGAGAAGCGCTACCAGATCGTCGGCGACCTGGAAGCGGACATCAAACTGGGCCTGATCGCCATCTCCTCGCCGGTGGCGCGCGCACTGATCGGCAAGAACGAGGGCGACACCGTCGCCATCGCCGCGCCTGCCGGCCAGCGCGAGTACGAGATCGTCAGCGTCGAGTACCTCGATTGAGCCCGGCGGCGCGGGTCGTACCCCGCGCCATGCCTGCCGGCTGACGCACCTGCATGACCGCCGCCGCTCCGGCAGGGAGCGGTGGCCAGGGCGCCCGCCATCGGGCCGCGACCCCGGGAGCCGACGATGTTTGGCGACCGATGGTTTCGCCCGTACCCTCGTCCATGCCATCCGGGCCGGCTGCGCCGCGTACCCCGGCATCCTGCCGGGGCGTTTGTTGCAGGCAACAGGACCGCAGAGCCTTCCATGACCCACGCCAAAGCCACCTTGCTGCTTCCCGCCCGCAGCCGCTTCCCGGGCGGTACCCTGCCGGCACCGGTGGCCAGCGCGCTTGGCCGCGCCGACCGCAGTACCGGCGCCGCCGGCGAATCGGCGCAGCTGCGCCGGCATTTCCAGGTGCAGCCCGATGACTGGTCGGCTGCCGCGTTGACCCGCCAGGTCGACGCCGGCGATGCTGCCGGCAGCCTGTGGCTGCGCGCCGACCCGGCCAACGTGATGCCGGACATGCAGGGCGCGCGGTTGATGGCCTCGGCCGAGAGCCTGCGCCTGGAGCCGGCCGATGCGGCCGCATTGCTGCCTGCGCTGCAACCGCTGTTCGCCGGGTTCGGCTTCCAGCTCGACGCGCCTTCGCCATCGCGCTGGTACCTGCGCCTGCCCGACGACACGCCGCTGCCGGCCTTCACCGCGCCCGATGCGGCGCTCGGCGACGACCTGTTCGAACACCTGCCCGAGGGCGACAACGGCCGCCAGTGGCGGGCGCTGCTGACCGAAGCCCAGGTGGTCCTGCACCAGCATCCGTGGAACCAGCAACGCGTCGCCGAGGGCCGGCGCGCGGTCAATTCGCTTTGGTTCTGGGGCGCCGGCCGCCTGCCGCAGTCGGTGCGGACCGGGCATGCCCAGGTCCGCAGCCGCGACGCCCTGCTGCAGGGGCTGGCGGCCATGGCCGGCGTGCGCATCGACGGCGACCAGACGGTCGATGCACTGGTGGACCTGCGCCAGCTGCGGTCGCTGGAGCAGCTCACCCGCGATGCCATCGCGCCGCTGCTCGATGCCATCGGCCGTGGCGAACTGCGCGAACTGCAGCTCGATTTCGAGGACGGCACCTGCTACCGCATCCACCGTGGCCAGCGCTGGCGCTTCTGGAAGAAGCCGCTGGCGGCCCTGCACGATGCGTGATGCATTGAAGATCGTCCGCCGGCCCGAAGGCCCGGCCGGGCAGTGGGATGCGGCCACCCTGCCGCTGCTGCGTCGCATCTATGCCGCGCGCGGCGTGTGCAGCGCCGAGCAGGCGCAACCGAAGCTGGCGCAGCTGCATGCACCGGACCTGCTCGGCGGCATGCATGCCGCGGTGCAGCTGCTGGCCGCGGCGATCGCCTCCGGCCGGCGCATCCTGGTCGTCGGCGATTTCGACTGCGACGGCGCCACCGCGTGCGCGGTCGGCGTGCGCGGTTTGCGCCTGCTCGGCGCGCGCGACGTGGTGCATGCGGTGCCCAACCGCATGGTGCACGGCTACGGCCTGTCGCCGTCGCTGGTGGCCGAACTGGCCGCGCTGCAGCCGGACCTGCTGGTGACGGTGGACCATGGCATCGCCTGCCACGCCGGCGTGGCCGCGGCCAAGGCGCTGGGCTGGCAGGTGCTGGTGACCGACCACCACCTGCCCGGCGAGCAGTTGCCGGCGGCCGACGCCATCGTCGATCCGAACCTGGATGGCGACGCGTTCCCGAGCAAGGCGCTGGCCGGTGTCGGGGTGATCTTCTACGTGCTGATGGCGTTGCGCCGGCACCTGCGCGAGGCCGGCGCGTTCGCCGATGGCAAGGGTCCGGACCTGACCCCGCTGCTGGACCTGGTGGCGGTGGGTACCGTTGCCGATCTGGTGGCGCTGGACGACAACAACCGTGCCCTGGTTGCGGCCGGCCTGCGCCGGCTGCGCGCCGGCCAGGGCTGCGTCGGCCTGCGGGCGCTGATCGAGGCCAGCGGCCGTGATCCACGGCGGTTGGCCGCCAGCGATATCGGCTTCGCCCTGGGCCCGCGCCTGAACGCCGCCGGCCGGCTCGAGGACATGGCCCTGGGCATCGAACTGCTGTTGACCGAGGACCCGGCGCAGGCGCGCGAAATCGCCGCGTTGCTGGAAGAGATCAACGCCGAGCGCCGGGCGGTGCAGCAGACGATGACCGACGACGCCGAGCTGGCGGTGTCACGGGTACTGCTGGACGGCAATGGCGGGCATCCGGTCGCGGCCTGCCTGTTCGATGCACAGTGGCATCCCGGCGTGGTCGGGCTGGTGGCCTCGAAGATGAAGGACCGCCTGCATCGCCCGGTGATCGCCTTCGCCCCGGCCGAACCGGGGGCACAGGCGCTGCGCGGGTCGGCGCGCTCGATTCCGGGCTTCCACATCCGCGACGCCCTGGCCGCGGTGGATGCGCGGCACCCCGGGCTGATCGACCGTTTCGGTGGCCATGCCATGGCCGCGGGCCTGAGCCTGCCGCTGGCACGGCTGGAGGCGTTCCGCGCCGCGTTCGAACAGCAGGTACTTGCGACGCTGGACCCGGCGCTGCTGCAGCAGCAGCTGCTCAGCGACGGCGAACTGTCCGTGGCCGAACTGGATTTCCGCCACGCCGAGGCGCTGCGGCTGGCGGGGCCATGGGGGCAGGGGTTCCCGGAACCGCTGTTCGATGGGCACTTCGAGGTGGCGCAATGGCGCGTGCTCAAGGAACGCCACCTGAAACTGGAACTGCGCCTGCCCGGCATGGCCGGTACCCTCAATGCCATCCACTTCGGCGGCTGGAGCGGCGTCGCCCCGGGCCGTCACGTGCACCTGGCCTACCGCCTGGTCGGTGACGATTACCGCGGTGGCGGCGCGATCCAGTTGATCGTGGAGCACTGCCAGGCGGCCTAGCGGCGGCCGCCATCCGCAGCGCGGATAGTGGCCGATGCGCACTCAGCGGCGGCCATCGACCAGCGCCGGCACCGGCGGGGCAGGCGCCACGGGCCGGAGCCCGAACAGCGGCCGCAGCCAATCGACGTGCCGGATCACCGCGTAGGCGCCCAGGCACAGCGCGAAGGTCGCCACCACTAGCAGCACCGCCTCGGCCGTGGCGGGGATGTGCAGGGGCTTGAGCGCATGCGCCAGCACCACGATCACCGTCTGGTGGAGGATGTACAGCGGGAACACCGCCAGGCTCAGGTAGCGCAGCAGCGGACTGTCGACGTCGCGCCAGCGGTAGGCGAAGCCGAGCAGGGCGGCGATGGCGCACCACTGGTCCAGCGCCCAGGCCGCGCGCAGCCATTGGCGCAACGCTTCGGGTACCGGATGGGTCTCGTCATGGCCGGCGAAGTACCAGGTATGGACCAGCAGCGCATAACTGGCCGCTGCCAGCAGCAGCGCCGGCCAGCGCAGGCGCTGCAGGGACAGCCAGAAGCCTTCGTTGAAGGCCACCAGGAAGCCGATCAGGAACACGCTCGCGTACTGCGCGTGGTTGTACCAGTCGTCCACCAGGGCGTGGGTCTGCTCGAAGCGCGCGGCCAGCAGCAGGCGTGCCGCCGCCAGCAGCAGCACCGGCAGCAGCAGCGCGCCCCAGCCCTGCAGCAGGCGGGCGGTGCCGTCGCGCAGCGCCGCCAGGCCCGGTGCCGGCAGCAGCCACAGCAGCCAGGCCAGCAGCGTGTAGCACCACAGGTAGGGCAGGAACCACAGGTGGTTCCAGGTCGGCAGGACCAGGCACTTGCCGTCGCTGCCGCAGAAGCCCTGGTAGGCGCTCAGGTATTTGCCATAGAAATCCAGCGCGCCGCCGGAATAGCCGCCGGGCAGCTGTTCGACCACCTGCAGGTAGGCCTGCGGCGGCACGATCACCAGCATGCCGAACAGCAGCGGCAGCAGCAGCTGGCGCGAGCGCCGTCGCACGAAGCCCGCGGCGCTGCCACGCAGCATGAAGGCGGTGGCCACGCCGGAGACCAGAAACAGCAGTGACATCCGCCAGGGGCTGGTGAGCAGCATGAACGGTTCCGGCGTGGTGCTGGCCGCGGGGCTTTTTACGTGCCAGCCCCAGCTCACGTAGTACATGCCCACGTGGTAGAGCACCAGCAGGCAGAAGGCGAAGACGCGGACCCGGTCCAGGTCGTGGCGGCGTTGCATCGTGGTTGCATCCGGTCGTGTCGGGAAGGGCGCCAGCCTTGCCGCGCCGGGCCCGCCGGGCCACTGCGAGGGGACGGCCGGGGGGCGCGCAGGGACGAATGGTGGGCGCACGGGGACCGCCGGGACGGTGCCAGCGGCTAGAATGCGGCCGATGCGAGATGCCGGACCGATGCCATACGAACGCTATCTGCCGTGGAGGCGCTGGGTCGAGATCGGCTTCTGGTTGGTGATGATCGGCGGCAACTGCGTGGCCAACAGCGTGGTCACGCTGATGGACCTGCGCCGCCGCGGTTCGGATATCCCGGCATGGGAGCCGGCGCTGTGGGAAGCGAGCAGCGCGCTGATGTGGCTGCTGCTGATCCTGCCGGGCATGGCGTGGTTCACCCGCCGCCATCCGTTCCAGTGGAGCGGGTGGGCACGCCAGGGGCTGCGCTATTTCGCCGCCAGCCTGGTGGTCTGCGCGGTGCACGTGCTGGGCATGGTCGCGCTGCGCGCGTCCGTGTACGCCGGCGTGGGCATGGACTACGACTTCGGCCCCTGGGCGCGCGGGCTGTTCTACGAGTACCTGAAGGACATCCGCAGCTTCGCCTACATCGTGTTGACCATGGAGGCCTATCGCGCCCTGCTGCGGCGCTGGCAGGGCGAGGCCAGCCTGCTGTCCGAGCCGGACGAAGGCCCGGCGCTGGAGCCGGTCGAGCGCCCGGAGCGTTTCCTGGTGCGCAAGCTCGGCCGCGAGTTCCTGGTCGCCGCCGGCGACATCGAATGGCTGCAGGCCGCCGGCAACTACGTCAACCTGCGGGTGCGCGGCCATGACTACCCGCTGCGCAGCACCATCGCCGGGATCGAGGCCCGGCTGGATCCGGACCGCTTCGTGCGCATCCACCGCAGCTACATGGTCCACCTGGCGCAGGTGGTATCGATCGAACCGCTGGACAGCGGCGATGCACGCGTGCACCTGCGCGACGGCACGGTGCTGCCGTGCAGCCGCCGCTACCGCGCCGCGCTGCGCGCGCGCGGCGGCATGGAGTAGGCCGGCCGCGCGCGGCGGCCGGCCCGGTTCCGGGCGGCGGCGACGACGCAGGCCGGCGGTTGCCCACCGGCCTGCGCGGAGCTGCCGCCGGTGGCTTACCTGCGGCGGACCAGCAGCCGGTAGGTGCCCGCCGCATACGGGTCGAAGCTGTGCGCCATCAGTATGTACCGGCCGGCATCCAGCTCGATCTCCAGCTGCGGATCCAGGCTGGTGTCGCTGTCGTCCTGCGAGGCGACTTCCTCGCCGTCGCGCATCAGGGTGATCATGCCGTCCAGGCCGTTGCTGCCGGTCATGCTGATGACGTAGTGGCCCTTGCGCGGGACCTCGAGCGTGTACAGGCTGCGCGAGCCGGCGATCAGCTGGCCGCTGGTCTCGCGGCCGGGAACGAGCACCGGGCGGGTCGGGCCGTCCGGCGCCGGCGCGGTGCTGGTGGCCAGCTGGAAGATGCCGCCGCGGCCGTTCACCGAGCGCACCGAGACGTTGTACTCGCCCGGGTCCAGCACCTGCGACAGGCGCGCGTTGACCGCGCCGCCGCCATCATCGTCGGTGAGCGTGAAGTCGGCGCCCTGCAGGGTCAGGAACGGATCGATGTCGCCGCTGCTGGCATCGAACTGCACGCGGCGGCGCTCCGGCAGGGAAAACACGAAACTGCGGGTCTGGTCGGCGCCGACGAAGCTGCTGGCCAGGCCTTCCAGCGGCAGCGCGCTGCCGTCCTCGAACACCAGGCCTTCCGGGAAATCGGCCCGTTCCACGCCCAGGTAGAACGCGCCACCGTTGCGCGAGAAGGCGTTGGCGGTGAGCGTGTAGCGTCCCGGCTGCAGCGGCGCCACCAGCCGCGAGTCGGTGCCGTTGCCGCCATCGTCGTCTTCCAGCGTCACGCCGTTGCCACTGAGTTCCAGCCGGGTATCGAACGCGTCCGACTCCAGCGAGACGGTGTACAGGCCGGGCGCGTCGACCTGCAGCGTGTAGGTCTGGCGCTCGCCGACCAGCCAGTCGGTGATGCGCTGGCCGGCCGCCAGCGGCTTGCCGTCATAGGCGACGATCGGCGTGGCGGTGAGGTGGAACGGGCCGAAGGCGCGGGCATCGGCGCCGCTGACCGCGATCAGGTACGGGCCGGCCTTGTCGGCGCGCACGCTGAGCTGGGCGCCTTCGCGGCAGCCGCATTCGGTGCGGCCGACCAGCATGTCGCGGTGGAACACCGCCAGCGTGCCGTTGAGCGGGCCGTCCAGTTTCAGCGATACCGCCTGGCCGGCCGCCAGTTGCAGGCTGAACAGCTGGCTGCGGCTGCCATCGCTGTAGTTGAGCGCGGTGGCGGAGGTGATTTCACCCGCGGCTTCGCCGTTGCTGGGGAGCGGACGGATGGTGGGGGCGGCATGCACGGGGGCGTTCAGGCCGGCGGCGATGGCGAGGGTCAGCAATCCAGCTGCGAGTCGCTTCACGTTGGTTTTCCTTGGTTTGTTGCAGGGGGACGGCCACGGCCGGATGCGGCGTGCGCGAACCGACGGTACGTGTGGCCGGTGGGAAGCGTCCCGGTGGCAGGCGGGGCCCGCCACCGGGGGCATGCTTCAGTTAGCTGCCGCCGCCTCGGTTGCCGCCTCGGCGGCATCCTTGCGGTTGCTGTTGGCCGGCGTGGCGGGTTCATCCCCCAGGTCGGTGGTTTCCAGCTCGAACACGCCCTGCTGGCTGCCGAAGCTGGAGACAGTCACGGTATAGCGGCCCGGACCCAGCTGCAGCACCAGCCGCGCGTTGGTGCCGTTGCCGCCGTCATCGTCCTCGGCATCGATGCCGGGACCGCTGATGCGCAGCACCGAATCGAAGTTGTCGGCGATGGCATCGAACTGCAGGTGGCGCGCGGCGTCCAGGTCGAGCACGAAGCTGCGGCGCCCGCGCGAATCGACCATGCCCTGCGCGGTCCGGCCGATCACCAGCGCACTGCCGTCGCGGATGATCAGGTCCTTGTCGACCGGGGTCAGCGCGACCTTGAGCTTGAACGCGCCGGTGCTGCCGTTCAGCGACGAGGTGCCGATGGTGTAGTCGCCCGGCTCCAGGTAGGCACGGATGCGGGCATTGAGGTTGCCGCCGCCGTCGTCGTCCTCGATGTCGATGCCGTGGCCGCTCAGGTGCAGGTACGCATCCAGCGCCCCCGATTCCATGGCGATGGTGTAGATGCCGGCCTTGTCGACCTTGAGGGTGTAGTCCTGCTTGTCGCCCATGAGCCAGTCGATGGCTTCGCTGCCCGCGCCCAGCGGCTTGCCATCGTAGGGAGTGACCTGGCTGCTCTTGAGCTTGAACGGGCCGAACGCGTCCGCGCCGGCGCTGTTCACCGCCACCAGGTAGGTACCATCCTTCGGTGCCTTGAACGCCAGGCTGACCTCGCTGGTGCCGGCCTCGCCCTCGTAGCCGCGCGACGACGCGCTGGCCAGCAGGCTCTGGCCGTCGAACACAGACAGCTGGCCATCGAGCGCGCCGCCCAGCTCCAGTGCCACGGCCTGGCCGCTCTTCAGGGTCACCCTGTAGCCCTGGTGGCGGCTGCCGTCGTTGTAGTTCAGGCGGCTGGAGGAGGTGATTTCACCGGAGACGCTGTCGCCGACGGCCAGGCTGGGGGCAGTGTCGCCATCGCCGCCGCCACCGCCGCCGAGCTTCTGGCAGGCGGCCAGGGCCAGGGTGAGGGAAAGGGCTGCGAACAGGCGGGTGGGGCGTGTATTCAAGCGAGAGTCCTTGATCGGTTGAAAGGGCCGCGCCGCGACGCGGCTGGCCGGGATTCTACCGGCAAGCGCGGGGCTTCCCCATCCATCCGCCCCCGCGTGCGGCATCGCCGACGGCGCCGGTGCGCGATGCTAGAATTGCCGGCTTGTCTGCACCTGCATGGACCGACCATGATCGAACTGAATCCGATCCGCCAGCGAATCACCGATCTGACCGATCGCGTGGTCTCGCTCAGGGGGTATCTTTGACTACGACGCCAAGAAAGAGCGTCTTGAGGAAGTAACCCGGGAGCTGGAAAGCCCCGACGTCTGGAACAACGCCGAATACGCGCAGAACCTGGGCCGCGAACGCGCCAGCCTGGAGAAGACCGTGCTCGGCATCGCCCGCGTGCTCGACGGCATGGCCGAGTGCGGCGAACTGCTGGACCTGGCCGAGAGCGAGCAGGACGAGGACACCGCGTTGGCGGTGGTCGCGGACCTGGACACGTACCAGGCGCAGATCGAGAAGCTGGAGTTCCAGCGCATGTTCTCCGGCCAGATGGATTCGGCCAACGCCTTCGTCGACATCCAGGCCGGTGCCGGCGGCACCGAGGCCCAGGACTGGGCCGAGATCCTGCTGCGCATGTACCTGCGCTGGGCCGAGAGCCGCGGCTGGAAGACCGAACTGCTGGAAGTCTCCGGCGGCGAAGTGGCCGGCATCAAGTCGGCGACGTTCCGCGTGGAGGGCGATTTCGCCTACGGCTGGCTGAAGACCGAGATCGGCGTGCACCGCCTGGTGCGCAAGAGCCCGTTCGACTCGGACAACCGTCGTCACACCAGCTTCACCTCGGTGTTCGTGTCGCCGGAAGTGGATGACAACATCGACATCCAGATCAACCCGGCCGACCTGAAGACCGACGTGTACCGCTCCTCGGGCGCCGGTGGCCAGCACGTCAACAAGACCGAGTCGGCCGTGCGCATCACCCACGTCCCCAGCGGCGTGGTGGTCGCCTGCCAGACCGAGCGCAGCCAGCACGCCAACCGCGACCGTGCGATGAAGATGCTGGCCGCCAAGCTGTACGAGCTGGAGATCCAGAAGCGCAACGCCGAGAAGGACGCGGTGGAGGCCACCAAGTCCGACATCGGCTGGGGCAGCCAGATCCGCAACTACGTGCTGGACCAGAGCCGCATCAAGGACCTGCGCACCGGCATCGAGCGCAGCGACACCCAGAAGGTGCTCGACGGCGACCTGGACGAGTTCGTCGAGGCCAGCCTCAAGTCCGGCCTGGAAGCCGGCTCCAAGCGCATCGACGCGTAACCCGCGCGGCCGCGATGGCGGCCGCGCATTCGCCTTGCCGCCCGTCCATCGGCATGATGGACGGGCCTGTTTCCTCCCCCGCAACCACCAAGCCAACGCCATGAACGACCAGACCCCCGCGCCGCAGCCCCCCGTCGACGAGAACAGCCTCATCGCCGAGCGCCGCGCGAAACTCACGGCGTTGCGCGGGCAGGGGATCGCCTACCCGAACGACTTCCGCCGCGAACACTTCGCCGGCGCCCTGCAGGCCGAGTTCGCCGATGCCGGCACCTGGACCGCCGAGGCGCTGGAAGCCTCCGGCCGTACCGTGAAGATGGCCGGCCGGCTGATGGCCAAGCGGATCATGGGCAAGGCCAGCTTCGCCCAGATCCAGGACGAATCCGGCCGCATCCAGCTGTTCCTGCAGGCGACCGCGCTGGATGAGGCCTATGCCGCGTTCAAGGGCTGGGACGTGGGAGACATCATCGCGGTCGAGGGCGGCCTGACCCGCACCAAGACCGGCGAACTGTCGGTCAAGGCGACCGCGCTGCGGCTGCTGACCAAGTCGCTGCGCCCGCTGCCGGACAAGTGGCATGGCCTGGCCGACGTCGAGCAGCGCTACCGCCAGCGCTACGTGGACCTGATCGTGACCCCCGAGTCGCGCGAGGTGTTCATCAAGCGCTCCAGGATCATCCGCGCCATGCGCGCCTGGCTGGACGCACGCGACTTCCTCGAAGTCGAGACGCCGATGATGCATTACATCCCCGGTGGCGCCACCGCCAAGCCGTTCACCACCCACCACAACGCGCTGGACCTGGACCTGTACCTGCGCGTGGCCCCGGAGCTGTACCTCAAGCGCCTGGTGGTCGGCGGCCTGGAGCGGGTGTACGAGATCAACCGCAACTTCCGCAACGAGGGCGTGAGCACCCGCCACAACCCGGAATTCACCATGATGGAGCTGTACGAGGCCTACGCCACGTACAACGAAGTGATGGACCTCACCGAGGGCGTGATCCGCGACGTGGCCCGGCAGGTGCTGGGTACCACCACGGTGGAATGGGACGGCGCGAGCATCGACCTGGCCCCGGCCTTCCGCCGCTGGCGCATGGACGAGGCGGTCCGCCACCACAATCCGGAAATCAGCGTCGCCGACTGCACCGACCGCGACGCCCTGCTGCGCCATTGCGAGCGGCTGAAGATCAAGGTCAAGCCGTCCTGGGGCTGGGGCAAGCTGCTGCTGGAAATCTTCGAAGCCACGGTCGAGTCCACCCTGGTGCAGCCGACCTTCATCACCGACCACCCGGTCGAGGTGTCGCCGCTGGCCCGTGCCAGCGACAGCGAGCCGGGCTATACCGACCGCTTCGAACTGTTCATCAACGGCAAGGAGATCGCCAACGGCTTCTCCGAACTGAACGACCCCGAGGACCAGGCCGCGCGTTTCCAGGCGCAGGTGGAGGCCAAGCAGGGCGGCGACGACGAGGCCATGCACTACGACTCGGACTACATCCGCGCCCTGGAATACGGCATGGCCCCGACCGGCGGCCTGGGCATCGGCATCGACCGGCTGGTGATGATGCTGACCGGCCGCGCCTCGATCCGCGACGTGCTGCTGTTCCCCTACATGCGTCCCGAGAACTGAGCGCGGGCATGTCCGCCCGCTGCCGTGCGCCGGCGTCCGGGCACCCCCGGGGCGCCGGCGTATTGCAGGGCCGGCGCATGCAGTTGATGATGCGATGTCCGCCGGACCGCGCCCGCAGGGGCCGGTGAGGAGGCGCGGCGTGCCGGGAGCCTGACTTCCCGGCAACAGCGGTTTCATCGGACAGACAGTCACATGCGCTTGGAAATCGTCATCGTCGACGACCAGACATCGGCCCGCAGCATGGTGCGGCATGTGCTGGAAGACATCTCGCCGGAACTGGGCGTGTACGACTTCGCCGATCCGCTGGAGGCGCTGGTCTGGTGCCAGTCGCACGATACCGACCTGCTGCTGCTCGACTACCGCATGCCGAACATGGACGGGCTGGAGTTCGCCCAGCGCTTCCGGCGCCTGCCCGGCAACCGCGACGTGCCCATCGTGCTGATCACCGTGGTCGGCGACGAGCCGCTGCGGCAGAGCGCGCTGGAGGCCGGGGTCATCGATTTCCTGGTCAAGCCGATCCGCCCGCGCGAACTGCGTGCGCGCTGCAACAACCTGCTGCAGCTGCGGCGCCACAGCCAGAGCGTGCGCCAGCGGGCGTTGTCGCTGGAACAACGGCTGCTGGCCAGCATGCACGAGGTCGAGGAGCGCGAGCGCGAGACCCTGTCGCGGCTGGCGCGGGCCATCGAGTACCGTGACGCCGGCACCAGCGCCTTCCTCGAGCGCATGGCCCACGTCGCCGGGCTTATCGCCGACGAGCTGGGGCTGCCCAGCGAAGACGTGCGCACCATCGAGATGGCCGCGCCGCTGCACGACATGGGCAAGATCGCCATTCCCGATTCCATCCTGCTCAAGTCCGGCAAGCTGGACGAGGACGAGCTGGCGATCATGCGCCGCCATCCGCGCATCGGCCACGAGCTGCTCAGCGGCAGCAACAACCGCTTCATCCAGGTCGGCGCGACCATCGCCCTGCGTCATCACGAGCGCTACGACGGCAGCGGCTATCCTGATGGCCTGGAGGGCGAGGACATCCCGCTGGAAGCACGCATCGTGGCGGTGGCAGACGTGTTCGACGCACTGCTGTCGCCGCGCCCCTACAAGGAAGCCTGGTCGATGGACGCCACACTGGCCTACCTCTACGCCCAGCGCGGGCGCCTGTTCTGCCCGCGCTGCGTCGATGCCCTGCTGCAGGCGCGCGAGCGCCTGGAGCAGGTCTGCGCACGCTACTCGGCCGCGTTCCCGAGACCGGAAGCCTGACATGACGAGCGCGTTCGCCTGGCTCCGGCAGCGCCTGCGGCAACGCGGGGACAGCGAGCACGCGCAGGCGCTGGTGCGCATCGTGATGATCGCGCTGATCCTGTGCTACGTGCTGTTGTCGGCCAACCGCTGGAGCCTGCCACCGGGACAGCTGCAGCTGGTGATCACCCTGATCCTGATCGCGCAGGGGCTGTCGCTGGTGCTCATGGGCTGGCTGCTGTGGAAGCCCGGGCGCTCGGACCTGCGCCGCATCCTCGGCATGGTCGACGACTACGCACTGATGTGCACGGCGATGAGCACCATCGGCGAGCCCATGGCCTGCATCTACGTGGTGGTGATGTGGGTGACCGTCGGCAACGGCATGCGGTTCGGCAACCGCTACCTGATGCTGGCCGTGGTGATGGCGACCACCAGTTTCGGCATCACCCTGGCGTTGAGCGACTACTGGCAGCGCAACCTGGCGCTGGGCATCGGCCTGCTGGTCGGGCTTGCGGCCATTCCGCTGTACTTCTCCAGCCTGCTGCGGCAGTTGACCCGGGCGATGGCCGAGGCGCGCCGCGCCAGCGACGCCAAGAGCCGCTTCCTGGCCAACATGAGCCATGAGTTCCGCACCCCGCTCAATGGCCTGTCAGGCATGACCGAGCTGCTCGCCACCACCCGCCTGGACGAGGAACAGCGCGAGTGCCTGGGGACGATCCAGGCATCGGCCCGGACCCTGCTGGCGCTGGTGGAGGAGGTGCTCGACATCTCCGCGATCGAGGCCGGCAAGCTGCGCATCAACGCCCGCGACTTCTCGCTGGCCGAGCTGGTGCATTCGATCGGCCTGATCCTGGCGCCACAGGCGCGCGCCAAGCGCCTGGACTACCGCGTGTTCGTCGAATCCGGGGTGCCCGACGGGCTGCATGGCGACGTTGGCCACCTGCGCCAGATCCTGCTCAACCTGGCCGGCAACGCGGTCAAGTTCACCGACCATGGCCAGGTGGAAATCCGGGTATCGGTGAGCCAGTCGGGCGAGGGGGTGCCGCTGCGGCTGCGCTTCGAGATCCTCGATACCGGCATCGGCGTGCCACCTTCGCTGCGGCCGCGGCTGTTCGACGCCTTCGAGCAGGCCGACGTGTCCATGGCCCGGCGCCATGAGGGAACCGGGCTGGGTACGGCCATCGCCAAGGGCCTGGCCCAGGCCATGGGCGGCGAAATCGGCTACCGCGAGAACCTGCCGGCCGGCAGCTGCTTCTGGGTGGAGCTGCCGCTGGGCCGCGCCCTGGCGCCGGTCGCGGCCGATGCCGGCCCGGCCGCGGGCACGGAACCGGTGGCCGCCGAGGACCCGGGCAACGTCATCGCCTTCACCGATCCGTTCCGTCGCCACCGCGCGCGCGTGCGCAGCCTGGACATCCTGGTCGCCGACGACCACGAGGCCAACCGCATGGTGCTGCAGCGGCTGCTGCAGAAGGCCGGCCACCGCGTCACCTGCGTGCATGGCGCCGAGGAGGCGCTCGACGCCATGGCCGCGCGCGAGTTCGACGTGGCCATCACCGACCTGCACATGCCGGGCATGAGCGGCCTGGACCTGCTCAGGCAACTGCGGGTGATGCAGGCCGGCGGCGGCCCGCGCACGCCGGTGGTGATCCTCAGCGCCGATGTCACGCCCGAGGCCATCCAGCGCTGCAACCAGGCCGGTGCGCACGCGTTCATGGCCAAGCCGGTGGTGGCGGCCAGGCTGCTGGAAACCATGGCCGACATCGCCAGCGGCGCGGCGGCGGGTACCCGCGACATGGCCGCGGTGATCCCCACCTTCGCCGATGGCGACGCCGTGCTCGATACCGGTGTGCTCGACGAGCTGAGTGCACTGGGCATGGGCAAGGGCTTCGAACGCGAGTTCGTGCGCCAGTGCCTGGAAGACCTGGAAAGCGGCATCGGCGCCTTGCCCGGCGACGCGCAGGGCGAGGACTGGGCGCGTCTGCGCGAGCACGCGCACGCGATCAAGGGCGTGGCCGCCAACCTGGGGTTGTTGAAAGTCGCCCGGCAGGGGGGAGAATTGATGCGCATGGCCGACTGGCAACTCAAGGGCGAGTGGAAACCGCTGCACGCGCGCATCGGTGCCGCGCTGCTGGAGGGACGCCAGGCGCTGGATGCGCGCGCCCAGGGGCGCGCGCAATCGCACGACGACGTGACCGGCTGAGTTCCATCGCCGTCCCGCTGCCGTTCAACTCCGCACCTGGCCGCTGCGGCGGGTCTGCGCCTTGACCAGCCGGTCCATGGTGCGCAGCGACTTCTCGTCCAGCGCCAGCGCCGCATCCACCCAGACCCGGGTGATGTCCATCAGCTCCTGGTAGTCGACCCGGTTGGAGATGCCGCGTACCGCGTTCATCGCCAGGTACGACTGCGGGATGCGCTGCTGCTGGCGGATCAGGTCATTGACCGCCTGTTCGCCCTGGCCGCGCGGTACCAGGATGTCGACCACGCCCATGGCGTGCATTTCCTCGGCGCTGTACACCCGCCCTTCCAGGATGATGCGCTCGGCCAGCTGCGGCGACACGCGACGGCTCAGGAAGTTGTAGGCGCCCATGCCCGGGAACAGGCCGAACAGCACTTCCGGCAGGCCCATCCCGACGCCTTCCTCGGCGACGATGGTGTGGCAGGACAGGGCCATTTCCAGGCCGCCGCCGAGCGCGTCGCCCTGCAGCAAGGCGATGGTGCGGAAGCTGCCGTCCAGGCCGGCATGGAAGCGGTACACGCCATCGACGCAACTGCGCGCGTAGCGCAGCAGGCCGTCGCCATCGCGCGCGCGGATCAGCGCGGAGAACACGTCCAGGTCGCCGCCGAGGTTGAACGCGTCGGCCGCCGACGCCAGGACCAGGTGGCGCAGGCGCTCGGGCCTGGCCTGCGGGTCGCCGGTGATGCCGTCCAGGTAGGCGTGCATCTCGGTCATCAGCGGCTTGCGGAAGCAGGGGCGCACGCCGGGGCCGGCGTCGGCGTGCATGTGCAGCCAATGCACGTCGCCGGCGGCGTCGGCGTGCACGCGGATGGTGGAGTAGGGCGGGGCGTAGGAGGTGGCGGGGGTGCCGACAGGCAACAGTTCGATCGCGTTCATGGGCTGGGTCCTTGCAGGAGGCCCGCAGAATCGGAAGCGTGGGCGGCGGGCCGGACGCTGGCACTCCGCGATCCTACACGCGGCAGGGTCCAGCGAATGTGCGAAGGCCCCGCCGGAGCCGGCGGGGCCTTCGCGGGAACGGCTGCAGCGGCGGGCTTCAGCCGGCCGGCGGCGCGTCGCGCAGTTCGCGGCGCAGGATCTTGCCGACGTTGGTCTTGGGCAGCTCCTTGCGGAACTCGACGATGCGCGGATGCTTGTAGCCGGTCAGGTTGGCGCGGGCGAACTCCTTGACCTGCTCCTCGGTCAGGTTGGGGTCCTTCTTGACGATGACCACCTTGACCACTTCGCCGGATTTCTCGTTCGGCACACCGACCGCGGCCACTTCCAGGACCCCGGGCATCATCGCGATCACGTCCTCGACCTCGTTCGGGTACACATTGAAGCCGGACACCAGGATCATGTCCTTCTTGCGGTCGACGATGTAGAAGAAGCCCTTCTCGTCCATGCGCGCCATGTCACCGGTATGCAGCCAGCCGCCGGCATCCATCGCCTTGGCGGTCTCGTCCGGGCGGTGCCAGTAGCCCTTCATCACCTGCGGGCCGCGGATGCACAGCTCGCCGACTTCCCCGGCGGCCAGCATGTTGCCGTCGTCGTCCTTGATGCAGGCGTCGGTGGAGGAGATGGGCAGGCCGATGGCGCCGTTGTATTCGGCCAGGTCCAGCGGGTTGATGCAGGCCGCCGGCGAGGTTTCGGTCAGGCCATAGGCCTCCACCAGGGTGGTGCCGGTGATCTTCTTCCAGCGCTCGGCCACCGCCCGCTGCACTGCCATGCCGCCGCCCAGGGTGACCTTGAGCGAGGAAAAATCCACGTCCTCGAAGCCCGGCGTGTTGAGCAGGCCGTTGAACAGCGTGTTGACGCCGGTGATGGCGGTGAAGCGGTTGTTGCGCAGTTCCTTGACGAAGCCCTTCATGTCGCGCGGATTGGTGATCAGGTGGTTCAGGCCGCCCAGTTTCATGAAGACCAGGCCGTTGGCCGTCAGCGCGAAGATGTGGTACAGCGGCAGCGCGGTGATGATCACCTCCTCGCCGGGCTTGACCCCCGAGGCGGAGATCCATGCCGAGGCCTGCTGCATGTTCGCCACCAGGTTGCGGTGGGTCAGCATGGCGCCCTTGGCCACCCCGGTGGTGCCGCCGGTGTACTGCAGGAAGGCGATGTCGTCGTGGTCGATCTCCACCGGCGGCATGGCATGGCGCGCGCCCAGGCGCAGCGCCTCGCCGAAGCGGATCGTGCCCTTGATGCGGTAATCCGGCACCATCTTCTTGACGTACTTGAGTACGAAATTGACGATCGCCCCCTTGGGGAAGCCGAGCATGTCACCCAGCCCCGTGGTGATCACCTGCTTGACCGGGGTCTCGGCGATCACCTGCTGCACGGTGTCGCCGAAGTTGTCCACCACCACGAGCGCCGAGGCGCCGCAGTCGACCAGTTGGTGCTTCAGTTCGCGGGGGGTATAGAGCGGGTTGACGTTCACCACGGTCAGGCCGGCGCGCAGGATGCCGAAGATGGCGATCGGGTACTGCAGGCAGTTGGGCATCATCACCGCCACGCGGTCGCCCTTCTTCAGCTGCAGCTCGCCCAGCAGGTAGGCGGCGAACCGGGTCACCAGGGCGTCGGTCTGCCCGTAGGTCAGCACCTTGCCGAAATTGGAGTAGGCGGGACGATCGCGGAACTTGGCCACGGAAGCATCGAATACCGCGGCGACGGAGCGGAACTCATCGACGTCGATCTCGGCAGGCACGCCAGCGGGATAACTCTGCAGCCAGGGACGTTCCAGATTCATTTTCCCCTCCAGGAAATGGTTGTGGTCTAGTTGGCATGGCGGCCGTGCGCCATGCTGGCCGTTACCGCAGCATACCGTCCAGAATGGAAAAGGCGAAGGGAGCAATGATCCGAACGGTCTTCAATTGCGTGCGTATTGCATTGATCGTGCTGGCCGTTGGCGCCTGCGCGCGGCAGGCCCCGGAGCAGCGCCTGCGCGACACGGTGGCGCGGATGCAGGCAGCGGTGGAGCAGGGCAAGCCGCGGGATTTCATGGCGGGCGTGGCTGCCGACTTCATCGGCAACGACAGCCTGGACCATGACGGCCTCGAGCGGCTGCTGCGCGGGCAGTTGTTGCTCAATGCCAGGGTGGGGGCACGCACCGGGCCGCTGCAGGTGACGATGGGACAGGGCGGTACCGCGACGGTGCGCTTCAGCGTGTTGCTCACCGGCGGTGACGGCCGTTTCCTGCCCGAGCGCGGGCAGTTGCAGCAGGTCAGCAGCCACTGGCGGGACAGGGATGGGCAGTGGCAGCTCTACAGCGCGACCTGGTCGCCGGCCGGGGAGTAGCGCCGCCGCGGGAGAGGGGCGGGCCCGGTGGCCGGACGCCATCGCGGATCCGCTGGGCGGGCGATCCGCTGCCGCACCGAGGCACGGCGGTGCCGGCACGGCACACCGGGGCGATGCTCAACAATCGCGGCGCGACGCGATGCCGGCGACGCGATTTCCTCCTTGGACAGCTACCTGAATGGCGCCCCGGCCGCGGGTGGCTTCGTCATGCGCCAATCGCGCCGGGCTGTTTATCCTGCCTGCGCAATCCACGCTGGCACGGCCGGCCCTAGACGGAGATTCCCCGATGAGCACCCGCACCGTTATCCGCAACCTTTCCATCGGCCTGGCAAGCGCCGCCGTGCTGTCGGCCTGCGCCACCGGCGGCTCCTATGTGCAGAGTGATCCGTACGGCAACCCCACCCAGCAGCAGAACCGCACCGGCAAGGGTGCGCTGATCGGCACCGCCATCGGCGTGGCGGCCGGCCTGCTCAGCGGCGACAACGCCACCGAGCGCCGCCAGCGCGCCATGGTCGGCGCCGGCATCGGCGCGCTGTCGGGCGCGGCCATCGGCAACTACCAGGACCGCCAGGAGCGCGCCCTGCGCGAGCGCACCGCCAACACCGGCATCGACGTGCAGCGCCAGGGCGACAACATCACCCTGAACCTGCCCGACGGCATCACTTTCGACTTCAACAAGACCACGCTCAAGCCGCAGTTCTACGGCGCCCTCAACGGCGTGGCCGCGACCCTGGCCGAATACAACCAGACCATGATCGAAGTGGTCGGCCATACCGACAGCATCGGCACCGACGCGGTCAACAACCGCATCTCCAAGGAGCGCGCCGACGCCGTGGCCGCCTATCTCGCCGCGCAGGGCGTGCAGCGCGAGCGCATCGAGACCCTGGGTGCCGGCAAGAACTACCCGATCGCCAGCAACGATACCGATGCCGGCCGCGCGCAGAACCGCCGTGTCGAGATCCGCGTCATCCCGCTGCGTTCGTGACCGTCCTGTAGCCCCACCCCGGAAGAGCCGCGCACGCGGCTCTTTCCTTTTTAGCCATGGGCATTAGCCCTCAGCCCAGGTCGTCGGCGATCACCACGCTGTTGCGGCCGTTGCCCTTGGCCAGGTACAGCGCCGCGTCGGCCCGCGAGAACCAGTCCTGCCAGTACTGTTCACCGGCGTACATGGCCGCGCCCAGCGAGATGGTGATGCCGCCGCCGGGACCGTGCAGCGACTGCTGGACCGATTCGCGCACCCGCTCGGTGAAGCTGGCCAGCGTCTCGCGGCTGCCGGCTTCGGCCAGGATCACGAACTCCTCGCCGCCGAAGCGGAAGACCTTGTCCTGTTCGCGCAGCTCCAGCCGCAGAATCGCCGCCAGCTCGACCAGCGCATTGTCGCCGGCGGTATGCCCGTAGTGGTCGTTGACGTCCTTGAAGTGGTCGATGTCCAGGATCACCAGTGCGCTCCGGAAGCGTCCGTTGCGGGCGCTGCCGATCTGCTGCATCAGGGTTCTTTCCAGCGCGCGGCGGTTGGGCAGGCCGGTCAGTTCGTCCAGCGAGGCCAGCAGCTCGAGCTGGGTGCGGTCGCCCTGCAGGCGCCGCGATAGGCGGAAGCCGAAGCCCATGATCAGTGCCATCACCAGCAGCGCCTGGGTATCGAGCGCCGGCGTGCGCAGCACGCCGGGGATGGCCAGCAGGCCAGCCAGCAGCAGCAGGTTCGCCGGCGTTGCGATGCGGTTGTGGACCAGGAAGAAATTGGCCATCAGCGCCAGCAGCGACCAGGGCAGGGCGCGGTGGCCCATTTCACCGGCGGCCAACAGGCAGCCGGCCACGTTCACCAGACACAGCAGCAGGCCGGCGCTGGACAGGTGCGTGGCGCGCCTGTGTGCCAGCCAGGTGGCGACCGCGGCCGGGGCCGCGCAGGCCAGTGCCGCCAGCGACTGCAGCGGCAGCCGCTGCCACGCCAGCCAGGCGGCGAACACCATCAGTGCCAGCGTGGCGACCGGGGCGATGGTGCGCAGCGGTGCGCTGTGCAGCTCGCGCGGCAGCGAAGGGGGCGTCGGAGGTCCGGCGGCAGGTCTCATGGCGTTGGCAACATAGCAAGTAAGAGGGCGTCGTTCTTTCACCCGGTGCGCATCTTCAGCATGCATTCGGCAGGCCGTCCGCCACGCGGCCCCATGCCGGTCGCGGCAGGTCCGCATCCGGCCATACCCCTTGCTTCCGGCCCATCCGTCGGCCGCCCGCGCGGTGCTAGATTCGGTTGCCACCGGCCTGCGGCCGGCGTCTTTCCAGCGCATGAGGGAAACCATGGGCATCCGTTGCAGCGTCTGGTCCGCGGCACTGGCCGCGACCGCCACCACCTTGCTGCTCAGCATGCCTGCGCATGCCGAATACGCCAAGCCACCGGCCGAACTGTTGAAGGTATTGACGGCGCCGCCACCGCCGATGCCCAGCGTCGACCCCACCGGCAAGCGCCTGCTGCTGACCACCAGCCAGACCTATCCGTCGATCAGCCGTGTCGCACGGCCCTACCTGAAACTGGCCGGCCTGCGCCTGGAACCGGGCAACCGCAGCCGCCACGATACCCCGGGCGGCTACGGCATACCTGCCTGCGTCGCCGACTTCACCCTGGTGGACATCGCCAGTGGCGGGCAGGTCCGCGTGCCGCTGCCCGCCGATGCCTGTGCCGGCGGTGCGCTGTGGTCGCCGGACGGCCGGCGCTTCGCCTTCCAGAACGTGGTCGCCGATTCGGTGCAGCTGTGGGTCGGCGATGCCGCCAGCGGCCAGGTCCGGCAGATCCCCGGCGCACGCCTGAACCCCATGTTCGGCAGTACCGTGCAATGGCTGGACGGCGGCAACCGCCTGCTGGTCAAGCTGGTGCCGGCCAACCAGGGCCCGGTGCCGGCCGGTGACGATGTCTATGGCCCGGACGTGCAGGAATCGCTCGGCGCCAAGGGCGAGAGCAGCACCTACGAAACCCGCGACACCCTGGCCAGCGCCCACGACGAGCGCCTGTTCGCCTACTACGGCCAGTCGCAGCTGGCGGTGGTCGATGCCGGCTCCGGTGCGGTCCGTCCGGTGGGCGCGCCGCAGCTGTACAACGGCGTCAACGGCGCACCCGACGGCGTGCACGTGCTCACCCAGACGCTCAGGCCGCCGTTCTCGCACGCGGTCACCTACCAGCGTTTCGCCTACGACGTGGACGTGCTGGACCTGGCCACCGGCAGGCATGCGCGCATCGCCTCGCTGCCGCTGGCCGAGCGGGTGCCGGTGCACGGCGTGCCCGAAGGCCCGCGCGATTTCGACTGGCGCGCCACCGACCCGGCCACCCTGGTGTGGGCCGAGGCGCTGGACAAGGGCGACTGGAACGTCAGCGTGCCGCAGCGCGACCGGCTGATGCTGCAATCGGCGCCGTTCACCGACCCGCCGCGCGAGATCGCCCGCACCACCCAGCGCTTTGCCGGCTTCGACTGGACCGTGCAGCCGCGGCGCAGCTTCCTCAACGAGTACGACGAGAACCGCCACTGGCGGCAGACCCGCATCGTCGACATCGATGACCCGAAGCAGGAAGCACGCCTGCTGTGGGACCTGTCCAGCGATGAGCTGTATGGCGATCCCGGGAGCTTCGTCTACCAGCGCCTGGCCAATGGCGCGGTGGTGGTGCGCGAGGAAGACGGCAAGGTGTTCCTGCGCGGGCAGGGCAGTTCGCCGCAGGGCGACCGCCCGTTCCTCGACCGCCTGGACCTGGCCACGCTCAGGAGCGAGCGCCTGTTCCGCAGCGCGGCCGATGCCTATGACCAGTTCCTGGGATTCACCGCCGAACCGGGCCGCTACCTCACCTGGCACCAGTCGGTGATCGACCCGCCCAATGCCTGGCTGCGCGAGCTGGGCGCGCGCGACGCCGCGGCGCGGGACGGCGAGGCGCAGTACGCCGCCGAAGGCCGCCAGCTGACCCGTGTCGCCGACCCCACTCCGGAGGTGCGGCAGATCCAGAAGCGGCTGGTCACCTACAAGCGCGCCGACGGCATCGACCTGTCCTTCACCCTGTACACCCCGCCGGGCTACAAGGAAGGCCAGCGCCTGCCGGCCATCCTCTATGCCTATCCGGCCGACTTCGCCAACAGCGCACAGGCCGGGCAGGTGTCCGGATCGCAGCAGACCTTCACCCGCCTGGCGCCGTACCGGCTGATGCTGCTGGCCGGCTACGCGATCATCGACAATGCCTCGTTCCCCATTGTCGGTGACCCGAAGACGGCCTACGACACTTACCTGGAACAGCTCACCGCCGATGCCAGGGCCGCGGTGGACAAGGCCGTCGAGCTGGGCGTGGTGGACCGCAACCGCATCGGCGTCACCGGCCACAGCCACGGCGGCCTGATGACGGCCAACCTGATCGCCCACACCGACCTGTTCAAGGCCGGCGTGGCCACCAGCGGCTCGTACAACAAGACCTTCACCCCGTTCGGCTTCCAGAACGAGCGCCGCTCGGTATGGCAGGCGCAGGACGTGTACCTGAAGGCCTCGCCGTACTTCCATGCCGACAGGATCAAGCTGCCGCTGCTGCTGGTGCACGGCGAGGACGATGCCAACCCCGGCACCGAACCGTTCCAGTCGCGCAAGCTCTACCAGGCGATCCGCGGCAATGGCGGCACCACCCGGCTGGTGATGCTGCCGCACGAACCGCACTGGTACACCGCGCTGGAATCCAACTCGCAGCTGGTGGCCGAAATGCTGGCCTGGTTCGACCGCTACGTGAAGAACGCACCGGCGCAGGCGGCATCCACCCGGTGATCATGTCGCGCTGATCGTGCAGTACGGGAAGCCCGCGCATGCGGGCTTCTTTATTGCGCGCGGGGAGCGGCGCCCGCCGCACGCAGCCTGGCCCCTGAAGCGCCACGTCCGCGGCTCCACCCGTCCCACGCGCGTATCGCCGTGCGGACGGCGCGGGCCGTACCCGTAAGCTGCAGCGGGGCACCGCCCTGCCAGCGCAGGGCGTCGTCCTGGCGGGGTGGTCCGCATAAAGCGCGGGCTCCTTCGTCAGCCATCCCGGGCGACCTGTCGTTTTGCACGCGCAGTGGCGTAGACCCTTGCCGCCTGGCCGGGAGCGCAGCCGTCGCGGTTGCGTCGATGGGGCCGTCATGCCGGGTAGCGGAACCCCTTGTCATGGCCATTGATGACGCGCCAAGCGCAGCGTGGATCCCGGCGTTTGATCCCGATCAGTTCGATTTGGCCACAAGCGGTCATACTCATTTCGTCCATTGAAAATGACTGGGGTTCGTCATGCGGCTGGGGTCGCGTTCACTGATCATTCCCGTGGTGATGGCCGGCTTCATCCTGCCGGCATTGGCGGTTCCCCGCGGCACCTGGCCGACAACGGCCATGCTCAGTCTGGGCTCGGGCGTCACCGCGGTCTCGCTGATGGCGCTGGCCGCGGTGCTCGGCGCGCGCTGGAAGGCCGTCGAGTCGCTGTTCGATGGCCTGGACCGCGTCTACGAGACGCACAAGTGGCTGGGTGTGTGGGCGCTCGTGTTCGCCTCGATACACCTGGTCTTCAAGGCTGGTGTGCAGGAGTGGGAGGTGGCGCCGATCCTGGCCCTGCCCGGGCCTGTGACGCGCCTCGTCCGCCAGCTCAGCTTCGTGGCGATAATGCTGATCGTGCTGCTGGCACTGAACCGCAAGATCCCTTATCGCAGCTGGCGCTGGTGGCACAGGTTGTCGGGGCCGCTGTTCCTGATCGTGATCGCGCACTGGCTCAGCTTCAAGTCGCCCATCGTGCTGGGCAGCGCGGCCGGCGTGTGGCTGGCACTGCTGTCGCTGCTCGGCGTGGCGGCGGCGTTCTACAAGCTGCTGTTGTATCCGCTGTGGTCGCGGCATGCGCGCTACCGGCTGGATGCCGTGTCCTCGACCGGCAACGCGGTCTATCTGCAGCTGCGGCCGGAGGGTAAGGCGATTCCGTTCCAGCCCGGCCAGTTCGCCTTCCTGTCGTTCGAGCAGGACGGCCTGCGTGAGCCGCATCCCTTCACCATTGCCAGCGCGGGACGCACCGATTGAGGCATCGCCTTCATGGTACGTGCCCTGGGCGACTACACCGAGCGGTTGGTGCGCGAGGCAAGGCCAGGCTTGCTGGCGGAGGTATATGCGCCGTTCGGCCGTTTCCTGCGGGAGCCGGGTGATGGCCCGGAAATCTGGATTGCCGGCGGCGTCGGCGTGACACCGTTCATTTCCTGGCTGCAGGATGCCGATGCGGTCGGGCTGGAGCGGGTGACCTTCTTCCACTTCTACACGCCGGGACGTGAGCTTCCGGAGGTGCTGGATCTGCAGGGGCTGGCCGCGCGGCGCGGGGTCGAGCTGGTCGAGATCGCCAGCGGCCCGGGCGATGCCGGGTTCCGCGAACGCTTCGCCCAGTCGGTCGAGGGACGCGGCACATCGGTGCCGACGATCCATTTCTGTGGTCCCGCCGGACTGCTCAGGCAGGTACGCCAGTTGATGCGCGAAACCGGCGTGGCGGAAGAGCGCCTGCACCGTGAGCTGTTCGAGTTCCGTTGATGCCGCATGCAGCCCGGACAGGACATGCGTGTGGATGGCCTGTTGGCAACGAGGCGTTGGTTCACTCAACGGAGCGCCGATGAGCGCAATGACGGAACAACTGATCCCGTGCTGGGCCGTCCTGCGCAGGCTGCTATCGGTCCACGGAGAACATCCCGCGAAGGATGAAAGTGGTTGCGGGCGGTCGTCCGTCCGCCTGGATGCCGGCCGCGATCGAACGTCGTGTCGCGGGACCCAACAATCCGCAAGGGATGCGATGCGCGCGTTGGACATCGCGTCCTGGCAGACATGCTGACGACAACCTCTGCCGGTGTACTGCCGGCACCTGGAGCAGCGGGAGCGATCGATGCCGAATACCGGTCTTTCATCACCCGCAATCGCCTCGGACAGGTTCGTGATGGCGTGTCGGGAATCTGTGCATTGCACGGTGAATTGCCGGATTGGAAGCATGATTCCAGCATGTTTTCGCATCTTCACAGTCCATCCACGTGTACCAACATCAGCTGAAGCCGTGGTCATTGCTTCTGCGAAAAGGCCGCTATATTCCAAGCTCCCCGACCAAGCAGGAGTGGAATGTTCATGACCCGACAACATCTCAAGAGCGCCGGCATGCTGGGTGTCGCACTCGTCGCAACGCTCGGCCTTGGCGCATGCGCGACCTACAAGAACGAGTTCGCCAACATCAACAGCCGCCTCGACCAGCTCGACGCGAAGGTGCAGGGCGCGGCGCAGAGCGCTGAATCCGCAAACCAGTCCGCACAGCGCGCAAACCAGCGCCTGGACCAGATCGAAGGCCGCGTCCAGCAGCTCGAATCCGCACCGCGCCGCGCGGCACGCGGTTGATGGTTCCCGCACCCTTCGCGGTGCATCCATGAAGCGGAATCCGGTGGCCGTCACCGGCCACCGGATTCCTTGTCGCCAGGCAGTTGCCATACCCATGGAGTCCCCCATACGCATGTACAGACACCCTGCAATCCGTGCCGTCCATGGCGGCGTGCTGGCGATGGCGCTGGCGTGCGCCGGCAGTGGCGTCGCCCAAGCCCACGAGGATGCAGGTGCGCAACCGGCGGCCGCCGTCGATCAGCTGCCGCAGGGACAGGAAGTGTCCGAGACAGTGATCGAACTGGCCGGCTGGGTGGTCGCAAGCCGCGACACCGAAGGCTATCCCTTCGCGATCATGGACAAGGCCGCGGCGCAGATACTGGTGTTCGGCGGCGATGGCCGCCTGCGTGGCGCGGCGCCTGCGCTGTTCGGCTCGGCGGTCGGCGACCACATCGCCCCGGGCATTGCCGGCCTGGCACTTCGCGAGATTCCCGGCCGCGACCGCACGACCCCCGCCGGTCGCTTCGTGGGTGGCTACGGCCCCTCGCTCGATGCCGGGCGCGTGTTGTGGGTGGACTACGATTCGGCGGTGTCGATCCATCCGACCGCAACCGGTGTTCCCGCCGAGCGGCGCCCGGAACGGCTGGCCTCGCCGACGCCGGACGACAACCGCGTCACCCATGGCTGCATCAATGTCTCACCGGAGTTCTACGAGCAGGTCGTGCGTCAGACGTTCGAGCGAGGCGGCGTTTTCTACATCCTGCCGGACAAGGAATCGCTGGCCAAAACGTTCCCGGAGTTCGCGCACAGCCGCACGGCGGCACAGCGCGGCGGCGGAAAGGATGCGGGACGCGCCAGCCATTGAGGCGCGCCTGGCTTGCCCGGACGGGCGGGCGGCGCCACTGCCGCGCGGTGGGAAGTTGGCGATGCCTCGGCCGCACGCCACGAACAGCCTCCACGCACCGGCGCTCTGCACGCCGGCGCCATCAGGCAACGGCTTCGAAGGCCGGGTGATAGCTCACTTCGGCGACCGGTATTTTTCCGCCCAGCGGCAACGCCTGGAAATACTCCGCGGGGACACCGGGCAATACCAGTTGTGGGCATGCGCTGAATCCGAAGCGCGCGTAATAGCGCGGATCGCCCAGCAGCACGCAGCCGGCGGCGTGCCGTGCCTTGAGCCGTTCGATGGCTTCGACCACCAGTGCCGAGCCGATGCCATGGCCCTGCCGGTCCGGGCGTACCGAGATCGGGCCCAGCCCGTACCAGCCGCGGTCGCCGGAGGACAAGGCCACCGGCGACAGTGCGACATGGCCGACGAGCGCATCGCCTTCCAGCGCCACCAGTGAAACGCTCAGCTGCCCGGCCTGGCGCAGTGCACCGACGATGAACTGTTCGGTGTGGCTGGCATGCGGTGCGTTGGCGAACGCCGCCTCGGTGATGCGGGCGATGGCGTCCACGTCGCCCGGAGTTTCATCGCGGATGCTCGGATTCATGGGAGGTTCCGGTGAACGAGTCGCTCTGGCCGCCGTTCCGGTTGCGCTGGGCGTTGCAGGCATGCGCGCAGGTACCGTCGGCGAGGGCTTTGTGTTGCGGCAGGGTGCCGTGGAGGTGGCTGCCTGTCCACACCGGGCTGGCGCTCAGCGTGGCGCGGCTGCCGACAATGCCCACGCCGCCGCCAGCCAGGCGACGCCCATCGCCATGAGCCACATGCCGATACCGGCAGCCGAGAACTGGCCTGCGAGCCAGTCCTGCCAGCCGATGCGGAGCAGGGGCGTACGTGCAAGCGCCAGCCCGGCAGCGCTTGCGCCCGCGGACAGCCCCAGCCACAGCGGCCAGCGCCGGCTGCGGCGCGGCGGCAACTGCCGCATCACCCGGTCGCTGAAACCACCGTCCGCAACCGGGCCTTCGAATTCACGGCGCAGGAGCGTGTCCAGGTCGCGCTGTCGTGGATCACTCATGGGGGTGTTTCCTCACTGTCGTCATCGCGCCACGCCGCCAGGCACGCCTTGAGTTTGGCCTTGCCGCGCAAGGCATGGGTCTTGACCGTGCCCAGTGGCATGGCCAGCACATAGGCGGCCTGGTCATGGCTCAGGCCCATCTGCACGCAGTGCAGCAGGACGGCCTGCTCGGCGGCGGACAGGCGACCCATGCAGCGCTGCAGGTCCAGCTGCAGGTCGATGCCATGTGCCGGTGCCGGAAGCAGGTCCAGGCTTTCCGGTTCCGTGCGCTCGCGCTGTGCGGGCTGGCGGCGCGACTGCAGGAAGCAGGTGTAGGCGATGCGGTACAGCCATGTCGAGAACTGCGCATCGCCGCGGAACTGCGCCAGCTTGCGCCAGGCCAGGAGAAAGGTCTCCTGGGCCAGGTCGTCGGCCAGGCCGTGGTCGCCATGCAGCAGGCGTCGCAACTGCGCGCGCACCATGCCCTGGTGCCGCCGCACCAGGTGCTCGAATGCCTGCCGGTCGCCGTGCCGGGCGCGTGCGGCCAGGGCCTGGTCGACGCGCGCGGCCGCGGCATCGTCAGCCACGCATGCCGTCCCGGCGGTCCAGGTAGGCACTGGCCAGGTACCCCAGGCCGGTGGCCAGGGGCAGCAGGCCGATACCCCACAGCCGGCTGACCGCCAGGCCGCTGTCGAACCCGCCGGGCAGGGCCAGGAACATCGCCATCAGCCCGAGACCGCCACCGACCAGGACCAGCCCGTGGCGTCGCTGGACGTCGGCCGCGGGCGGCTCCAGCAGTTGTGCGCCCAGGTCCACGCCCTTGTCGGCCAATGCCAGCAGGGCGGTGTAGCGGGCCTGGGCCTGCAGGTAACGGTAGCGCAGCACGATCAGCACGATCAGCACCGGCGCAAGCATGACGACAACGGGAATGAGCAGAAAATCCATGGCTATGGCTCCGTGCAACGTTCGGGAGTGGGGGAAGGACGGGAAGGACGGGAACGACGGGAACGACGGGAACGCGTGGTGCGGGGGTCAGGGCCCGGGTGCGCTGGCGGCGAGCAGGTCCGCGATGCGCTCGGCCAGCATCCAGTTCTGGCTCTCCCCCTGGTTGCTGGTCAATGCCACGGTCGCCCCGGTCTCCCAGACCATGGCCAGGTTGGCGGTGGTGCCCTCAATGCCGCCGGCGTGCCCGCGGATGTGCCGGCCGTGCGACAGCCGCTGGCCGAACCCGGCGGCATAACCGCCGGGGCCCGCGGGCACCGGATCGGCGAACATCCGTTCCAGGGTGGCCGGCGTGACCAGTTTGCCGGTACGCAGCGCCTGTGCGAACCGCAGCAGATCGGCGTTGCTGGAGTAACCCCCGCCGGCCGGGCCGCCCTTGTAGCCCAGCTTGAGCCAGGCCGCTTTCCAGGTGCTGGAGAAAAGCCCGTCGCGGTAGTAGCCGACCGCCAGCCGTGGCACCACCTGGTCGAGCGTGTCGAAGCCGCTGTCGTGCATCTGCGCAGGAGCGAAGACGTGGCGCTGCAGGTAGTGGTCATAGGGCTCGGCAGAGGCTTTTTCGATGACTCGGCCGAGCAGCATGTAGCCGGCGTTGCTGTAGTTCCATTGCGTACCGGGTTCGGCGACGCGCGGTTGCCGGGCGATCAGGTCCAGGTAGTCGCCCGGATCGACGAAGCGCTGCGAGTCGGCGAAGTACTCCGGTACCAGGAAGTCCCCGAGCCCGGCGGTATGGTGCAGCAGTTGCCACAGGGTGATCCTGCGCGCACTGGCCTGGTCGGGATACTCGGGCAGGTGCTGCGCCAGGGTGTCGTCCCACGACAGCTTGCCGGCCTCCACCAGCTGCGCGATGGCCACGGCGGTGAACATCTTGTTGATCGAGCCGATATGGAAGCGGGTGCGGTGATCGGCCGGAACGCCGAAGTTGCGTTCGGCAAGGCCGCGGCATTCGTCGAACACCACGCTTCCGGCCTGCTGCACGGTCAGGCAGCCGGAGAAGTCCTCGTGCTGTGCGAGGCGGTCGAGCGCGCCCTGCAGCAGGCGGGTCAGCACGGCCCCGGTGGCACCGCCTTGCGCCGGCCAGCCGGCATACAGTTGCGGATCGTCCATCGGCAATGCCATCGCCTCGGACAGCCCTCCCGGGTTACCCGGATCACCGGTCAACCACAGCAATGCCGGCCGATCGTCGCGGCGCGCCTTGACGGCGACGCCAAGCACGCCGGGATGTCGCTTGTCGGTGCGTACATCGAACACCTCCAGTCCGCCACCGTCGCGCGCGGCGGAGACCAGCCCAGCCACGAACGCGGCCTTGTCCTGGTTGCCGATGGTGTCGGACAGGATGCCCGGCAGCCATTGCTCCAGCTGTGCCGGCGTGGCGCCGTCCACCTGCTGGAGCAGTTGCCGGGCGACGCGACCCGTGGCGGTGTCCGGCAGCGCCGGGGTGGCATCCGCGGCGGCCAGGGCGGGGCCGGCGAGCGCCAGCAGGGCCGCGGCGCGGCAACCGGCGACGAGTCGGCGGCCGATCGGGCCCGTACGGCGGGAAGGGGGGCGGTGGGTGTGCATGCGTCCTCGCTGTCATGCCGCCATCGGGCGGGTTCATGGCTTGGATGCAGCAAGTACGCGGTTTGGATTCAGCCGCTTTGCGGATGCGACGGGAAGCGGCGGCTACCCGGTCGGGTAGCGTGGCCGGTGCGCGGCCGGTCCCGGCCCCGCGCCCGGGCTGCCGGCGGCCTGCCACTGGTGCGCCCCGCCAGCGGAGCGCGCCAGTGGCGGGGTGGATCAGCCGAGGATGCCCGGCAGGTCCAGTCCCTTTTCCTTCGCGCAGTCGATGGCGATGTCGTAGCCGGCATCGGCGTGGCGCATGACGCCGGTACCCGGGTCGTTCCACAGCACGCGGGCGATGCGCCGGTCGGCGGCCTCGCTGCCGTCGCAGACGATGACCACGCCGGAGTGCTGGCTGTAGCCCATGCCGACGCCGCCGCCGTGGTGCAGGCTGACCCAGGTGGCGCCGCCGGCGACGTTGAGCATGGCGTTGAGCAGCGGCCAGTCGGATACGGCATCGCTGCCGTCCTTCATCGCCTCGGTCTCGCGGTTGGGCGAGGCGACGCTGCCGCTGTCCAGGTGGTCGCGGCCGATCACCACCGGTGCCTTCAGTTCGCCGTTGCGCACCATTTCGTTGAAGGCCAGGCCGAGCTTGTGGCGCAGGCCCAGGCCGACCCAGCAGATGCGCGCGGGCAGGCCCTGGAAGCTGATGCGCTCGCGCGCCATGTCCAGCCAGCGGTGCAGGTGCGGGTCGTCGGCGATGATTTCCTTGACCTTGGCGTCGGTCCTGTAGATGTCCTCGGGGTCGCCGCTCAGCGCCACCCAGCGGAACGGGCCGACGCCGCGGCAGAACAGCGGGCGCACGTAGGCCGGCACGAAGCCGGGGAAGTCGAAGGCGTTCTTCAGGCCTTCGTCGAAGGCCATCTGGCGGATGTTGTTGCCGTAGTCGACGGTCGGGATACCGGCCGCATGGAACGCCAGCATGGCCTCCACGTGCACGCGCATGGCCGCCTTGGCGGCGTCGCGCACCTTCTCCGGGTTGGCCTTCTGTTCGGCCAGCCACTGTTCCACCGTCCAGCCGATCGGCAGGTAGCCGTGCACCGGGTCGTGGGCGCTGGTCTGGTCGGTGACGCAGTCCGGGCGCACGCCGCGGCGCACCAGCTCCGGCAGGATCTCTGCGGCGTTGCCGAGCAGGGCGATCGACCTGGCTTCACCGGCAGCGGTGTACCTGGCGATGCGCGCCAGCGCATCGTCGATGTCGTTGGCCTGCTCGTCCACGTAGCGGGTGCGCAGGCGGAAGTCGATGCTGCTCTGGCGGCATTCGATGGTCAGGCTGCTGGCGCCGGCCAGCGACGCGGCCAGCGGCTGCGCGCCGCCCATGCCGCCCAGGCCGGCGGTGAGGATCCACTTGCCGGCCAGGCTGCCGCCGTAATGCTGGCGGCCCATCTCGACGAAGGTTTCGTAGGTGCCCTGCACGATGCCCTGCGAGCCGATGTAGATCCACGAGCCGGCCGTCATCTGCCCGTACATCATCAGGCCCTTTTTATCGAGCTCGTTGAAGTGCTCCCAGTTGGCCCAGTGCGGTACCAGGTTGGAGTTGGCGATCAGCACGCGCGGCGCGTCGGGATGGGTGGGGAACACGCCCACCGGCTTGCCGGACTGCACCAGCAGGGTCTGGTTGTCGTCCAGGCGCTTGAGCGTTTCCAGGATCGTGTCGTAGCTCTCCCAGTCGCGCGCGGCACGGCCGATGCCGCCGTAGACCACCAGCGAGGCGGGGTCCTCGGCCACTTCGGCGTCGAGGTTGTTCTGCAGCATGCGGAACGGCGCCTCGGTCTGCCAGGACTTGCAGTTGAGCGTGTTGCCGCGCGGCGCGCGCGGGCTGCGGGAAGGATCGTGACGGGTCATGCGTTTCTCCGGGTAGCGAATTCCAGACAGGCGCTGAGCACCTGCTGCAGGGTGTTGCGCACGGGCGCTGCGTGTTCGGGGTCGTACGGCGTGGGCCAGCTGTGCTCGTCCACCTCGGCCGGTTCGTGCATGTAGCCGCGGCAGCCCAGCTCCATCTGCAGGGTGTGCACGCCGCCGGCGACGTCGCTGTAGTGGCGGGTGATCCAGCCGCCCTTGAAGCGGCCGTTGCGCACATGGCCCAGGCCACTGAGCGCGCACAGGTTCTCGACCACGTCGGTGAGTGCGTTGTCGCAGGACGTGTCCGGCTCGCCGCCGGGGCCGGCGCTGCCGATGTTGAACTGCGGCAGCTCGCCGTCGAACAGGTGCGGGATGCGCGAGCGGATCGAATGCGCGTCGTAGACCACCACGGTGGGGTGGCGGCGGCGCAGCCGCGCGATCTGCGCGGCCAGCGCGGCGTGGTAGGGCATGAAATAGGCATCGCGGCGGCGCGCGATCTCGGCCGCGTCGGGCGCATGGCCGTCGCGGTACAGCGGCTGGTTGTCGAAGGTGGTCAGCGGGCACAGGCCGGTGGTGTTCTGGCCGGGGTACAACGACACCCCGGACGGATCGCGGTTGACGTCGATCACCGAGCGCGAGACCGCGGTGCGCACGGTGGTGGCACCCAGTCCGCGGGCGAACGCATACAGCTCGTGCACCCACCAGTCGGCATCGCGCCGCGCCAGCCATGGCGACACGAAATGCCCGGCCAGCGCGTCGGGCAGCTCGGTGCCGGTGTGCGGGAAGCTGACGATCAGCGGCGCATCGCCTTCGTGGATCTGCAGCCAGTCGGGGAGAGTGTTCATCGGGAAACCTTCGGGTTCGCGTGGATGCATGCGTCCGCCATCGGCACGGGATCGCCAGGCGGCGGGCGAGGGTGGGCAGGGTGCCGTGTGGAAGCAGGCGATGCCGGGCCTCCGTCCTTGTCCCCCCGCCGCAATCGCGGCGGCGGGGAGACGCGGCCTTACGCCTCGACGTGCGGCAGCACCTCGTGCAGGCCGGTGGCCAGCGCGCCGCTGCGTACCAGTGCCGTGGCGGTCACCATGTCCGGGTGGAAGTAACGGTCGTCCTGCAGGGTCGGCACCTGCGCGCGCACGCTGGCGCGCACCCGCTCCAGCGCGTCGCTGGAGCGCAGCGGGGCATGGAAGTCGCAGCCCTGCGCGGCGGCCAGCAGTTCGATGCCGACGACATGGGCGGCGTTGCCGGCCATCGCCAGCAGGCGCCGCGCGCCGTGCGCGGCCATCGACACGTGGTCTTCCTGGTTGGCCGAGGTCGGGATCGAATCGACGCTGGCCGGGTAGGCGCGCTGCTTGTTTTCCGAAACCAGTGCTGCGGCGGTGACCTGCGGGATCATGAAGCCGGAGTTCAGACCCGGCTTCGGGGTCAGGAACGCCGGCAGGCCGCTCAGCGCCGGATCCACCAGCATGGCGGTGCGGCGTTCGCTGATCGAACCGATCTCGCACACCGCCATCGCCAGCATGTCGGCGGCGAAGGCCACCGGCTCGGCATGGAAGTTGCCGCCGCTCAGGGCTTCACCGGTATCGGTGAACACCAGCGGGTTGTCGGACACGCCGTTGGCCTCGATTTCCAGCGTGGTCGCGGCCTGGCGGATCACGTCTAGGGCCGCGCCCATCACCTGCGGCTGGCAGCGCAGGCAGTACGGGTCCTGCACGCGCACGTCGTTGTCGCGGTGCGATTCGCGGATGGCCGAGCCGGCCATCAACGCGCGCAGCGCAGCGGCGGTGGCGATCTGCCCGCGCTGGCCACGGATCTGGTGGATGCGCGGGTCGAACGGCGTGTCCGAGCCCTTGGCCGCTTCCACCGACAGCGCCCCGGTGACCAGCGCGGCCTGGAACACGGTCTCGATCTCGAACAGCCCGGCCAGCGCGTAGGCGGTGGAATACTGGGTGCCGTTGAGCAGGGCCAGGCCTTCCTTGGCGCCGAGCACCAGCGGCGCGTGGCCGATCCGCGCAAGCGCCTCGGCGGCCGGCATCCGCACGCCCTCGACGATGGCTTCGCCGACGCCGATCATCACCGCGGCCAGGTGCGACAGCGGCGCCAGGTCGCCGGAGGCGCCGACCGAGCCCTGGCACGGCACCACCGGTATGAAATCATGCTGCAGCAGTGCTTCCAGCAGCGCCAGGGTCTGCGGGCGGATGCCCGAGGCGCCCTGTGCCAGGCTGGTGAGCTTGAGCGCCATCATCAGCCGCACCACGTTGCCGGGCATCGGCTCGCCGACGCCTGCGGCGTGCGACAACACGATGTTGCGCTGCAGGGTTTCCAGGTCCTCGCGCTCGATGCGCACGCTGGCCAGCTTGCCGAAGCCGGTGTTGATGCCATACACCGGCTCGCCCCTGGCGACGATGGCCTCCACCACCTGCGCGCTGCGCAGCACGGCGGCCTGTGCCGCGGCGTCCAGGCGCACCCGGGCGCCGCGGTAGATCTGGCGCCACTGGGCCAACGGAACATGGCCGGGACGAAGCGTGAGGTGCGAATTCATCGGATTACTCCAGGTTCTCAAGGTCAGGTGCGCGGCCGGCCGCGCACGGGTGGTTGCGATGTGCGGGACGGGCCCGCGCTACGTTGTCGGTTCGCCGCGGAACACGCGCGCGTGCAGCGGGTTGAAGCCCATGCGGTAGACCAGGTCGGCCGGTGCGTCGATGTCCCAGAGGGCAAGGTCGCAGTCCATGCCGGCGGCAATCCGGCCGACGCGGTCGAAGCGGCCGAGCGCGCGCGCCGCTTCGCGGGTGAAGCCGGCGATGCACTCGGCCACGGTCATGCGGAACAGGGTCGCGCCCATGTTCATCGCCAGCAGCGGGCTGGTCAGCGGCGAGGTCCCGGGGTTGCTGTCGGTGGCCAGCGCCAGCGGCACCCCGGCGGCGCGCAGGTTGTGGATCGGTGGCACCGTGGTGTCGCGGGTGAAATAGAACGCGGCCGGCAGCAGCACCGCGACCGTGCCGGCCGCGCGCATCGCCGCGATTCCGGCCTCGTCCAGGTGTTCGATGTGGTCGGCGGACAGCGCGCCATGCCGCGCCGCCAGCTCTGCGCCATGCTGGTTGCTCAGCTGTTCGGCATGGATCTTCACCGCCAGCCCGTGGCGATGCGCGGCCTCGAATACCTGCGCGGCCTGTTCGCGCGAGAAGGCGATGTTCTCGCAGAACACGTCCACCGCCTCGGCCAGGCCTTCGCCGGCAATGGCCGGGATCATGACGTCGCAGACCTCGTCGATGTATTCCTGTGCCTGCCTGCCCGGCGGCACCGCATGCGCGCCGAGGAAAGTGGGCACCACCTCGACCCGGCGCAGCCGTTGCAGCTGCCGGGCCACGCGCAGCTGCTTGCGCTCGTCGTCCAGCGTCAGGCCGTAGCCGGACTTGATTTCCAGCGTGGTCACGCCCTCGGCGAGCATTGCATCCAGCCGCGGCAGGGTCGCCGCGAGCAGCGCGGCGTCGTCGGCATCGCGGGTGGCGCGCACGCTGGCGACGATGCCGCCGCCGGCGCGGGCGATGTCGGCGTAACTGACACCCTGCAGGCGTTGTTCGAATTCATTCGCGCGGTTGCCGGCGTAGACCAGGTGGGTGTGGCAGTCGACCAGCCCGGGGCTGATCCAGCGGCCGTCGCAGTCGATGCGCCGGACGGTGTCGAAGGCCGGTGCGGTCGCGGCCGGACCGGCATGCACGATGCGCCCGTCGCGGGCGGCGACGACGCCGTCGCGGACGATGCCCAGGCCGCCCGTGGCATCGTCGAGGGTCATCAGGTGGGCGTTGTGCCAGACCGTATCGCAGTGCATGTGCACCCTTCCGCGTTTATTTGTATATACAATAATCACCACCCACGCAGAGTGTCCAGTGATGGCGAACGAAGTTTCCAGCCCGAACCGTTTCCATGCCGCCCAGGCGTTGCTGCCGCAGGGCTGGGCGGACAATGTGCGCATCGATTGCCTGCACGGCCGCATCGTGTCGGTGGCGGCCGGGGCACCGGCCACGCCCGACGCGCAGCCGCTGGGCGTGGTGGTGCCCGGGCTGGGCAATCTGCACAGCCATGCCTTCCAGCGCGCCATGGCCGGCCTGACCGAGGTCGGTGGGCGGTCGGGTGACAGCTTCTGGAGCTGGCGCGAGCTGATGTACCGCTTCCTGGACCGGCTCGGTCCGGCCGAGTGCCAGGCGGTGGCGGAACAGGCCTACATGGAAATGCTGGAATCGGGATTCACCCGGGTCGGCGAATTCCACTACCTGCACCATGCGCCCGATGGCCAGCGCTACGCCGGGCACGCGGAGATGGCCGCGCGCATTGCCGCTGCCGCATCCGCCACCGGGCTGGGCCTGACCCTGCTGCCGGTGTTCTACGCGCACAGCGATTTCGGCGGCGTCGCGCCGCTGCCGGCGCAGCGGCGGTTCCTGCACGATATCGACGGCTTCGCCGCGCTGCTGGACGGCTGCCGGCAGGCGCTGCGCGAGGTGCCGGGCGCGGTGCTGGGGCTGGCGCCGCACAGCCTGCGCGCGTGCACGCCGCAGGAACTGCAGGCGCTGGTGGAACTGGCGCCGGGCCCGATCCATATCCATATCGCCGAGCAGGTGCGCGAGGTCGAGGCCTGCCTGGCCTGGAGCGGCCAGCGTCCGGTGCACTGGCTGCTGGAGCATGCGCCGGTGGACACCCGCTGGTGCCTGGTCCACGCCACCCACCTGGACCAGGACGAGGTACGTGGCATCGCCGCCACCGGCGCGGTCGCCGGGCTGTGCCCGGTCACCGAGGCCAACCTCGGCGACGGCCTGTTCCCGATGTGCGATTTCGTCCACCACGGCGGGCGTTTCGGCGTCGGTTCGGACTCCAATGTGCTGATCGACGCAGCCGAGGAACTGCGCCTGCTCGAGTACGGCCAGCGGCTGGCGCTGCGCGGGCGCAACGTGGTTTCGCCGGGGGCGCTGTCCAGCGGCCGCTGGTTGTACCAGCAGGCCCACGCGGGTGCCGCGCAGGCGCTGGGCGTTGCAGCCGGCCTGGCCGTCGGTGCGCCGGCGGACCTGGTCGAACTGGACGCCGGGCATCCGTCGCTGCATGGCCGCAGCGGCGACGCGCTGCTGGACAGCTGGGTGTTCGCCGCGCGCGGGGGCGCGGTGCGTTCGGTGTGGCGCGACGGCCGGCAGTGGGTGCGCGACGGCCGCCACGTGCACCGCGACGGGATCGCCGCGCGCTATCGGACGGCGTTGCAGCGGATACTGGGCTGACTCCAGGCAGGAATCACGCGTGAAGAACAGGAAGGTGCCGAGCCTCAACCAGCGTATCCGCGGCGATATCGAAGGCCGCATCCTCAGTGGCGAGTGGGCGCCGGGTTTCCGCATTCCCTACGAGCACGAACTGATGGCGCAGTACGGCTGTTCGCGGATGACGGTGAACAAGGTGCTCACCGCACTGGCCGAGAGCGGCATGATCGAGCGCCGCCGCCGCGCCGGCTCCTTCGTCGCGCGGCAGCCGCCGCACCTGGAGCAGGTGGCGCTGGAGATTCCCGACATCGCGCTGGCGGTGAACGAGCGTGGCCACCGCTACGGCTTCAGGTTGCTGGAGCGGCAACTGCGCCGTGCCGACGCGGCGGCGCCGGAGGAACTGCGGCTGGTCGGCGAGGGCGAGCTGCTGGCGATGCGCTGCCTGCACCTGGCTGACGACCGCCCGCTGGCACTGGAGCGGCGCCTGATCAACCCCGAGGCCGTGCCGGAGACGCTGGCGGTGGATTTCTCCACCCACGCGCCCGGCAGCTGGCTGCTGCAGAACGTGTCGTGGACGCGTGGCCAGCACCGCATCAGCGCGGTGGCGGTGACCGCCGCCGAGGCCGCATTGCTGGAGGTGCCGGTGGGCACCGCGTGCCTGGTGATCGACCGCCAGACCTGGCGCGGCGAGATGCCCATCACCTGGGTACGGCAGAAATTCCTGGGCGATGCCTACGACCTGGTGGCGCGTTTCGCCCCGGGTAACAAGCTCTAGGAGCCAGCGCCCCGGACCTGGTCAGAACGTGCGGCACTGGCGCCAGCGCACCGGCTCGCCGGTACCCGGGCGCGGGTTGAGCTGGACCCGCACGGTGCGCAGCGCCGGGTAATGCTCGACTTCACGGCAGATCAGCGGCCACACCGTGGCGTCGTCGGCACTGCGCTCGACCGACAGCGTGGAGCGGGTCAGCCAGATGCCGCTGATGACCCCGGGCGTGGCGGCCAGCTTCTTTGAAACCGCCTGCTGGTAGCGCAGCAGGGTGTCCGGGTCGGGATCTTCCTGCAGGTCGCCGGCGGCGGCCTTGTCGATGCGGGCGGCGGCCGCAGTGGTCGCAGTGGCAGGTGCGGCGGGAGCGGGGGAGGAAGCGGTCTGCGCGGCATTGGTCCCGGCCTTCGCTGCTGCCTGTGCGGGAGCCGGGGCGGGTGCGGTGGGCGCCGGGCGCGGGGCGGGCGCCGGTGGTGCCGCCGCCGCCGTGACGGAGGCATCCGGGGCGCGCCTGTTCAGGTTCTCGTCGACCTGCAGGGTCATATAGCCCAGGCCGGCCAGCAGGCCCACCGCCAGCGCACCGAGGGCGGCGATGCCGGTCTGCCGCACGGCCTCGCGGCGGGCAATGCCTTCCACCATCGTGCGCATGTCCGCCGGAACACAGGGGGCGAGCACCTGCCACAGTACGCGCCCGTCCAGCACTTCGATGGATTCCTTCTCGGCCGCGGCCAGGCCGTCGCGCTCGACCCGACCCTCGGTGATGAGGATGCCACTGGCCGCACCGGTCAGGTGCAGGGCGGCGCCCAGTTCGCTGATCGCCGGTGCGCCGATGCGGTAGGCGCGGCCGTGCTTGCACGACAGCAACCAGCGCTGGCCATCGCGTTCCATCAGGAAATCGCTGCTGGTGCCGCGGTCGCTGCTGTCCTCGCCGGACAGATCGCGCAGGCCGCGCTGCTCCCCCATGGCGCGCCGCACGATCTGCGAGAACTCGCGCCAGCGCATCCCCGCCAGCGCGGCCAGGCCATGCTGGGTTTCGGTCTTCCGGCGCTTGACCATCCACAGCCAGGCGGAGGTCACGCCCCAGACGAACAGTGCCAGCAGCAGGGCCAGGATCCAGGAAAACATCGTCGCGTCCGGTGAACAAATGTGAGTGGAGGCGCGCAGTTTATAGCGCTTCGTGCGAAGCCGATGCGACGCCGGCAGCCCCTGTTCAGCGGGTGCCGACCGGCCAATAATGGCTGTCCGGAACCGCGCGCGCGCCGAAGATGGCCTGGCCGACGCGCACCACGGTGGCGCCCTCCTCGATGGCGATCTCGAAATCGCCGGACATGCCCATCGACAGCTCGTCCAGGCCGATGCCGTCCGGCGCCTGCTGGCG